>Ga0181517_10002420_pt1 | contig 19076 bp, 15 predicted proteins | sample PEATcosm2014_Bin_31_FD_119748 | JGI IMG/M metagenome (GOLD analysis project Ga0181517, IMG submission 119748) | Peatland microbial communities from MTU Mesocosm Facility, Houghton, MI, USA - PEATcosm2014_Bin01_30_metaG | ecosystem: Environmental > Terrestrial > Soil > Wetlands > Peat | place... | reverse complement strand
GCGCTCATCCGCATCGAGGTCGTCCCCATCCGGGCCTCCACATCGCCGGGCGAGCAAGCGTCGAGCCCCGAACCTCGGGCGACGGCGCCGCGGGTCGCGCCATCGCCGCCGAAGCTGCCGCCCCCCCCGCCGCAGCTGCCGCCCGCGCCGATCGTGCTCACGCCGCCGAAGGCCTGCCCCGCCGGCATGGTGGCCCTGCCAGGAGGGACGTTCACGATGGGCATGCGCGGAGACACCGTGACGGTCTCGGGGCTCTGCGTGGACGTGACCGAGGTGACGACCGACGCGTACGCCGAGTGCGTGCGCGCGGGGACGTGCTCCGAGCCGAATGCGTACATGCCGGACGACGGACACAAGAACAACCGCGCCTGCAACTGGAAGCGACCCGGCGCGGGGCGCCATCCGATCAACTGCGTGGACTGGGCCCAGGCGACCTCGTATTGCGGCTGGATCGGCAGGCGGCTCCCCACGGAGGAAGAGTGGGAGTGGGCGGCGCGCGGGGCGAGCGCGGCGCGCACCTTTCCGTGGGGGAGCGAGCCGCCCACGCCCCACCGCGTGAACGCCTGCGGCAAGGAATGCGCGGCCTGGGAGAGGAACAACCTGGGCAGAGACCTTGTGCCGCTGTACGCGGAGGACGACGGCTGGCCCACGACGGCACCGGTGGGTTCGTTCCCCCATGGAGCGACGCCGCAAGGACTGCAGGACATGGCCGGGAACGTGTGGGAGTGGACGTCGAGCAGCTTCGACGCCAGCGCGCGCATCCACCGCGGCGGAGGCTGGACCGCCGACGATGCCGCCGGCCTGCGGGTCGCCAATCGCAACTGGAGCGCCTCGACGCTTCACAGTCGCATAGTCGGTTTCCGCTGTGTCCGGTAGGCGGCCTCCCACCCTGCCGGCGGCCCCATGGCACCGCCATCCCCGCTCGCGCCCGGTGCGCCGCAAAGACTAGCCACCGGGCGACAAATATCGTCCATCGTGCCTGACGTGACCGCCTGCGCCTCCCACCACCGCGCCCCCTGCTCCCCCACGCTTTCCCAGCCAAGACAGGAACATGGAGCCCTGCATCGTCGGCCTCCGTCGCGGAGACAGCGTCACGGCGCGAATGTTGCACTTCGCTGATCGCGCCCGGCGAGCAAGACAGGGAGTAGCCCGACGCGGGCGACGTCCCCTGAGCTGGCCGTGGCGCGGGCTTCACTCTCACCCGAGTGTTCGGCAACGACTGACGCCAGGAGGTCTTGAAGTGACATCTCATCCGGCGGTCCACACGCTGCGACGCCTGCTGCACGGCAGCGGCGCCAACCCTCGTCTCCTCTACGCGCTCATCGCCCCCGCGCTGGTCCTCCCGCCGCTCGCCTGCGGCTCGACCGACGGAGACACGAAGTCCCTCGCCTTCGGCGATGGCGGCTCCTCGCACCACGCCGGCGACGCCGCGCAGTCCGCGCACTCTCTCGGCAGCTCCGGGGAGTGCAGCGCAGGCTCCGTCGACGCCGACTGCGCATGCATCCCGGGCCAGCAGCGCGCCTGCTACACGGGACCCGCAGGAACGCTCGGCGTCGGCGCGTGCAAGGCGGGTGTGCAGACGTGCGTGACGACGGGAGAGGCGCAGTCCACCTACAGTGAGTGCGAAGGCGAGACGCTCCCGAGCGCGGCCAACGGTGGTTGCATCGCCGACGCCGGTAGGGGCACGGACGCCGGCAGAGGCACAGACGCCGGCGGGGGCGGAGACGCCTGCGCCGCGGGCAGCGACCCGGTCCTCTTCGGTGGGGCCGGTGATGGTCCGTACCTCTCCGACACGTGGGTGTGGAACGGCAGCGTCTGGGCCCAGATGAACGTCACCGGACCGTCCGGCACCGCGGGACGCGGCAACGCCGTGATGGCCGCGCTCGACGGGCAGCTCGTGCTCTTCGGGGGCGGGAACTACGGTTCGTCCGGCACGGGCGTCGACTTCTCGGACACGTGGACGTGGAACGGAACGGCGTGGACGCAGCTCAGCGTCTCCGGGCCGACGGCGCGACTGGACGCCGTCATGGCCCCGCTCGACGGCAAGCTCGTGCTGTTCGGGGGCTGCACGCTGAGCAACGGGGTCTGCAGTGAGCTAGGAGACACCTGGACGTGGGACGGCACCGCATGGTCTCAGATCGACGTGCAGGGACCGCCCGCCCGCGACCTGGCGGTCATGGCGCCGCTCGATGGCAAGCTCGTCCTCTTCGGCGGAGCAACGGGGGCAGATTACCTGTCGGACACGTGGACATGGGACGGCAGCGTGTGGACGCAACTCAACGTCACCGGCCCTGCGCTTCGTGCCTATTCAGCCATGGCGCCGCTCGACGGCAAGCTCGTCCTCTTCGGGGGGAGCAACTACGGCAGCGGATGGAATGAGTTCGGCGACACGTGGACGTGGGACGGCACGGCGTGGACGCAGCGCAACGTCACCGGGCCCGCCGCTCGCGGACAGGCGGTCATGTCGCCGATCGGCTGCCAGCTCGTCCTCTTCGGTGGATCCAACACCACCGGCTGGCTCTCGGACACATGGACCTGGGACGGCACGGCGTGGACGCAGCGCAACGTCACGGGGCCGTCTGCCCGGGCGTGGTCGGTGATGGCGACGCCCTGACCTCGAGCACGGGTGGGCTAGGGTCACACACTGCCCGACCCCGGCCAGCTCGTGGCGTGGAGCGGGGACGAGCGGATTCGCTGCTTGCGCTTGGAGCCGATACGCGTCCTAATTAAGCTTCCAAGGAGCGCTGTCCATGAAAGAGCGTGCGCTGGCTGGGCTCGTCGCGGTGGTGGTCGGTGTCGCGGGCTGTTCCATCTCGGAGGGGGGCGTCATCAGCGGCGACGGGGGCGGACCGGCGACGGACTCCTCCTACGTCGATGCGAGCGGCGGCGACGCCAGGCACTCGGACGGCACGACTCTCACCTGCGTGGCCGGCGAGCAATCGTCGTGCACCTGCCCCAGCGGGTCGTCCACGGGGACCCACGTCTGCAGCACCACCGGACAGGGCTACGGTCCGTGCACCGGGTGCGGCGCCTCCGATGCAGCGCACCCGCAGGACGTCCACCAGGGGAGCGACGGCCACGCCGATACCAGCCACACCGACGCTCCCGCGACGGACGCTCCGAGCGCAGATGTTGGGTCCGATACCAGCACCTCGTGCTCCGGATGCCGGATTGGCTCGACGTGCGTCCCGCTCGTCAGCGAGACGCCCACCGCCTGCGGCGCGGTCGGGGCCGCCTGCGTGGCGTGCGCCGCTGGCCAGACGTGCGACACGGCCCACGGCAGGTGCGTCTGCAACCCGGCCTCGTGCCCCGACGGTTGCTGCGACGGCGACTCGTGCGTGAAGCTGGCGAGCGAGACGAGCGGCGGCTGCGGAGCTGGCGGCGCCGCGTGCGCCGCATGCGCCTCGGGCCAGGCGTGCGACACGACCAGCGGCCAGTGCGTCTGCAACGCCACGTCCTGCACAGCCGGCTGCTGCAGCGGCAGTTCGTGCGTGCCGGCGTCCGCGCAGAAGAACGGCCAGTGCGGCACCGGCGGCGCCGCCTGCGCCGCCTGCGCCTCGGGCCAGGAGTGCAGCACCTCCACCGGCGAGTGCGTCTGCAACGCGACCTCCTGCTCCTCGGGCTGCTGCAACGGCAGCTCGTGCGTGCCGCTCAACGGCGAGACGAGCTCGCTGTGCGGCAGCGACGGCGCCGCCTGCGCGGCTTGCTCTTCGGGCCAGTCCTGCGCGAACGGTGCGTGCACCTGCGGCGGTTCCCTCTGCTCGGGCTGCTGCAGCGACGACACCTGCGTCGACCTCACCGGCGAGTCCAGCGCCGAGTGCGGAGCCAGCGGCACCGCATGCACGACCTGCTCCCAGGGGCAGACGTGCGACACGACGAGCACCGACCCGACCGCCGGCCAGTGCATCTGCAACGCCACATCGTGCCCCTCCGGCTGCTGCAACGGCGACACCTGCGTGGCGTATGCGAGCGAGAAGGACAACGAGTGCGGCACCGGCGGCGCCGCCTGCACGGCCTGCGTCTCGGGCCAGGCGTGCGACACGACCGGCACCGACTCGACCGCTGGCCAGTGCATCTGCAACGCCACGTCGTGCTCCACCGGGTGCTGCAGCGGCAACACGTGCGTCTCGGGCGGGTCGCTCTCGGTCGCCGCGTGCGGTACGGGCGGCGAAGCCTGCGCGGCCTGCGACTCCGGCCAGGCGTGCGACACGGCCTCCGGGCAGTGCGTCTGCAACCCGACCTCGTGCCCCGACGGCTGCTGCAACGGCAACACGTGCGAGCCAGGCACGTCGACCACGTACTGCGGCACCGGCGGCGGCGCCTGCGCGGCCTGCGTCTCGGGTCAGGCGTGCGACACCTCCGGCGACGCGACCGACGGCCAGTGCATCTGCAACGCGACCTCGTGCTCCATCGGCTGCTGCAACGGCGCGACGTGCGAACCAGGCAACTCGGCCACCTACTGCGGCACCGGCGGCGGCGCCTGCGCGGCTTGCACCACGGGCGAGTCGTGCTCGGCCGGCGCCTGCAGCTGCGGCGGTTCGTCGTGCTCCGGCTGCTGCAGCGGCACCGCCTGCGAGCCGGGCACGTCGAGCACCTACTGCGGTACCGGCGGCGGCGCCTGCGCGGCCTGCGGCACGGGCCAGGTTTGCGACACGTCCGGCGACGCGACCAGCGGCCAGTGCATCTGCAATGCGACCTCGTGTCCAAACGGCTGCTGCAACGGCAACGTATGCGAGCCCGGCACGTCGACCACCTACTGCGGCACCGGAGGCGCGGCCTGCGCGGCCTGCGGCACCGGCCAGGTGTGCGACACGTCCGGCGACGCGACCAGCGGCCAGTGCATCTGCACCGCGGCCTCCTGCTCCACCGGCTGCTGCAACGGCGCCATGTGCGAGCCAGGCACGTCCACCACCTACTGCGGCGCCGGAGGCGCCGCCTGCTCGGCTTGCGGCACGGGCCAGGTTTGCGACTCCTCCGGCGACGCGACCGACGGCCAGTGCATCTGCACCGCGGCCTCCTGCTCCACAGGCTGCTGCAACGGCAACGTGTGCGAACCAGGTACGTCGACCAGCAACTGCGGCACCGGAGGCGCCACCTGCTCGACGTGCGGCACGGGCCAGGCGTGCGACGCCTCCGGCGACGCGACCCACGGCCAGTGCATCTGCACCGCGGCCTCCTGCTCCGCCGGCTGCTGCAACGGCGCTACGTGCGAGCCAGGCACGTCCACCACCTACTGCGGCGCCGGCGGTGCCGCCTGCCAGGGGTGCTCCTCTGGCGAGACGTGCTCCGGCGGCACGTGCACATGCGGCGGCAGCTCGTGCTCGGGCTGCTGTGGCGGCACCGGGTGCGTGACGCTCCTGGGCGAGACGAACGCCCAGTGCGGCGCGGGCGGCGCCGCCTGCCAGGCTTGCCCGGCCACCACGCCGACGTGCGACACGACCACCGGCACCTGCACCTGCACGGGGACCTCGTGCCCCGCCGGCGAGGCGTGCAGCGCCGGCGGCACGTGCGTCTGCAACGTGCTCTCGTGCGGAGGCGTGGGCTGCTGCAACGGCAACACGTGCGTGCCGACCGCGAGCGAGACGAGCTCCATGTGTGGTCCCGGCGGCGTTTCGATGACCGACAACTGCGTGGCGTGCACGGGCACCGTACCAACGTGCAGCACGACCACCGGCACGTGCGTCTGCAACGCTACGTCGTGCCCCTCCGGCTGCTGCAACGGCGACACCTGCGTACCGTGGGCGAACCAGCACAACTACGATTGCGGCACGGGAGGCGCCGCCTGCGTCAATTGCGGCATGGGCAACACGTGCAACCTGGCGAACGGCACCTGCGGCTAGCACGAGCGGCCACGGCAACTCGCTCCTAACGCTCGCGAGCGTGTCAAACGCCAGAACAGCAGCGTCAGACGAACGGGTCGAGGTCGCTCTCGGGCGCCCCCCGCCATCCGCGTACACGCACGATGACGTGCAGCATCACGGCGCTCGTGACCGCGAGCGTGACGGCGCCGACGAGCGTCTCGGCGCTCGGTCCGGGCCTCCGGGCGACCCACGCCACCGCGAGCAGCAGGTGCATCAGGGACAGCGGAACGAGCCAGCGCCAGCACACCGACATGGTGCGGTCCGCGTGGACGGGTGGGAGCGCACGACGCGCGACCCCGAGCGTGAAGACCAGTAGCCAGGTCTTGGCAACGAAGAGCGCGGCGCCTAGGGACGTCCATCCGAGATGTCCCTCCACCTGCTCGGGGGCGAGCCCGGGGACCTGCCAGCCGCCGAAGAAGAGCGCCGCCGCGACGGCGCACATCACGACGATCTGCGCCCAGCCGGCGACGGCGAACAGCCGCGACAACGCGCTCTGGCGGGCCGCCCCGGCGGCGTCGACAGAACGGCGGAGCTCCGGCCAGCCGCTGCGGTCGACGCTCCCCCGGGCGAGGGCGGTCAGCAACCACAGCACGACCAGACCGAGGGCGGGCGGGCTCCTGAACACCGTCCAGCCCCAGGGCCAGCCGCCTTGGGCGCCGACGATATCCTCCACCCTCAGCGAGCCGGTGGTCATCACCGCACCGACCACGGCCGCGGCCGCCGGGATGCCCAGGCTGATGACCCGCGCGGCCGTGCCGAGCCCGGCGAGCAGGGAGTACCGTCCCGCCGTTCGCAGGCCTCCGGTGATCAGCCCGAGCGTCGCGAGCGACGTCGTGGCCACGACGCAGAGGATCCCGACGTCGACATCTCCGATGCCAAGGAAGCGGGCGAACGCCGGAAGCACGAGGACCGCCGACGTGCCACCGAAGACCAAGCGACCGCTTCGCGAGGCGCCGAAGCGGCGGACGAGACCTCGGGCGATGCGGCCGCGTGGGCTCGCCCCACCGCCGTCGAGCGCCTGGAGGCGCCGGGAGGTGGTCCGCTCGAGCCAGGCGACGAAGGCCGGGGTCGGTGCAAAGAAAAGCAAGTGCAGGACGGCGGCGAGGCCGAGGATCAGCACGGGACCAAGCAGCGCCGTGGCGGGCCTGGGCTCGAGGCCCGATAGTGAGAGCTTCGCCACCTCCTCGTGCGGGCTGCCTCCGCGCCGGATCTTGAGCCACGCCCCGCGCGCGCCAGGCTCCGAGACGAGATCCCGCGCGGACAGGACGCGCACGCCGTCGAACTCGGTGATGACGTCGCCTGCCAGCAGACGCGCGGCCTCGGCCCGCGACCCGGGGTCGACCGAGTCGACGAGGACGCCGCCCGCCGCGAGCTGCGAGGATTGCGCCCTGATCCCGAGGAAGGCCAGCGTGCGCTCGCCCTCCGCCACCTCGGCCTCGGCCACGGCGCGGTGAGGCGTGGGTGGACGAACATCGAGCCACGTGTCGCGGAGCGTCCCGGCGACCGGGGGAGCGGCCGGCCTCGACGCCGCGAACGCGACCGTGAGCTCACCCGAGAACGTCGTGTGTGCGGCGCGGTCGCCGGCGCCGGCGAAGAGCCGCTGGAGGTTGGCGTCGAACGGGATGTCGATCTCGGTGCCGCTGGCCACGACGGCGTCGACGTCCACCTCGACGCCTCGAACCGGCGCGGCGCCGGGCCGGAGCAGATCTCCACGGAAGGCGACGTGCGCGGTCTTCCCTTCCGGGAAGCCGACACCCGCGACGGCGAGGTGGTCCCCCTCCTCGACCTCTCGAGGAGACACGTCGAGCACCTGGATGAGCGGCGGCGTCGTCTCTCTCTGGCAGGCCACCAGGCCGAGCGGACCGAGCAACAGCAGCGCCGAAAGGGGCAAGACGACGAGACCGCGCATCGCAACCTCGTATAGACCGCCACGCCGACGAGGGCGAAATTCTGCCAGAGGTCGGGGGCGCGGCGGGAGCTCGGGACGTCGAAGCGCTCGCCCCGTGGCGGGGCGCGTAGTATGCGCAGCGCATGGAAACTCGCCAGTACCTGGTGCCCAAGGAGCTGGACGGTGCCCGCGTCGACAAGGCCGCGCTGACGCTGGTCGCGAACGTGTCGCGCGCGCAGATGAAGCGGGCCATCCTCGCCGGGGCGGTGCGCGTCAACGGCAAGCGCCGGCCCAAGGGGGCCCTGGTGGCGGAGGGCGAGGTCATCACGATCGCGGCCGAGGAGGTCGCGTCCAGGGGCGGTCCTGCGGTGCCCGAGCCCGATGCGCCGCTCCGCGTGCGCTTCGAGTCCGAGGGGGTGCTGGTCGTCGACAAGCCCGCGGGCCAGCCGAGCGCACCGCTGCTCGACGGCGAGACGGGGACGCTCGCCAACGCGCTGGTCGGGCACTACCCGGAGCTCGCGGGCGTAGGCTACTCGCCGCGCGAACCGGGCATCCTGCACCGGCTCGACACCGACACCTCGGGGCTGCTCGTGGTCGCACGGACGGCGGAGGCGTTCGATCGGCTGAAGGCGGGCCTCAAGGCCGATCGCCTGCGCAAGGCCTACCAGCTCGTCTGCCGCCAGCTCGACCTGCCGGACAGCGGCACGATCGAGTTTCCCATCGCGAGCCACCCCAAGGACCAGCGGCGCGTGTACGCCTGCATCCACCCGCGCGACGTCGCCCGGTACTCCCCCCGGCCGGCGAAGACCACCTACGAGGTGGAGCGCCGCGGTCCCGTGTGGGGGCTCGTCCACGTGGACGTCGCGCGCGCCCTCCGTCACCAGATTCGCGTCCACTTCGCGGCCATCGAGCATCCCCTGGCGGGGGACGTGCTCTACGGCGGCGAGGCGGTCGCGATCGGGCACCACGCCCTGCACGCTTCCCGCGTGTGGTTCGACGACGAGGCGCTCGGCTTCGAGGTCACGTCCCCGCTGCCCGCGGGGATGGCGGATCTGGTCGAGCAGGCCGTCGTGCCGGCGTAGCGACGCGTCGCGTCGAACTTGACCCGGAGACGCGCAGTCGATACCGGATGGGCGGCGCCCTCCCGGGCGTTCCATCCACGTGCAGCCCCTCGCGCTCCTAGAACGGTTCGTGGCCCGATGGCCGAGGATCCGGCTCGTCTCGGCAGCGGCGCTCTGCGCCCTGGCGCTCTCCCTCCTCGCGCCTGCCACCCCCGCTCCGTCGCTCGATGCGCTCGCTGCGAGCCTCGGCGCCGCCGTGGGCGGGAAGGTCATGCCCGCAGACGTGCGGTGGGAGGCCTCGGACGGGAGCCTGGGCGACTACCTGTTCGGCAGGAAGGTCCTGTTCCTGGCGAGCGAGACGCCCAGCGGTCCGCGCGACCTGTACCGCGCGCACGCGCGGCTCGCTCCCGAGGGGCGCGTGGTCGAGCTCTTCGCCCCGAGGAACCTCACCGGCACGCCGCTGGGGGACGACCACTCCCTGGTCGTGCTCGGGGACCACGCCGCCTTCGCGACCTTCGTCTACGGTCAGGAGCAGACGGTCACGTGGCTCGACCTCGGGGGCGAACGCGCCGCTCCCGCGGGGCCCGACGACAGCCTCGCCGATCGCGTCACCGACTGCGTCACGCGGTACGAGGACACGGGCAGCCTCGCGGGCATCGCGCGCGTCGAGGTGTCGCTGGTCCCCCCCGCGCGCGCGATCGGGCTCGCGCTCGGGCCCCGCGACCTTTCCATCGAGCTGGTCGACGACACGGGCAAGCGGGCCACAGCGACGCTCGACGGAGAACGGGCGGAGCTCGAGCACGCGCCAGGCGAGATGCACGCCGACCTCGTCCGGCGCTTCCCCAAGCGCTTCGTCCTCTGGGCGGTCGACACCGTGCGCGCGTGGGTCGGTCCGGCCCCCATCGCGTGGCTGGAGGAGCACGTCTTCGCAGCGAGGGACACCCTGCGACGCGCGGTGTTCCAGGTCCGCGGCGGTGGTGCGGAGACCGCTGACGTCCTGGCCGAGCCGCAGGCGCAGCCCGCGCCCGCCGCTGCGCTAGACGCGTCGCAGGCCGGAGGAGACGGGGTCGCGTGGCCTCCGCAGACGGTCCCGTCGATCTGGAAGACGAAGGAGCCCGGCGAAGGCGAGTGGCAGGAGCCGCGGCTGGCGTGGACCTCGAAGCGCGACGCCGCGCCCGTGGGGCACGACGGGCCGCCGCCCGCCTTCTACCGCACGTTCGTCCGACCCGACCCCGACCGTCCGTACTCGCGCGTCATCCTGGTGGCGATGGACATGCGCCAGCTCGACCTCGCTATGGAGGCAGGGACGGAGGATCCGAAGCCGCTGACCGGCGGCCACGGGCCGGGACGGATCCCGCGCGACCCCGCCGTGGCGAGCCGGGTCGTCGCCGCGTTCAACGGCGGCTTCAAGACCGAGCACGGAAGCTACGGGATGATGGTGAACCGGCGCATCCTGCTGCCGCCGCAGCCGAGCGCCGCGACGGTCGTCGTGCTGAAGGACCAGCGCGTCGGCTTCGGCACGTGGGCCGACACGCACGAGGTGACCGGCGTCCAGGGCGTCAGGGCCGAGGACATCGTCTCGTTCCGCCAGAACCTCGACCCCCTGGTCGACAACGGCGAGGTCAACCCCATGGGGCGAGCGCTGTGGGGCTACACCCTCCCCGGTAGCGGCATGCAGACGGAGCGCTCGGGGATCTGCGTCACCGACACCGGGCAGATGCTCTACGCGTGGGGCGACGACGTCAGCGGCACCGCGCTGGGCAAGGCGCTCAAGGCGGCGGGATGCACCTACGCCATGCATCTCGACATGAACCCGCACCACACGGGGTTCATCTTCTCGAAGATCACCGAGCTGCGCGGCCACAATTACCGGTCCGAGCTCCTGACGCCCCTCATGACGGTGTCGCCCGACCGGTACATCGAGTACGCGCCGAAGGACTTCTTCTACGTCCTGCTCCACGACAGCACCCCGAACCCGGTCGCCGGGACCACGTTTCACCCCGACCCCGGCGCGCAGCCACACCCCGTCTGGGCGCCGGCGATCTGGTCGTCGAGGCTCGACTCGAGGGACGGCCCCGTCGATCTCACCCTCATCGAGGCGGGGCGGGCGCGCTTCAGGATCCGCGCGGGCCTGAAGGAACCCGACGCGAAGACCGGGGCCTCGCCGCTGTACGAGCTCGACGCCGACGACGCGCACCGCGTGGTCCTGGCGCTCGGGCTGGGCCACGCGCAGGACAAGCGACCGCGGGGGCTCGCCACCGACGGTCGGCTGTCGTACCCGATGCACGGCATGGACGCCGCGGGCGACGCCGACGGTGGATACGCAGAGCTCGTGGCGGACGCCGACGGCAGGCTGTCGATCGCCCGGCCGCGCGACGTCACGTCGATCGGCGCGCACGTGGACCTGGCCGAGCTGCCGCTGCTCCTCGACGACGGAAATGTCGCGGCGGACGCGCGACGCGCCTCGACGCCCATGCCGCGTGGCGCGCTCGGCGTGACGTCCGAGGGGAGGGTCTTCATCGCGCGTGGCACCTTCGCCAGCGACGCACCGCTCGTCGACGCGCTCGTTCGAGCCGGCTGCTCGCGGGCGGTCGGCCTCGATCGCGGCGCGCGCACGCCGCCGTTCCTGGCCCGGGTGGGGACGAGCACGCCGCCGCGCGGCCGCTCGGACGAGACGGCGCTCTACGCGCTGTCGGCGCCGATGAAGCCCCGGGGCTTCCGCTTCGAGCCCGTGGCCGCCGTCGCCCAGGCCGGACGGACGAAGTAGCGCCATGAGCCACGTTTCAAAGCACCATCGCGAGACTCACACCAGCGGACGGGCCGGGTGGCTGCGCCCCGCGGTCCTCGCCTCCAACGACGCCATCGTCTCCACCGCGAGCCTGCTGGTCGGCGTGGCTGCCTCCGCCGCGCCGACCCGCGTCACGCTGATCGCCGGCGTCGCTGGCATGGTGGCGGGCGCGATGTCGATGGCGGTCGGCGAGTACGTCTCCGTCAGCTCGCAGCGAGACGCCGAGCGCGCCGACATCGAGCGCGAGCAGCACGAGCTCGCGACCGAGCCGGCGGCCGAGCTCGACGAGCTGACGAGGATCTACGTGGGGCGGGGGCTCGACGAGGAGCTGGCGAGGCAGGTCGCGACGCAGCTGAGCGCCCACGACCCGCTCGGGGCGCACCTCCGCGACGAGCTGGGGATCGAGCGGGAGGCCCTGTCGCGCCCGCTCCGCGCCGCGTGGATCTCGGCCGCGAGCTACGCGTTCTTCGCGCTCATCCCCGTCGTGGCCCTCCTGGCCGCGCCGGGGTCGCTGCGCATCCCCGCAATCGCGGCGGTGTCCCTCGCCAGCCTCGCCGCGCTGGGTGCCTTCGGAGCCCACCTCGGCGGGGCGTTGCTCGGTCGAGCGGCGCTGCGCGTGACGATAGGGGGGGGCCTGGCGATGGTCGTCACGGCAGCCATCGGCCGCGCGATCGGCGCCTCGGTAGGCTGAGCTCGCCGCAGCGACCACGCCCCTTCGGCCCGGAAGATCCTCAGGAAGCCGCCGGGACTGGCGCGAACGGCCCGGAAGCGCCACCGGGCGGCGCAGGAGCAGGAGCAGGAGCAGGAGCAGGAGCAGGAGCAGGCGCCGGGGCGGCCTGGGACTGGGTCGGCGGTGCGGGAGGGAGCGGGTCGGCCGTGGGAGCCTTGGCCGTGGGCGCCGACGCAGCCGGCGGCGGCCCGGCTGGCGCGGCCGGTCGAGTGGACCCGGTCGGGGCCGCGGACGGTTGAGCAGACCCGGTCGGAGCCGCGGAGGGGGCTGGCGTCTGAGAGCCGGGGAGCGGGGCGAGCGGCGCCTCGCCCGGAGCGGACGTCTCCGGCGTCACCGCGTCCTCGGAGACGTCGCTCGTCCCTTCGTCGGCTTCCACCCCCGGCACGTTGTAATGAGGAGGCTCACCGGGCTTGGAGTAGTCGATCCACGTCGCCGAGGTGTCGCGTACGTCGAGGTGAACGAACGTGCTGTTGGGGTAGTAGCCAACGCCGACGTTGTGCAGGGTCTTGCAGTAGTCCCGCAGCACCTCGTTGGGGACGCCCACGACGCGGAAGTCGAGGGCGCGCCCGATGTTGTGGTTCGAATGCGGGGTGTACTGGGTCGGCGAGTAGGGCCGGAAGCCGCTGATGACCTCGAGCTTCCGGCTGCCGAAGTGGTTCGAGACCTGACCGACGAGCGCCACGAGCCGCGCGTCGGGTGGGTGCGCGAGGCCGTGCGCGCTGCGCATCATGCGCTCGAAGCTCTTGAGCGCGGCGGGGACGACGTGGCCACGCCGGCTCGAGACACGGATGACGAAGTCCTCGTTCGTCGCGAGGCGTGTGGCGTGGACGACGCCGGGGGTCTTGGCCCGCATCGCGTACGAGACGGGCCGGGCCCCTGCCTTGGACGCCTGGGCCGCACCGCGCCCGGGGATCGGCTTGGGGGGCGTGACGCCGGGGATGATGAGCGTGTCGCCGATCTTCAGGTGACGCCCGTCCCGCAGGTGGTTCGCCTCGATGATGGCCTTGACGGTCACGTGGTAGCGGTGGGCGATGGCCTGGATGGTGTGCCCGCGGGCGACCACGTGCTGGATGTCGGCCAGCGAGGGAGCGCTCCAGGCGGCAATGGCGCAGCCGACGGCGCACGCGGCTGCCATCGCGAGGCCGGCAACGCGTCGTCGCCGTGGAAAGGTCGTCTGTTTCTGCATCGACCTCGGGTACATAGCCCACCTGGGGCCGTCGAGCACAGGTGCTGCCGCGTCTTGCCCCGGGCACCCGGTTTTTTGACCTCGTGTCCGCCCGGGTGCCACACTTCACCTTCGAGTGGATTGACGAGTGGCGTCGGCGCCATCGCGGAGAGAGGCGGCGGTGTCTCGACGAGCGGCGAAGGAGCAGACATGGCCGAAGGGAAAAACCTGGTCGGCGTCGACATCGGCGCGAGCGCGATCAAGGTGGTGCAGCTCAAGGAGCAGCGCAAGCGCCTGACGGTCATCCGCTATGGCTACGCCACGCTGCCTCCTCAGACCATCGTCGACGGCCACGTCATGAACGCCGGCATCATCACCGAGGCGCTGCTGAAGATCTTCGCCGACCAGAAGATCGCCCAGAAGGACGTCGCGATCGGCATCTACGGACAGTCGGTCATCGTCCGGAAGATCACGGTGCCGATGATGACCCCCGCGGAGCTCGACGAGCAGATCAGCTGGGAGGCGGAGCAGCACATCCCCTTCGACATCAAGGTCATGTCGATCGACTACGAGGTGCTCCGTCGCCGGCCCGACGCCGGACAGATGGATCTGCTCCTCGTCGCGGCGAAGAAGGACGAGATCAACGACTACGCCAGCATCCTCCGGGAGGCCAAGCTCCGGCCGCTCATCGTGGACATCAACGCCTTCACCATCCAGAACATCTTCGAGCAGCAGTACGGCCTGCCGGAGGACGGCACGGTCGCCCTGCTGAACGTCGGCGCGGCCGTCTCCTCGCTCAACATCGTGTCCAAGGGCGTCTCCGCCTTCACGCGCGAGATCACCAACGCCGGCCAGGCCATCACCGAGGAGATCCGGAAGCAGTGCAACGTCTCCTACGAGCAGGCCGAGGCCTACAAGTGCGGCGGCGGGCCGACCCAGATCATCCCGCAGGAGGTGCACCAGATCATCACCCAGGCGTGTGACACGCTGGCCGGTGAGATCCAGCGGTCGCTCGACTTCTACTTGGCCACGAGCGGCGAGACCGAGATCGGCCAGATCCACGTCTCCGGCGGGAGCGCGTACCTCGCGCCCCTCGCCAAGTCGATCGAGAAGCGGGCTCGCGTGCCCGTGAAGCTCTTCGACCCGCTCGTGAACTTGCAGATCGACGCGAAGGCAGTGAACGAAACTGAGCTGCGGAGCAGGGCGGCGCAGCTCGTGGTCGCGCTAGGCTTGAGCCTCCGCTGCGACAGGGAGAAGCGGTCGTGATTCGAGTCAATCTACTGCCGCAGAAGAAGGAGGCCCGCCGAGGTGGCGGCGGCGAAGGGGGCCAGGCGTGGGTCATCGCGCTCGTCAGCGTCGTGCTGCTCGAGGTCGTGGGGCTCATCGTCTTCCAGAAGGAGAAGCAAGACGAGCTCGACGTCTTGCAGCGCAAGAACGAGCAGGTCCAGAGCGCCATCACCGAGATCACCAAGCAGATCTCGAACCACGCCGACATCAAGAACCAGCTGAAGGACCTCCGCGACCGCGAGGACGCCATCACCAAGCTCCAGTCCGCCCGCAGCGGGCCGACCGCGGTCATGCTCGAGCTCTCCCGCACCCTCACGCCGGGGCGTGGACCGACGACCGAGCGCGACAGGATCGAGCAGCTCAAGCGCGATGACCCGGGCGCAGTGCCGAACCCGAACTGGGATCCTCGCAGGCTCTGGCTCAGGAGCTACTCGGACACCGCTCGGTCGGTCAAGCTGGCCGGCCTGGCTCGCGACGGCGAGGACGTCTCCGAGTTCCTGCGCCGCTTGACGCTCAGCGACTACTTCTTCGACCTGAAATTGCTCCCGGCCTCGAAGGAGCGGGACACAGGCACAGGCCTCGAGCTCGTCCGGTTCGAGCTCAGCGCGAAGGTGAGGTACTAGATGGCCGCGTCACCGCTCGCCGGTCTCTCACTGTCGAAGCTCTCCCTCCCGGCGAAGATCGGCGCCGGGGTCTGCGCCGTGATGACGATCGGGGTCCTCTACTGGGTCCTGTTCTTCTCGGACATCTCGAGCAGGATCGAGGCGACCGCCCGTCACGCCGGCGACCTGCAGACCGAGCTCGCCAAGCAGCAGCAGGCGCAGGCCGGTTACCTCGTCGATCGCGACGAGCTCGTGATGCGCCAGCAGCGGCAGCGCGAGCTGAACAAGGTCCTCCCGGCGGACAGCGAGGCGGCCGCGTTCCTCTCGTCGATCCAGCAGGTGTCCAACGTCAGCGGGATCGATCTGCAGGGCTGGAGGCCCGAGGAGGAGCAGGCGCAGCAGTACTTCGCCAAGGTCCCCATGCGGCTGGAGCTCTCGGGACGATTCCACCAGATCGCGAAGTTCATGTACGAGATCGGCCGGCTCGAGCGCATCATCAACGTCGAGAACATCGAGCTGTCCGATCCGAGGGTGTCGGGGGACGACGTGCTGCTCAAGGTGAAGTGCCTGGCGACGACCTTCCACGCCCTCAAGCCGAAGACTGCGCCGGGCGCACCCGCAGCGGCGGGCGCACCTGCAGCGGCGGGCGCACCGCCAGCCGGAGGTAGCAAATGAAGGCGCTCGCTCCTGTCCTGGTCCTCCTCATGGCTTGCCCCACGGCGTGTGGGAGCCCCTCCGTCGCGCCGCCGCCGCCGCCGCCGCCCGCGGCCCGCACGGTCGCTCCGGCGCCCTCTGCCTCGGCCGCGGTCGCGAAGGGGATAGAGTTCTCGGAGAACGACTTCGCCGAGAGCGACCACAACCGCGATCCGTTCCGGTCCTTCGCGTCGCTGTTCGTCGACAGGACCAATCGCTCGGTGAAGAACGAGCTGCCGGTCATCCTCCCGCAGTACGCCATCGACGAGCTGAAGCTGGTCGCCATCGTGCTGTCGGGCGACTACCCGCGCGCGATGGTGCTCGACCCGACGGGCAAGGGCTGGGTGGTGAAGCGCGGTGACTACATCGGACGCGCCGACACCGTCCACACCGGCGGAACGAACGGCACCGACTACCAGCTCAACTGGCGCGTCGACCGCGTGCGCGACGGCGACATCGTCCTGAGCCGCGAGGACCGGGCGCTCAACGCCCCTCCGGCGACACGGATCATCCCGCTTCATCCCGAGAGCGACAAGGACACCGATCGCGAGCAACGACTGTAGGCAGCCACGGTCGACCGAGACGCCGCCGCGCTCAGCGGCCGGCCGACACCCGAAGAAGTCGAAGATCTTGTGAGCGCGGACGGTGGCCCGGCCGCGCGAGCACGCCCCTCTCCGTCGCATGCGGAGAAGGTGCGCCCACAAAACGACCCCACAAATTAGCCCGTTCGAATCACCAGAGACTACGTTTTTTCAGCGCTGCGCATATCGACCTCACCCGAGGCGTGAACCCGAACGGACGCGAGTCCGGCCGGGCCACGGAACGCCGCGTAGCCCACGTCGCACGAGGAGTGAGCATGAACCGGGGAACTAGGCGCCAGAAGGCCGTACCGCAGCGGGATCGTCGTCTCGGCCTGAAGCCGCAGCGTGCCACGCACCTCTCGGTTGCGCTCGGTACGGCCGCGGCCATCGCGAGCGTGTTCGTCGGCCCGAGCGTGTCGGCCGACACCGTCGGCAACCACGTGAAGGACGTCAAGGTGGTCGCCCAGGGCCCGGAGACCGACATCCAGGTCCTCGCGACGGCGTCGCCCGAGTACAACATCGTGGTCGACAACGGCGGGAGCCGCCTCCTCATCGACCTCGCCAACGCCGACGTGGCCGGCGCGCAGGCCGCGCTGACGGGGCCCGTGGGCGTCGTCGGCGGCGTGCTGACCCAGGAGTTCAAGGGAGAGGGGGCCGCGAGCCCACGCACCCGCCTCTCGATCAACCTGACCAAGCACGCGACGTTCCGCGTGCGGCGCGACGGCACGACGCTGCACATCACCCTCCGCCCGGGCGACGTCACCAAGGTCGACGACTCGCCGCCGCCCGTGGCCGCGCCCCCCCAGGCGACGGTCATCGCGCCCGAGATCAAGGAGGTCCGCTTCGAGCGGGTCGCGCCTTCCACGACGGGTGGCGCCGGCGTGCCTGGCTCGAAGGACGGCCAGAGCTGCGCGAGCGGGTGTGACCGGGTCACCATCGCGCTGTCGGCGGTCCCCACGTACGCCCTCTCGACGACCGCGTCCGGCAACGCTCGCCTCGAGCTCAAGAACGCCCGCATCACCGAGCGCGCGGCCCGCACGGTCGACGTCTCCTCGTACAAGGGATTCCTGCACACGGTCGCGTCGTTCTACGACGTCGGCCAGAGCAGCGCCGTCGTGGAGATCGGCCGCACCGGCGACTCGCAGGGGACGGTGACGGTCGACGGGACGAACCTCATCTGGAGCTTCGAGCTGCCCAAGGCGCTGCGTGCGTCCCTGGCGAAGGCGGCGAGCGACCCGCGCACCGGCGACGTACGCAAGGTCGTCACCCTCGCCCGCGAGGCGGACGCGCCGGAGCTGCCGAAGATCGAGACCTCGATCCTCGGCACCACGGACGGCTCGACGGTCTCCACCACCGGCGGGAGCGAGGCCGGCTTCACCTCCGGCGTGAACGCCCAGGTGAACGGGCTCGGCCACTACACCGGCCGCCGCATCGACCTCGACCTGAAGGACGCGGACATCCACAACATCCTCCGGCTGCTCGCGGACGTCGGCCACGTGAACATCGTCACGGGCGACGACGTCAACGGCAACGTCACCATCCGCATGCGCAACGTCCCCTGGGACGAGGCGCTCGACGTCGTGCTCCAGGCCAAGGGGCTCGGCATGCAGCGCGCGGGCAACCTGATCCGCGTCGCGCCCATGAGCCAGCTCAACAAGGAGCGCGAGCTGCGCCTCGCCCAGCTGAAGCAGGAGCTCGAGCTCACCCCCATCGAGACGAGGCTCATCCCGGTCAGCTACGCCCACGCCGAGGATCTTCAGGCGCGCGCCAAGGACCTGCTCTCGCCTCGCGGCGCCATGGCGGTCGACTCGCGCACCAACGTCATCATCGCCCGCGACATCGCGGGCAACCTGAACCACATCGAGGAGCTCATCCGCTCGCTCGACACGCAGACGCCGCAGGTCCTCATCGAGGCGCGCATCGTCGAGGCGACGAGCAACTACAACCGCGACATCGGCATCCAGTGGGGCGGGTCGAGCAGCTTCTCGGCTGCCACCGGCAACGCGACAGGGCTGTCGTTCCCGTCCTCCGTGTCGGTCAACGGCGGCAACTACGACAACAACAGCCCGACGGCAGGTCTGTCGCCCTTCACGCGCACGATCACGACGCCGAACTTCGCCGTCAACCTGCCGGCCGCCGTGGGCACCGACTCCGGCGGCGGCCTCGGGATATCGCTCGGGTCGATCGACAACGCCTTCAACCTGGCGCTTCGCCTCTCGGCGCTCGAGTCGAGCGGCCTCGTGCGCATCGTGTCAAACCCGCGCATCCTGACCCTGGACAACCACGACGCGCGCATCAACCAGGGGACCCTCATCCCCTACTCGCAGGTCAGCGCGCAGGGCGTCCAGACCTCGTTCCAGGAGGCCAAGCTCCAGCTGCTCGTCAAGCCGCACGTCACGGCCGACGGGTCGGTCTCGATG
>Ga0181517_10002417_pt1 | contig 19086 bp, 14 predicted proteins | sample PEATcosm2014_Bin_31_FD_119748 | JGI IMG/M metagenome (GOLD analysis project Ga0181517, IMG submission 119748) | Peatland microbial communities from MTU Mesocosm Facility, Houghton, MI, USA - PEATcosm2014_Bin01_30_metaG | ecosystem: Environmental > Terrestrial > Soil > Wetlands > Peat | place... | reverse complement strand
GATGTTCCTGCGCAACCTGATGGCGATGGAGACGGAAGAGATGGTCCGCGCACAGCCCATGGACGCGGTGGTGGTGATCGGCGGCTGCGACAAGAACCTTCCCGCGCAGGTGATGGCGGTTGCAAGCGTGGATTTGCCCGCAGTGGTGCTGCCAACCGGGCCGATGCTGGTGGGCCACTATAAAGGCGAAGTGCTCGGCGCTTGCACCGACTGCCGGCGGCTGTGGGCGCAGCATCGTGGGGGCGCAATCGACGTTGCCGAGACGGAGTTGATCAGCGGACGTCTGTGCCCTTCCGTGGGCACGTGCAGTTCGATGGGTACGGCGAGTACCATGGCATGCCTGGTCGAAGCGCTAGGCCTCGCGCTGCCCATGAGCGCGACCGCTCCTGCCACGCACGCCGACCGTCGCCGCATTGCCGAGGCGAGCGGCAAGCGCGCGGCAGAGATGGCGCTCTCTGGCGCGCCCAAGCCAAGCGACCTGATCACCGGCGCGTCCGTACGCAACGCCATGATCGTGCTGCAGGCGATTGGCGGATCCACCAATGGGTTGATTCACCTTACGGCTATCGCGGGCCGGGCCGGAGTGAAGTTCGATCTCGAGGCATTCGATCGCCTGGGGCGTGAGGTCCCGGTGCTGCTGAACCTCAAGCCCTCCGGCGCGCACTACATGGAGGACTTCCACCACGCCGGCGGCTTGCCTGCTCTTATGCGCGAGCTCTCTCCGCTGCTCGACACCTCCGCGCCCAGCGTCTCCGGCTTCATTCTGGGCGATGTGATTGCCGAGGCGGAGGAGGTCCCCAACCAGGATGTGATTCGCTCGCTTGCGGCGCCGCTGACGAAGGAAGGCGCGATGGCGGTGCTGCATGGCAACCTGGCCCCGCGCTCGGCGGTGATCAAGCACTCGGCTGCGTCGGCGAACCTGTTGCGCCACACCGGCCGCGCGGTGGTGTTCGATTCGCTCGAAGATATGGCTGCACGCATCGACCTGCTTGACCTCGACGTCAACGCCGACGACGTGCTGGTTCTGCGCAACGCCGGACCGAAGGGAGCGCCGGGAATGCCCGAGGCGGGCTATCTGCCGATCCCGATGAAGCTGGCGCGCCAGGGGGTCAAGGACATGGTGCGCATCTCGGACGCGCGCATGAGCGGGACCGCGTTCGGGACGGTGGTGCTGCATATCGCGCCGGAATCGGCTGTGGGCGGCCCGCTGGCAATCGTCCAGACGGGCGACCGCATTTCGTTGGACGTCGAAGCGCGCAGCATCGAACTTCTGATCGACGATGCGGAGCTGCAACGCAGGCTGGCAGCATGGAAGGCATCGCCAGCGCATCGCGAAAGGCCGGTACGCGGCTATGCGCGGCTGTTTGAGGACTGCGTGCTGCAAGCGGATGAAGGGTGCGACTTTGATTTTCTTCAGCGCGAGGGGCGGGGCACCGCATGAAAAACTTACGCCGCATCCCGTTCGTTCCCTTCCCCGTCCTGATTTGCCTGGCTGCGTCGACCATGGCTGCAGCACAGACTGCGCCCGCACCCGCTGCCGCAGCGCCGCCCGTCGATTTGAAGTTCGACTTCAGCGCCGGCCCAGCCAGACCGGGGTACACGCGGGTTGTTCCGACAGCCGTTTATACAGATGCCGCCGGTTATGGGTACGAGTCCGGCGCGCAGGTTTCCACTGGCGACAATGGCCAGACTACGACCAGCGATAAGCCGTTTATGTTTTCCGCGAAGGTGCCGGAGGGCAACTTCAATGTGACGGTCACGTTTGGCGACTCTACCACCGCAACCACTACGACGTTCAAGGCGGAGTCCGGGCGGTTGATGCTGGAGCGTGTCGAGGTCCCGGCGGGTCAGGTTGCGGAACGGACCTTCACCACCAACGTGCGCACGCCGAAACTGCCCAAGCTGCCGCTGAATGCCACCGGGCGCGAAGAGGTGAGTCTGGACCAGTTCGATGGAAGCAGCTCGCGCGATTGGGACGACAAGTTAACCGTGGAAGTGGTGAGTCCTCACGCAGCGTTGCGAACGATTGAGATCGTGTCGGCGCCGAGTGCACCTACGACCTTTATCGCGGGCGATTCAACGGTGACGGACCGTGATGGCGGCGGGGATGTGAGTTGGGGACAGATGCTGCCGGTGTTTTTGAAGCCGGGGGTTGCGGTGTCAAACAACGCGCAGTCCGGCGAGACGCTGAAGTCGTTTATGAATGCGCTGCGCCTGGACAAGATGTTGAGCACGATGAAGAAGGGTGATTATCTCTTCATACAGTTCACGCACAACGATTCGAAGATTAGTTGGCCGCAGACGTATGCGGACGCGGAGACCACGTACAAGGCGTATTTGAAGGTCTATATTGCCGAGGCACGCCTGCGTGGTGCAACGCCGGTGCTGGTGACGGCGATGGACCGCGGCGCTCGCGGGACCGGAGCGCCTACACACGGCCATGGCGACTATCCGCAGGCGATGCGCGAAGTTGCGCAGGAGGAGCATGTGGCGCTGATTGATCTGTACAGCATGAGCGACACGTTCTATGAATCGGCCGGCGCCGACGCTGGGAAGATCCTGGCCGATGGGACGCACTCGACCGCATACGGTGGCTATGAATTTGCCAAGTGCATTGTGATGGGGATCAAGCAGAACAAGCTCGACCTTGCCAACTTCATCGTGGACGGCTTCAAAGACTTCGATCCGGCGCATCCTGATAGTGCCGCTGCACTGGACCTGGGCCCGCTTTTCAGCAGTGGCGGAGGCGGGCGAGGACCCCGACCCGGCGGCGCAGGACCGACGGGCGCTCCGGGCGCGGCGAATCCGCCTGCCAATGCGAACCCCGGTCCGGGACCGCTCTGAGCTCAGTCTGCCGAATCGTTGCTATCCTGAACCAGAACGGAAACTGATGATGAAGCTCGACCATACCGCCAAAGGCGTCTATGCCATTGCTGTAACGCCATTCACGCCAGACGGCGCGGTCGACGTCGAGTCGGTGGACCGCGTGACGGATTTCTACCTGTCCTGCGGCGTCTCGGGGCTGACGATTCTGGGAATGATGGGCGAGGCGCCGAAGCTTGATCCGGCTGAGGCATTGGCAATCTCGAAGCAAGTTGTTGGCCGGGCGAATGTCCCGGTGGTGGTCGGCGTCTCCGCTGCGGGCTTTGCGGCCATGCGGTCGCTGGCGCGCGGCGTGATGGATGCCGGCGCGGCGGGCGTGATGATCGCGCCGCCAGCCGCCCTACGCACGGACGATCAAATCGTGAACTACTTCGCGCAGGCGGTGGCGGCGATCGGGAGTGATATCCCGTTTGTCCTGCAGGATTATCCGCTGGCGTTGACTGTGGTGATGACGCCGAAGGTGATCCGCCAGATTGTGATGGACAACCCGTCATGCGTGATGCTGAAGCATGAGGATTGGCCGGGGCTGGAAAAAATCTCGGCGCTGCGCGGCTTTCAACGCGACGGGTCGCTGCGGCCGCTCTCGATTCTTTGCGGCAACGGCGGCTTGTTTCTGGACTTCGAGATGGAGCGTGGCGCGGATGGCGCGATGACCGGCTACGCCTTTCCGGACATGCTGGTCGACGTGGTGAAGCTTGCGCAGGAAGGCCGACGCGATGCGGCACACGATCTGTTCGACGCTCACCTTCCGCTGATGCGATACGAGCAGCAGCAGGGAATCGGATTGGCCGTACGCAAATATGTGCTGCAAAAGCGGGGAGCCATCGCCTATGACACGCAGCGCGCTCCGGCGGGCTGCCTTAGCGCGATGGCAAAGGCAGAGATCGACTATCTGCTTGGCCGGCTCGCGCGCCACGATCCGCGCGCGGCGTTCTAGCGCTACGGGAGGCTTAGGAGGCGCGCGGGGTTCACCTTCGACATCTGATCGATGTCGGTCTGCGAAAGGCCCTGTTTTTTGAGGCCATCGAAGAGTAGCTGCAACCCGTCCGGGTGGAGCGGGTTGGCAGGTTGGCCCATGTCGGAGGAGAGGATGCAGTGCTCCACTCCGATGGCGCGAATCGCTTTCGCGTAGTCGGCAAAATCGAATTGCTTCGATGCGCCGATCAGGCCGTTGTAGACGAATTCGATGTAAGCGCCGAGTTGCGCGGCTTGCTGCATTTGCGGAATTGTCATGGATATGGGCGACAACATTGGGTGCGTTACGACCATCTGCTTGACGCCCTGCCTGCGCGACTCCTGAATGAGCAGCAGATCGTCCTCGGGCGAGTTGTGGCCGGTAGCCATCACGAGATCGTACTTCGCGATCATGGCGATGACGGCCTTGGTTTCAGGAAGAAGCTCGCCATTGCGCGAGACGGCGACGTAGGGACGGTCGACCTTCGAGGCGATGACCTGAGCTCGGGTGTCGTAGGTTGCCATCCAGACCAGCTTGCCCAGATGCCCGGTGGTGAGCGCCATCTTCTCCACTGCAGCCGGGTTCATGCCGCCCACGCTGAGGTTGAGGTCGATGCCTCCGAAGACCTGGATGCCGGGAACTACCTTGTGGACAAGGTAAGCGTCCGACGCAGTAGGTGCGAAGTGATTCTTGAGGACGATGGCACGCATGCCACGGCTTTCGGCGAGCTTCGCAAGGTCGATGGCGTCGATGCTTCTTGGGGTCGAGTCGGGAGCTGTATGAACATGGATATCGATGACCCCGTCGAGGGGCCTGTTCTGGGCAGGTGCGTTCCAGGGGAGGAGAGCGCTGGAAATCAGGATTGCAACGCGAAGGGATTTCATAGCTGCCTTTCGGTGGACTGTCTGAGGTCATATCACGACACGCTGCATCCTGGCGAATTCGAGATGGCTGGCTTCTGCTTTCGCTATACTTTTCTGGCTCGTCCATCCCGTATCCCGAGGGTCCCCAATGTTCTCATTCAGCAATGGCTCGAACCACCAGCGACAAACCGTGCAGTGCCTCGGCTTCTTCGGAGGTTCGATTGCTTTGGCCGTCTGCACCGTGATGGCCGCTGCCCAAGCGCCCGCCGCTCCCCAGCCGGGAACGCCACCGGTGCGCTCGCAGTTCCATGAGCCGGCGGCGATGGACTTTAGCGACCACACCGGCTTCACGCAGATCTTCGACGGCAAGAGTCTTGCGGACTGGGAGGGAGATCCGGCATTTTGGCGGGTAGAAAACGGCGCGATTGTTGGGGAATCCAGCAAAGACAACGTCGTCTACAACGCGTACATTTGGCGCAAGGACCTGGTAGCGAAGGACTTCGACTTGAAACTTGAGATCAAATGCGAGATTGCCGGGGGCAGCGGCATTCAGTACCGCAGCCAAACCGGCCTGCCGTGGACCAAGCCGCTGCATCCGGGAGAAAAGCGCAATCTGGATTGGCTGATGACCGGCCCGCAGGCTGATTTCTGGTTCCCTGTGAACCCGTTGCATGCTTCCTACTCCGGCCAGTTCTACTCCGAGAACACTCCGCTAGGGATCGTTGCGTGGCGCGGGGAAGTGGTGAACTCTACTGCGGGCACCGGTCCGCAGCTTGTCGGCACCATTGGCGATCGCAACGCGCTGGGCGGCTACGTGAAGATCAACGACTGGAACCAGTACGAGATCATCGCGCGCGGCGGCACCATGATCCACATCCTCAATGGCCAGTTGATGGCGGTGCTCATCGACGACGATCCTGCTTCCTCCAACAACCAGGCGGGCAAGATCGGTATCGAACTCGAAGGCACTCCCGCAAAAGTCTCCGTGCGCAATATCTGGATCAAGAAGATCAACTGAATTATTAAGGAAGCTTCGCGGCGAGTTTAGCAGCCTGGGAACAGGCTTCCTGAGGGGCGGGCAGGTTGGCATAGCCTCCCAGATAACGCCCCTTGCGAAAGATGCAGATTCCGTCCATGTACGGCGCCTTCGCCTGGAATGCTTCGTCGCCCACCGGTGCGGTGGAAGCGCCGTCGAAGTGCGAGCGGAGCTCTTTCAGAACCCCTGCGGCGGCTTCCGGTGAAGCCTCCAGCACAATGAACGCCTGCCCTTGCTTGTAGGTAGCCACGTAGCCGCGTTTGAGCTGCTTAAGGCCCAGCACACTTTCGGGGACTAAACGGATGGAGGCGAGGCTCTCCTGGGGAAACCACGCCAACGCCTCCGGGGGAGTGTCGCGGCCTTGAAGGTGCTGCTGCATGCCGGTTACGAAAGCCCGCAACTCCGCGGTGTGGTCGCCGCTCGGATTGGGGTCGATGGCGACGATTTCAATGTAGTATTTGCCCTTGGCGAAGAGAGCGCTCTGGGGTTGAATCTGGCCGCCCATCCCGATCCTGGCGATGGGGAGTTTGGGGTCGAGGTTGGCTGTGAAGACGCCATAGGCCGAGTCGGCATCGTTCATCTCAGAGACGTCGATGGCCAGCGTGCTCGCTCCCGACTTGCAGGTGATTCCGTCCATGCGCACGAAGCCGTAGATCAGGTAGCCTTCTGCGCCGCCGTCCTTATAGTCGTAGAGGTTATCGGCGGTGTACTGGCGCTTCGGCTCGGACTGTGCCCAACCGGGCGCGAGTTGGCAACTGAGGTAGTCCTGAGCGTGAGCCACTCCCGCAGCAAGCAGGATTGGCAGTAACGCGAGTTGGCTGGCCCTCATGCGAACAATTCCTGTGCGCGTGCCATCCGATCCGACACCTGGACGCCGAAGGGACACTTCACCGTGCACTCGGCACAGTCACTGCAGCGGGCGGCAATTTGCGTGGCGGGTAACTCGAGGAATTTCTCGCGCCCCAGTGCGAACTGGCCGTAGCCGTCGGCATAGGTAAGGAAGCGGAGCACGTCGGCGACCGGCAGGCCCTGCGCGCAGGTGCCTTCGCACTTGCCGCACATGCGGCAATAAAGCGGCTGGATGAGTTCCAGGTGTGCGGCCAGCAGCTTGTGGTCGTCGGCGGAGAGTGGATTCCCCATGGCCTTGAGGTTCTGTTCCAACTGGTCCATGTCGGTGATGCTGGGGACGGTGGTGGCGACGTTGGGATGGTTGACAACCCACTTGAGCGCCGCCAACATAGCGCCATTCTGCGCGAGCTTCTGGTTGCGAGAGCCTCCGGCCATAACCTTCATCGCCACCACGCCCATGCCGGCCTTGGCGGCCGCATCGATTGCCTGCTCCATGCCTGGATCCATGGAGAAGTTGAAGGCGGCCAGAACCACGTCGAAGACACCCTTCTGCGCCATCCAGGGAAGCAGTTGCTGCTGGCCGCTGTGAGTGCTGACGCCGATGAAGCGGGCCTTGCCCTGTTGCTTGGCGATTTGTAGCGCCTCGATCATGTCGTCGTGAATATCGGCCGGGCTGCCCTTGCCGTGGAGATACCAGATATCGACGTAGTCGGTGTTGAGCTCACGCAGGCTGGTGTTGAGTTCAGCCAACTGGCCCGCCTTGTCGCGCGCCTCTGTTTTGGTGGAGAGCACAACCTGCTTGCGCTTGCTGCCGAGGGCCGCGCCAACCATGCGTTCATTGTTGCCGCGTTGATAGCCGCGCGCGGTATCGAAGTAGGTGATGCCGAGATCGGCCGCTCGCTGCACCACGCTGGGGTCCGACGTGATCATGCATCCAAATCCCACGGTGGTGACTTTGAGGCCGGTTTTGCCCAGGGTCCTGTAGCTGAGCTTGATGGGGGAAGCCGCTTCCGGAGCGGGGGTGTCCGGGCTCCAAAAACCCATGCTGGAACCTGCACCCAGGACTGGAAGGGCCAGTCCGGCAGACAAAAAGTCGCGGCGAGATGTAGTTGACGACATACGGCGCCTCCATAGGGAAGCCGCACCCATTAACGCGCTTAATCCTTCTGTATCAAGTGATCCGTGTCACAGCATAGACATGGGACGTTCTCCGGAGGCAGGGTTCCGGGGTGAGGCGGCGCTCCGGATTGCACCTAGGTTGTAGGGTTTGAGGGTATTTCTCCATTGACACTGGGTGATCTGGTAACTAGACTCCATGCAACAATCGGTGTGTTCCGTCTACTGAGGAATTGCCGGCAAGAGAGGGCCCTATGCTAGTGCGGATACTGTTGTTTGTATTGATTCTGCTTCTGGTTGCAGCTGTAAGCCTTTTGATTCGCATTCTCAATCGGCAGAAACTCCAATCTGCCACGGCAGCCGACGATGAGCGCCGGCGTGAAGTACTCCAACACGACCTGGGTGACGACGTACTGTGGAGTCGTGGCGGAGTCAAGGAAGCCTCGGGTATTTCGCGCAGGACATTTATCCCGAACATTGCTACCGGCATCGCCGCGCTCTATTTGTTTAAGTCAGCGGCGCGGGCGGCAAGCTCTCCAAGCCTTGCCGACACCAAGAATGATCCACCGCCGCCCAAGCACAGCGATAAGTCTGCAACCGTTGCCGACACCAAGAACGACCCACCGCCGCCAAAGCACAGCGATGCGTCGGCAGCCCCTCCGCCGAAGAAGCATAGCGACGCCGCCACTGACGTCCCGCACAGCGATGCGCGGGTGGCCGATGTTCCGCACAGCGACGCACGGGTGGCCGATGTGCCGCACAGCGACGCAAGCCGAGCCGATGTTCCGCACAGCGATGCGCGGGTGGCCGATGTGCCGCACAGCGATGCGCGCCGGACCGATGTGCCGCACAGCGACGCGCGGGTGGCCGATGTGCCGCACAGCGATGCGCGCCGGACCGATGTGCCGCACAGCGACGCACGGGTGGCCGATGTGCCGCACAGCGATGCGCGCCGGACCGATGTGCCGCACAGCGACGCAGCCAACGTTTGACCGGGCTGGTGATGCGTCGAATCTGTACTGACGAACTTAGTGTCGCCGAGAGGTGTGCATGACAGTAGAATTGCGGCCACTAGGTGTGCATTGCAATATTGCGTGCCAGTATTGCTACCAGAATCCCCAAAGGTCGGCCGGCAACCTTAAGGCCAGCTACGACATGGGCCTGATGAAGCAGGCCATCGAAAAAGAAGACAGCAAGTTCACGCTCTTCGGCGGGGAGCCGCTACTTATGCCGGAAGCCGAACTGGAAGACCTGTGGTCGTGGGGTCTTGAGAAGTTCGGCTCGAATGGGGTCCAGACCAATGGGACGCTGATCACTGAACGGCACATTGAACTGTTCAAGAAATACCGGGTTGCTGTAGGACTCTCCTGCGATGGTCCCGGCGAACTCAATGACATCCGTTGGGCGGGCACGCTGGAGGCTACGCGCGAGGCTACTCGACGGACGCTGAATGCAATTGAGATGCTATGCCGAGCGGGTATGCCACCTGACGTCATCGTCACGCTGCACCGTTCGAACGCAACCCCCGAGAGATTGCCGGTGTTGCGGGCATGGCTTAAGAGTCTTGAAGAGTTGGGTGTGGGTTCTGTACGAATGCATATTCTTGAGGTGGATGATCCGGCGATCCGCGAAAAGTGTGCGCTGACAATCGAGGAGAATGTCGCGGCATTTCTATTTTTCGCGCGTGCAGAAAAGGACTTTCCGAAGTTGAAGATCGATGTATTCACCGACATCCGCAATCTTCTGCTCGGCAACGACCGCGATGCGACCTGCATCTGGCGGGGATGCGATCCGCACACTACGGCTGCGGTAAGTGGCGTTGAAGGGCACGGGCAGAGGAGTAACTGTGGCCGTACCAACAAAGATGGCATCGACTTTGTAAAGGCGGAATTTCCGGGCTATGAACGGTACCTGGCTCTCTATCATGCGGACCAGGAGGCGGGAGGATGTCGAGGCTGCCGGTTCTTCCTGATGTGCAAAGGACAGTGTCCCGGGACGGCAATCGATAACGACTGGCGCAACCGCACCGAGCATTGCGAGGTCTGGATGGCGCTATTCCAGTATTTTGAAGAGGAGCTCTTGCGGGAAGGAAAAGCGCCAATCTCGCTTCACGCTATGCGACCCAGGCTTGAGAGTTGGTTCCTCAAGGCCTGGAAGGACGGGCAGAACCCGCTTATGGAGACATGGATTGCCGACAACCGGGCCGAGTTCGAAGGTTAGTCCGAACGGGGTGGCGGCTGACTCCGGTTTGCAAACCCTGGGCTTCGCCCTTCCCAATTTTCTGCGCTGTGTGTGGGTGCATGATGGCGCGCGCCTGAACTGGCAACCGAGGATCGACAAGATCGTTCGGGCATGGCAGGAGATTGAGTGGCTGTCTGTAGTTGAGCATGTGCGCCCATGCGTGCTGTGCACGATACCCGCGGATTGCTGGGACGATCTTCGCGGACGAGGCGCGAAGGCAAGTTTATCGATCGAGCCCTTGATGGTGAAGCGGAACGCGAGGGCGGTGCCGGGCCGCCGGGGGAGTGCTGCTGAACCATCCGCGCTGTCGATGCGGGCGGTTATAGGAGCCCGTAAGGACGCGAAGCGCTTTGCCCGTGCCTGGTCGAATGGAGACATAGCGGGAGTGGGCGCCCTGCTGGGATATCCGGAATGCTGCTGCCGGTTTTTCGTTGAGACGATGCTGCAGCAGGACCGCCAGGAACTACTGTGGGCAGTAGCTTCCCACTCCAGCAAGGGAGATGCCGATCGTCATTGTCTGGAGATCGATGGTAAGAGTGAGGCCAATGTTTTTTGGCGTTATCTGGGTGTGAAGGCTGTCCCTCACATTCCATGCAGATTCGATTGCGCCGGGTCGCTGCAACTGGCCAGGCTACTCGCCGATGTTGGGAGGCGTTCGGGGTATGCAGAGGAGGTGGAGTGGATCTCGCAAATGCTGCGATGGCCGCTTGAATGGTCGATGCTGCACGGCATTGCTGAGTTGAAGACCCCCATCCTAAAGGTGTGTACGAATGCGGTTGCCAGTTCGTCAAAATACACGATTCGCTGGCGCGGAGACTTGTATCCGGAAGATGGCGCGCAAGGAGTTGCTTTTCCGTTTCGACGGCCAGCGTTCTCGACCTCAGGTCGTTTTATAGAGGGGCTGAATATCATCTATCCGGGGAAGCAGTGAGTTTGCAGCTAGCGAATAGAATTGGGCACTGGAGATGAGTAGCTTCCAGCACACGCGAGCGCCTTGGTGGTGCCTTTCCATCGTTGTGGCCACGGTGTGCCTGGTGCAATGCTCCACAGTGCGTGCACAGAGTCCGACGCAGCAGCAGCAGATAACCCAGCATCAGCAGAAGCTGGCCGAGGCGCGCGGGGCAAATAACCAAACGAATGAGGCCGCGGAGTTCGGCGCAATTGGGCTGCTCTATTCAAAGGCAGGACGCAACCAGGAGGCGCTGGATTCCTTCACCCAGGCGTTGACCATCGAACGGGCGATGCACGAGCGCAGTGCCGAGCCTCAAACACTGATTCAGATTGGGCTGATCTACCGGCATTGGGAGCAGCAGCAGAAGGCGTTGGACTCCTTTCAGGAGGCCCTCACAATTTCGCGCGATGTGCATGACCGGGGCGACGAAGGGAGAGCGCTGAGCGGTATGGGCGCAGTCTATTCCGATCTTGGAAAGAAAGAAGATGCGCTTGATTACTTCAACAAGGCCCTGTCAATCTGCCGTGAAGCATCCGACCGAAGTTGCGAGCTGGATACGCTGGACCATATGGGCTGGGCCTACGATGTTCTGGGTCAGAAGGCGAAGGCACTTGCCTACTATAGCCAAACGCTCTCGCTTTGCCGCGAGCTACACGACCGTGAACTGGAGTCTGCTGTTCTGAACAATATTGCCTGGGTGTACCAGTCGGAAGGGGAGGACGCCAGGGCGCTGGAATACCTTAAGCAGGCTCTTCCTATTTCGCGGCAGGCACATAGCCCTAGCCGCATCGCCGACATCCTGGGCAGCATAGGCACGGTCTATGGGCACCTGGGCCAGGCGAGGTACGAACTGGAGTACTCAAACCAGTCGCTCCTCATGGACCGCGAGCTTGGCGACCCCGACGGACAGGCGTATGCGCTGTGGGAGATTGGGCAGGCAGAGAGCAGATTACGTAACGCGGCGAGCTCGCTGCGCAATGATCTGGCGGCGCTGTCGCTGGCGAAGGCTGCAAGTGATCTCGATTTGCAGGGGAATATTGATACCACATTGATGCTTTATTTCCGCGATCGGAAGCGGGTCGGCGAGGCTATTTACTTTGGGAAGGACGCCGTGAATTGCTTCCAACAGATGCGTAGAAACATTACCGGACTGGATAAGGACATACAGGCTGGATTCGCACAATCGAAATCGGCTACCTATCGGCAACTGGCAGAATTGCTGGTGCAGACGAACCATCTAGGCGAAGCGGAACAAGTGCTGGATTTGCTGAAGGACCAGGAGCTGAACGAAGTGGTGCGTGGCGCGGCCACCGGCCCGGAAGCTGCCACCGAACCGGTGAAGCTGACTTCAGCGCAGGAGAAAGCACAAAGCGATCTGGCAGTTCCGGAGGAGACAGCGGTTACGCTCACCAACCTGAGTTTTGAATACGCCACACTGCAGGCCAAGAAGCCGCGGACTCCCGAGGAAACCGCGCGCATGAAATCTCTGGACGCTCGTATCGAGGCGGGAAACGTCGAAGTATCCAATCTCTTTGAGGCGACGATTGCCCCCGAGCTTAAGCAAAAGAGCGACATCGTTACGGCGAACCAAGTCTACAAAGAAGAACAGGAGGATGTGAGTCAACTGCAGAACACGCTGTTGGAATTGGGGAAACGGAACCAGCGGGTGTTGGGGATTCGTCTTCTGCTGGGCGACGCGCATGCTTACGCAATTGTGGTGCGAGCCCAGGGGCGCAAGAAGGTTGAACTGAAAGCCACGCCGGCGGATTTGCGCAGCAAGGCATTAGAGGTTCGGAAAGACCTGCGCACGCCTAACTCCAACCCAAAGCCGGAATTGGCAGAGTTGTACGCAATGGTGGTCGCTCCACTGGAAGATGAATTGAGTGCACTGGAGAAGATTCCCGACGCACAGGGCCGCGTCCCGACTCTGTTGTGGTCCCTGGACGGTGTGATGCGCTACTTGCCGATGGCCGCACTTTACGATGGGCACCATTACATGCTGGAGCGCTTCAGGAATGTTTTGTTCACTCCGCAGAGCTATGGCCATATGATCACGTCGCCGGACGCGAGTGACGGCGGACTGAGCGTGTTGGCGATGGGCTTGTCCAAGAGCTATCACGGTCTTCCGGCGCTGCCTGGTGTGTTGCCGGAGTTGGACGCCATCGTTCACGACCCTGACGTGGCGGAGTCTCATGGGCCGATGGAAGGGAAGCTGCTGACCGATGACCACTTCACGCTGGAGGCGTTGAAGAACGAGCTGGGCGAGGAAGACAACTTTCCCGTTGTGCATATTGCCAGCCATTTTGTGGAGGATACCGGCGGGGGGCAAGAGCCTTACCTGATGCTGGGTGGGGAAGAGAGCGGCGCACCGACCGGATACGCACTGACTCTTTCCAAACTGAATAACTCCACCATCACTTTTCTGGGCACACGGCTGCTGACCCTCTCAGCCTGCAGTACAGCGAGAGGTGACGCTACCAAAGACGGAATGGAGATGGATAGCCTGGGAGAGGTCGCACAGCAGAAGCACGCCGAGGCGGTGCTGGCTACTCTGTGGGATGTAAACGACGCAAGTACCAGCCGGCTTATGAGCGATTTTTACTCGAGATGGGTGAAGTTGCCTGCGGAGGGTAAGGCGGAGGCACTGCGGCAGGCGCAAATGGCGCTGCTGCGAAGCGGTTCAAGCGAGTCGACTGCTTCTGGGAAGGATCGCGGGGTTCAGGCCGAGGAAAGCCCGACGGCTGCAGCGCGTGCAACGGGCTACTCGCATCCTTATTACTGGGCGCCATTTGTGCTGATTGGCAACTTTCAGTGATGAAGTGTCAAGGTCTCAGTCGACTCGAAAGTTCTTGATAAAGGTTACTGTCTGACAATCCGGCGTCTCCAAGGTTAGGCCGAATTGACTCGCGATATCATCGAACGATCTTTGCGGTGTGTCGTAGGTATACACCAGCACATGCGAACTGGATACGCGAAGGCAATCGAGCAGCTTCATTGCCCTTTCCCGGGGCACTTCAAGAAGTCGGCCGATCATAAGCAGCGTCAGTGTATAAGTGCGGTTCCCACTTGCCCACAGTTCAACGTCGAAGATGTCTCCCTTCACAAAATTCCTGGCGAAGTTGGGCAAGAGCTGCCCAGCGTGCTGTAACGCAGCGTCATTTACGTCGATTCCGTAGGGAATGAGGTCACTGCGACCCGCGCAAATCTTCGCCAACAATGCTCCATTGCCACAACCCAGATCAAGCACGTTGCCCCTCTTACTTGCCAGAGTTCCCTGCGCTAGCGCCACAATTGGCTGATGCAATGAGTCCATTACTTCGGACGTAGAGAATCCGTTGTCAGCGTACCGCCAGGGCAGATGGGTTTCGTCCAGCGCACGGTGAGACTGCGATCTCTGATCGCCGCATGGGTTCGCCGACATTGACTCCTTCGGTGGCAATCCCCCGGCACGCGGGTCGGGAGATCCCTTACGGAAAGGAGCAAGCAAGCGACTCCAGAAGGAGCGTGCCGAGCCCGGTTGTGGTTCTGAAGGCCCGGCTTGGGCCTCCGGGACATTGGCGGGCGCGTGAGTCGCATTCGCGGCTTCAAATTGTTCCCTGTCGTCGTGCAGAATCTTCCACAATGCATCGCCGCGGTCTTCCCAGTCCGAGTAGCCGCAGCGGGAACACTTGTACTCGCGAATATCGCGTCCGGAGGAGGTGTCCTTCTCCGTCTGATCCATGGTTTCGCCGCATTTCGCACAGATCATAAGGTTCACCGGGTATTAGATTACGCCTCTACCCCTTCGACTACGCTTGCACTAGGAAGTTCAGTCCCAAACTGGCCCTCCCAGCGCGCGATCACCACGCTTGCCAGGCAGTTGCCGACTACGTTGACCATGGTCCGCGCCATGTCCATCAGGGCGTCAACGCCGAGAATTACAAAAATCGGTTCTGACGGCAGGTGAAACGTCGATGCCGTTGCCAGCAAAACCACCAGCGTAGCTCTTGGCACTCCCGCAACGCCCTTGCTGGTGAGCACCAACGTGGCCATCATGAGCAGTTGTTGTCCAATGGAGAGATGGATCCCGGCCGCCTGCGCGACGAAGATGCTGGCTACTGCAAGATACAGCGTAGATCCGTCCAAGTTGAAGCTGTACCCGGCGGGAATCACGAACGCGACGATGCGGCGCGGAACTCCCAGGGCCTCCATGCGCTCCATCGCGCGCGGCAGCGCAGCCTCGCTGGTTGCGGTGGCAAAGGCCAGCGTTGCGGGCTCAGCCACTGCGGCGAGGAACCTCGCAATCGGCACTCGAAACAGCAGCGCCAGGGGCAACAGGACTGCCAGCGCAAAGACCGCCAGCGCGCCATAAAGCGTAAGCAAGAGCTTGCCCAGATTGACGAGCACGCCCAATCCCATATGACCCACGGTGTAGGCCATGGCCGCGCCTACGCCGAGCGGCGCAAAGTACATCACGACATTGGTGAAGCGGAACATCACCTCGCTCAAGCTCTCGCACAGCTTGAGGACCGGCGCTCGCTTGGACTCGCTCAGGGTTGACAGAGCTATGCCGAAGATTACGGCAAAGATCGCGACCTGCAGAATCTGTCCCTCGGCGATGCTCTTGGCCAGATTCTCGGGGAATATGTGGATGAGAAAATCGTCCCACCGGGCCGGCTGCGGAGGCGCGATGGCCTGCACCGCGTCGGCCGCGGGGATGGCGAGGCCCACGCCGGCCTTGCTGAGATTGATGGCAAGCAGGCCGATGCAGAGCGCGAGCGTCGTTACGACCTCGAAGTACACCAGCACCTTCACGCCCATGCGCCCGACGCTTTTGAGGTCACCATGCCCTGCGATCCCAACCACCAGGGTTGCGAGGATCAGGGGTGCGACGATGGTCTTGATAAGCCGCAGAAAAATGTCGGAAAGAAATCGCAAGCTGACCGCAAAATGGGGAGCGTCGAATCCCAGTTCGGCTCCCGCCAGCATCGCCACGAAGATCCATGGCGTCAGGCTGCGTCTTCGGAAGGCAAAACCGGCTAGCAACAGTAAGCCCAGCCAGCGCACTATGAGCGCAGAGACGTGCATGCCCGGCAGAAGCTGCAACCCCGAACCGAGCAGGATTGTCGCAATTCCGGTCCCGAGCAGAGCCTTACCTCTCACAGGCACTTGCTTTGACATATGGGATGAAGAGTATCAGCACGGCGCTAGGTGGGGCGCAGATTCTCCTGTGCCTCGACTGCGGCCAACGCCGCCAGATTGACAACGTCGGACACCGACGAATCGCGTTGCAGGACATGAACCGGCCGGGCGAGGCCCATCAGGATGGGCCCGATTAGCTGTGCTCCGCCCATGGAAGCCAGTAGTTTGTAAACGATATTCCCGGCATCCAGGCTCGGGAAGATCAGGACATTGGCCCCGCCGCGAAGCGGGCTGAACGGATAGGTCTCCTCTATCCGCTCGGGCACCACTGCGGTGTCCGCCTGCATTTCACCATCGACCAGAAGCTCCGGACGTCTGCTGTGAATGATCTCAACCGCCCTGCGCACCCGGTCAGAAGACTCATGACGGCTGCTGCCAAAGTTGGAGAACGAGAGCAAAGCAACCCGGGGTTCAATGTCGAAGCGACGGGCGGTGTCCGCTGCGCAGATCGCAATCTCGGCGAGATCTTCAGAAGAGGGGTGGATGTTGACCGTGCAATCGGCCAGGAAATATAGCTTACCTCGAGGCGTGATGGTGAGGTACAAACCGGATGCGCGCCGCACATCCGGCCGGAGGGGAATGATCTGCAGCAAAGGTCGAATGGTGTCCGGATAATGGGTGGTCAAGCCAGTAACCAGCGCGTCGGCGTCGCCGAGCTGGACCATCAAAGCGCCCAGAGTATTGCAGTTACGAACCAGCCCACTGGCTTCGGTCCGTGTAACCCCCTTGCGCTGCCGCAATCGAAACAGCTCATCGGCGTAGAACGACAGGCGAGGATGGGTTTCAACGTCGATAATCTCCAGGGCGCCGAGATCCAGGTGCAGTCCTATTGCGAGCCCGCGTATCTTCTGGGCGTCTCCAAGGAGCACGGGCCTGGCAATTTCCTCATCGACCAGCGCGCGGCACGCGTGCAGCACCGTCGGATTCTCGCCCTCAGGAAAGACGATACGACATGATTTAGCGCGTGCTTTCTGAATGAGGACCCGGGTTACGCCGGGATCAGTGCCAAGACGCTTTTCCAGGTCATGACGGTAGTCCTCGATATTGAGCTTTACCCGGGCGACTCCGGATTGCATCGCGGCCACAACAACCGCTTCGGCTATTCGAACAACGACCCGCGGATCGAATGGCTTCGGAATAATGTAGTTCGGGCCGAAGGTGAGATCATCGAGGCCATAGATTTTGCAAACGGAGTCGGGCACGTCCTGCTTGGCCAGATCGGCAAGGGTGCGGGTGGCGGCGAGCATCATCTCTTCGTTGATGCCGGTGGCGCGCGCATCGAGCGCGCCGCGAAAGATCCCCGGGAAGCCAAGCACGTTGTTTACCTGATTCGGATAGTCTGACCTGCCGGTGGCAACGATGGCATCGGGCCTGGCCGCGATCGCTTCCGGGTAAGGGATCTCCGGATTGGGGTTGGCCAAGGCGAAAACGAGAGGATTCGACGCCATTCGGCGCAGCATGTCCGCCGTAACACAGCCTTCCGCAGAGAGCCCGATAAAGACATCCGCATCCACCAAGGCCTCGGCAAGCGTGCGGCGTTCCGTCTTGCGCAGGAACCGGGCCTTGTACGGATTGAGTCCCTCCTGACGGCCTTCGTAGAGAACGCCCTTGGAGTCGCACATCAGAATGTTTTCGGGAAGTGCGCCGAGCAGGAGGAAGTGTCCCGCGCATGAAATCGCACTCGCGCCCGCGCCATTGACGACAATCCTTGCGCGACTAATCTCCTTGCCCGCTATCTCCAGGCCGTTGAGCAATCCGGCTCCGCAGATAATCGCGGTGCCGTGCTGGTCATCGTGGAAGACTGGAATCTTAAGGGTCCGGCGCAACTCCGCCTCAACGATGAAGCATTCGGGAGCTTTGATGTCTTCCAGGTTGATTCCACCGAATGTGGGCTCCAGCATCTGGCAAGCGCGGATGACATCCTGAGGGTCGTTGGCGGCCAACTCGAGGTCAAAGACATCAATGTCGGCAAAGCGCTTGAAGAGGATCGCCTTCCCCTCCATGACCGGCTTCCCTGCGGCCGGACCGATGTTCCCTAAACCCAGAACAGCGGTTCCGTTCGAAACTACAGCAACGAGGTTCGCCTTAGCCGTGTACTTGTAGACGAGATCCGGCTCGCGCTGGATGGCCAGGCATGGAGCTGCTACTCCAGGAGTGTAGGCCAGGCTCAAATCACGCTGGGTCAGGCAAGGCTTGGTCGCGGTGATCGAAATCTTGCCTGGGGGGTTGGATGAGTGATATTCGAATGCATCTTCGTCGCGGACCATAATGATTTGGCCTTTCCAAGGGGTCTAGACTCACACGAGAAGATTGAGTTAAGTCCAGATGGCATGATACGTCCAATCGTGCGAACGCGAGCGAACGACGTTCGACGGAGGCTGGCACAGTATTACGCGGGGCTGCCATTTATCCCGCCGGCGCGGATCGATCTAATCGCGGAAGGATATCTCCCGGAGTTTTACTGGAGATCAGAGGAGGAGGCAGTTGGGTCTTGGCCTGGTAGATTCCGCCTCGACTGCACTAACCCCTCCATTGCGCCGCCTGGAACATATGTCTTTAGTGCCCGGCGCGGAGACGGAACGGACGCCGCCGGGTGTTGATAGCGTTAGCCGCAGGCCGAAAGTGTTCTTGTGGATCGGCATGGCTGTAGTGGTTCTCGTCGCAGCAGTGATGACGCAGGCTGGGCGGTTTCACCGTAGCAATTTCGACCAGTTCTGGCAGCCAGCAGTCGATAGCCCCGGTTCGCCGATACTATTGTTGGAACGACACCAAGTTCACCCAGGATTGTCGACGTATATTTCTGGAAGTGATTGCAATGTCTAGAGCTGCTGACCGCTGGATGGACGCCGAACGTGCTCGTGCGACTCCAGCGGACGACACGCTTGCGCGTGTCCATATTTTTCAAGTGTTTGAGGAGCTCGCGGATCTCTGCGGATTTGAAGGTGGTGGCCAGGGACGGGATCGAACCGCCGACGCCGGCCTTTTCAGGGCCGCGCTCTACCACTGAGCT
>Ga0181517_10002413_pt1 | contig 19126 bp, 10 predicted proteins | sample PEATcosm2014_Bin_31_FD_119748 | JGI IMG/M metagenome (GOLD analysis project Ga0181517, IMG submission 119748) | Peatland microbial communities from MTU Mesocosm Facility, Houghton, MI, USA - PEATcosm2014_Bin01_30_metaG | ecosystem: Environmental > Terrestrial > Soil > Wetlands > Peat | place... | reverse complement strand
TCAGCTGCCGAAGATGGGTCACAGTAAACCTCCTGTGACCCGAGGTCTACACCGCCAACAATGCTCGGGGAAAGCCCATGCCGCAGCGTCCGTCGCGCCAGCGACTTAGTTCAAACGCCGCAGCAGCCAGGAATGAAGTAGCCCCGGGTTGGAGTTGAGCCAACAGCTATTGTTCAGTAAAACAGACGTTTTGAACCAGGACTGCAATTGAGCGCCAAGGGAGGGTACCCCCAACTATCGACCCCCCTATTCGTCGATCATCTCGACGAACCTGGTTTATGAGACCGGTATTTAGAACGTCACTCGCGCGCCCAGTTGGGCGGCGAAAGGGATGCCAACGGTAGTGCCGGGGCCGAAGAAATCTCCCAAGGCTCCCTCGGGTATTTCAAGTTGCTTCAAACTCTTGATGGGTTCGGTTTGGGAGCAGTCGGCAACTGTGCAAATGAGGCTGACGTTTGTAATGCCGTTTTGATTCGGCTGCATCTGGGACGCGGGGACTGGAAGCTGCGTGACGTTGACCGCGTAATTGGCGCCGGGATTGTTGCGGTTGAAGAGGTTGAAGAACTCGGCGAATGGGTCGATCTGCCAACGGTCGTGAATCGTGAAGGGGCGGGTGACTCGCAGGTCTGTCTGCATATAAGGTGTTCCCCGGAATTCATCGAGGCTGGTGTAAACCCCATTTACCCAGATGCGCCCGGTGTTGTTTGCATTGGTGATGGTAATGGGGCGGGCGCTCTCAAGCTGGGTGACACTGCTCAATTCGAACCCCGCGGGAATACGCAGCGTGCCGGCAAGAACGAAGCGATTGCGAACGTCTTCCCCGGAGGGACCGTAATCACCTGGCCCGAAGGCATCCAGTTGTCCGGCATCAGGCCCGCTTTGCAGTTTGCAGACACCATCCACATAATCAAAGAGTTCGCCGAGCAGGCAACCCCAGGTCTGCGCCTTCGAGAGCTGGTAGTTCGCAACCAGGCTGAAGCGGTGCATATTGCCCTGCAGATGCAACATGAGGGCGTTGTAACTGGAGCGATTGTCTGACTGGAACACATTCACATTCGGCACAACGTCCGCCTGATCGGTGGCATAGCTCGGGTCAGAAGTGGAAATCAGCGGAGTGAACAAATTCGTTCCGCTGCTATAGGGAAATGCGCGATACCCATGATTCCCCTGCTCGTGCGTATAGTCGGCGCTGGCCAGCCAGTGCTCGTTGAAGGCGTGCTCCGCTCCTCCCGTAATATGGATCGCGTAGGGCGTCTTGTACTCGGAACCGATGAGGTTGCCGGTAGCCCCGGCGCCGCCCTGCAGGCAACCGGAGCCGGTAAGTGCGTATGTGCCTTGGCCGCCGGTAAGAACGCACGCCCCCGTCGTTGCGTTGGTGTTATTGAGTCCCTGAAACGCAGTTGCCCATCCATTCTGAGCCAGATCGTCGTAGAACAGCCCGAATCCTGCGCGTAACACGTTCTTATCGTTCCCGCCTGGAGAGTAAGCGATTCCCAGGCGTGGGGCGATCTGCTTGCGGTAATCGTGCGGCACCTGGCGCGCTATGGGAATCTGCAGCGTCTGCAATGTGATGTAGGCGCTGTTTTCAAGCTGGGTACGGCCGGAACCCTCAAACAGCCCATAGGTGGTTTGGTAACGGAGGCCGTAGTTGACCGTCAGGCGATGTGAAGCGCGCCAGGAGTTCTCGGCATAGACGCCGAGCCGTTGAACATTCTGCGAAAAGCTGCCGTCGCCCGCAGGCGTGTAAGTGCAGGTGATGCCTGAAGCAACGCTGGGTTCCGGATTGCACTGCGAAGCTGGCGCAACAAAATAAAACGGCAACGCGCTGGTGATGCCGCCGCAGTCTGCTCCGGGCGGATCGATGTAGCAATCAGGATTGGCCGCATACTTGATGATCTGCTCGGCCGTGGAGGCAAACGCGCCGCTCAACACCGGTTCGTGAATAAAGTCGACGCCGTATTTAAAAGCGTGACTTCCCGCAACATGAGCCAGGTCGTAACGCAACTGGTACTTCTGCTGACTGCGCAGATCGGGGAAGAGGGTGATGGGGGTGGCAAACTGATTGTCGCCGAAAGTTTCGAATCCTGAAATCGTCAGCGCTGTCGAACTGAAGGGAAACGCCAACGCGAAGCCCAGATTTGAATTACGCGTCTGCGTCAGGTGCAGCAGGCTGGCGTCAAAAACCAGATTGCCGAGCCAGGTCGGGCTGAAAGTGTAGGCGTTGCTTATCACCGCGTTCCAGTAATTGTTGTGCGTCAGCAGCCCGGTGGAAGGCAGAGTACCTTGTTCCACTAATGCGTTGTGGGTAAGATACGTGTCTTCTGAGTTGCGCAGAAACCACTGAGACTTGTGCGACTGGGCCCAGTCAAAACGCACCGTGCCGAGATAGTCGCGGAAAGGGATCGGAACCGTGGCGGGCACGGCAATAGAAGGCACACTGGAAATCAGGCCTTCAGAAGCGATTGTGCTCAGCGCGTCGAATTGTTGCGTGCTGGCGGGGCTGTAGGCAATGCTGGCATTTTCATGGACGTGCTCGAATGAGGTGAAGAACCACACTTTGTCTTTTACGATGGGGCCGCCCAGAGTGCCGACATAGTTCTGGCGTGAGTACGGCTGCTTCGGGTTAGGCACGCAGGTTCCGCTGGTGCATGTTTGCGCGGGATTCTCGATTGGGAAACGGGCGTTGAGCGCCGCCGATCGCTCGTAGAATGCCCCGTCGCCGTGCCAGTCGTTGGTGCCGCGCCTGGTAGTAATCACCACGGATCCAGCGGTGGTCCAGCCGGTATCGGCATCTTCATTCGAGGTGCGTACGGCAAACTCCTGAATGCCATCGGGTGAGAAGTTCTGCAGGAAACCGCCGATCCAATCGTCGGAGTTTTCGGCCCCGTCGACCGACAACTCGTTGTTCAGGCCTGAACTTCCCCCAGTGGAAACAGCGGTGATGCGGGCCTTGGTAGGGTCGGAAGGTTCTACCGGCTCGGTTCCGGGAACGAGATAAGCAATGTTGGCGAAGCTGCGCGCGGGAAGCGGAAGAGATTCGAGGTCCTGGCTGCCAACAACTCCCCCATGAACCGCGCTTGAAGTGTCGATCGTTTCTGCCGTGATCGAAGAAGGCGTGCCCTGAACATTTACCGTCTCGCGTCCGTTTTCCGGTTTCAGCGTGACGTCGAGATCGCGAACGACGCTGACTGCGACGTCGACATTGGCCGTGGCCGAGGCAAAGCCTTTCGCCGTGACCATGACACGATAAGAACCGGGAAGCAGCCCTTCAACGCGGAATTCTCCTTGTCCATTTGCAATCTCTGAGCGGCTGATTGATGCCCCGGCGGCCTCTACCACGACCTGGGCGGCGGGTACTCGCGCTCCGGTGGCGTCCTGGATCTCTCCTCGAAGCGCGCCGTTCTGGTTCTGGGCGCGCGGCACCATTGCTATCAGAAGCATTGCCGCGACCACTGCCGGAGTTTTCATGTATCGATACCTATAAGCAACAAGAAAAAACGCACCTCAAGTATGGGACTTTACTCATCATCGTCGTCATCGGGCATAGTCGCAGCGCCATTGGGCAGCTTGCGCGAATCGGGCTTGACGATGACGGGCTGCGTCAATGTTTGGCCGTCGACCGAGAGCCGAACGGTATATTCGCCCGGCTGCAAACCTTGAGACTCGCTTCCGGGACGCTTCGGCCCCGCGTCGGGCACAGCCGCGGGCGCTCCGGAAGGATGGCATGCATCCACGGGCGGCGGCGGCGGGCGGCGGCCAAATCCCATTCCCATGCCACGCGGCGCCACGACGTTGAGCGCAAAGCGGTGCATGCCGGGTGCAGCCGAAGGCGGTGGCGATGGTTCTTCCCAGTAGGCTTGCACGTTGATAGTTTCGGTGTCGACGGGCTTCACAGGCGTGTCGCTGGCCGCGCACGCGGCTGTTTTGCCGGCCTTGTCAACAAGTTCAAGCTTGACCGGGCCGCTCGGCGCGGACTTCAACCAGTAGTAAGCCACCACGCCCAATGGCGGGTTCAACTCCTGCGGTTCCTCGTGTGCAAGCGGCGTGCCGTTCTGGCCGCCCTGCTGAATGGCCAGCGTCTCGCCCGGTGCAAACAGGTACGCGTTTGAAGCCTCAATCTCATTGCCGTGAGCGGCTATCTGGCGCAGCGCGGCCATTTGATCGAGCACCCAGAATCCGCGGCCGAAGGTCGCAACAGCAAGATCGTCGCCGTGCACCACGATATCGCGAACCGAGGTGACAGGCATGTTGAATTGGAGCGGCTGCCAGTGGTCGCCGTCGTCAAAGGAAACGTACACGCGCAGTTCGGTTGCGGCGTAGAGCAGGCCCTTTTGTTTGGTGTCTTCCTTGATTGAGTTCACGAATGCGCCTTCAGGAATTCCATTGGCCACGTTCTTCCAAGTTTTTCCGCCGTCGTGGGTGCGATAGATGTAGGCGTGATCGTCGGCCAGGCGATGGCGATCGACGGATGCGTACGCTGTCTCCACGTCGAAGTGGCCGGCCTCGATCTGCGATACCTTGCTCCATGCGGTCATCTCTGGCGGCGTTACATCCATCCAGTTCGCGCCATCGTCGCGCGTCACGTGGATGAGACCGTCGTCGGTGCCCACCCACACAGTCTTTGCATCGAGTGGTGAGGGACCGATGGTATACACCACCCCGAAGCGGTCTGTCATGGGCTGGTCGATGTCCTTGGCGGTAACGGGATCGAGCGTCTTCGGCACATCAGGGTGCAGGCGCGCCAGATCCGGACTGATTCTGATCCATGTCTTGCCGCGGTCGCGTGTGCGGAAGACAAACTGATTCGAGTAGTAAAGCGCATCGTCTGCCAGTGAAAAAACCTGCGGCAGCGTCCAGGTGCGGCGGTATGGATCGCTGGCGTCTTCTTTGGGCAGTTCGCCGCCCGCAGGCGCAGAGAGATTGAGCCTCTGGTCGCAGCGCTGATCGCCGTTGCCATAGAGCAGGTCAGGGTTTTGGGGGTCGGGCACTACGGTGTTGCTCTCGCCCGCTTCGCAGATCGGAAGCCAATTGCCGAAGGCGAGAGTTCCCATGCGCGACCAGGTGCTGACACTTACCGCACCTGAATCCTGCTGCGCGCCGTAGAGCCAGTAAGGGAAGCGGTTGTCAGCGGCGATGTGGTAAATCTGCGCGGTGGGCTGGTTGTACCAGGTGCTCCAGGTCTTGGCGCCATCGACTGATACAACCGTTCCCTGATCGCTCGAGAGCACCATGCGATTGCCGTCTTTGGGATTGATCCAAAGCTGGTGATAATCGTCGCCGCCGGGCGCGCCTTTGACTGGAACCCAGGTTTTACCCGCGTCGAGCGTCATGTAAGTGGTGGTGTTGATGTCGTAGGCACGATCCGGATTGGTGGGATCGACGGTGATCTGGCAGAAGTACCATCCCCGGCCCCACAGGCGCTGCTCGCTGTTAACCAATCGCCACGTTGCCCCGGCATCGTCTGAGAGATAAATGCCGCCGGAGGGTTTAGGTGCATTCGCACCCGTGGGAGCAGGGACACGATAGGATCGCGCGATCGCGGTGCCGAGATCGTCGACCACCGCGTAGAGCCGATTCGGATTGCTGGGCGCGACTGCAATGCCGATCTTGCCAACGAAGTCATCGGCAGGCAGACCGCCGCCGAGTTGATGCCAGGTGTCGCCTCCGTCAGTAGATTTGTAGAGACCTCCGCCGGGCATGTTTGACGGCGCATAGACTGACCATGGCGGACGCCGTGTTGCCCAGAGGGATGCGTAGATGGTGCGAGAATGTTCGGGATCGAGCGCCAGATCGACTGCGCCGACATCGTCAGGCTGCTTCGCATCAAAGAGGATCTTTTTCCAATGGGCGCCGCCATCGGTGGAGCGATACACTCCACGTTCTGAGTTGGCCTTGTAGGGGTGGCCGAGCGAGGCCACGTAAACAAGATTCGGATCGCCGGGGTCGACAACGATTTTGCCGATCTGGCGCGATTCGGCGAGGCCAATCGAATACCAGGTCTTTCCCGCATCGACGGACTTGAAAACGCCGATGCCATATGAGTGCTGGCTGCGAATATCGGGCTCGCCGGTGCCCACGTAGACGATGCTCGGATCGGAAGGAGCGACGGCGATTGCGCCGATGGAGCCGATGGGGATTCCGGTGACCGGATCGTCGGCGATGGGATACCAGGTGCGGCCGGAGTTCTCGGTCTTCCACAAGCCGCCGCCGACCGAGCCCATGTAGAAGGTGTCAGGCTGCGCTACATTTCCTGAAACAGGATAGGTGCGGCCGCCGCGCATGGGGCCTACATCGCGCCACTGAAGGCCGGAGAGCAATTCGCCAGGATATTGCTGGGCGGAAACCGGAAGCGCGAAGGCGATGCAAAGAAATGCGGCAGGAAGTATGCGGACGGCTGCCATGTGGAGGCTCCGATAAGTTCAGGATTTTGTTGAACGGCGGGGAGAGCAATATGCTCACAATTGAACAGGATTGTAAATCATTCCTCATCGCCGATCTCGACCTTGTCCTTGAGGTCGTGTCCGGTTTTGCTGGAGTCCAGATCGATGACAGCAAGATGCCGGCGCTCGAGCAGCTCGTTGAGTGCTTTGAGATCGTTCTTCTTGAGTTGCTGCCACTGTTCAATGAGGCCGTGGAATATCTCGGCGGAGCTCTGGCTGGCCTCAACCTGAGCAGCGGTGGGAGCGGCGTCGGCGCTTTCGATTGAGTGCTCGAGGCGTGCTAACTGCATGCGCACCATTCCAAGGCTTGGCGGAGGCGCCGGGCCCCGGCCGAAGCCGCGCATTCTGCCTTCAGGGCCGGCGATCGCATCGAGCTTGGATTCGATGGACGGTTCGGCGCCAGCGACGGCAGGCTGCCCCGAGCGCGCCTTGAGTTGCTCACGCAATACTTTGATTTCGCGCAGAGCGTCGGTGGCATTCATCAATTCGTCGTAGATTGATTTCGCCAACGTGAATTGCTGCTCGAGATCGACGCGGGGCGTCTTAACGCGCGGATCCATGGCGACATTGAGTGGCGCGGAAAGTTTCTTGCCGCCGGCGATCAGCCGCACAGTGTAGGCACCTGGCAAAACCCACGGTGCTGTGGAAACACTCGGTGTGTCGTAGGGAGTGGCCAGATCCGCGTCGGGCTCTGTGCTGATGCCCGCGACCTGCGGATACTGCATGTCCCAGAGAAATCTGTGATGACCGGGCGCCGCGGAAAGAATACGCGGCGGACGCGCCCACAAAGTGGGAACAGAGTAGCGCGGATCGAGCGGCGGCACGGGGTCGTTGCTGCTGAAGCTGGCGATGGTCTTGCCCGTACTGTCGGCGATCTCAAGTGAGACCACACCGGAGATGCCAGGGCCGAGATAGTAATCGATGATCGCGCCGTCAGGCGGATTGTCGCCAGTAGCCATGTCGGGAGGCCAGGGTGTGGGCGGATTCATGTCGTTGCGAATGCGGATAGCTGTCTGCGGCACATATAGATGAGCAGTCTCAGATGACGTAGACGCTGCAATCTGGCGCAGCGGCGTTAGGTCGTCGAGGATGAGAAAACCGCGTCCGTGAGTCGCAGCGATCAGATCGTCGTCTTTCACTTCGAGATCGCGGACTGAGCTTGCGGGCATATTGAGGCGTAGCGGCTGCCAATGATCGCCGTCGTCGAATGAGACATAGACCTGCGTCTCAGAGCCCGCATAGAGAAGTCCCTTGCGCTTGGGATCTTCGCGAATGGCGCTGGTCGCGGCGCCCGAGGGAATGCCGTTATCGATCTCGGTCCACGTTTTGCCGCCATCGTGCGTGCGGAACAGGTGCGGACGCATATCGTCGAGACGCATCGTATTTAAAGCCGCGTAGGCGGTCCGCTCATCAAAGTGGCCGGCGTCCATGTTGAAGACCTTCCAGAAGGGTTGCAACTCGGGCGGCGTCACGTTGTTCCAATGCGCGCCTGCATCGGTTGTGGTCCAGATGAGGCCGTCGTCTGTTCCGGCCCAGATGCGGTTCGCGTCAAGCGGCGAAAGGCCGAGCGCATAGATGACACCGCGGCGCGTGACCTTCGCAACCGGCGAGTCCTTGTACGACTCAACAGGCTTTGGCAGTTCCCAGGATTCGCGGGTGAGGTCGGGACTGACCTCTTTCCAGTGCTTGCCGCCGTCCTCAGTGAGCCAGAGCGTGTTGGTGGCGAAGTAAAGCTTGTGCGGATCGACGGGCGAAAACTGGAGCGGCTCAGTGCGCAGCGCGCGATAGCTGTGCAGCGGCTTCGGCTCGACATCTTGAATCTGGCCGGTGCGGCGATCGTAGCGTGTTACTTTGCCTCCGTAGACGATGTCGGGATCGAGCGGGTCAGGCGCAGCGTAGCCGTACTCTTCAATGCCCGCCGGGTGCCAGTCGTGAAAAGTGATGCGGCCATCGTCGCTGCGGCTTGAGACGCACGCCGAGCCGGAGTCCTGCTGCCCGCCACACACGCGATAGGGAAACGCATTGTCGGCGGTTGCGTGATACATTTGCGCCGTGGCCTGGTTGAACCATTGCGTCCAGGTTTCGCCGCCGTTCTCTGAAATGATCACTCCCTGATCGCTGGCCAGCGCGATGATTTTTGTGTTGTTGGGGTTCACGAAAACATTCTGGTAGTCGTCTCCGCCGGGTGAGCCGCGAAACGCGGTCCATGTTTTCCCGGCATCGGTCGACTTCCACGTGACGATGCTTGCTACATAGATTGTGTCGGGATCTTTTGGGTCGACCAGCGGGACAGGAACATCGCCGCCGCCTATGCGTTCTTCAGGCCGCGTATCGTCAACCGGAGCATGCACCCAGTGGTCGCCTCCATCGTCTGACCGGTAGAGGCCGACTGCGCCCTTAACCGGAGCGATGGCGCCGTAGATGCGATGCGGGTCGCTTGGGGATATGGTCAAATTTACCTGCATGATGTCATCGGGCAAACCGTTGCCGGTGAGCTTGGTCCACGTGTCGCCCCCATCCGTCGAGCGATAAAGCCCGCCATCCGCGCCCCCGAACGATCCGTTTTCCCACGGCGCTTCCTGCCGCTGCCACATACCCGCGAAGACGATATTGGGATGCTGTGGATCGATCTGGACTTCGGATGCGCCAGTGCGATCGTTCGTATAGAGAACTCGCTGAAACGTCTTTCCGCCATCGACGGTGCGATACAAACCGCGCTCTTCGTTCGGTCCGAACGGATGCCCTTCCACAGCAACGAACACGCGATTCGGATCTTTTGGGTCGATCGCGACCTCGCCGATCTGTTGGCCATCGCGAAGGCCTTCGAGATGCGTCCACGTTTTGCCGGCGTCAATGGATTTGTAGACGCCGTCGCCGGTGGAGAGATCGGGTCGCTGCAATCCCTCGCCGCAGCCCACATACACAACGTCAGGGTTGCTGAGCGATACCGCGATGGCCCCGATGGAACCGGTGGCCTGATCATCCCAGACACTGTGCCAGGTGGCGCCCGCATCGGTAGTCTTCCAAACTCCGCCGTTCACCGCGCCTAGATAAAACGTGGCAGGCTCACTGGGCACGCCCGCTAATGCGCGCGTACGCCCGGCGCGCAAGGGACCGATTTCGCGCCAACGCATATCCGAATACAAGTTGGCATCAACCTGCGCGATAGCTGAGACTGCGACTAAGAAAAACGATGCGACGACGAGAAAGAAACGGCTCTTCATAGTTGTCCTGATAAGGAAGATGTGTGCGAAGCTACTGAGTGCAGCCGGTAGAAGACACCTTCGTATCCACAGGCAAATTCAGCGGATTCTGTTTCGCGAGTCCATCGTTCAATTGCTTCCAGTGAACGAGTACATTGGTCAACGCGCTGCATTGTTCTTCGACCGCCTGCAACTGCGGAGCTGACGGTCTTTGATCGGCCGCGATCAGGATGTCGGGATAATGCGGATCGACAATCACGGCCTGAATGAACCGCGTCTGCTCAAGTCCAGCGTGGCTCCAGGTTTTGCCTGCGTCGGTGGACTTATAGACGCCATTGCCCGGTGTTTGTTCTCCGGTTCCCGCGTAGATGATGTTTGAATCGGAGATAGCCACTGCAAGCGCACCAATTGAGGCCACCCGCTCCTTGTCGAAAATGGGCTCCCAAACCCGTCCCGCGTCGGTCGTCTTCCATATTCCGCCGCCCGGCGTTCCGAAGTAGTAGATATTGGGGTCGCCGGGCACGCCCGCCACCGCGCTCACGCGCCCCCCGCGAAACGAACCGATGAGCCGCCAGTGCAGCGTCTGCAGCGCCTGGGTGTCAACATCCTGACTAGACGAACTGGAGGCGAGAAGCGCGCCCGCAGCCGCCAAAGCAGCGAAATATTTCACAGTCTTTCTCCCCGTGTGGGCATCGCCTCCGGACTTGCGCCCGTCGATCCGCCAGATCAAAATAATCCGGCTGCATGTGTGGCGGGGTTCGTCCTCGCCGAAGGTAGGATTTAGCTCATTGCTTCAGGTCAACTTGCGGATGGAGTTGCACACGCCCGACCCGGGAAAGGAGAAGTGCACCCGACCGCATGTTTCTGTGGCGCGGGGAACCTGTTGCGCCGGCACTATTGACCAAGTCTAGCAATTCTGGCCGGTTTTGCCTGAATTCTCTTTTGCTATTAACCAACAGGATATTAAAGGGTAGTCCGGCAACGGAGCGCGCTTAAGTTTGGGACGGTTCTCTGCCAGTTCGTTTTTGACAGTAAATGCCGCGGGGAGATAGAACCTTATCAACAGCAAACGAGAAACGAGTGCATTCGCTAACGCCACGATGGGCCCGAAGGCGCTCCCAGCTTGTTGAAGGAGATGCAACCATGATACTTGGCACAACGATTCTCAAATCCGCGAAGTTGGCGCCAGCCCTAATCATGAGCGCGGTATCAATCGCAGCATCGGTGATGCCGGCTCAGACACCGCGCGACAGGGCTTGGGCGATTCTTGAAGCTGGCGCTGGCAACAACAGCGTCGATCAGCGGGTTGCGACGATGAGTGCCCTGCAACTGATTCCTCGCGACGATAAGGCCCTGAAATTGGCTGAGAACGGATTGCAGGACAAGAACCACGAAGTGCGATCAGCAGCCGCGCTTACTCTTGGCGCAATGGGTGCCAAGAGCGCGATCCCTCAACTGAAGGATGTGATCGCGAATGACAAAGACGGCACGGTCGTCATAGCCGCGGCGAAAGCCCTGATCCAGCTGGGTGACGAGTCTGGATACGATGTGTACTATGCGGTGATCACCGGCCAGCAGAAGTCTGGCGCGGGGCTTGTCGCGGATCAAAAGAAACAACTGAGCGACATGATGGCACATCCGCAGCAAATGGAAAAGATGGCATTTGAAACTGGAATTGGATTCTTACCATTTGGGGGCATCGGTTTGGCCGGTATCCAATCGGTCCAAGCCAGCAAGTCTAAAGGTCCGATCTTAAAAGCAGCGTCGATCAGAGCGCTCGCGACGGATCAAGATCCACGCACCGAGAAAGCGATAGTTGCCGCAATCTCAGATGAATCTCCATTGGTGAGAGCAGCCGCTTACGACGCTTTGGCTCGACGCGGCCATGCAGCTGTGTTGCCGAGCCTGACTGCGGGGCTAGATGACCAGAAAGTCGAAGTGAAACTTACGGCGGCTGCCGCTGTGGTCTATCTCTCCACAGTTTCGAACAAGGAGGAAAAGTAACCGATCGCCTCCTGCCCTCCAGTGCGGATCGATCGAAACGAAGCTTCACGGGATTCGAATCTACATAGAACGAGAAAACCGCAGCCCTCACGCAGGGTCTCAATCCCAATCCGCTCGAGCAAGGCAGGAACTCAACAAGCGCCTCCAGGCCACCACTTTGTCGCCGGTCAACCACGACGGACACCGCTCCGTACTACGAGGCGGAAGGCTCGTGGAATCTGTTGGGTACAGACAAGAACGCCCCTCGGGAGGAGCAAGGGGCTCAGGACTCGAATGAGGGATGTCTTGGATTGGTTGCGGGGGCTGGATTTGCACCAGCGACCTTTGGGTTATGAGTTCTTAAATCACATAATTCAAAAGACTTATCACGACGGTTTGGAGACCGGGAATATCTTCGCTGTACTGAAACTCGATCGCTCCCGAAGTTTTGCGGATCAGGCGACCGACAATGCGGCTGTTCAGGTAAACGTCGAGTGGTTCGTTACTGCGGTGCCGCCCCATTAGAACAATTCCTCAATCACTTTTGCGGAACTTCTTGTTCTGGGACGCACGACCAATTCCAGATTGAGAGCTGCCAATGTATCAAAGAGCGTCCCTAGCCTGGTATCGGTAGCCGAATTCTCCAGAGCAGATATCGTCGCTTGCCGCAAATGAATACGCGAAGCCAGCGCCTCCTGGGTTAGGTGGAGCTCCTTACGCCTGCGGCCGAGGGTCGCGCCTAGTTGCTTTGGGGTACGGGTAATCTGATCCACCGAAACCTCCATACGGTAAGCCGTATGAATTCATACTATACGTTAGTCCGTATAAACATCAGCTATACGATTTAGCGAATAATGCGAAGTCGCAAGCGAGGTGCCTCGAAAAAAACCGCAAAATTATAAGATTAATCCTCATCTCGTCTCAGCTTTGGACGGCCCTGGAAGTGTCGTTCGAATTCCAAGAGAAACTCATCAGTTTTCCGGACATTCATCAGTCATGATCCTGGGGCGCCGCCACATTGGCGGATTTGGGGCGATCAGCGGCCAAAAGGCCGATGGCGTGGCTGAACATGGACGCACTGCAAATTCTGGAAACATCCGACGTCAAAGGATTCAGCCGAGCCATCACTTGTCAACTTGTCGATTGCGCTAGGAATTAAGTTCGCGTCGAGGTGGCTTCATTTGGCCATCAGCATCTCGGCGCATTTTGATACTTCACAGGAAGGAATTTCATACAAACTAAAGAAAATCAGGTTTCACAGATTCTTCAATTCGAACCTCTCATGAACAGCCGCGAGGCAGCTGATGTGCTCCGAGTCCACTTCAAGACGCTCGAAAGGGAAGCTCGCAAAGGGAGGATTCCCGCAACCAAGCAGGACAAGAGATGGGTCTTCCGCCGCTCGCTCCTGGATGCGCGGCTAGACGATTGAATGATGGCCAACATACCCCCGTCTACCGAAGGCTCCGCATGCGGAGCCTTTGCTGCTTCTACGAATGATACGAGCCGATTTCGTGTCGATCCGAATGGCGAACGCTGCGCCGCTTGAACCTAACGTTTCGCAGTATTAATCCCTGTTGGATCACGTAGAAGAAGCCTTCTTGGCGCATAACCCGCCTACTTCAGCTTCGCGTATTCTGCCTTGGCTTCTTTCAGGATCGGAATGTCCGGGTCAGCGTCTTTCCAGAGCGTGAGGAAATACTGATATGCCGCTTTGGCTTCGGCGGTGTGGCCCTGCAAGGCGTAGGCACGACCGAGTTGGAGATGCGCGAGTGCGCCGTTGGGCGAGTTCAAAACAATCCCGCGATGGTCAAGAATTTTCTGGAACTCGGCAGCGGCTTCGACCCCCTGATGTGCGGCTAGATAAGCTTCCCCACGCACATAGAGGGGATACAGTTGGCCCGGTGAACTTAGCTCGTACGGCGTTGCGGTTAGAAGGGCCTCCGTGGCCTTTGAAGGATCGTTGCGGTTCAGCGCGAGTTGAGCGCGAATCGTTGGCAGGAAGTTGAATTGGATGACGGTAAACTCCGGGAACCGTTTGTCCAGATCATCGGCCAGCGATTGCGCCCGTCCTGTATCGCCGGCGAAGGCCAGTGCCAGGGCCGCGCTAAACTGCACATCCCGGCCGTTCGAAAGCCCGAACGCCGTTTTAGCCCATTGACGGGCCTCGACGGGATTGCCGTAAAGGGCTTCCCACAGAGCGGCGTTGGCTGCGTAACCCGCTGCCGTCTCCTTCTCTTCCGCCTGCTGGGCCGAAGCTACCGCCCGCCGAGCAAGCTCCCGTGCCTTTTCCATCTTGCCGGAGTAGGCGGCCGTAGCGGCTTCAGAATCCAGCATTTGGTCTTCCACTCCCGGCTTGCCCGCAGCCCAGGCCAATTGCTGCGCCATCGCCGCCGCGTCATTTTGCAGGAAAGCGAGCTGATACATAAAGAGGCGCAGGTCGGGGGAATCGAGCCTTTTTGCCTGCGCCTCTTCGGCTGCGGACCGGGCCTCCTGGAGACGATTCAGGGAGATATCGCAAAAGACAAGCTCAGAATAACCCAGCGCGTTTGGGACTCGGCGGAGGCTCTCACGCGTTGCCGCAAGCGCTTGGTCATATTGCCCGGAATCAAGGTAGATGGTTTCCAGATCGCTTTCCGGCGAGTAGTCTCGCGGATAGGTTTGCGCCCAGAGTTCATCGACCCGGCGTGTCTTTTCCATTTCTCCAGTGACAATCTCAAAGTAGTGTGCATCGATGTAGAACTTCTCCAGTTCGCTTGCCCGTTCGCGCAGTTCGTAGGCTTTGCCGAGGCTCGCGCTCCCAGCTGTAGACTCCCCGAGATTCCTATAGCACGTCCCGAGCCGGGCATAGGCCATGGCGAAATTGGGATCGAGGCGGATGGCTTGCTGGAAGAGCGGCACAGCCGTGGCCCAGTCGCTTCCCGCCGCTGCCTTCCGCCCGAGGGTGTAAGCCTGAAGGGCCTCAAGCGAAGGCGTGGTAGCCTGCTCAAGCGGCGTGTCGAACCGCTGGACGGTGTTAAGCGACTCTCCCAGCTTGGCCCGAATCGCCGCCGCGGCGGTTCCCAGCGCGCTTAACACGTGCTCTTTGTCGGCCGATTGAATCTGTTCCCGAACCAGCGTTGAGCCGTCCCGGCAACTCGTTGCCTCAAGCGTAATGACGTAGTTCGTACCCAGGCTCGCTATGGAGCCGTCGATCGTGGCCGCGGCCCCGTCTCGCACGCAGATGTCATGTGCGATCTGACTTGTGATATGGCTGTCGGGAGCAACGCTCATCAACCGCAGGTCTTGTTGTACTTGCTGGTCGCCCATGATTTCGAGAAAGGGCGATTGCTCCAGTTGAATGGCGAGACCCTGGCGCAGGGTGCCGTCAAACACGGCGTCGCCGGTCGTGTTCGTGAAGTCTGCGAGAACAATTGTGTCCTTGTCAGTGAGCCTGGGCGTTCGATGAAAGTAGAAGTAACCCCCAACTGACAACACCAGCCCGCCAACGGCAGCCAGAGCAATTGCCTTCCAGGGTTTTGCGATGCCAGTCGCGGCCCTGTGCTTCTCACTGATTGTCACCTGTCCCGACTCCATAGCCCGCTTCAGTCGTTGCAGGTCAGTTCGAATTTCCGAGGCATGTTGGTAGCGAAGATCACGGTCTTTTTCAAGAGCTTTGTCGATGATCCGTTCTAACTCCGGGGGCACGTCGGGATTCAGTTGCACGGGAGGGACAGGGGCCCGGCTCAGAATGGCCTCGAAAATCACTCCCGAGCTTTCACCCCGGAATGGCAACACGCCGGTTGCCATCTCGTAGAGCACAACTCCAAAAGAAAACAGGTCGGTCCGGGAATCCAGTTCCCTGGCGCGGACTTGTTCCGGCGACATGTACGCGATGGTGCCAAGAGTGGTACCGGGGCTGGTGAGGAACTCCTCCATGATCGAATCGTTCTCGTCCCTGCTTTCGGCCTTGTGGGACAGTTTGGCGAGTCCGAAATCGAGAACCTTTGCATGACCCCGTTGCGTCACAAAGACGTTGGCAGGTTTTATGTCGCGATGAATGATTCCTCTGGTGTGTGCAGCATCCAGTGCGTCGGCAATTTCAATTGCCAGAGAGAGTAGAGCAGTGGTTTCGACTGGCCTTCCGCCGGTGCGATGCTTGAGCGTGACGCCGTCAAGGAATTCCATGGCTATGAATGCTTCGCCTTGCTGATCGTCGATTTCATAGATGGTGCAGATGTTGGGGTGGTTCAGCGCGGAAGCGGCTTTGGCTTCGCGCTCGAAGCGACTGAGCGCTTGCGGGTCCTTGGCCACGTTGTCGGGCAGAAATTTGAGCGCAACAAAGCGATCGAGTTTGATGTCCTCCGCCTTGTAGACCACGCCCATGCCGCCGCCGCCAATTCTCTCCAGGATGCGGTAATGGGATATGGTCTGGCCCTTTGGGAAGTCGCTCGTCGCCCGCTCGTCTTCGCTTTGGTTGCGGGCCATGTCACGCGCGGCTACTTCAAGAGCGGGTTGATCCAGAAAGCTCCCTGCCTGCTGCAACGCCGTCAGCAGAGAGCTGACCTCACGCTGCAGATCTTCATCGGCCGCACACGCTTCCCGCAGAAATGCCTCGCGCTCCTCGGGCAGGCATTCCGACACCGCCTGCAGCAGGCTATCGATTGTTTTCCAGCGATCAGCGTCCATCGGTCTTCCCGCCCGTCAGTTCGCGGTAGAGCCAGGCCTTGGCGGTGCTCCAGTCCCGCATCACCGTGACGGATGATACTTGGAGCACTTCGGCTGTCTCATCTACGCCAAGTCCGCCAAAGAAGCGCATCTCGACGACCTGAACCTTGCGCGGGTCCAGCCGCGCAAGCGCGTCCAATGCATCGTTGAGCGCAACCAGGTCCGCTGTCTGCTCGGCGCCCACGATGGCGGTCTCATTTAGGGAAACATGCTGCATGCCGCCGCCACGCTTCAGGTTACGGCGTCGCGCATGGTCAACCAGAATGCGCCTCATCAACTGGGCCGAAACCGCGAAAAAATGAGCGCGATTCTGCCATTTCATGCCCTTATAATCCACCAGGCGCATATAGGCTTCATTGACCAGGGCCGTAGCTTGCAGGCTGTGGCCCGCGCGCTCGCCTCTCATATAGTGTTTTGCCAAGCGGCGAAGCTCGTCGTAAACGATGGGGGTTAGCCGGTTTAGAGCGTCGAGGTCCCCGTCGCCCCAGGCTCGCAGCAATCCGCTCACCTCCCCACAAGGTGGCGCTTTAGACTCATCGCTTTGCGGTCGGGTTGGGTTACTCATGACCTTCACTTTTGGAATCTTAACCTTTAAACCTGCTTTTTTAAGAAAGTAATTCCCGCGTGATAGTTCTTTCCTTCCGTTTGCGCCTATATAGCTGAGAGCGACGGAAGTCGCCACCATATGCACCTACCCGAGCCATCGAAAAACATCGGCATCTCTTGTCGGGCTGGAGAAAGCAACGCACCGGTCCGGTTCGAATCTGCCTTACGTCGCTGCTCCGGTGCGTCGAATCGAGCGACAATCAGAGACTTTCTGACCCAAAACAAACCTTCCCGAAAACAGGAGACGTTCAATGAATCGTATTCAATTCGCGTCGAATTGGTCGCGTCTCGCGCGGCTGAGTCTGGCGCTGGCCACAGTGGCCGCGCCTGTTTGCACCCTCGCACAATCTACCGATCTACCGAAATACACCGTCGTGGACCTCGGGCGCGTGGGTCCGTCGTCGTCTGAGGGGCAGCCATTTGTCATCAGCGCTAACGGGCTTGTGAGCGGAGAGATCGTTCTCGCAAACCCAGACAATTCCGCTCTATGGGTATCGCATGCTGTCCTCTGGGACCGGACCAGCATGATCGACATTGGCAGACACGGACTTGGAGGTCCAAACAGCGTTGCCTACGGCGTGAACCGGTGGGGGACGGCAGTGGGGCAAGCCGACACGGAAACCTCGGATCCGAATGGCGAAGACTTCTGCGGATCGACGGCCGTCGGACTTACGCACAGCGGCAATACCTGCGCGCCGTTCGTGTGGCAAAACGACTCAATGGACGCGCTCCCGAGACTGCGAAACAGCGCGGGCAAAGAGGGCAGCAACGGCGTAGCGCTACAAGTCAACGACTGGGGCATGATAGCGGGGACGGCGGAGAACGGGGAAGAGGATTCGACCTGCCCGGGCGCCTCAGTGTCGCCGCAGACCATCGAGTTCAAGCCGGTGATCTGGGCGCGACCCTACCCCGGGTCGCGGATGCAAATCTGGGAGCTTCCGACAGTTGACGGCGATCCGGACGGGATTGCGTCCTCGATCAACGGTCGCGGCGAGGCTGTGGGCGCAAGCGGAGATTGCGGATCGTTCAACACGATCGAGCAGAACAATCTCACCTCGCTTCATGCGGTTTTATGGCGGAACGGCAAGGCGATCAACCTGGGCAATCTGGGCGGCGACGGGATGTCTTTCGGAGTTTTTGCCAGCGGCCTGAACGACGACGGGGAGGTTGTGGGGACCTCGGACACCGCCGGCGACGTCAGCTTCCATGGGTTTCTGTGGCGGGATGGCCACATCACCGATCTGGGAACCGTGACGGGAGACGAATACAGCATAGCCGTAGCCATCAGCAAGCACGGCCTCGTGACTGGCGTGTCATTGAGCGCGAGTTTCACCCCGCGGGCGGCCCTGTGGCGCAACGGAACTGCAACGGACATGAATACTCTTATTCCTCAGGACACCGCTTTGTATCTTGAGTCCGCCTGCTCTATCAACGACAAGGGCGAAATTGTCGGTTTTGCGTACCTGAAGAGCAATCCCAACGAATCGCATGCCTTCCTCGCGAAGCCGGTCGAGAACGCAGTGGCCGGAAACTGAGTGGCGGAGGTTTAAACAGAGAAAGGGCCGGCCCGGCTTCGCGTTTCGTTCAACCAGGCAGATGCAAGTCCGGCTGACAGTTATGGACTCGATTTAGTACCGAATTGTGGGCATTGCGACTGGAATCCTGTGATCTGGCTTACTGTGGCGAATCGGCGTCGCCCTGAGGGTTTTTTCAGGACCGATCCAGCCTTGGGTCAGTAACTCACCTGTACACATCCTCGGCTTTATTCATCCCCGTCTGGGCATGGTTCGCCAAGCGACCATTCTCACACAGAGAATCGAGAATCGTATGAAACATACTGGAGTGACGTCTGTAGTCAAAAGCGGCACATGGGTGGTTTTTTCGCGTTGTGTGCAGATCGGCATCGCGTGTGCGGGGCTTGCACTTCCGGCCATTTCCCAGGATGCTAACCCGCAAGCAACTTCCGACGGTGTTGTGGTTGCCCCGGCGCCGGTGATTCCGCAACAGGTGCGATACGCCGGCAAGCTGCCCACCCGATCCGGCGATACCGTGGAAGCGGTTTTCAAAATCTATGCGGCTCAGGAGGGCGGCGACCCGCTGTGGACCGAGACGCAGCAGGTGACGGTCGACGCGGATGGCGACTATACGGTTCTGCTGGGCAGCATGAGTCCCTCCGGCTTGCCGCAATCG
>Ga0181517_10002411_pt1 | contig 19131 bp, 16 predicted proteins | sample PEATcosm2014_Bin_31_FD_119748 | JGI IMG/M metagenome (GOLD analysis project Ga0181517, IMG submission 119748) | Peatland microbial communities from MTU Mesocosm Facility, Houghton, MI, USA - PEATcosm2014_Bin01_30_metaG | ecosystem: Environmental > Terrestrial > Soil > Wetlands > Peat | place... | reverse complement strand
GGACTATCTGAAGCTGCATACCGGCAAGACTTTCAGCATTCCGTTCGAGGAACTGGTGATCTTCTCCACCAACCTGGAACCGGAAGACCTGATGGATCCCGCCTTCCTGCGACGCCTTCCCTATAAGATCGAGGTGGGTCCGCCGGACCTGGAGCACTACCGGATCATCTTCGACAGGGAGTGCACGCGGCAGGGCCTGACGCTGCGCGAGGATGTGTTCAACTTCATGGTGTACATGGTGAGGGAAGAGATGGGCCTCGATCTCGCCTGCTATCATCCGCGGTTCATCGTGGATCAGGTGGTGGCCACCTGCCGCTTCCTGGGGCAGGACCCGGAGCTCAAGTCACCCTTTATCGATTACGCGATCAACAACCTGGGAGTCCGCAAGAAACCAAAACTGGAAGCGGTTTCGAATTAGTCAACGATTGACACGAAAAAGCCGTCGAGTCTCCACACGCCGACCGGAGTTTATAACCAATCCCAGGAAATTACTTCCCGCACAAACCACACGCGAGACCCACTACGTGCCGGTGCCGGCAATTACCACGGTGATGGTGCGCAGGATGATCTTGAAGTCCAGCCAGATGCTCCAGTTGTCGATGTAGGAGACATCGAGAGACACATAGCTGGCAAACGATGGATCCTGACGTCCCTGCACCTGCCACAGCCCGGTAATGCCCGGAGTGACATCCAGGCGGCGGAGGTGGCTGAGGTCGTATTTGTGCACTTCGCCGGCCAGGGGCGGGCGCGGCCCCACGATGCTCATATCGCCAGTCAGGACGTTGAAGAACTGTGGCAGCTCATCCAACGAATATTTGCGCAGGAACCGTCCCAGGCGAGTGATGCGCGGGTCGTTCGAAATTTTGAAGAGCACGTCGTCGCGCTCGTTCATGTGCATGACCTCGGCGCGGCGAGTTTCTGCATCCATAACCATGGTGCGAAATTTGATGCAGCGAAAGACCACTCCCTTTTTGCCGATGCGATCAGAGGTGTAGAAGACCGGGCCGGGTGAATCGAGTTTGATGGCGATGGCGACGGCCACCAGCAGGGGCGAAGTGAGAAGCAGAGTCAGTATGGAAAAGATGGTATCGAAGACGCGCTTGAAAATGAGACCTAGTTCCGGCGCTTCGCCGCGATGCAGCGGCATGGTGGGAAACTGGCCGATGTATTCGATGGGGCTGTTCCAGGCCACGGAGTCGTACATGTCTGGCACCACGCGCATATCCACGCCTTGAACCCGCGCCTGGGCCAGCACGTCCTGAACAATGCTGCGGTCGCAAGGCGTTGTGAAGAAAATCTCGTCGATAAACTGTTTGCGGGCATTCTGGAAGAGAGAATCGAGCGTGCCGACAATCTCGCCTGGCGCCATCTGCGTGCGCGCTATGGAACCGGGGAGTTCGATGAAGCCTTTGAAGGTAAATCCCAGATGCCGGACGCTGTCGAGATGGTGGCGAAGGGCTTGCGCCTCTGTTCCGGTACCAACAATAAGCACGTTGCGGGTATCGAGACCCCGGTCGAAACGCCGATAGAGGAGCACACGATAGATGAACCGCCGCAAGCCGAGTGCGACGGCGACCATGAGAACCGTGCTGAGCACGATACCGCGTGGAATATAAACCGCGCGCACCAGGTAAAGCGCGCCGGTCAGCAGCAGGCCGGAAGTCAAGCACGCCTGCGCACTCAGTCTCTGCTCGTGGAGAAAATTAGTCAGGCGCGCTGGAGTGTACAAGTGCAGGCGGCGGCTGGTGGCGATGAGCGTCAGAGTGAATCCGAACAGAAAGGCCAGCAAGACCCACATCGAACGGCCGAAAAACAATGTTCCGTGCCAAAAACCTTGGGCTCCCTTCAGGGGAGTGGTATGAAACTCGAAGATTGTGGTCACAGCCGCAGCGAGGCAGACCGTGACGATATCCAGTACCATCCAGAGCTTGGCCGTGCCGCGAGCCGGCCGCGCGGGGCCACGCGAGACACCCGATTCCCATTCGGCCGACAAAGCCAGGGAAGACGACAACCTTTGCCAAAAATCCGAACTCGCCATAAGAGAAACGCAGACCTCAAACTTTCAGAAGCGCCTGAACGGCGTGCTGCCGGGATTGACTCGCAAGGGAATAGAAGCAAGGCAAAAATGCATCAAAATGGAACGAACGGGGAGACGCACACGCTGCCCTCAATACCTGCCCTTCAAAGAAAGACACGGGAAAAGCTAGTGTGTTGTGCTCGGTCAGTTTTTCTGTGCCGCCCCGGCACCGCAGGGAGTTCAGTCTTTCAAAAGTATCCGGACCGCGCTCGGCATACGCGACGCAGCGGTTACCCTCGCAAGCGGGGGAAGCCTGACGCGAACGTAGCCTGATCCGTGCAATCTTTTGCATAAAGAAGTAAGAACCGTGTTGCGCGATTCCGAGGCCCTTCAAGCGATGAAAAACGCTCGCAAATAAGGAAGCTATGCAGGTTCTTGAAAGCCCATCACGTGGGGAGTCCGTGAATTGTTGCCCCACCAATTTTCGATACAAACGCGAATCAATTGGTTTTCTTTAGCTTCGCCCAATAAAGTCCGGGCTGCAAGAGAATTGCAAGGCAAAGGATTACGAGAGAGTAACTACATGGTTACTGAACGGTCGCTCTATCTGTCTTACTTATAATTCTTTTATTTTACAGTATCGTTACTAAAAAGACAATAAAGTCTTTATTCCGTGGGCAATACATAGGCGTCCAGGGTCAAGAACAGTTGAATATCAGGATCTTTGGACGCGAGAAAGGCTTCGAGGGGACCGAAGAAGAGCGCCCTGCCCTGGTGCAAAAAGAGGATCGTATCCGCCAGTTTGCGGGCGAATCGAGTATCGTGGGTGACCACGATGCTGGTAAAGCCGAGCTGTCGCTTGAGACGCTGAATGAGGTCCCCCACATGGCGAGCAATCAGGGGATCGACCATGGTGGTGGGCTCGTCGTAGAGCACGACCTCAGGCTGCGCGGCCAGAGCGCGCGCCATCGCCACTGCACGCTTGCGTCCGGTGGACAGGCTGGCCGGCAATACATCAGCCACATCTTCTGCCCCCACCAGGCTAATCAGCCGGTCCACGATCTGACCGATCTGGTCTTCGGCCAGGCCTCCGCGCTCACGCAATGGGAACGCCACATTTTCGCGCACGCTGAGCGAGTCAAATAATGCGCCATTCTGGAAGACCATGGTGACGCGTTTGCGAATGGCACGCATGCCCTCTTCGCTCAAGCCAGTAATTTCCTGGTTCTCGACGTGAATGGCACCCGAGTCGGGTTTGAGAAAACCCATGATCATGCGCAAGGACACTGATTTGCCGACGCCGCTGCGGCCAAGAATGCACAGCGTTTGGCCGCGCTCGACGGAAAAACTGACATTTTCAAGAACTGCCCGGTCACCGAACGAAATCGAAACCCGATCGAATTGGACGATGGGACCTAACGGAGCAGGCCCGGGCGGAGCGATAGAGGGCGGACCCTTGGAGACCGGCGAGCCCGCCAGCGCTTCAAGTTCCGCCTTCAGCGGCTTCAGGAATTCGGATTGAGAGTCAGCGTCCGACATGCGTTTCAAGAACAGCTTACGCGATGCGCCGCCCCCAGAGCGCTTCGGCCCGCTCAAGATCGTCCGGCGTATTCAGGTTGAGATACCAGCGGGCTGGGGGCAGACTCAGCGGATCGGAAATTCCGCCGGTCTGGGCGAGCAATTCGACGGCAACGCTACTGTTGGGCTGGTTCATGGCCGCGGAAGCCGCCTGGAACGCGGAAAAACAGCCGCTGCGACCCGAGTTGAGCTCATTTTGCAGCGCTGGCAGTGCAGCGCGGTCGAGGACCACCGGAAAAGTCTGCGCAAAACCCGAAACCGAGGAAACAGTCACGGCGCTTCCGGTCACATGTGCGTGGTGCAAAAGGTAGACAAGAAGCGAAGCAGGAAGCAGGGGCAAGTCGACCGGGAGAAACACGGCATAGCGCACGGAGATGATCGAGAGCGCGGTGCAAATGCCGGAAAGAGGACCGCAGCCGGGCGAAGCGTCCTCGATGATGGGCGCGAATGCCTGAAGAGACGCGCGGACGGGCGAGGCGGCGCCGGCGGGCGAAGGTGCACCTGCAATCATGGCCGAAATGCCGGCCTCCCGAAAGCGGACGAGCGCATGCAAGACAAGGGTCTTGCCCGCAAACTCCAGGAGTGCCTTGTCCCGGCCCATGCGGCTGGATTGGCCGCCCGCGAGCACAAATCCAATCGCGTCGGGCTCAGGATCGCGATGCGCCGGACCTTGCCCGGCTGGATTCAACTGCCGACCTCCTCCAGGAAGCGGATGAGCGACACGATGCCCAGTTCAAAGTTCTTTAGATTGAACTTTTCATTGGGCGCATGGATATTGTCGTCGGGCAAGCCGAAGCCCATCATCACGCTGGGCAGGCCCAGGTGGCGATCGAAGTCGCCGACGATCGGAATGGAGCCGCCGGACCGGATGAAGACCGTGTCTTTGCCCCACACTTCATGCAGGGCGCGCGTAGCGGCCTGGATGTAGGAATTGTTTACGGGAACCAGGCAGGCGTCGCCGGAGTGAATCAGCCGCACTTCCACTTCGACGCCGGCGGGGGCGATCTTCTGCACAAAGCTCTTGTAGAGTTCGAAGGTCTTAGCCGGGGTCATGCCGGGCACCAGACGCATGGAGATCTTGGCGACGGCTTTGGCCGGAATCACAGTCTTGGCGCCTGCCCCGATAAAGCCGCCGGGAATGCCGTGCACGTCGAGCGTGGGCCGCGCCCAGGTGCGTTCCAGAACGCTGTAGCCGGCCTCGCCGACCAGTTGTTTCGAGCCCACCTCGGCTTCGCGATACTCCTCCTCGTCGAAAGGAAGGCTGCGCCATGCCGCCAGCTCCTCGGGGCTGGGAGGAATGATGCCGTCGTAAAAGCCGGGAATGAGGATGTGGCCGTTTTCATCCTTGAGTTTGGCGATGATGTGCGCGATGGAGACGAACGGGTTGGGTGCTGCACCGCCGTATAAGCCGGAGTGCAAATCGGTCCTGGCGCCACGCACTTCGAGCTCTGTATAGATCATGCCGCGTAATCCGACGCAAAGCGAAGGTAGGCCGGGCGCAAACATATCGGAGTCGGAGACGAGCGCGAAGTCGGCCTTTAGATCGGCGGGTTTTGAAGCGACATACTGCGCAATTCCCTCTCCTCCCACTTCCTCTTCGCCCTCGAAGAGCACGCGCACGTTGATGGGCAGCGAACGGTTGGCGGCCAATAACGATTCCAGCGCCTTGACTTGGGCAACCACCTGGCCTTTGTCGTCGACCGCGCCGCGCGCGTAGATGTTGCCGTTGCGCTCGGTGGGCTCGAAGGGCGGCGTGTGCCACTCGTCGAGCGGATCGGCCGGCTGCACATCGTAGTGGCCGTAGATGAGTACGGTCGGTTTACCGGCTGCGTGCAGCCAATCGGCATAGACCAGGGGATGACCTTCACCCTCAATCAGGCGGGCATTCTCCAAGCCGATGCGCTTTAACTCGGCGAGCAGCGTTTCGGCGGCCTTGCGGCAATCGTCCTTGTGCTCGGGCAAGGTGGAGATAGACGGAATGCGCAGCAAGGCCTTCAAGTCGTCGAGAAAGCGGGCATGGTTCTGGCGGGCATAGGCAACAGCAGAAGAAGACATGGATTCGTTCCCTTCGAAAATCGGACAGTTGAGAGTATAGATCGGCGAGGCCGTTCGAGGAGCTGACGGCGGCGTCAGTAGCGCGTGACGTTGGGATCGACTTCGAGGGACCAGGCATCGATGCCGCCGCGCAGCGACTGGGCCTTTTCAAAGCCCTGCCGGCGCAGCCACGCGGTCACATTCATGGAGCGCACGCCGTGATGACAGACGATGACCAGCCGCTCGTTCATATCGAGTTCCTTGTGCGCGCGGGTGGGCACTTCGCCCATTGGCAAGTGCAGGCTGCCCTCGACATGCGTGGTGGCAAACTCCCACGGTTCGCGCACGTCAACGAGGCGGGCGCCGTTTTCGTGCAGGATTTGGGCAGCTTCAGCGGCGGAGACTTCGTAGGGCAGCATGAATTTAGTCTAGTTGGTGGGCCGCACCCATTGGACCGCCTCCAGTTTTTGCTTCCCTGCCGGCCTGGGGGCGTTTTTCGCCCTATGGCACGGCAAAAAGGTAAGCTAAAGAGTGAACGGTACGCCCCTATGCAGAACGCCGTAAAGGTTTTGATTGCCGAAGACGAGCCCAATGCCCTGGCCGGGCTGGCGGAACTGATCTCTGGATGGGGATACCGCACCGAGACCGCGCGCGACGGCGTGGAGGCATGGGAAAAGGCATTGGCGTGGGATCCGGCCATTGTGGTGACGGATCTGAAGATGCCGCGGCTCGACGGCATGGGGCTGCTGGCCAAGCTGTCTGAAGGCGGTATCGGCTTGAGCGCCAACATGGCCGTGGTGGTGCTCACCGCCATGGGCTCGATTCAACTGGCCGTGGAAGCCATGAAGCTGGGCGCGTACGATTTCTTGCCGAAGCCAGTGGACGCGACGCGGCTGAAGATCATCCTGGCCAACGCAACCAAACAACGGGATACGACGATTGAACTTGAAGTGGCGCGACGTCGGCTGCGCGAATCGGGCGTGCTGGGCGCGCTGGTGGGCAGTTCGCGGCCGATGCGCGAGATCTTCGGGCTAATCGAGCAGATTGCCCCGTCGAACGTGTCGGTACTCCTTACCGGCGAAAGCGGCACGGGCAAGGAACTGGTGGCGCGCACGCTACACGACCTGAGCCCTCGCAAGTCGCGGCCCTTTGTTGCCGTCAACTGCGCGGCGATTCCGGAAACGCTGATTGAGAGCGAAATCTTCGGCCACGAAAAAGGCGCTTTCACGGGCGCGGCGGAGCGTAGAGCTGGTTGCTTCGAGCTGGCTTCGGGCGGGACGCTTCTACTTGATGAGGTTGGCGAAATGCCTGCTGGTACTCAAACCAAATTGCTGCGAGTGCTGGAAGAGCGCAAGCTCCGGCGGCTGGGAGCGCGCACCGAACAGGACGTGGACGTGCGCGTGCTGGCTGCTACCAATCGCGATCCCCGCCATGCCGTGGCCCAGGGACATCTGCGCGCCGACCTCTTTTACCGGCTCAACGTCTTCAACATCCACATGCCGCCGCTGCGCGAACACATGGAAGATTTGCCGGCCATGGTAGAGGCGATGATCGGCGACATGAACCAGAAGCACGGGCGCAAGGTGACCGCTGTCTCGGCGCCCATGCTGGACCAGCTGATGGCTCATGATTGGCCGGGAAATGCGCGCGAGCTGCGTAACACCATCGAGCGGGCGGTGGTCCTTTGCCCCGACGGCGCGCCGCTCGACACTGGACAGCTGCCCCAGGGATTCGGCGCGAACCAGAGCCTGGAACCTGGCGCGTTGGATGGAAACGTGGTGACAGTGCGGGTGGGCGCGACGGTCGGCGAGGCCGAACGGCTGCTGATTCTGCGCACGCTTGAAGTCACGGGACAGAACAAGACGCGAGCTGCCGAGATTCTAGGCGTCAGCCTGAAGACGCTGCACAACAAGCTCAAGGAATACGGCCGGGAACGGGAGATACAGGCCGAGTAGACTCGGGTTCCCAGTGAAGATCGATTTCCCATGCGCCTGAAAACCAAACTCGTGCTGGCCATTTCGGCTCTGGTGTTTCTTATCGCCGGGCTGGTGTCGCTGGTGTATATGCACCAACTGGTGAAAGCGGCGGTGCGGCAGACCTACGACACAAACTGGTCTGTGGCGCAGCAGGTGCGGTTCGCGCTGCAAAATGCGCTGGAGAGCGGCCTCCGGGACCGCACAGTCGATCCCAACAACCCCGGCGAGCTACAGGAATTGGTGGCCGAAACGGTGCGCAACGATGCGCAGTTGCAGGCGGCGCTCGTTTCTGTGAATCGCTATTACCTCACGGTGTACGACGTGAACATCGACGACAGCCAGGGTATTACGCTGTTGAGCACCAACCCCGACAACGAAGGCAAACTGTTGCCCTCGCGATCCAGCTATGAGAACCTGCGCAAGGCTAATCCCGTCGACATGATGGCCCAGGCCTTCCGCGAACCAGGAGTCTTCGACATCGTAGCGCCTCTTGAGAACGACGGTAAGCTCATCGCCACGGTGAACGTCGGAGTGCACACGTCGCTGCTGCGTGCGGTATATGAACCGCTGCTTAGAAATGCGCTACGCCTGATGGCGCTGGCGCTGATTGTGGCGCTGACCGTGGCTTTTCTGCTGAGCAATCTGGCTTTGCGGCCGTTAACCGAGATCAGCCAGCAACTTGACCGCTTGTCGGCAGCCGAGGGAGTGTCTCCCGAGGGCAAAGCAGTTTCAAAAAAGGATGTGGCGGCGCTGGTCTCGACAAAAATCGAGAGGATTGGCCAGCGCATGCGCAACGTGGAAGAAGTCTATTCCGCATTGCGCGAGAATCTCGACCAAATTCTCGGCAATTTGCAGGACGGCATCCTGCTCTTCACCGAAGACAAGCGCGCCGTGCTGGTTTCAGAAGCGGCGCGCCGCTTCCTTGGCATCGATCGCGACAGCGTCCTGGGCCGGCCCGCCAATGAGATCTTTCTCAGCTCCACGGTGCTGGGCCGGGCGCTGCGCGAGACCATCGACGCCGGCGCCAACATGGTGAATGAGGAGATTCGCACCGAAAATGGGCGACGGATCCAGGCGTCGGTGGATTTTATTTACGACGATGAAACACACCGCGGGCTCGGTGCACTGGTGACCCTGCACGATCTGGAGTCGGCAGAAAAGATTGAATCAGAGCTGGAGCTTTCGCGCCGCATGGCGGCCATCGGGCGGTTGACGTCAGGCGTCGGCCACGAGGTGAAGAACCCCATTAACGCCATCGTGGTGCACCTGGAGCTTTTGAAGTCGAAACTGGGCGATGCCGAAGGGCCGGCAACGCGGCATCTGGAGGTGATCGACGCGGAGATCCGGCGGCTGGACCGCGTGGTGCAAACCCTGGTGGACTTCTCGCGGCCGGTGGAGCTGCAATTGCACGAACAGGATTTGCGGCTGGTGATCGGTGACGTGCTGGCGCTTTCTGCCGACGAGCTGACCACGCGGAGGATTCAGCTGATTGGTCGACTGCCGGAGGAGCCTCTGATTGCCAATGTAGACGCGGACCTGCTGAAGCAGGCGGTGCTGAATGTGATCCAGAATGGCGGGCAGGCCATGCCCGAGGGCGGCCGCCTGGAAGTGACTCTCGAGGAGGATCGCAGCGCCGACGCCGCTTCGCTGCCCCCAGCACAACGCAACGGGATCGATGGCGCGCGCACCGGGCGCGCGGCGCAAAGGTTTGCCGTGCTGCGGATTGCCGACGAGGGTCCGGGAATTCCCGCGGAGATCCGGGAAAAAATCTTCGACCTTTATTTCACAACTAAGACCGGGGGCAGCGGTATCGGACTTGCCATGACCTACCGCATCCTGCAGTTACACCACGGGAGCGTCGACGTACAATCGAGACAAGACCGGGGCACGGAATTCCTGTTGCGCATTCCAATCACCACCGTAGACCGCGTACACCGGGCTCAGCAACCCGCGAGCATGCGCAGCGAGACGGAGCTGGAGAAATGAAGTCGCCTGCCAAGAGCGTTGTATGGCTGCTGCCGTTCTTGCTCACGGGCTGCTCCGGACTGCCGTTTCACAAAAAGCCGCCGGTGCAGTCCCGGGTGCTAGCGCCACGCATCCAGCCACCGCAGGTCATTCCGCTCGTCGACATCGAGCTGCCGCCAGAGGATACGGTCGTTGCCGCGTATGCCATCATCAACTTCAGGGAAGAAGTGGAGCCGATCCGGCCGCCGGTCAGGCATAGGAGACCGGCCAATCCCGATGATGCCACGACCGCACCTGAGCCGCCGCCTGCAAATCCGCCCGTGAGCGCCATCGGACAGCTTTCCTCAGGCGATCCTGCAAACTCTCGCCAAGAAACCGAGAATTCCATCGCCGACGTTGAGCGCCGATTGAATGGCATCAATCGTGGGCTGAGCGACCCCGAGCAAAAGACTGCCGATCACATCCGGGAGTTTCTGAAGCAGGCCAGGGCCGCCCTGGCCTCGGGCGATGTAGAGGGCGCGCACACGCTGACTGCGAAGGCCCAGGTGTTGCTTGCGGAGTTGACGAAGTAGGATCGGTTCCTGCGAGGAAGCTACTGCTCGCCCCAACTCAATTTGCTGCGCAATGCGTCAAAGAAGCCGCTGTCTCCCAGGCGAACCAGCTTGACGGTATGGCGGGAGCGGCAGCAGCGCATCTCGTCACCACGGCGCAGCTCAACTTTCTGTTGGCCGTCGATGGTGAGCAGCGCGACATCGGGTACGCCCTCTACACGGACGGTAAGCGAAGCGTCGCCGCGGACCACGATGGGCCGCAGCGTGAGCAGGTGGGGACAGATGGGCGTTACCACCATGGCATCCACATCCGGGGTCAGAATGGGCCCATTGGCGGCCAGCGTGTAGGCCGTAGAACCGGTGGGCGTGGAGACGATGACGCCGTCAGCGCGGAAACTGGCCACACTCCTGCCATCCAACTCCACTGCAAAATCGCCCATGCGGGCGATGTCGCCCTTTGAAACCACCACTTCGTTGAGCGCTTCGAAGCTCGCGATCTCGGCGTCCTGGCGCCACAGCTCGGCGTGCAGCATGGCCCGTTCGTCGAGAGTGTGGCAGCCGGCGCACCAGTTCTCAAGCGTGGCGTAGAGATCGCCGAGACGTACTTCAGTGAGAAAACCGAGAAAGCCGAGATTCACGCTGAGAATGGGCGTATCGGAGGTGGCAAAGATGCGCGCCGCGGCCAGTAATGTGCCGTCGCCGCCAAGCACGATGACCAACTGCGGCGCATGCGCGGGCAGTTCCGCGCGCGCGACGGACGGCGCGTCCGCAGTGTAGCTTCCGCTTTCGTGGTCAAGCAGCGGCTCGTAGCCGTGCTGGCGCAGCCATGCAATCAATTCCGGCAAAAGCCGCTTGAGCTCTTCGCGATTCGGCTTTGCAACGATAGCGACGCGGGTCATTGGTTCGAGTGTAATCGACCACCTCGGCGGGGGACAAAAGCACCCTTCGCTGCATGATTCTGGCGTATCCATCTGCTTTCCGGTTGCTGATCAGCGGAGCTGCAAGCGCGAAGTGGCTATTCTCCCGGATTCCCACTAACCGGCCTTCGTCTGTGGGGCGGTAGAGCATGTTTCATCAACGGCCGACTGACAAGCCCGAAGCCCTCAGGGGTTAAAACCCCACAATTTTGCTGCCCTTTCCGGCACGACTGAAGTCGTGCCCTTTCACGATGCCCTTTATGAAGCGCGCTCTTGTAGAAGCGGCCCTGAACGGCTCGCGAAATACTCCACAAATTCTGGAAAACCGATGTAAATCTTCTGGCCTTGACGGAGCTTCGGCTGTATATTGGCTCAACGCAAAAAGTGGAGTCTATTCGTCGGCTGTGCTAGCGGACGAGCACCGCCTGTGACCGGCCTGAACCATAGCATTCATCAATCTGCCTGGGGAGGAGCAAACAATGGATTGGTATTTGATGGTGTGGAAGAAGTACGCCGAATTCGATGGACGCGCGCGGCGCACAGAGTATTGGATGTTCACGCTGTTCAATTCCCTGGCCATACTCGCGCTGTGCGCGGTCGGCGGCGTAGGAATTGCGATGTCGCAGGACAACGGCTGGGTCTTGTTCATTCCGGTTGGGATTTACGGTCTGGCTAGTGTGCTTCCATCTCTGGCCGTTGCTACGCGCCGATTCCACGACATCGGCAAGAGCGGTTGGATACTCCTTTTGTTGATCGTGCTTGGCGTCATTCCTGTCGTGGGGTTCATCACGGCGATCGTCCAGCTGGTTTTCCTATGCACGGACGGCGAACCGGGGCCGAATCAATACGGCCCGAACCCGAAGTTTCCCGAGCAGGCAGCTGGCGTGATTGCCGGTTACCCGGGCATGCCGCCAATGGGGTTTCCCCCTCCGCCTCCGCCGCAACCACTCGTGGGCCAGCCCGGCTACGGCCTATGCAGGAGTTGCGGGGCAATGCTGGAAGGTGGCTCAGCGTTTTGCACCAAGTGTGGCGCGCACATCTGAGACGGGCGTGGAGGGCAGTCTACTCAAACCCTGGCGTGCTTTCGACTCGCCCCGTTTGTAATCAGGCTCCCGTTCACGTACGCCGCGCGTAGAGCAGAAACTCGTGGTTGCCTTCGGCTCCCGTGATCGGCGAATCGATGGTCTCCACAACCTGCCAGCCGAGCGCGCGCACGCCATCCGCCACTCGATTGATCGCCAACTGGTGCGCGGCCGCATCGCGCACAATGCCGCCCTTGCCCACGTGCTCGCGGCCTGCCTCAAATTGCGGCTTCACCAGAATCACGGCCTCCACCAGCGCCGGCGCGGCGGCCGTCACCGGTCCCAGAAGAAGCGTGGCCGAGATGAACGAAACGTCCATTACCAGGAACGTCTTTTCTGGGCCTTGGTTTGGATTTTCCAGTGAACCAGGCTTGAGCAGGCGCGCGTTGGTACGTTCCCGGAGCTGCACGCGCGGATCGTTGCGCAATTTCATATGGATCTGCCCGAAGCCGGTATCGACGGCAGTCACGTGCGCGGCTCCGTGTTGCAGCAGGCAATCGGTAAAGCCGCCAGTCGAGGCACCCACGTCCAGGCACGCGCGGCCCTTGACGTCGATCTTCCAGTGCTCGAGGGCCGCGGCCAGTTTCAATCCGCCGCGGCTAACGTAAGGCTGATCCTCGCCGAGCAGGCGGATCGGGGAGTCCTGCGCTATCGCAGTCCCGGGCTTGTCGATCTTCTGCTCGCGGACCAGCACGCGACCGGCAAGAATCAGTGCACGAGCGCGCTCGCGACTGGCGACGAGGCCCAGCTCGACGAGAAGCAGGTCGAGACGAGTCTTTCCCGGGCGTGTTTTGCCCGCATCCGGCATGGCCGCTGCCACTCCTTCACAAAATCGAAGGGCCGTTCCCTCAGAGGGAATGGCCCTTTGGATTGTAACGAAAGGATCGATGCTCTACGGAATGGCCTGGCATTCCGCGAGGGTATAGTTCGCACCGTAGGTGGAAACCATGCTCGAAGGCGACCGGTTGCATGGCTGGCCGTAGCCCGGCACGCGGCTACTGTAATCATTGTTGCCGCCGTTGCCGTTCTGCGAGGTGGTGCGCACATCCACTACCGTGCCTTCCACCAAAATCGTGGTGTCGATCAGGTCGGTCACCGTCGGACTCGATTCGATGACGGTAATGTACGGGCTGTCGGGCGAACCCACATAGACCTTAGCATACTCGGAGTTCTGCGTATTCACCACGGTGCGCGGATGACCAACAACGGTGATGGTCTTTTCTACCGTGTACGTGGACAGGTTGACCACCGTCACCGTGCCGTTTTGCGCTCCATCGTTCTGATTCGCGGTATAGGCCTTGCTTCCGTCGTAAAGTACCGTCACGCTGGCCGGATTGGGCGTGGCCGTATTGCCCACCGGAACGGTGACGAAGGTGCCAAAACCACCTGTGATCGCGCCGCAAGCAGCATAGGTGGTGCAGTTGCTGTTTGCATAGGTATTGGAGTCGTTGCCGTACTCATCCAGCGGGACGTTAATGACACTAATCGATCCCCCGTCGTAGTTGGCCACGACGAGTTGCTGAGTCGCAGGAACATACTCCGCGTAGATCGGCCCCGAGCCGGTGGGAAGCTGGATGGTCTGGTGGCACGTCACCCACTGCCCGTTTTGATTCTGAAAGGGCGTGCAGGCATCGAGCGTGTTGTTTCTGGCGTTGATGACCGTGATGGTGTCGTCGCCCCGATTGAGCACAAACAGGCGCTGCTGGTCGGTAGATGGCACCGCATAAACGGGGCACTTGCCTACCGCGATCGCCGGATCGGTGGTATTGCTGGAAATCTCGATCGGCGTCGCCACGCCAGTCGCTCCCACCGTTCTGGCCGACAGATTGCACGTCATCGGCGCGGTATCCGCAACATCCTGGCTGATGACGTATTCGCGTTGGCCGGAAAGAGTTGGAGACCCGGCGATAAACACCGGCATCGTCGCGGGGCTCCCAGAGGTCGCCACCGGAATCGCCAGCTTGAATGCCTGAGGCGACCCTTGAAAGAGATCGACCACATCGCCATTCAGATCAGTGGCCCAAAGCCCGGAAGACGGCGGCATCAGGTTCACGATCCTCGAGGTCGGCGACAAGGTGGAGAAGGAAATGTTCTTGGTCTGCAACGACGTGGTGATGGCGAAGTTGGAGAGCGTGCCGTCACTGTTCACGGTGTATCCGGTAGCGCCCAACTCATCGAGGGTGAATGCAGTCGGTCCGGGGCCGATGGTTGCCTCGGTCAAGATCGAATCACCTGAGTAATCGATAAGGGTGACCACGCCATCCGTGTTGGAGCCCGTGGTCGAAACCACGACAGTGTACGACGTCGGTTGCGCTGCCGGGCCGGTGCTATATACCGGGGTGACCGTCGGCCTGTAATTATCGCCGCAACCTGCAATTAATACAGCAATTGCAAGTGCCCCGCCTGCCTGGGCCAACAGTGCGCGCCCCTGGCCTGAAATCATGGGAAAAAGCCTCATTCAGAATCGTTCCTGCTTCCTAGGTGATTGTAAATCAGCCGGGCGGCCAAAAACCGCCCCCGCGCCTGCACTCCCTTGCGACGCTGGAAATGAAGATTGGTCATCGGCAGTCGCCACACGCTTCTTGCCGGGCGCAAGCAGGGGATACGATGAAGCGTGGCTGAAAACAAGCTGACCTGGCAATCGAAGCTCGTGTTACTTGCCGTACTGCCTTTTGCGGGCACAGAAGTGGTGCTTGACTGCAGTTGGTGGGCTTCGCATGCGGCTCCGGTCGCCATCTGGACCATTGGTCTCAGCGTCTTGCTGGGGCTGGTCACATGGAAGCTGCGAGCGGCCACTCCGGCAGCTGCAGTCACCGGCACGCTGATCACGGCCAGCCTCATGTTTTCTACGGTTGTAGTTCCCTATACGCCCTGGCATTCCGCCCTCATTCCCACATTGGCTGTTTCCCTGCTGGCATTCGGGGTCACGCGTGCCGGCCGGCAAAAAAAGGAACGGCTCGGAACCGCGGAGGAGCGCAAAGGACGGTCAGCATCTCAGGTTGCGGCGAATTTGGGCCTGGCAGCGCTGGTTACGAGTAATCCTGTGCAGTCCTGGCTCATGGACTCCCGCTGGATGCCCCACCATGCCGCCACGCCGACCATGCTATTCGCCCTGGCGATAGCGGCACTGGCTGAGGCTGCGGCCGACACGGCTTCCTCAGAAATCGGCCAAGTGCTGGGCGGGCGTCCACGCATGATCATTTCGTTCAAGTCGGTCGATGCCGGACGCGACGGCGCCATCAGCCTGGCCGGTTCCCTGGCCGGGGTGGTTGTCGCAGCTGTTATCGCCTACGCGGGCATGTGGGCGCTCGGTGGCGGCTGGAGACTATTTACGGTGAGCTGCGCCGGGGGTGTCTTCGGCCTCTTCTTCGACAGCCTGCTGGGAGCAACGCTGGAAGAACGCGGCTTGCTGAACAACGACGCGGTGAATTTTCTTTCCACGGGCAGCGCAGCAGGATTTGCCCTGGTGTTGCTGTGCGTTATGCACTGAAACCGGTAAGCGTCTGGTTTTTCTTTACTGACTCGCGGATCTGCGGACGTGCCGGTCTCCGAGCTGGTTGCATAAACCTTCAGAGCCGATTGAAAAGCATCCCACAGGGGCTAAAGCCCCAGGTTTTACGCACCGCTTGCGGCACGACTGAGGTCGAGCCCTTTCACAAAGCCATTTGGGCAATTAGCTCTAACACCATTAACTCGGCGAACTCCGCTGATTCGTTTTAGTGCAGATCCAGCCGCCAGAGCGTGTAGCTCAGAATTTCGTGGGCGATGCGCGCGCCTTCCTGCGTTTTTTCCTCGGTGGCTGGACGCGGCCGCGGCGAAGTCAGGACATCGAGCCCATCGGCGGCGCAAACGGCATGAATGCGGAACATGTGCGTGTCGTCGCTGACCACCACGACGCGGTGCAGGCCGTTGACGCGCGCGATGACGACCATGCGCCGAGCCGATTCCTCGGTATTGCGGCTCTCCGTTTCCGCAATGATGGCGCTTTCGGGAACTCCCTTGCTCACCAGGTATTCCTGACCCACCGCGCCCTCAGTGTATTGATCGCCACCGGGACCTCCCAGCGTGATGATCAGCGGTGCGATGCCGCGATGGAAGAGCTCGAGTGCGTGGTCCAGGCGGGCGCGGTAAACCGGCGAGGGCCTTCCATCGTACTCTGCCGCACCAAGTACTCCGATGGCGTCAGCTTGCGCAGCCTGATCCTGATGCGCGTAGAGCTCAATTTGCGTGTAGACCCAGCTGATCCAGCCAAGAGCGCCGGCCACCATGAGCAACGCTAGCGCAGTCGCAACGCGAAGACCTGTGTGGCGATGCTTCGGCTTGGATTGGTCGGGCATAGGACAGGTTTCGGGGGTCAGTGGACACTTCCCAGTATCGCAACAATCATAAATCTCTTGTTAGCACTGGTCGCGTTGTCTGATCCCTGTGCCCTGGTCCCGACTCCTTGTTTTTCCTACCGCTGCAGGGCCATGACGATTTCGTGGGTGGGAATTGCGCCCTCGCGCAGAATCTCCCATCGTCCTTCTCCCAGCGTGAGATCAACAATAGTCGTGGGCTGCGCCCGGCCGGTGGGGCCACCGTCGATGATGAGGGGAATGCGATCGCCAATCTGATCGCGGACGCACGCGGCGTTGGTACACTCCGAAGCGCCCTGCAGATTGGCCGATGTAGCCGTGATGGGCAATCCGAAGCGCTCCACCACCGCGCGCGCGATGGCCGCGTCAGGGACACGAAGCGCCACGTTGCCTGTGTTGGCCGTGGAGCGCAGCGGCAGCTTGGTTCCGGCGCGGACAATAATGGTGAGCGGGCCTGGCCAGAAGCGATCGGCCAGCTTGTCGAGCAGCGGATCGGTGTCGCGCGCCAATTCATAGGCCTGGGCCAGGCCGGAGATCAGCAGCGAAAGCGGCTTGTGCTTCTGGCGGCTCTTGATTTGATAAATTTGCTCGACGGCGAAAAGGTTCACTGGATCTACGGCCAGGCCGTAGAACGTGTCGGTGGGCAAAGCAACCACACCGCCTTTGCGCAGGCAGGAGACGATGTAATCGATCCGGTCTGGTTGGGGTTCATCGGGATGAACGCGTAGAATTTCCGCCGACAATCTTGCTTACCTCGGTTCCCGAATAAGAAGAAGACGTTACAAGATCGGAAACTATCACAGCACTAGCCGTGGTGCAAGTTTGCCGGACCAAACCTGGCACCTTTAGCCGCAAAAACAGCTTAAAATCGGCACAGCACTCAGAGGTACCCGTTCGATGCCGGTTCGTGTGGTGGAAAGCAAAGACAATGCGCGCCTGAAAGAGCTGCGCAAAGCGTTGGCCGCGGCGAGCCGCGGTGCGCAGGGCCACATAGGCATCGAAGGGCCGCATCTGCTGGAAGAGGCAGTGCGCGCAGGCCTGCGCGTGAAGACCGTTTTTGTGGCGCAGGGAGCCGAGCGGTTGCTGGTTGGGCTACATGTGCCGCCGGAGACCGAGATTCTGCGGCTGCCCGCGAAGTTGCTCGATTCTGCGCTGGCCACCGAGACGCCGCAAGCGATTGCCGCCCTTGTCGAGCCGCCGGAATGGTCGTGGCTGCACATTCTGGATGCCCGCCGCAAAGGCACGGAGCTTGTCGTCATCCTCGCAGGCATTCAGGATCCGGGAAATCTAGGCACCATCCTGCGCTCGGCGGAGGCGTTTGGCGTCACCGGAGTCGTGAGCCTGCCGGGAACGGCGAGCGCTTGGAACCCGAAGGCGGTGCGCGCCTCGGCGGGCAGTGTCTTCCGCGTACCTTTGCTTGCGGTCAGCGAACGCGAGTGCCTTGAAAAGCTGCATGAGGCAGGAGTGAAGATTCTTGCCACCACGGTGCGCACCGCCCAACCAGCCGACCTTGTCGACTTGGCGAGCCCAGTAGCTCTCATCATCGGCAACGAGGGGAACGGCGTGGCCGTCGATCTGGCGGCAAAGGCCGACGCCAGAATTACGATTCCCTGCCCCGGGCCGGTGGAAAGCCTGAATGCCGCCGTGGCGGCGAGCGTGCTGTTGTATGAGGCAGTTCGGCAAAGGACGACTGGGAGTGGTGGACCGGCGGACCACCGAGGTGTGCAGCGATGAGTCTGTTTGACGAAGTTCCACTTCGGCCGTCGCACTCGTCCAAAGGGCTGCCCGCCGCAGGCGCGCCGTTGGCGGAGCGGATGCGGCCGCGCAGCCTGGACGAGTTGGTGGGCCAGGAGCACCTGGTTGGTCCCGGCAAGCCGTTACGCGTGCAGATTGAGCGTGACGATGCCAGCTCCATGATCTTCTGGGGTCCGCCCGGCGTGGGCAAGACCACGCTGGCCAAGATCGTTGCCGAAACCACCGAGGCCACCTTCATCGAGTTTTCGGCGGTCACCAGCGGCATCAAGGAGATTAAGCAGGTGATGGTGGACGCCGCGCGCGCCGCCGAAATGCACTCGCGGACGATCCTCTTCATCGACGAGATTCACCGCTTCAACAAGGCGCAACAGGACGCGTTTCTTCCATACGTGGAGCGGGGCACGATCCGCCTGATCGGCGCGACCACCGAGAATCCGTCCTTCGAGATTATTTCCGCGCTGCTCTCGCGCTGCCGCGTGTATGTGCTGCAGCCATTGAAAGAGGAGCAGATCGTGACACTGCTGAAGCGCGCATTGGCCGACAAGGAACGCGGCCTGGGCGCGCTCGAACTGACGGCCGAAGACGATGCGCTGGAGTTGATCGCAAGCTACTCGAGCGGCGACTGCCGTAGCGCCTACAACGCGCTCGAAGTCGCGGCGCAACTCGTGCAGGACGATAAGTCGATCGCCAAAGTGATTGCCGCCGAAGCGGTGCAGAAGCGCGTGCTCATGTACGACAAATCGGGAGAGGAACACTTCAACCTGATTTCGGCGCTACACAAGAGCGTGCGCAACTCCGACCCCGACGCGGCGTTGTACTGGCTGGGGCGCATGCTGGCGGGCGGCGAAGATCCGCTGTATCTGGCGCGGCGCATCGTGCGCATGGCGGTTGAGGACATCGG
>Ga0181517_10002409_pt1 | contig 19148 bp, 12 predicted proteins | sample PEATcosm2014_Bin_31_FD_119748 | JGI IMG/M metagenome (GOLD analysis project Ga0181517, IMG submission 119748) | Peatland microbial communities from MTU Mesocosm Facility, Houghton, MI, USA - PEATcosm2014_Bin01_30_metaG | ecosystem: Environmental > Terrestrial > Soil > Wetlands > Peat | place... | reverse complement strand
TCGTCGGGGGGTGTGGTTGTGCCCAGCCAGAAGATGCCGCCGAATCTTCGGGGGTCGCGGAAGCGCAACTGCATCGGGCCGATTGTGGCGATCAGGTGCGTGTGCGGTTCGACGGCGCGTTCGTGTGCGACGATGTCGAGCCGGCCGGTCATGCCCAGGTGGATGAACAGACGGTTGTGATCGTCGAGAGTGAGGATGATTTTCTTGCCACGGCGGGACAAATCGACGATGCGGCGGCCGGTCAAGGCGGCGGCGAGGTCGAAACCGGCGGGTTGGACGATATCGCCGCGCAGGTGGAGGATGGCGTCAAATCGCCGCCCCAGAAGGCTTGGGGCGATGGTGGTAACGATGGTTTGGACTTCCGGAAGTTCGGGCATTGAAACTTTCCGCCGTTCGGCGCGTCACTGGAATGTCGCAATCGCCTGCGGTACAAGCAATAGCAGACGGGAGAGGGACTATACAAGAGAATGCACGGCCGGGACAGAAACCAGGGCCGCGACACGGATTCTCGCAAGGAGTTGGCAATGGAGTCACAAACCGGGGTTATCAGTCCAGAGGACGCACAAGGGCCGGAGCTGGCCGCCGACGAGTTGGCGGCGGTTCGGAAACTTCAGCAGGGATACAGCCAGATCAAGTGCGAACTGGCCAAGGTGATCGTGGGGCAGGAGGCGGTCATCGAGGAACTGCTCATCGGGCTGTTCTGTCGAGGGCATGCGCTGCTGGTGGGAGTGCCCGGCCTGGCCAAGACGCTGCTCATATCGACGCTGTCGCGGACGCTGGGCTTGAGCTTCAACCGCATCCAGTTCACGCCGGACCTGATGCCATCCGACATCACCGGGACCGAAGTGATCGAAGAGGACAAATCGACGGGCTCGCGACAGCTCAGGTTTGTACGCGGGCCGGTGTTCGCCAACGTGATTCTCGCCGATGAAATCAACCGCACGCCGCCCAAGACGCAGGCGGCGCTGCTGGAAGCGATGCAGGAGCATCAGGTGACGGCCGGGGGTATGCAGCACCGGCTGCCGCAGCCGTTCTTTGTACTGGCGACGCAGAACCCGATCGAACAGGAAGGGACCTATCCGCTCCCCGAGGCGCAGCTCGACCGGTTCATGTTCAACATCCAGGTCGGATATCCCAGCGAAGCCGAGGAGTTTGAAATTGTCCGCCTGACAACGGCGATGCAGAAGGTGGAACTGCGTCACGTGCTGACTGGGGAAGAAGTGCTGTCGCTGCAGGAAATCGTGCGCAAGGTTCCGGCGGCGGAGCATGTGATTCGCTACGCACTGCAATTCACACGGCTGACACGGCGCGGCGAGGGCGTTTGCCCGGATTTCGTGAACGATTTCGTAAGCTGGGGCGCCGGGCCGAGGGCCAGCCAGTATCTCATCATTGCCGGCAAGGCGAGGGCGCTGCTCAAGGGCCGGTATCACGTCAGCCTCGAAGACATCCGCCAGGTGGCGCTGCCCGTGCTGCGGCATCGGATCGTGACCAACTTCAACGCCGAAGCCGAGGGCGTCAAGAGCGATCAGATCGTCAAACGGCTGATGGAGTTTATCCCGCGGCATCCGTACGAAGAGTTGGATCGGAACGCGGCGCGGGTACTCAAGGGCGAGCCGGCGGCGTGAGGGATGATCTGACAGTGCTCATCACTCGATTTAATTTGTCGAAGTCCGCAGGCGGCGGAATCAGGTGATCGATGGCGGAAATCGCGACCGATTATCGAGCGTACCTTAACCCCAAGACCTTGGCGCGAATTGCCTCGCTGGATTTGCGTGCCCGCCTGATCGTCGAAGGGCTGATGACCGGCATGCACCGCTCGCCGTACCAGGGAATCAGCGTCGAATTCGCGCAGCACCGGCCGTATGTGCCGGGCGACGACACGCGGCACGTCGACTGGAAGGTCTTCGCCAAGACCGACAAGATCTATCTGAAGCAGTACCAGGAAGAGACGAACCTGCACCTGATCTGCATCGTGGATGCCAGCGAGTCGATGGGCTATGGAACCGTCGGCGAGGTGGGCGCGCCATGGACAAAATACGATCACGCGACGGCCATCGCGGCGTCGCTGTCCTATCTGGCGATCCGGCAGCAGGATTCGGTGGGGCTGGCGATCTTCGACAACGATCTGCGGCGATATTTCAAGCCCAGCAGTTCGCCGGGGCAATGGAAGACCGTGACGCATGAATTGCAGATCGTGCCGCGGCTCAAGAAGACGAACATGGGGCGCGTGCTCAATCAACTGGCCGAGAAATTGGCGCATCGCAGCCTTCTGGTCATTCTGAGCGATTTCTTCGACGACCTCGATTCCATTCGCTCGGGCTTGCGGCATCTGCGATTCCGCAAGCATGAGGTGATGGTGTTCCAGATACTGGACCCGGCCGAGTTGGAATTCCCGTTCCAGGACGTGACGATGTTCAAGGGATTGGAGGAAAGCGGCCAGTTGTTAACCGAGCCGCGATCATTGCGCGACGGATACCTCGAGCAACTGGGGATGTTCACGGAAAAGATGAAGAAGATGTGCCGCGGAATGCATGTGGATTTCACGCGGATGGACAGCGGCCAGCCGTTGGACGTGACGCTCAGTGCGTTTTTGGCGGACCGGGCCGCGAGCATCAAATAGCGGACGTGTGAGCATGGACGTGATTCAGGCAAGCTGCGGGGCGGGGGCGCTGGGGCTGGGGTTCATTGCGCCTGCGTTTGCCGTCGCGGGATTATCGCTGGCGTCGATACCGATCATCATCCATTTCCTCAATCGGCGGCGATTCAAGACCGTGCGCTGGGCGGCGATGGAATTCCTGCTCAGTGCGATGCGGAAAAATCGTCGTCGGCTTCGATTTGAACAATGGCTTCTGCTGGCCATGCGCTGCGCCATGCTGCTGCTGCTGGGATTGGCTCTGGCCCGGCCGATGGGATGCAGTTCCAATTCGCTGGCTGGTCTGATCGGGCGCGACAGCGGTGTGTATGTGCTGGTCATCGACAACAGTTGCTCGATGAGCTACGAGGCGGAGCGGCAGCAGGCGCACACGCAACTGGACCAGGCCAGGCGGCTGGCGCACGACTTTGTCGAGCGCCTCAGCGGCGGGCAGGCGGTGGCCGTGATCACGACGGCGAACCCGGCGACGGCGATCGTGGCGCCGCCGGCCTATGACCTCAAGGCCGCACAGGCGGCCATCGACCGTATCGAACAATCGTACGCCCCCTGCGATCTGGACGGCGCCCTGCAAAAGGCCAGGGATATCGCCGATTCCGATGCCGTCGCGCGCGAGCCCAACCGCCAGCTTTGTCTCTTCACAGACGGCTCGCGGGCCACTTGGGCCGCGGGCACGGCCGAGGCGGTGAAGGCGAAATTCAAACTCATGCCGGCTGCGTTTCCCGGCGGGATCACGCATTTCAATCTGGCCAAGCCGACGCAGTCGAATCTGTCGGTCCTGGAACTGACGCACGAGGGGAAACTGGTCACGACGTTTTTCGGCACGGCTCTGGATGCCGATGCGCGGAGCTTCGGGCCGCCGGAGGATGTGCAACTTCAGTGGCAGTTGGACAACCAGACGCTGGCGGGGTCGGGTTCGATGCATCTGGACCTGGCCAGGCCGCAACTGCGGCAGGCGCACGTCGATATCAAGCAGGGCGGGCCGCACGTGCTGAGCTTGACGGTGCTTCCGCACGATCGGATGAAGACCGACGACACGCGCTACCTGGTTATTAACGCCGAGCCAAGCGTGAAAACGCTGATAGTCGAAGGCGAACATCAACTGGCGGCGCTGGGCGGGTCGGGAGCGTTTCTGCGCACGGCGCTGGCGCCCAAGAGCGCGGCGTCGCCGGGCGGCGAAGCCGCGGCGGCGGCCAGCTATGTCGCGCCGGACGAAATCAGCGACCTGGAATTGCCCGGCAAGGTGCTCGGAGATTATCGCGCCGTCGCCCTGTGCGATGTCGGGCAGGTCAGCGAGTCCGAGGCCGATCAGCTTCAACATTACGTCGAATCCGGCGGGGCGCTGCTCGTTTTCATGGGCGATTCCGTGTCGGCCGAGCGATACAATTCCGTCCTCTACCCGCGACACCTGATTCCCGGGCCGCTGACGCGGCGCGTGAGCGTCGGCTCGGAGCAACGAGGGTATCGCCTGAATTTCCAGCCCGAAGGCGTCGTCAATCCGATCCTGGGCGACTTTGCCCACGTGGCCAATTCCGGCCTGGATACCGCACAGGTGTATACATACTGGCAGCTCGTTCTGCCGGCGGATTCAAAGGCGCAGCGGGTGCTCGATTTTGCGTCGCCGGCGACAAGCCAGCCGGCCGGCGAGGCCGTGGCGTCCGGCGCGGCAACAGCGCTCGATCCGGCGATCACGCTGCATTCGATCGGGGCCGGGCAGGTGATGTTCTTCGCGACCAGTGCCGATCCGACGTGGACGAATCTGCCGGCAAAACCGGCGTATGTGACGCTCATGCACGACCTGTTGCTCGGGACGATCAGCGGCGACGACGCCTGGATGAACCGGACGGTGGGCGATCGCCTGACCGTGCCGGCGAACATGGGACTCTCGGTCGCGCCGACAATGACCGATGCCGACGGTCGCGACGTGGTGATGGAATCCGCCAACGGAACCTATGCCAGCCCTCCGCTGCAAAAGCCGGGCTTGTATACGCTCAAGATGGGAGATCGCTCGGTGCCGATCGCGGTGAACGTGGACGCGCCGGCGGTGGCCGATCTGCGGCCGCTCGACGATTCGCAGCTTTTGTCCTCGATGGGAGGCGTCGGTGTTCGTCTGGTCGGCGATCAATTGCCGCCCCGCGATGAAACGGAACAGGACGCTCTGGGCCGGGATATGGAATGGGGTCTGATGGCGGCGCTGCTGGTGGTTGTCGCCCTGGAATGCTTCCTGGCGATGCGGTTTGGCCATTACCGCCGCGGCGTCGCGGTCGAAGGCGCGTGAGAGTAACGATGCAACGGTTGATGGAAATCCTGCTCGGTCTTCACAAGGGCTTTCTCGGCCGCAACGGGGATTATTCGACCACGTTTAACCCGGCCTGGCCGTGGCAGGACCATATCGGCGCGACGTTCTGGAACGTCGCGGTTTCACTGGCGGCGTTGTTCGTGGTGATCTACGTGTACCGCCGCGAAGGTGGCGGCCGGCCGATTCGCGTCGCACTGGGTATCGTGCGCGCCACACTGCTTGCCCTTCTGATCGTGCTGTTGAACCGTCCGGCGCTGACACTGGAACAGGTGCATCGCGAGCCGTCGGAACTGGCGATCATGGTGGATGACAGCATGAGCATGACGGTGAAGGACGCCGTGGCCGTCGGCAATTCGGGCCCGGCCACGCGGACGACCAGGCCGACGACGGCGGCGGTGGGCAGCGCCGCGGGAACAGGCGGGAACGAATCGCGGTTCGACCAGGCGTTGCATCTTCTAAGCGACAACGACGCCAAGCTCCTTCGCGACCTGGCGGCCAGGCACACGATTCATATTTATCGCTTCGATCGCGACGCACAGGCCGTCTACACCGTCAGCGGCGCCGATCCGGACAATCCGACGGCCCCCAATCCGTCGGTGCAGGCCGCGACGGAAGCTCTGGCGAAGGTGCAGGTGCTGGGTCAATCGACGCAGGTCTTGGCCAGCGTCAAGACGGTGATGGACGATTTGCAGTCGCAGCACGTGGCGGGCGTGGTAGTGCTGACCGACGGCCGCGACTCGCCGCCGGAAGCCAACGCTCCCGCCCTTAACGCACTGAAGGATTTCGGCGTTGGCGTCTGGACCGTGCCGCTGGGATCAAACCAGCCGGCGAGGAATATCGCGCTAACGGCCGTTGATCTGGAGTCCAGCGCTTTCATGAACGATCTGACCGACGTGAAGGTGACGCTGCGTGCCACCGGGTATGAGCCGAACCATTCGGTGACGCTCGATCTGAAGGACAAGAAGACCGGCAAGCCGCTGGTGGACGACATCGGCAAGCCGATCGTCAAGCAGGTCGTTGTTCCGGATGATCAGCCGTTTACCACGGAGATTCAATTCAAGCCGCGAGCGGTCGGCACGCTCGATTTGATCGTCGAGGCTGTTCCGCAGCCGGGCGAGACCAACGAAGAGGACAACGTCCGCTACGCGCAGGTGGAGGTGTTGGACACGAAGATCGCGGTGCTGTACGTCGACGGATATCCGCGATGGGATTACCGCTACCTGAAGAACGCCCTTGTGCGCGACAAGACCGTGACGGTCAGTTGCCTGTTGACCAGCGCCGATACATCGTTCATACAGGAGGGGACTCGCCCCATCACGCGATTCCCCGAAACGATGGACGAGCTGATGAATTACGACGTGGTGCTGTTCGGCGATGTCGATCCCCGGCAGTTTACCGACGCCCAGCTTCAGCTTGTGAGCGATTTCGTGGCTCAGAAGGGCGCCGGCTTCGGCATGGTGGCCGGGCCCAAATGGTCGCCATCGAGCTATCGAAACACGCCGCTGGAGGCACTGCTGCCCGTCACCATCGCCGGAACGCAGGCTGAGGACGACGATTCGACGGCGATCACGGCGGGCTTCCGGCCGGTGCTGACGCCGGCGGGGGAAGAGTCGTCCATCTACCGCTTTTTTGCCGATCGAACCAAAAACGAGCAATTTGTCCGCAACGATCTGCCTGCATTGTTCTGGTATTGCCGGGGGATAGCTGTGAAACCGGGCGTGGGCGAGGTGTATGCGGAACACCCGAGCGACCTCGGCCCCGATGGGCGCAAGGCGCCGATCCTGGTGGTGGGTCGATACATGGAAGGAAGAACATTATTTTCGGCCATCGACGATAGCTGGCGCTGGCGCTTCTATACCGGCGAGTCCATCTTCGACGCCTATTGGGTGCAGCAGCTTCGATACCTGGCCCGCGGGCGCAAACTCGGTCAACGCAAGCTGACTTTCGCCGCCGACCAGCCCGCGTACGAACTGGGCCAGACCGTGACTCTGCGGGCGCGGGCGCTGTCTCCGGCGGTTCAATTGGAACTTCCGGACCAGATCGCCGTCCAAATACTCGATGAGAAGGGCCAGGTAGTCCGTCGGCAGATGATGACCCGCCAGCCGGGCCAGGGCGATTTGTTCGTCGGGGCGTTTACGGCCGACCGCGTCGGCCACCTGACGGCCCAGTTGCCCGCGGCGGCGGCCGATGTGGATTCGATGCAGGTGCCACTGGAAGTGATTGTGCCGAGGCTTGAACTGTCTGATCCGACGGTGGATCGGCGGCTGCTGGCCAATTTGTCGGGGTTGTCGGGCCTGGGAAAAATTGTGGAACCGGCGGATGCCGCCACGCAGTTGCCGCTTATTCCCAGCGCTGCGCGGGTCATTCCGGTGGACACCAGTGTGCCCATCTGGAGCGCACCGCTGGCCATGGCGCTGTTTGTGCTTCTGATTACGGTCGAGTGGACCTTGAGGAAAGCGTACGGGATGGTGTGATTTCCAATGGATAATTGATAATGGACGAGGAATAATGGGAAGCGTGATCGGGGTGCCGATGATCCGGGCAGCCGGCTTTCTTGGGAGGTCTTTATGGCAGGACCACTGATGCGTTCGCTGGAAGCGGTTCGGCGTCGAACCCGCGTTCTGGCCGTGACGTTCGGGGCGGCGCTGGCGGTGTCGGCGGCGGTCGGGCTGCTGGTGGTGACGGTGGCGGCGGATTACCTCCTGGACCTGTCTCCGGCGGCGCGTGTGTTCCTGATGCTGCTGGCTTTGGCAGGGTTGGGTGCGGTGGCGGTGCGCCAGGTGATTTGGCCGCTGATCGCGAGACTCAGTCTCCGCGATATCGCCGGTCGGCTGGAGTCGACATTCCCGCAATTTGAAGATCGCCTTTCGAGCACGGTGAGCTTCGTGCAGTCGCCGCGGGTGGATGGCTCGGACGGGATGAAGCGACAGGTGATCGCGCAGGCGACCGCGCTGGCCGGAAAAGTGAACCTCAACGATGCCCTCTCGGTTGCCCCGGTGGTGAAATCGGGCCTTAGCGCCATGATGGCGCTGGGAGCGGCCGTGCTATTGGCGGTGGCTGTGGGCGGGCCGTATCGGCACATTATCGCGTCGCGCCTTTTGAGCCCGTTTTCAGGCACAGCATGGCCGCGCAGTGTGGAAATCGGGCCGGTTGATGTGCCGGCTCGCGTCCCGGTCGGGCAGCGGATCGACCTGCACATGAAGTTGCTCAAGGGCGACAAGCCCTCGATGCAGGCAACCGTGTTCTACCAATATGGCAATGGCCCGGTGATGAAGGAACTCATGGGCCGGACCGAGGACGGCGGATTTGCCGCGTCGCTGGATGCGCGGGCGGGTGAATCGGCCAACGAAACGCTGAAAGTCTGGCTCAAGGCCGGCGATGACCAGAAATATCTGGCTCCGGTGACTGTGGTGCGGCGGCTGGCGATCACCGCTGTTCAGGCTGCGATAACGCCTCCGGCGTATGCGAAACTTCCCAGCACGCCTGTCGACCTGACGCAACGGCCGGCGACGATCGTGCAGGGGTCGAAGGTGGTGTTGCAGGTGCAATTCAACAAGCCACTGGCGGAAGGCAATTCCGTATCGCTGGAGCCGATTGAGGCTCCGACGACGGCCCCGTCGCCGGTAGTCGGTCCAATGATATGGCGAATCGACAATTCGACGTCGGCCGCCGCCGGCGGCTCGATCGCGACGGCGACCATGTCGCCCGATCGCTCGATGCGATTCCACGTTCGCGCCACCGACGCCGACGGGTTCTCGAACAACGCCCTTGAGGAATACGAACTGATCGTGCGGCCCGATCAAATGCCCAGCGTGCAGATCGAAAGTCCGCAACGCAATCAGGAATGCACGCCCGTGGCGGTGGTCCCGCTGTCGGTGACGGCTCAGGACGATTTTGGGATCGACCGCATGGAGCTTCGGATCGACCGCGCGGCGCCCAACGTGAATCGCTGGAGCATTCCGCTCGTGGCCGGTGGCGATGCCGCCAGCGGCTCGACGTGGTCGATGCTCGATGCGACCGGCGATGTGCGCCGATTCCGCGATCAATACTCCTGGGATCTGGCGAACATGCCTCCGCAGGCGGTGGCCGGCGGGCCGGCGACACGCCCGGTCCTTCAACCCGGTGATGTCCTGGATTTCCATGTTCAGGTTCTGGACAACTACGAACTGAACGGCCAGCGGCACGACTGGGTCGCCAGTTCGCATCTGGCCATCACCATCGTCAGCCAGGAGGATTTCGCCAAATCCATCAGCGACCAGCTTCACAATCTCGCCAGTCAGGCCGCCGATCTCAAGACCCGTCAGGACAGCATCCGCTCCGAGACGGACAATCTGCGCAAGGACACAACCGGCAAGCCGGAGTTCAGTGCCGCCGACCGCGCCGTGGGCCAGCGGCTGGCGTCGGAACAAAGCGCCGCCGCGGCCGAGGCCAAGCAACTGGCCGCAAAGCTGTCGGAAATTCTCGACCGCATGGATGAGAACCATTCAACGGCCACGGAATTGGAACAATCCGCCAAGGATGCCAACACGATCCTGAACAACGCGGCGGAGAACCCGATGAAAGGCGCCGCCGCCCAGATCGGTCAGGCCAGGGACGCCAAGGCCCCGCAGCCGCAGTCGCCGGCAACCCAGCCGTCGGCCGCGCAAACCAAGCAGGCCGCCGACGCCCGCGAGGCGCAGCTTAACCAAGCCGAATCGAACCAGGCCGACGCTTCCGATCAACTGGCCAAGGCCACCGACAAGCTCGGCAACGTCGGCACGCTCGGCCAGATGATCGACCGCATCGCCTCGGATTTGCAGCGGCAGGAGAAGCTCAGCGCCGACACGCAGAATCTCGGCCGTAATAATCTCGGCAAGAAGCCCAGCGAAATGTCGCCACAGGATCAGAAAGACCTGGCGACCACCGCCAAGAATCAATCGGACCTGAGCAAGCAGACCGATCAGGATCTCAAGGAGATCGCCAAGAACGGCCAGGCGATGAAGCCGACCGATCCTGACACCGCCAAGAGCATGCAGGACGCCGCCGATGCCGGCCAGCAGGCGAACGTGCCGGGGTCGATGCAGCAGGCCTCCGACGCGGCCAGCCAGAATCAGCAGAGCACCGCGCAGTCGGCGCAGCGGCAGGCCGAGCTGGGCCTGCAGATCGTGCTGAACAATCTGCGCGAAGCGCAGAAGCGCCAGCTCGAGGAACTCAGCCGCAAGCTCGAAGGCCTGCAGAAAGACGTGGCCGGGCTGATTGTCCAGCAGGCAGGACACAACCTGGATGATCTGCGCCTCCAAGGTGCTGGCGCCCTGGCCAAGATGGACGCGAAGCTGGTGGCGGACATGATGGCCGACGCCAATCGCACCACCGCCCAGCAGCCGCCGGTCCCGGAATTGGACAGGCTCATCTCCTTGCAGGAACAGACTGAGCGCAACACGCGCGACGTGGCCAAGACGGCCAGTGCTCTCCCGCAGGGCGCCGATGCCTCGGCGAAACTGTCGCGGGCCGCCGAGAAGATGCAGCGGGCGGTGATCCCGCTTCAGGCCAATTCGCTGGCCGAGGCGCTCGATCCCACCATGCTTGATGCTCTGGCCGCGCTTAAAGACGCCGCCAAGTCGATCGACGATGCCGCCCAGCAGGCCAAGCAAAGCCTGCAAAACCAACAGAAAGAAACGATCCGCCAGGCGTTCATCGCCATCCGCGACCGCCAGACCGTGATCAACACCGCCACCGCATTGCTGGACAGAGCGCCCCGCGACGCCGACGGCCAACTGCCCCACGGCGATCAGGTAAAGCTCAATCAGCTGCCCGGCCAGCAGGGTGCGGTGTCCGATGACGACGACAAGCTGTCGGCCGCCTTGGAATCGCTGGACAGCATCGTTTACGTCTGGGCCAATCGGGACATCGTCAAGACGATGCGGCAGGTGAAGGACGCTCTGGCCAAGCCGCAGACCGGCCCCGTGACGCAGGCGTCGCAGCACCGCGTTGTGGCGCAGCTTCAGGCCATGATCGACGATCTGGCGATCAAGCCGCCGGAGCAGAAATTTGATCAGCCCCGCAACGCCGGAGGCGGCGGCGGAAGCGGAACTCCGCCCCCAACGCCGTTGCCCAGCGAAGCCGAATTGAAACTTCTCCGTCAGCTTCAACTGGCGATCAATGACAACACCAAGCAACTCGACGCCGACATCAGGCAGAACCCCGCCGCCGCCAATGACGACAAGGGCGACCTGCTGGCAATGGGCCAACGCCAGGGCGAATTGCGCGGGCTGCTGGATCAGTTGATTCAGAAGGCGACGCACGGCCGGGAGCAACTCGACCCCGAACCCAAGGATGAGGTCAAGCTGCCGGAAGAGGCCCCTGATCAACAGATCGACGAGCAGGAGCTTGAGCAGCAGCTTCTGGGTGGCGCGACCGACCAGAGCAAGGGCCAGCAGGATGCGAATCTGGTCGGCGCCCGCATGTCGCGATCCAGGACTCGCCTCGAGGGCGATGATCCCGGCCAGGTCACGCAGAAGATTCAGGACCGCATCGTCATGAATCTGGACGACCTGATCGATCAGGCTCACCAGCAGGAACAAATGGCCCAATCCAAGCCCGGCCAGGGACAACCCGGTCAGCCTCAGCCGGGTGATGCCAGCGGTCAGCCCAACAACGACCAGGCCAACGGCACGCCAAGCGAGTCCAACATGCAGGGCGGCGCAACGCCGGCCAACCAAAGCACGCTGCCGGGCAACAAAGGTGGCACGGCCGACACGTCCAAGCTGATCGAGGACCGCGACGCGGAATGGGCGCAGACGTCGCCGCGCATGCGGTTGGCGGTGATCGAAAGCGCCACCGAAAAGCCGATCGAGAAGTTCAAGGCGTTCATCGATGACTACTACAAGTCGCTGGCGACCCAGTCCACCCAACGGTGATGCCGGCCGTCGTGTGCCAGCAGAGAGTAGAGTGAAAGACAGTGAATAACCGACGAGACCGATCCGGGACGGCGGCAATGTGGGCGGGGCGACTCATCGCCGTTGCGGCAATGCTGATGATGTTCGGCCTGAGCGCGTCTTGGACACATGCTCAGGCCGCGCCCGCCGGCCCAGCGGCGCCGTCGGCCCCGTCGGCGGGATCGTCCGGTTCGACCGGCGGCAATGTGCTTTCCCTGGACATGGGCAAGCCCAATCAGGTGATCGGCGACGAGATCACGCCTCCCCAGGCGGCCGCGGTGACACGCGGACTTGAAGTTCTCGCCAAGCAGCAGGCCGCCAACGGATCGTGGGGCACGGCCGGCGGCGAAGGCTCGCCCACGGCCGTCACGGCTCTCTCGGCCATCGCCCTGATGGCCGATGGCAATCTGCCCGGCCGCGGCAAATACGGCAGCAATGTGCGCAAGGCCGTCGAATTCATCTGCAATTCCAGCCAGGAATCGGGATTGCTCACCGGCTCAGACAACACCGGCGAGATGTATTCCCACGGATTCGCGACACTGTTTCTTGGAGAAGTCTACGGCATGACAGCCAACGACGAGGTGAAGGAAAAATTGCAAAAGGCGGTCAAGCTCATCGAAAAGGCCCAGAACCCTCAGGGCGGCTGGCGCTATACGCCGGCGCCGGTGGATGCCGATATCTCGGTCACCATCTGCCAGGTCATGGCCCTGCGCTCGGCGCGCGACGCGGGGATCAAGGTCCAGAAGGATACGATCGACAAAGCCATCAATTACGTCAAACAGTGCCAGAACCCCGACGGGGGATTCAATTATCAACTGGGCATGGGCAGCGGAAGCGGTTTCGCCCGAACCGCCGCGGGCACGGCCGCCCTCTATTACGCCGGCGTCTTTCAGGATGATTCCATCCAACGCGGGCTCAAGTATCTCATGGGCAGGCTTCCGGCCGCCGGGAACCAGCAGATGGCCGAAGGCAACTGGTACTATGGCCAGTATTACGCCGTTCAGGCCATGTTCCTGGCCGGCGGCGATTACTGGGGAAAGTGGTATCCGGCCATCCGCGAAACGCTGATTGCCAAGCAGGACAAGAACACCGGACTATGGTCCGGCGAAGTGGATCCCGATTATTGCACGGCCATCGCGCTGATCATTCTGCAAATGCCGGATCGATATCTGCCCGTATTCAATGGAAAGGGGCCGGGTTCGTGAACTGGAATCGGATCTGTTCCGCTCTGCTGGCGATGTTGTGGGTCGGCATGTCGGCGGGGCGTTGCCTTGCCCAGGATCGGCAGGTGTGGAACCTGACCGATGCGGCCATGCGTCAGCGCGCCGTGTCGCTGACGGCCATTGATGCCGACGGGGCGCTGGTCAGCGATCCGTCGGGAACCGGCCCGTCACAATCGGTGCCGTGGGACGATCTGGTCATGCTCGGTCGCAGCGCCGCCCCCGCCGCGGCCGGCGGCAGCGCGTTCACCGCCGGGCTCTGGTCCGGCGATCGATTCATGGGCAAGCCCCAATCGTTCAGCGGCCAGACCGTCGTCTGGGACAGCCCGCTGCTGGGAAGCGTCAAGATACCGCTGAGCCAGCTTGCGTTTGTGATCCGCTCGGGCCAGACGGCGCCACCGGACGATCCGCGCGATCAGGACATCGTGCAACTGGCCAATGGCGACACGGCGGCGGGCATCGTGACCTCGCTGGATGCCAACGCCGTTTCCGTGCAATCGACCGGCGATCCGGTGCCGGTACCGCTGAGTTCAGTGCGGGCGATCCTCCTGACCACGCCCCATCGCAAGAGCGGGGCGGAAAAACGTGGTATCCGCGTGACCATCGACGACGGCTCGATCGCCACCGCCTCAAGCGTGAAACTCACCGGCGCCACGTTGGCCATCAGCCTGTCCGATGGCCAATCGGCGTCCCTGCCGCTCAGGTCCGTCGTCTCCATCGAACAGATCAACGGGCCGATCAGTTGGCTTTGCGAGCGGGCGCCCTCGGAAGACGTGCAAACCCCGTTCTGGGGCAGCGACCCGACCTGGCCGACGCGCATCGGCGCCTCGGTTGACGGCCGTCCGCTCGTGTTCGGCACCCGCGCCTATCCGCACGGAATCGGCGTTCACGCCTATTCGCGGCTCAGCTATGTGCTGGACGGTTCGTATGCGGCAATGCGACTCGGTTACGCAATCACCGGCGAATCACCCCTGGCCGATCTGACCGTCCGCATCAAGCTCGATGGCAAAACCGCGTACGAAGCGGCCCATGTCCGCTCGTCGGCCGTGGTGGAAGGACTGGTCGTCGATCTTCGCGGGGCCAGGACGCTGACACTGGAAGTGGATTACGGGCCGGCCGGCGATGTGCAGGGACGCATGGCGTGGCTCGACCCGGTACTCATGAAGACGATGCCCCCGGTCAAGCCGGTGAACGATACTGAACCCGCCCCCGCTACGCAGAATTCGGATCAACCCACAACCGTTCCCGATGGCGCTATCGCACCGCCCGCGACCGCTCCGGTTGTGCCGCCAGGGATCGTTTCACAGCCCGACTGACAGCGCAAAATAATGGAGGCCGGTGCTCGCCGTTACACCGGCCTCCCAGTGAGGCTGCCCAACCTTAACGGTTGGAGACCCACAGCCTGACAATAGATATCGGTCGTGTGCCGCGCGGCGAGTTAATAATTTCGGTTTTGAGGCTGGGGCCGGTTTCTGGCATAATCCGCCCCCCATGGCCCAGACCGATTTATCCGTCACCCAGTCCGCCGTCGCCAAACTGGCCCTCGAAGACGGCTGCGTCTTCACCGGCAGAGCCTTCGGGCATCGCGGCACGTCAGCCGGCGAGGTGGTCTTCAACACCTCGATGTGCGGCTACCAGGAAATCCTCACCGATCCGTCTTACAAGGGACAGATCGTCACCATGACCTATCCCCTGATCGGGAACTACGGCATCAATCTCGCCGACGGCGAAAGCCGCGCCCCGCAGGTCGCCGGGTTCATCGTCAAGCAGTTGTCCAAAGTCTATTCCAACTATCGGGCAACGTTTTCGCTGGATGAGTACCTGCGGCGCAACGGCATCATCGGCATCGAGGGGATCGATACGCGCGCCCTCACGCGCCGACTGCGGATCGGCGGGTCGATGCGCGGCATACTCACCACCGAGGCAACCAGCGATGCGGCTCTGGTCGATCAGGCCCGCAAGTCGGCGGCCATGAAGGGCGCCGACTGGGTGCAGGCCGTCAAGCCGGCCGGGCCTTACGGCTGGACCGAAGGCAAGGGCCAGTGGAACATCGGCCAGGTCGTCCGCGGCGATGGGCTGCATGTCGTGGCACTGGACTGCGGCCTCAAGCAGAACATCCTTCGCAGTTTCATCGAACGCGGCATCCGCCTGACGGTGCTTCCCCCGGAAAGCTCGCCGGCCGAAATTCTCCGCCACAAGCCCGACGGCCTGTTCGTCAGCAACGGGCCGGGAGATCCGGCCGTCCTCGATTACGCCATCCGTCCCCTGGCGGGAATGGTCGGCAAGATTCCCATCTTTGGAATCTGCCTCGGCCATCAACTCCTGGGCCATGCGCTGGGCGCAAGCACGTTCAAGCTCAAGTTCGGACATCGCGGCGGGAATCAGCCGGTGAAGAACCTCGACACCGGCCGGGTCGAGATCACTAGCCAGAACCACGGTTTTGCCGTCGATCGCGCCAGCCTCGAATCGCGCGGCGGCATCATTACGCACATCAACCTCAACGATCAAACGGTCGAAGGTTTCCGCCACCAGAGCCTGCCGATCTTCGCGGTCCAGTATCACCCCGAAGCCAGCCCCGGCCCGCATGATGCGGCCTATCTCTTCGACGCCTTCGTCGAAATGATGAAGTCCGGCAAGCCGCCCGGTCCCGATCGGCTCAGGGAACTCCAGGCGCTGCGCGACACCGCCGTCGTGTCATGACGGCAGGCAATTCCAACCAGACGCTCCCGCATCCCGCACGACACGGGTTGGCACAGAGCCGGCACGTCACGCTGGTCATGTGTACAGTCCTGCACGCCTTCAGCCACGCCATAGCCACGCTGCTGGTTCCGCTGTATCTCATGATGACCTCCGATCTGAAGCTCAACGGCGTAAAGGCGTCGGCGCTGGTCGTGACCGTTTATGGAATGGTCTACAACGGCTTTGCCTGGGCCACCGGGCACCTGGCCGATCGGCACAACCGCAAGACCATGCTCGGCATCGGCCTGATCGGCAATGCCATGGCGATTGGTCTCATGGGGCTGGTGCGCAATTACGAAGCGGTGTTGCTCCTGGCCGTCATGTGCGGCCTGTTCGGATCGATCTTCCATCCCGCCGCCAACGCGCTGGTCACGGCCCATTATCCCGATGAACCGGGGATGGCGATCGGCTGGCTGGGGGCCGGCTCCGGCCTGGGCTTCTTTCTCGGCCCGCAATTTGCCGGCTGGCGGGCCACCACCGCGACATGGACGCTGTGGCACGTGGCGGCCTGGCAAAAGCCGTGCGTCGAAATGGGCGTGCTGGGCACCGTCTTCGGAATTGTATTCCTGCTGACAGCGCGCGAGGCGCCGGCGTCGATGCGCGACGGATCAGGTTCCGTGAAAATTGCAGCTCATCCGCCAATGGATCGGACCTTGCGCAATCGCGTCATCTGGCTGAGCGTGGTCTTGGGCTGCCGGGATTTCGCGGCCGCGGCGTCATTGTCTCTGGCGTCCATCTTCATGCAGAAAGCGTGGTGCAAAACCGTTGCGCAGGCCGGCCAGATTGTTGGGCTCATGATGCTCCTGGGCGTAATCGCCAATCCGCTGATGGTCTACCTGACCCGCGGCCGGCGGCGATTGCCGGGCTTGACGATGATCCTCATCGCCGGCGGCTGCATCGTGGCGACGACGCCGCTGTGGCCGGCCGTCTGGGTGCTGCCCGTCCTCTGCGGGTTTCAGACCATGCAATTGAGCAGTTACGCGGTCAGCGACGCATCGATGCTGGAGCGCACCACCCCCGACCAGCGCGGCCGGGTCGTCGGCCTGTTCCTCCTTATCGCAGGCACCTTCTCCGGCACCGGACCGTGGGTGATGGGCTTCTGGACCGACCTGCTCGGCCACAGCGCCTCGCGTCCCATCGCGTACCTCGGCCCCTTCGGCCTGGTGGCGGTCATGATGCTGATCGCATCCTTCTCGCCGAGGATTATCGCCAAGCTCGGCCCGGTCGCAGGGCCGGAGATTTCAGCATTCAGCGAGATTATGCCGGAGACGATGGAACCGGGCGCGTGAGGCCGCCCGATCGGGTCAGCCTCTGATTGAATCGGACGGCTACGGCATGGGGTGACAAAAGGCGGGCCGCCGGTTGCGTCAGGCATTTCCTGACATGCCGGTCGGGCCCGCTTCGTTGACGCTTGGGCGCAACGCGCGTAGGATCGCGGTCCGAAGCAGTGAGGAGACGCATGCAGAGCCATAGTGATTTGAATCTTGACCCGCGGCAGATTGCTAACGCAATGGCGATGGGCCCCCTCCGGGCCGGCTGGCCGGGAATTGTGCCGGTGAACGCGCCGGTCGCCATGCCCGGGCCGCCCAGCGGCGGGTATAACCGCTATCGCGAGATGACCCTCGAGGAAATGCTCCTGGAAAACCGGGTGCTGTTCCTCGTCGGCGAGATCAACCATATCTCGGCGTTGCGCATCATCATGCAGATGCTCTATCTCCAGTCCGTCAAGCGCGACACGGACATGCATCTCTACATCAACAGCCCCGGCGGCGTCGTCGATGACACCCTGGCCATCTATGACATCATGCGCTACCTGACGTGCGACATCGCCACCTACTGCATCGGCCGGGCCGAGAGCGGCGGGGCGGTCGTCTTCATGGCCGGCAAGAAGGGCAAGCGATTCATCCTGCCCAACGCCAAGGTGATGATCCACCAGCCGTTCGGCGGCGTGTACGGGCAGGCGGCGGACATCGAAATCCAGGCTGAGGAAATCCTCAAGACCAAGGACACGCTCATCAAGGTGATGGCCAAATGCACCGGGCAGCCGGAAGAGCGGGTTCGCGAGGACTCGGAGCGAGACCGGTTCTTCGACGCCAGACAGGCCGTGGCCTATGGCGTATGCGATGAAGTGCTGGGCGAAGACGCGGCGGCACCGGCGGCCGTGGCGCCGGCCGCGCCCGCCGCGGCAGACGGATCCAAACCCAAGTGAGGTCGCTGGTGAGCGGGTCGTTTGTAAAGATCGAACATGTGGCCATCGCCTGCCGTGACACGCGGGCGTTGGCGCAGTGGTATTGCCGGCATCTGGGTATGTCGATCCTGGCCGATGACGGCAAGCAGCCGCCGGCCTTGATCGTCGGGTACGGATCGATCCAGGATCCATCGGCGATCGAGATGATGCCGGCGCGCGACCCCGGCCCCGATCCGGCGACCCAGCCGCGCTTCATGCCCGGCGTGCGACATCTGGCTCTGACTGTGACCGATTTCGACGCTGCGTATCGCGATTTGAAGGCGGCGGGCGTAACGTTCCTGTTCGAGCCCGTGGCCGCCCTGGGCGGCGGCAGGGTCGTGTCGTTCCGCGACCCCGAGGGAAACGAGCTGCAAATTGTGCGGCGAAGCTGAGGCACCGATGTCCGAAAACACCCTGATCCCGATTGTCATTGAAAAATCCGGCCGCGGCGAACGCGCCTACGATATCTATTCGCGCCTGCTCAAGGACCGCATCATCATCCTGGGCGGCGCCGTCACCGATGAGGCCGCCAACGCCATCATCGCCCAACTCCTTTTCCTCTCCAACGACGACCCCAAGGCCGATATCCAGCTGTATATCAATTCCCCCGGCGGCAGCGTTTCGGCCGGGCTGGGAATCATCGACACCATCCGCTATCTCCGCTGCGAAGTGGCCACCACATGCATCGGCATGGCCGCCAGCATGGGCGCTTGCCTGCTTGCGGCCGGGCGGCGCGGCAAACGCTTTGTTCTGCCCAACAGCCAGATCATGCTGCATCAACCGCTGATCGGCGGGGTGTTGCAGGGTCCGGCCACCGACCTGGGCATCGAGGCCCAGCATATGCTGCGACTGCGTAATCGCCTTTACCAACTGATGGCCAGCTTCACCGGCAAGCCGGCCGATCAGATTCATCGCGATTTCGATCGCAACAAATGGCTGTTCAGCGAAGAGGCCGTCGAATACGGTGTGGCCGACAAAGTGCTCGAACGTCTTCCCGAAAGCATGCTGCCCATCCATCGTGACGACGAGAGTGGCGAGGAAAAGACCTAGCAGCCGGTGGCAAAAGTCCCGCGCGATTCATGCCACAGCCTGGCGGCGC
>Ga0181517_10002406_pt1 | contig 19171 bp, 16 predicted proteins | sample PEATcosm2014_Bin_31_FD_119748 | JGI IMG/M metagenome (GOLD analysis project Ga0181517, IMG submission 119748) | Peatland microbial communities from MTU Mesocosm Facility, Houghton, MI, USA - PEATcosm2014_Bin01_30_metaG | ecosystem: Environmental > Terrestrial > Soil > Wetlands > Peat | place... | reverse complement strand
CAGTCGCGCGGCGGCAAGGGCGTCATCTCCATGAAGACCACCCCCAAGGTCGGCAAGGTCACCGCCATCAACCTGGTCGACGACACCACCGAGATGATGCTCATCTCCCAGTTCGGCAAGATCATCCGCATCGACACCAAGACCGTCCGCTCCGCCGGCCGCTCCACCTCCGGCGTCAAGCTCCTCAACCTCGACACCGACGATAAGGTTGCCGCCGCCGTCGTCATCCCCCCCGAAGACCCCAAATCCCAACCCGAATCGGGAACGCTACTACAGTAATTTGCATCAAAGATGTATGCTCTTGGCGTGGTAAAGAATCGGGAAGATCCGCCGATAAACAACAGGCAATTGGGGAAGCCAGACAGATTTAGAATCTCTTTTTTCTGTTGCATTACAGGCGACCTGCTGTATAAGGGATGGAACATATGGAATCCACAATCAGCGAATCTGAAATTCTCGAGCTGTTTCAAAGCCTTGGAATTGCCAGTGATGATGAGCGACAGAGGTTGTTGCTCTCGCTTGGATACAGTAATGCGCCGACAGCACCCGATAATGTCAAGTATGACATCGGCTTCAACGCCGTTCTCCCGAGCAACTAATACATGCCAAACTGGAAACAAGTTTTAGAGGAAATCCAGAATACAGGGAGTGCTCACGACGTAGTCCGGCGTAAATATCTGGCACAACTGAACAAGTTGACTGACAGAAACGTCATCGTTTACTACTCAGCATGGCTCGAAAAGGGTGCATTCCTTCGCAACGTTCAATCGATTCTTTCTGTGAATGATAGCGACAAGAACGGCCTGATGGCTGCGATTTACAAGCTTGATAAATCGAAGGGATTAGATCTCATCCTCCATACACCGGGTGGAGATCTATCGGCGACTGAATCAATTGTTGATTACCTACGTTCGATATTTGGTACAAACATTCGTGCGATAGTCCCTCAAATTGCGATGTCTGCGGGCACCATGATTGCGCTTTCATGCTCGAAAATCGTTCTTGGAAAACACTCAAATCTCGGCCCAATTGATCCACAAATTGGTGGTATTCCGGCGCACGGTGTAATTGAAGAGTTCAAACAGGCGAAGCTGGAAGTTATGGAAAATCCAGCTACGGCTATGATATGGCAGCCAATCATCGCCAAGTACTCGCCGACGCTCGTCGGACAATGCGTTAAGGCAATTGAATGGTCTGAAACCATGGTCAAAGAATGGCTCAAAACAGGCATGTTCGATGGGGATACGGATGCTCAGGCAAAAGCAGATTCAATAGTACAAGAGCTTGGAAGCCACGCGCTTACGAAATCGCATGGCCGACATATATCGATAGACCGGGCCAAATCCCTTGGCATTAAGGTGATAACGCTTGAAGATGATAATGAATTTCAAGATGCCGTATTGGCCGTGCATCATGCCTGTATTCACACTCTTGCACACACCCCGGCAGTAAAAATTATTGAAAATCACATCGGCGCTGCATTCATACCTGGGTTGCAACAGGCATTGCAGGCATCTCCACAATCTGGACAAGCCCCAATGAGTGATCAAACCCTCGGGGAACCATGGCGGTAGTGGTACGATCCGACCGATCAATTTGGGTGCCCCATTCATCGCGGTCTCATCGCGATGGGTGGGGCCAGCCTCTACTGCGCCGCAACCATTTCCGCACTCACACGAATCGTCCCGGCAGACACCGTCATGCTGCGCGTCCAATCCTTGTATCCGGCCTTCTTCACCACAATGTTGTGCTTGCCCGGAGCTAGGTTCAACGTCGATGGCGTACTCCCCGCAAAGTTGCCATCCACCTCGATATCGCAGTTCGCCACACTCGACTCGATGGTCAGCGCCGCGGTCGAACCCGCCGCACCCGCTGCGCCGGCAGGCGGCATGGGAGCAAACTTCGCCATATCCAGCTTCATGTCGCCCTGCACAAACGCGGTCACCTCGGTTCCTTGCGGAATAACGATGTCTTTGCCGTGAACGAACAGGAACAGTGGGGCCGCCGGGAAGAACACAATCGAGGTCGCCACCATCGCGCCCGTCATCGCGCCCACATGGCCGCCGCCCTTGTTGTCCTGCACCGCGCGCAGTTGCAACTTCTCGCCATCGAGCAACCGAACCGAGTCCACATTCACATCCAGCTTGCCGCCGCGCCCCATGCTCTTCTTCGGCGATGCGTCCGTCACCGTAGCCAGCGCCTGCCCACCCTTCGCAATCACGGGCACTCCGTCTACATCGACCTCTTCGGTCACCTCAAAAGGAACCTGGTCGCCCGCCTTTGCGGTCGCTGAAGTCAGGTTCTCGCCCAGCCGCAGCTTCACAGCCGTACCGTCCAAGATCGTGCTTGGAACCGCCACACGAGGCGCTACTGGCGTGGTCGCAGTCGCGGGTGAGTTCGCTGGAGCCGGAGTTGCATTTGTTTGGGCTAAGGAAGGGAATCCGATGGCAAGATTTAAAGCGAGAAAAACGGCGATGGATCTCTGCATGTTTGGGAACCCGATTTTCGTAGTTTGTAAGTCACCCAAAAATTACGCTCAATCGTCCCGTACCACAATAAAAATCTTGTCCCTCAATTTCAAAATGGTCAGTCGATCCCATATCTACTTTTGAGATGGGGCTTTAAACCGCTGCCCTCGACCTCGCTGCCCGCTGAGTCCAGAATCGGATAGGGCCCCCGCGTATCGGGGTCCCCGGCCAGCCGGGTGCCCCATCCAAGCTCCGCTTGGGTGGGAGTGAAACCGATACCATACCAGGACGCACTACAAACCGGAAGGGCCTGCTTTCATGCGGGCCATATCCGCCGCGTCCGTAGGACTCTTCCGCACTGCCGTAGGCCGTCGCGGAGTCCGCAGGGCGCAGCGACCCGAGTTCGCCTTCCGCCTCACCCTACCGCCCCTGCAAGTCCTTCAGCATTCGTTCGCGAAGCATTTGGTTGGCGCGCGTCTGATACCCCTGCCCATCCTTCTTCAGCCACGCAATCACATCCGCATCCAGCCACACCCTCATCGTCTTCTTCGCCGGTGCCGAACTTTCCTTGGCCTTGTCCTTCTGAGTGGTATTCATCGCCCCATCTTATTCCGCGTGCCGCTTGGGATCGCCGTCTTGTTTAAGGGCATGGCTTCAACCGTGCCAAAATGGAACCGCACAATGTGCTGATACCACCACGCAGAAAAGCCGCCTCATGCCGGAGGCGGCATTGCCGGATCGAAGGAAACATTAGCTCTTCTGCTCTACCACCTTCGCATCGGTCTGCTCGCGGATGTCGGTGTACTCCGCCGTATACGGAGTCTTGCCGAAGATGGTCCAGAAGTAGTTGATGGTGTAGCGCCACGCGATACGCAGCGTCCCTTCTTTCTTCAGCCGCCGCGCAGACGAGTACATCTTCAGGTCGAAGGTGAACTTCGCCTCGCCCACCTGGTTCATCCGCCGCGCGATGTCGGTGTCTTCACCATAGAACGAGATCGCCGTATTGAAGCCGCCGATCTTCTCCAGCGCCGTGCGCCGCAAAACAAAGTTACCGCCCTGCACCATCGATCCCGCGCGCAGAATGTAGCGGTTCAGCACATACACCATGAATGCGATCAGATAGAAGATCTGCACGCTGAAGCGCTGGCTCGGCGACATATCGTAGTAGATAAACGGCCCGCTCAGCGACACCAGCTTCGGCTCTGCGGCAAACTCCTTCAGCACCGTCTGCACCCAGCCCGGTGTCAGCCGAGAGTCGGAGTCCACATTGGCGATCAGCTCGCCCGTGCTTGCCGCGAATCCAGCCTGGCGGGCAAAGGTCAGCCCTTTTTGCGGCTCGTCCACCACGCGCACGCCGGGATAACTGAGCGCCACTTCGCGCGTGCGATCGCTGCTCGCATTGTTGACTACGATGATCTCCACCGCATCGCCCAGATCCTTGGTCTGCGCCAGCACAGACTCCAGACATGCCGAGAGATACGCCTCTTCGTTGTACGCCGGAATCACAAAGCTCAGCCGCATACACTCACGCTAGCCCCCGAATGTTACAGGACGGCGACAATCCCGCCCGCGTATCCGCGCGGATACCTGCCACTGCCTGCCACACCGTTGGATGCGCGATTTACTGCATCGGCGGATCGTCCGGCATCACCGCGCCGGCCTTCACCCACTGCTCGATGGTGGCAATATCGGCATCGCTCATCTTAGGGGCCTTGGAGGGCATCGGCATCGGATCGTTGGCCGGACCTTCGTGCCGGATCAGCTTCACCAGCAGGCTGCTCGCCGGATCGCCGGGCACAATCACCACGCCATCGCGTCCGCCCTTCATCGTGGTCGCTTTGGTCTGCAGGCTCAGCCCACCCTTCTTGTTCATATCCAGATGGCACTTGCCGCAGTTCGTCACAAGAAGCGGCCTCACCTTCTCTGTATAGAAGGCCGGCTTGCTTGCATCGGCCTGTGCAGCCACCGTTCGCAATCCAGAACCAACCAGCACCGCGCCAACCAGCACCGCAGCCATCACACCCGCACCCGCAAGAACTCTCCGCATCCATCCTCCTCGAAACTTGTTATTACAAATTTGAAAGCCCTGGCCCACATACAACCCTGCCCTACACCCCTATTAACTGATCGGTACACAGAACCTGTCTGGTCACTTACTGCAAGTTTACGTTCCAAGTAGGGTAGAAGTTGCTCTGGTGCCTCCGCACCTCCAAAATTTTTCATGATGCGCGCAAATGCTTCCATGGCTGCACTGATGGCGCTGGCCTGCCTGCAACTCAGCGGAGTATCTCTGCTTGCCGCCAAGCCGACGCGCTCGGCCATCCGTCACAGCGAAGGTAGACTCCTCGTTGCCCAGCCTACACAACGTCTCTCCCGCGATCAGCCGGTTCGCAGGCGCGCAAATGCGCGTCTGAACACGCATGTGCGGTCTCATGCCGAAGCGCGGTCAACCACGAACGAACAGCGCGTCGCACTCTATCTTTCGCGCTATGCAGGCCCAACCGCGCCGCGCAGCATCGTCACTCGCCACGAATACACACCTGCTCTCGTCTCCAATTCGGAGGCTGACAGTGTTCACGCCTGGGTGCATACTCACGACGAGCAGCAGCGCACGCTTGCCGCACAGACCGCCATCGCCGCTGTAGATCAGGGCACTGACTCAGTTCGCGTCGCACGAGTGAACCATGTGGATTCCGGCACCTCCTTGCCCGCGACGCCCGTCACGGGCGCCCCCCCTGTCGAGCCGCGCAATCCCGCCGCGTCGCATCCGTCTGCCCAGGTCGCTCCAGCCGGCAACGAGCCAGCTCCCGGCAACTCCACCCTGCTGATCAACATAGGCGGCGTGCTCCGCCCCATATCCGAAGCGCATCCGCTGCCTTCCATCGAGCAGGAGGCTGCGACGCCAGTCATTCTGCCCCCATTGCGCGTCTCGGCACTCTACGACAGCCTTGGCCACCTCATGGTTCCGCAGCCGCTCTACGGTTCACACGATATTCTGCTCCACCAGAACCAGATGGCCGACCTGGACGGCCTGGACCGCGTGCGCGACGACGCCGACCTGCTCGCCCTGCGCCGCCAGCATAAACTCGTTGCCCTGCCGGAGAACGAGACCTTGCGCGTCGACGACCGTCTGCCGGAGGACCGCCGCTTCTCGCGGCCCTGGACCGCGGACTTCCTCGCCGCCCTGGCTCGCGACCATTACGCCAGCTTCCACATGCCGCTGCAGGTCAACTCCGCTGTGCGCACCGTCGAGTTCCAGCGCCACCTCGAGCGCAGCAACGCCAACGCCGCGCCCTCTACCGGCGACACTGCCTCGCCGCACCTCACCGGTCAGGCCGTCGACATCGCTAAGCACGGCCTCTCCATCACCGAGATCGCATGGATGCGCGCCTACCTCCAGCCGCTGATCGACCAGGGCATGATCGACGTCGAAGAGGAGTTCCAGCAGGCCTGCTTCCACATTAGCGTCTACAAGAGCTACGCCCCAGCCACGCCCGCACGCGTCACCCTCGCCGCCACCCGCTAGGCAACTTTACGCCGACTTGAGCAAAGTCTCCGCCCCAATCATGCCCGCCGCAACAATCCCAGACTCCTCGACGTAATCGAACAACGGGTAGCCTGCCTGCTTCCATCCGTCGAAGCCGCCGCGCAGCGGGCGCACGCGAGTGATTCCGAGGCGATGCAACTGTAGCGCAACCTTGGCGCTTGTCTCCTCCGACGGGCAGGTGCAGTAGAGAATTATGTCGCGGTCGCGCGGAATTCTTTCCGCATAGCGCGCAACCTCACTCGGCCCAATGCGCACCGCGCCGGGCAGAACGCGCGGATCGGGCAGATAGTCCAGCGGATGACGCAGGTCGACAATGTATGGCTGCTGACTCCCATCCAGGGCCGCCACATCCAACATCGCCTTCAAATCTTCGGGCGCCAGTCGCAGATCGCGCACTTGCGCCAGGAAGCGCCGCTGCTTTACCACCCGCCACAGAATGAAGCTTGCAACAAGCAGAACGAAGACAACAGCGGCGAACTGGCTGAGGAACGCGAACAGTCCCTGGCTGCGCAGGGCCACATCCCCGAAGAATCGACCCGCCAAGAGAAACGAGAGCGACCAGACCAACGTACCCGCCAGGTCAAAAAGTAGGAACCGGGGATAGCTCATTCCCGTCTGACCGGCAATCGGCGCGGCTACCGTCGACAACCCCGGCACAAACTTTGCGAACAACAGGGTCACCGGCCCGCGCCGCGTAAAGTAGCCTTCAGTCCTGGCCACACAGGTTGTGGCTTCCAGCGACATCTTGCACAACAGGCGAACTACACGGCTGCCGTAGTTCCTCCCCAGAGTGAACCACGCCGAGTCGGAGATGAGGCAGGCTGCCAGCACCGCAAGCTCCGCCGAGCCGGCACTCAAGCGATGGGTCGCGCTCAACGTTCCGGCAGCAAGCAGCAGAGGAATGCTGGGCGCCGGCAGGCCAAGCTGCTCTATCAGCACCCACAAGAAGAGGATCGTATAGGCATGGCCGACGAAGAATCCAATGGCTATCGGCATCAGGGCAACTCCTCTTTGCTTCGGTGGCTGCTGCCCTATAGATGAGTCCAGGTCGCATTCGGATGCCGGCAGTGCTTTATCGGGTGCGGTGGTTCCGGTCCATGAAGGCTTCGCTGCCACGTGTGGGAAGCAAACCCACAGACCCAGTTTCACCCACGTTTAAGGTTGTTAGGCCTATACTTAGGGTCGGCATTGCAGCACCTTCCCATTCCGACCTCGGCTGCCCTTGCCGCAAAGTTCATAGAACCACCAGGAGACGCACCTTTATGTCACGCAAACTTTTAATTCTCACCGCACTTGCCGTTCTGCTTCCACTCGCCTCAGTCGCGCACGCTCAGACCGGCCCCTACAAGGTCCTCCAGACTGTCAAGGTCGGTGGCGATGGCGGTATGGACTATGTCAGCGCAGACTCCGCCAACCGCACCCTGTATGTCGCGCGCTCCGGCGCCGCCGGCCACATAGGCGTCTTTAACCTGGACACCTTCGCGCAGGTCGGCGACATTCCCGGAACCAGCGCACACGGTGCGGTCGTCGACGACTTCACGGGCCACGGTTTCGCCACCTCCCGCGCCATCACCATGTTCGACGCCAAGACCTTTCAGATCATCAAGACCATCCCGGTCCAGGGCAATCCCGATGGATACCTCAACGATACGGTGAACCACCGCTTCTATGATCTCTCCCACTCCCAGCCCAATATCACCGTCATCGACGATAAAGATGGCTCCATCCTAACCACAATCGACATCGGTGGCGCGCCTGAGCAGGGCCAGTTCGACGGCAAGAACAGGGTCTACGTCGACATCGAGGACGGGGCCGCCATCGCCGTCATCGACGCCTCCACCATGAAGATGATTGGCAAGTATGACCTCTCCAGCAAGAGCAGCGGCTGCGCAGGTCTGGCGTTGGACACCAAGAACAATATCCTCTTCGCCGCCTGTCGCGACCACAACGATATGGTCATCCTCTCCGCCACCGACGGGCACATCATCACCGACCTGCCCATCGGCGTCGGCTGCGACGGAGCCACCTTCAACCCCGACACCATGGAGGCCTTCAGCTCGCAGGGCGACGGCACCCTCACCGTCATCAAGGAGAACTCGCCCACCAACTTCGTGGTCGAGCAGACCGTAAAGACACCAGTCCGCGCCAAGACCATCACCCTTGACACTAAAACTGGTCATCTGCTTCTGATCACCGCCGAATACGCCCAGCCGGCGGCTCCTGCGGCGCCCGCTGCTGCACCAGCGCCAGCTCCCGCAACCGCACCGGGCGCAGCCCCGGCCGAGGGTGGACGTGGCCCCGGTGGCTTCGGCGGTCGCGGAGGCGGTCGTGGCGGAGCCATGGTTCCCGGCTCGTTCGAAATCGTAGTCGTTGGCAAATAGTCACTGATTAAGACAACTCCCCACCCTTTGTGCACATCATACTGGGTGGGGATTTGTCTGGTTGCGTGAACCACACTTCTAACCTGCTATCTGCGACCAACAGCCTCTCCAGCCATTAACATCAAGTGATATGCCCGATCTCGCAGACCTCAGCACCGAAGCGCGCAACCCGCGCACCACCCACATCGATGAGCTCTCTACCCTGGAGATGGTCACCCTTATTCATCAGGAAGACGCTGCGGTCGCCACCGCGGTTGAGAGTCAGTTGCCTGCCATCGCCCGCGCCATCGACTCCATCGCCGAGCGCATCACTCAGGGTGGTCGCCTCTTCTACATTGGAGCAGGAACCAGCGGCCGTCTCGGCGTGCTTGACGCATCCGAGTGTCCGCCCACCTTCTCTGTCTCCTCTACGTTGATCCAGGGACTTATCGCAGGCGGCGACTATGCCCTGCGCAACTCCTCCGAGCAGAGCGAAGACCTACCCGAAGAGGGCAAGCGCGACCTCATTGCCGCCGGTTTTACCACCACGGATAGCCTGCTCGGAATCGCCGCCAGCGGACGCACCCCCTACGTCATCGGCGCGCTCATCCATGCCCAGTCCATCGGCGCGCTCGCCATCAGCCTCTCCTGCGTCGCCGACTCGGCCATCACCCGATACTCCGACATCGCCATCACGCCAGTCACCGGCCCCGAAGTCATCACCGGCTCCACCCGCCTGAAGGCCGGTACCGCCACCAAGCTGATTCTTAACATGATCTCCACCGGCGTCATGGTCCGCACCGGGGCTGTCTATGGCAACCTCATGGTCAACGTCAAACCCAGCAACGACAAGCTCATCGACCGCGCCCAGCGTATCCTGATGGCCGCCACTGGATGCGACAGAGTCACTGCTTCGCACCTGCTCATCGAAGCAGGCTCGGTAAAGGTCGCCATCGCCATGCACCAACTCTCGCTTCCCCGCGCCGCCGCTGAAGCCCGCCTCGCCGCCGCCCACGGAAGCCTCGCCAAAGCCCTCGCACCCAACCCCTGAGCACTAAAAAATCGCGAAGTTCACCTCGACGTTTTCATTCACCGCCACCGGCTTGCCATTCTCCGACGCAGGCTTAAAGCGGTACTTCGTCACCGCTTCAACAGCATTCTGGTTCATTCCGTCCGCAACCTTTCGCCAGGCTTTCTTGAACTTTGGGTCTGGCTTGCCATCGGGCCCAATCCCCAGCCCATGTAGCACATGCACGTTTTGCGGCACACCCTCTGCGTCCACCACCATGCTGACAGTGACAATGCCCTGCACCTTGGCCTTTCTCCCCTCGGGGGTGTAATGGGGCTCCGGCTGATAGATAATGATCGGACTCTTCACATCGCCGCCAACCTGCTTGACTGGGCCGCCCGCCTCACTGGCTACCGGGTTTTGCCCCAACGAAGCCAGCGAATCGGCAAGACTGAAGTTCACCGTGATGCTTGTCTCCACATCCATGGGCTGACCATTCAGCAGATATGGCTTGAACGTCCACTGGCTCACCGCGTCTCGCGCAGCGTCTACCAGCATCCCGTTGCCGCTGATAATCGACAGGTTCTTGATCGTCCCATCCTTCGAGATAATGGCGTGCAGAATCACGGGACCCTGCACATGCGCCGCCTTGGCATTCTCCGGATACACCGGCTCCGGCTTCCATAGGATCATCCCCTGCGCCGTGCCAGCCGAAATTCGCACCGGCCCGCTTGGAGTTGCCGGCCCCTGTGGCAGAATCAACCTGGCAGGAGGAGGCGGAGGTACAGGCGCAACCAAAATGGGCAAAGTAGCCGGTTGCTGGTTATTGCTCTGCCATTCCTGCAGCCGCTTAACCTTCCATTCGCAAGCTACCTGCGTCTCGACAAGGCTGGTGTCATCGTCTGCACGGCAAGAATAGTGTCCGGCATTTGCTCTATCCTCTTCACATGTACCTGCATGTACACGATTCCCGCTGTCATAATACCCGCACGACATATCCGGAGCAGCAGTCGTTAATTGCTTAACAGGCTCGATTGGAGTAGCAGATGACGCTGGTGCAGCCTGCGTGATTGACGCTTCCGTTCCGCCCACTGCATTCACCGATACCGATACATACTTCCCACATTGGCACGTATCTTCAAATGTCATTTGAATTTCACGTCCGCCAGCCGAACGGTAGTGCCACACCTCGTATGGATATGCCGCCCCGGTAGGATGTCGATCGATTAGACTCGGTTCACCATTCATGATGTAAGTCCGTCCCCGGTCACTTCGCCATCCGGGGCTTTCGCTTGCGAAATGCTCATTGCTATACGCGATCCGCCGGTAGTGCTCCGCTTTAAAGCTGCCCGCAGGCGATCCTGGTGCATCGCGCCGCGCCCAGAACTGCTCGATAAACTTATCGCGCTCCTCGTCGTTACTCAGCTTCAGAAACGCAGCCCGCTCTTCCAGAGTAATGATCCACAACACATCCTGGTTGAGCCATGTTGTGTACACAATGTTGTTGCGTGATCCCGAGACAGTGCTGTCAGCCGCTGCCGGTTGCAGAAGCATTGCCTTCATCTCCCGCACCGGCGGTTCGGCAATCAGCGCATTCAGCGGAGTTGCCGCCTCCAGTTCCATGGGCGATGCCGTGCGCAGTGCAAGTCTCAGCGCATTCACCTCCGCCCGCGCCGCCGTGACTGCATACGCCCCAGCCACAGCCAGCAGGACCGTCAGCACCGCATACGCCGCAAACTGCGAGACTGCCGCATCGTCCGTACGCCCCAGTAGCCGCCTGATCCGCATGGCCAGCACACCGCCATTGGCTCCCAGCGCCAACTCCGGCATGGCGGCCCGCCGCTCCTCCAGCACAGACAGCGCCCGTGCATAGGCCAGGCGATCGCCGCCCACCGCAACCGCCATCTCGTCGCAGCAGTACTCGCGTTCGCGCCGCACCTGGTGGGATACCCACCACACCGCGGGATGGTAGAACAGCAGCGTCTCTATCACCGATTGCAGCACGCTCACCAGGTAGTCGTGCCGCCGGATGTGCGCCAGCTCATGCGCCAGGATCGCCTCAATCTGCATGGTGGAAAGCCCGCTAAGGCAGCTCGCCGGAATCAACACTACAGGCCGCAGCCAGCCAATCACGGTGGGCGCCTGCACCAGCGCCGAGTGCATCAGCCGCACCGCGCGCTGCACGCTCAGCCGGTGTTTTATCTCGTCAAACAATTGTTGCAGGTCATCCGGCACAGCCGATGTCGCCATCGTCCGCAATCTCCGCGCATCCATCAGCCCAACATTCAGCCGCACCACAAACAGGACCACCCCGGCGAACCACGCTAGAATAATCCACGGCAGCGCATGGTCCAGTGCCGTAGCAATCCGCTCCGGTAACGGCACGGTCGTCTCAACCGCGCTTACCTGTAGCACCATCCCCGCATCGATCGCAATTGCCGGACCGTCGAACGCGGCTCGCAGCCGGTGCTCGTCCGACGCAAGATGAGCGAAGGTTGCCAGCGGCAGCACAACCATCAGCCCCAGCGCAAGACAAGCAGATGCATAGCGCACCCTGGAACTCCGCCGATCCAGCACTTTCAGCACGCACCACAGTACGGCCGCGCCCCCCGCTCCCTGCCAGCAGAAGTGAAGCAGCGTCCAGCCCAGCGCGTGCATCAGCGGCCGTCCGGAGAATTCAATCAGTGTGATCATCGCTACCCTCTCTCAAACTCGTCCAGCATCCTGCGAATCTCCGCCAGCTCCTTTGCAGACACCTTCTGCGACGACAGCGCCCCCAGCACCAAATTCTTCGCCGAGCCGTCGAAGGCGCGCCGCACCAGGTTCCGCGCCAACTGCCGCTGGGTCTGCTCTTTCGCAATGCGCGCCTCGTACACATGCGACCGGTAGCGCTCGCTGCGCGACAGCAGGCCCTTCTCAGCCATCACCTGCATCTGCTTCAGGATTGTGGTATAGCCGGTGTCCTTCGCGCTGGCCGTATGCACATCGCGCACCGTGCTGGGCCCTAGGGTCCAAAGAATGTTGAGAATCTCCAACTCAGCCTCGGTGGGAAGCTGCATCGTATCGCGGTTTGAAACTCGTCGCTTCATCATGGAAGACACATTAGTACGATATAGCTCGTATGTCAACGATTATTTTCGTACTTCTCCCACCCTGACGCCCACACCCCTTACCCCTCTTTCACTCCGGCCAGCGGCTTGCGTGCAAAGTGGTACAGGCTGAACGCCAGCAGCGCGAACATGACCACGCTCACCCAGTCGTGGTACAGCGGATTTTGATCGCTGAACCGGAAGAGTTGCCAGTGGCCGCCATGCTGTTCGGAGAGTCCCTCCAACAGCCGCGCGCAGACGCCCAGCAGTCCAACGATTCCGCCCGCTGCAATCAGCCCCGAGGCGTACAGACTGCCCGGCGAAATCTCGCTCTCCGCCTCTGTACCTGCCGCACCACCGTTCCGCGCTCGTTCCTGCATCATGGCGCGATCCACCATCCAGCGCATCACGCCGCCAACGAAGATGGCGAGTGTCGTCGCAATGCTCAGGTAGGCGCCGACCGCAAAAGTCAGCGAGCGCACGCCCAGCAGCTCGACCACGATCACCAGGGCAACACCCAGCAGCACAAGCGTCCACGGCAGCTTGCGCGAAAGGATTCCGTTGATCACGGTCGCCATCAGGCGTCCCTGCGGCGCGGCCGCCCGCTCGCTGCCGATGCCCTGGATCCACTGCACCTCGATCATGCCCGTCGCCGGGTTGTAGAGGTACTTACCGTCTTCCAGCGTATTCGATCCAATCGAGTTCAGCAGGATGTATTTGCGCGCATCCGGTAGCGTCCGCTGAAAGAAATTGGGCGAAATGGAACCTGGTGCAGCCAGAATACTTACCACACCCGCCCCACCTCTCAGCGTCACACTGTCGCGGTCGAACTGGCCCTTGTTCTGCACCCCGTCTGGCAGATGGTCGAGAGACAAAGCAACCGGCTTCGGCATGAGTTGGAACTGCTCATAGGCGCGGTTCATCGCGTTCAGCGTCGCGCCAATGGAGAAGATGCAGACCATGACGCCGAAGATCAAGGCGAGTTGCTGCTTCCATGGGGTCGATCCGATCAGGTAGCCGGTCTTTAGATCCTGGCTGGTGTCGCCTGCGTTCGATGCCGCGATACATACCACGCCGCCAATGGTGATAGCCAGCGCGCCAAACGCCGGTGCGGTCCAGCCCTTCACCAGGAAGATGGCAGAGGTGGCCATCAGCGTCGCAATGGTCATGCCCGAAACAGGAGACGCCGATGAGCCGACAATGCCCACGATGCGTGCCGACACCGTCACAAACAGGAAACCGAAGACCACGATCAGCAGCGCCGCCGCTAGATTGGCGAGTGGGCCGACATATGCTCCGGGAACGGGTTTGAACTGGAGGAAGAGGAACATCAACACGATAAGTACTGCGCTGCCGCCGAAAACCACACTGGGAGGCAGGTCGTGCTCGGTACGTATTGGCCGCGCCGTAGCCAACTTTGCTCCACCCTTCTTGAGCGTCTGTGTCAATGCACTGACAATCGTGGGAAGGGTGCGGATCAGGGTGATCAGTCCGGAGGCTGCCACCGCGCCCGCTCCCATCGGACGAACGTAGGTGCGCCACAGATCGGGAGGAGACATCTCACTCACCGGTACGGTTCCGGGATAGAGTGGCCCGGAGAGGTGCGATCCGAAGAAGTAGATCGCGGGCATCAGTACAAGCCACGAAAAAACGCCGCCGGCAAACATGATGGCGGCAACCCGCGCTCCTATGATGTAGCCAACGCCAAGATACTCCGAGGTACAGTCCGCTCGGATGCTGGAGCCTTTGAGCAAGTGCTGCGGGCCGAGGTCCGCGTCATACTTTGGAGTGTCGGGCCACAACGCGAACAGTCCGTCGTTCTGGAAGAGGGTGTACACACCTCCCAGTCCAAGGCCAAGAAACACGCGCGAGGCAAAGCTGCCGCCGCGTTCACCGGCCATCAGCACATCGGCGCAGGCGGTGCCCTCGGGATAGATCAGCGCGCCGTGCTCTTCGACGATGAGCTGTCGCCGCAGCGGGATCATGAACAGCACTCCCAGCCATCCGCCAAACAACGCGAGCGCAAAGATCCGGCTCGCCTCCAGATCGAATCCGAGGAAGATCAGTGCAGGCAAGGTGAAGATGACGCCCGAAGCAATGGACTGGCCTGCGTTTCCCGTAGTCTGCACAATGTTGTTTTCCAGAATGCTGGCGCGTCCGAAGGCGCGCAGGATTGAGATCGACAGCACCGAGATCGGAATGCTCGCTGCCACCGTCAACCCAGCGCGCAGCCCAACATATACGGTCACGGCACCGAAGAGTACTCCGAAGAACGCGCCCAGGATCAGCGCTCTCGCCGTCAACTCTGGTCTCGACTCGGACGCTGGGACAAAGGGCTTAAAGGCAGGCTTGATGGGGGTCGATACGGCCATGTTGTTGCAATCTCCCGCGGTAGAAACAGAGCTACAGGCTTCGATGGGAGTGTATCAGCGAAGGGACATTCCAGGTACGCGGTCGTCCGTCAGAGGCTCGTGCTCACCTTCCGGCTGGTAAGCAGGGCCGCTAGGATTTATACTCTGACCATCGGCGCGGCCCAAGCGGCCTGGAGCGCCGTGCGGGCAGGTGCATCTTCAGCGAAAGCCTGAATGAGAGTACGCTCCACGTTTCACCCGGCGCGCCGCCTGGCTTTAATGCCGGAGAGGATCACGGTCGCGCGGGAATGCGGCTGCTGCAAAGTCTGACTGGCCGCACAAACGCGGCGTTTCGCTCCGTAATCGACGACCTGGTGACCACGGCGTTTCCTTCGGACTGTCGCGTCTGTAACCGTCCTCTGCCGCACTCTACCATCCTTCCCATCTGCGATCACTGCAGGGCCTCCGTTCATCCGCAGGCAATGGTGATGTGCGGTCGCTGCGGCGAAGCCCTCGACATCGATATGGAGAGCGCTAGCCTGGCTGGCCAACTCTTGGAGGAAGGACTGCTCTGCTCCGGATGCCGCGCCGATCCGCCCATCTTCGAGCGCGCCGTTGCGTACGCCATCTATCGGGGCGAACTGCGCGAGATGGTCCACCTGCTGAAGTACGAGCGGATGGATCTTGTCGCCAAACTGCTGGGCGGAATGCTCGCCGCATCCATCCTGACGCTTGAAGCTGACGCTGCGCGGGAGCTGACCGTCGTCGCCGTGCCGCTGTTCCCAGCCAAGCAGCGTCAACGCGGCTACAACCAGTCTGCGCTGTTGGCGGACGCGGCCATCGCTGAGCTGCGCCGAAGCCATCCTCAATGGAAGCTGCGGCCGCAGCATACGCTGATGGAGCGTCATCGCGACACCCGAAGCCAGTTCGAACTCAACCCCGTAAGCCGCAGAGTCAATATCCGGGGCGCGTTCCGGGTGAACGCGAATGCGATCGTCCCGGGCAGCGAGTTGCTGCTGGTAGACGACATCTACACCACGGGCGCAACAGCTCGCGAGTGTTCGCGCGTGTTGCGCAAAGCCGGGGCAAGTAAGGTTTGGGTCGCCACTCTGGCACGCGCACAGACTCCGCAGGTTGCCCTGTGGGACGACACAAGGCTGTACGCTCCACAGGGATTCGGATAAAGGCACGGCAAGTACGAGGGCCCTTCACGATAAATGACATCAGTGGCAGCAGATTCAGATGAGAATCGGAAGCGGAGGAATTGAGCAATGCAAGCGTCCCAGAGTTCGTCGAAGACGCGCAAACAGCGGATCAGCGCAAGCCGGCACGCCAGCGGTCACAGCGCACCGCGGCTGACCACGGAGCTGGATGTCCGCATCGGTGTCTTTCGCCAGCCGGCGATGCAGACGCCGGTGTTGGTGTTGAACGCGTCCTACGAACCAATCAACATCTGCGGCGCGCGGCGAGCGCTGGTGCTGGTGCTGAAGGGAGTTGCGCGCACCGAGGAAGAGCAGGGCGCGGTGCTGCACGCGGCACGCATGGATGTGGCCATGCCAAGCGTGATCCGGCTGCTGGAGTACCGCAGGATCCCCCACCAGACGCGCGCGCTCTCGCGCAAGAACATCCTGCTGCGCGACCGCAACGCGTGCCAGTACTGCGGCATTGTACTGACCGCGGGCGAGTTGACGCTGGACCATGTGGTGCCGCGTTCGCGTGGAGGGCTGTCAACGTGGGAAAACCTGGTCGCCTGTTGCCACGAGTGCAATCGGCGCAAGGGAAATCAGCTGCTGCACGAGTTGACCGAGATGAAGCTGCAACGCGAGCCGCGCCCCTTCAGTTTGCATACTTCGCGCCATATCATGCGCATGATCGGATCGGCGGACCCAAGCTGGCGGCGCTATCTCTACTTTGAATCCGAACCGGAACTACAGTTCGTCGCGTGAAGCGCGCACCCATCCGCTTCACTTTATAGGAGCGGTTGGAGCTGGCGGTTGACTGCTGTTCGGCTGTTGCTTCTGGCCCCCAGAGTCCTTGTTGTTGGTGATGTCCTGACCGTTGAAGATGATTCGGCTGCTGGAGCGGAACCGCTTATAGTCGGTATAGCGCACGGTGGAACGAATGTGAACGTCCTCGCTGAGCGAGCCGTTCTGCGCAGCAAAGTGTAGCACGCCTTCGGCCTTGGTGTAGGTGGGGAACCAGTACTTGCCGTCCACCTGTTCGTAGTAGGTAGTAAAGGGCGGTTGCAGGTCTTCGTGTCCGGGGCGCGTGTCCTGCGGAACGGTCTTGCCGTTGATCAGGACGATCTGCAGGTCCTGCTGATCCACCCAGACCCTGCCCTGGAAGTAATGCTGCTTCTTCTCGATGACCTTCGGGCCCGCGTCGAAGACGTAGGTGTCGATCTCGTCCACCTTCTGGCGTCCTACATACGTCACGTCGTAGTGGGGCAGGTCTTCGGTGGTCAGAATGAAGGGCAGCCGGTGCTCGATCTCGTCAAAGTCGGCGGGCGTCATCATGATGCGGTCGAGGGTGTTCTGCGAGGCGAAGACGACATGCTCGTCACGCTTGCCGTCAGGCGCGAAGGTAATGTCTGTAACCTGCTGGTACTCGCCATCCACCTTTCCGCTGTCGTTGTCTACTGTGTCTACCTTGACCGTCTGGCGGAAGGTGTAGTCGTTGCGCGCCTGGGCGAACTCGCTCTCGCGCGAGGCAAACTTCTTCACGATCTCGTCTACGCTGATCCCGGTAGGCGGCGCGGGGTCGAGCTTACCGAAGCCGGAGGCTTCCTGCGCGGCGGCGGGATGCAGCCACACCGCCAGAGCAAGGGTGAGCATTGCGGCGGACGCTTTGGCAAGCAGTTTCATGCTGTTGGACTCCGCCTTCCTGTTGCGGGCAAACCACTCCTGCACCATGTTAGACGCTGAATCTTTGATTAGATATTCAGCTCCCGCGATTCTGGGCCTCGCAGGCTGCTGCAATACTCCCGTTATTACTTTTCGGAGGGAGCATGGGGCTTCAGCCCCATGAATAAACCACTGAATTCAGAGGGCTTTAGCCCCGGGCCGGGTGCATAAAGCGGCAAGGCGGACCCGGTTGGATGTAGACTGTCGCGATGAAGATTCTTGGGCTGAAGACGGTGTTGCTAGGGGTGGTTTGGACGGGATTGTGCGCGGTTGGGGTAGCCAATGGACAGGTTGCGGGGCAGTCCGGGACAAAAGCAGATTCCTCCGCTGCGCTGCGGAATGACAACCAAAAAGTCGCACCCAAGCGCCCAATGACCTTTGCCGACCTGATGGCGATGAAGCGGGTGAGCGATCCGCAGATCTCGCCGAGCGGCAAGTGGGTGCTGTTCTCGGTGACCGATGTGTCGCTGGAGAAGAACACCAAGGTGAACCATCTGTGGGTGGTGCCGCTCGACCCCACCCGTGACGATAAGACCGTCACGAATGGGGCACCCAGTGAGCGGCAGGTGACGTTCGGCGATGGGGAGTCGTTTGGGCGGTTCTCGCCGGATGGGAAGTGGGTCTCGATGACCATGAAGGAACAGATCTATCAGGCTCCGTGGGATGAGGCTACGGGCAGGCTGGGCGCATGGGCCAAAATGACAAATGTGGCGGGCGGCGCGGACGGGGCGATCTGGTCGCCGGACTCCAAGCGGCTGATGTTTACTGCGGATGTGTATCCGGAGTGTTCGGATAAGCATATGTGGCCGCAGGAGAATGCCTGCGATAAGGCGAAGGATGATGCGGCGGCGGCTAGTCCAGTGAAAGGGCAGGTGTGGGATGCGCTGCTGTATCGACACTGGGACCAGTACACGGGGCAGAAGCGGAGCCACATTCTGGTGGTGGATTTTGTTGGTAATGTGCGCGACGTGACTCCGGCGAGTGCGGTGGGGGATGCGGAGACGCCGACGTGGTTTCTGGGCGGGCCGCAGGAGTATGCGTGGGCTCCGGACTCGAAAGAGATTGCGTATGTGACGAATCTTGATCCGGTGCCGGCGGCATCTACCAACAACGACGTTTTCACGTTGAGATTAGACGAGCCGGGGGCGAAAGCGGTGAAGGTGTCGACCTCGCCGGGGAGTGACGACGAGCCGGAGTACTCGCCGGATGGGAAGTGGCTTGCGTTCCGGTCGCAGAAGCAGGCAGGGTTTGAGTCAGATAAATTTCGGCTGATGTTGTTTGACCGGGAGAAGAAGACGATCCAGCAGTTGATGCCGAAGTTCGACGGATGGGTGGATGAGTTTACGTGGACTCCGGAGTCGGACGGAATCTTTTATGTGTATGGGAACGCGGGCGAAGAGAATGTTGATTACATTGGTGTTGATGGAAACTTCCTAGGATGGCT
>Ga0181517_10002405_pt1 | contig 19175 bp, 16 predicted proteins | sample PEATcosm2014_Bin_31_FD_119748 | JGI IMG/M metagenome (GOLD analysis project Ga0181517, IMG submission 119748) | Peatland microbial communities from MTU Mesocosm Facility, Houghton, MI, USA - PEATcosm2014_Bin01_30_metaG | ecosystem: Environmental > Terrestrial > Soil > Wetlands > Peat | place... | reverse complement strand
TTGCGCTCCCTCTCCAGTTGCGGCCTCTCGACAATCGCGGTGGCCCACAGGAATCCGGCAATGGCCTCTTTGGCGTTGACGGATTTCGGATAGTTCACGTAATCGGCATAGCTGGCCTGTACGCAGACGCCATCCCCGGCGCTGTAGAGATCCACCAGCCCGGCATCGTTGATCTTGGCATTCGCGACGATGCTCCGGTAGCCATTAGCGACTACGGGCGCGTACTCTGCCCGTTTCAGTAGCCCGAGGTCGATGCCGCGTTGCAGCGCATAGGTGAACATGGCGCTGCCGGAGCTGTCGATCCAGTTATCCGGGCGGTCGCCCTTATCGACCACCTGGAACCAGCCACCCGTTTTGGGGTCCTGGGTGCGCTTCAGCCCTGCGGCCAGCCCACTGTAAATATCGAGCACCTGCGCGCGCCGCGGATGGTTCGGCGGGAGCACCGCCAGAGTCTCCGCGAGTACCAGCGCATACCAGCCCAGCCCCTCGCTCCAGACTTCGCTCGAAAGGCCGGTCTTCGGGTCGGCCCATTTGGCTTTTCGTCCAGGCAGCACCAGGGCCGTTTCTGGGTTGGCGGCCCAGGCATGGTAGAAAAGGCCGCTATTGCCTTTGCGCGCGTGATCGGCGAATACAACGATCTGCTTGGTGGCTTCGTCGAAGGCGTACTCGCGGTCGGCGATCGATTTCCCATAGCGCGCGAGAAAGATCTGGCCCATGAAGACGCCATCCACCCACATTTCGCCGCGCAGATTCGGGCCGTGCCAGAAGCCTCCATCCGGATTTCTGGGGTAGGTGTCGAACGCTTTGCGGATCTCCGTGGCGGCTGTGCGGTAGCGCGGATCGTGCGTGTCTTCATAAACCGCCACGACCGCGGCGCCCGCCATAATGCTATCCAGGCTGTTGATGGGCGCATTCACGAGCTGGCCATCCGGGCCCACGAACGGATCGATTTCGCGCTTCATGAAATCGAGATATTGCGGATCTCCGGTAGAGCGCCAAAGCATCTCGAAGCCCAGCAGAGTGTAACCCTTCCAGTAGGACCACCGGGCCAGGCGATCCTGCGGCGTGCCGGGGTTGCGCTTCATCATGCTCTCGGCCATGGCAACGGACCACGCCTTAGGCGCGGCATCCGCGGCACGCGCGACGGGCGAGGCGGCCGTAATCGCAACCAGGAGAAGCGGCGTGACGATGGACGCGCAAGGTTTCATCGAAGGCACCTCCGAATGATTAGAGTTAGCATGGATTGGCACGCACGGGGGGGGCGGCCGGCCCCGTATGCCAAAATGGGAATTTCGGTTGAGGTTTTCGGGAACCCTTTCCCGGTTGACGCGGCATTCTGGATAAGACTATGAGAGCAGCCTTTTACGAAGGAAATCGGAAGATCCAAGTGGGCCCCTGCGTTCCGGTGAAGCCGGCCGCGGACCAAGTGCAGATTCGCGTCGAGTATTGCGGAATCTGCGGAACCGATCTGCATCTGTTTCACGGGGCCATGGCGCAACGCCTGCACCTGCCGCACGTGATGGGGCATGAAATGTCGGGCACCATCGCGGCCGTGGGTTCGGCGGTGGAGGGCTACCGGCCCGGCGACCGCGTCACGGTGCGGCCGCTCGACCCGTGCAACAACTGTCCGGCGTGCAAAGCCGGCCACAGCCATATCTGCCAGAACCTGAAGTTCATCGGGATCGATACCCCCGGAGCGCTGCAGGGCTTGTGGACCGTGCCGGCCCACACGCTGCACCGCTTGCCGGATTCGATTTCGATGCAAATGGGCGCGGTGGTCGAACCGATCGCGGTGGCTTGCCATGACGTGCGCATGGGCGAGGTGAAGCCGGGCGATCACGCGGTGGTTATCGGCGGAGGCCCCATCGGTGCACTGGTCGCGATCGTGGCCAAAATCCGCGGGGCGAACGTGTTGATGAGCGAAGTGAACCCCTTCCGCGTCAAGCTGGCGCGGCAGTTGGGCATCGAGGCGGTGAATCCCCAGGAAGTCGATCTGGCCGCCCTGGTCAACGAGCGGACCGGCGGCGCGGGAGCCGACGTGGCCTTCGAAGTTTCCGGATCGCAGGCGGGCGCCGAGATGATGACGAAGCTGATGCGCACTCGAGGGCGCATCGTGATCGTGGCCATTTTCGCCGAACCGCCCCGCGTGGATTTGTTCCGCTTCTTCTGGCGCGAGTTGAAGCTGGCGGGCGCGCGCGTTTACGAGCCGGAGGATTTCGAGGCCGCCATCGCCCTGGCCGCCTCGCGGGCGCCGCAGTTCGAGCCGCTGATTACCGCGGTCGCGCCGCTCGATAGTCTCGAGGATTGCATGCGCCAGATGGCGGGCGGCGGCGAAGTCATGAAAATTTTGGTCAAGTGCGCGGAGTAGACGTGAACATTCTCGATAGCTTCAAGCTGGATGGAAAGACCGCCCTGGTGACCGGTGCCCGCCGAGGCATCGGCAAATCCATGGCCATCGCGCTGGCCGAGGCGGGTGCCGATATCGTGGCCACGAGCGCTCAAATGGAGCCGGGGGCGAGCGCGGTGGGCAAGGAAGTGGAAGCGCTGGGGCGCAAATTCTGGAGCTACGCCTGCGACCTGGCCGACCGGAAGCAGGTCTACGCTTTGATCGAAAAGGTGAAGAACGAGTGCCCGCCCATCGACATCCTGGTCAATAATGCCGGCACCATTCTGCGCAAGCCGGCCGAAGAGCATCCCGACGAATTCTGGGACCGCATCATTGAAATCGACCTGAACGCCCAGTTTGTGCTGGCGCGCGAGTTCGGTCGCGACATGCTGAAGCGCGGGGCGGGGAAGATCGTCTTCACGGCGTCGCTGCTCACTTTTCAAGGCGGTATCACGGTGCCGGGCTACGCGGCGGCCAAGGGCGGCGTAGGACAGTTGACCAAGGCGCTGGCCAATGAATGGGCCGGCCGCAACGTACAGGTGAACGCCATCGCGCCCGGGTATATCGCCACTGACGTAACCAGCGCTCTACGCAACGATGCGACGCGCAATCCGGCCATTCTGGCGCGCATTCCGGCGGGCCGCTGGGGCGACCCCGACGATCTGAAGGGCGCGGTGGTCTTTCTCGCCTCGAAGGCGTCGGACTACGTGAGCGGCACGGTCCTGGTAGTGGACGGCGGGTGGATGGGAAGATAGTCCGCCGATAGCTTGCCCGAGGGGGCCGGAAGCGGCCCCTCAGTTCAGCGAAGCCATCATCCGGCGCGCCAGCGAGACCGCCGCGTTGGCGTTCTCGCCATAGCCATCCGCGCCGATTTCGGTGGCGAACTGCGCCGTCACCGGGGCTCCGCCCACCATCACGCGAACGCGGTCGCGCACGCCGGCCTGCTGGATGGCCTCGATGGTGGTGCGCATGGAGGTCATGGTTACGGTCAGGAGCGCCGAGAGGCACACGATGTCCGCGCCGCTCTTCACGGCCTCGACGAACTTCTCGGGAGCCACGTCGGCACCCAGGTCGATCACCTCGAAGCCGGCGCCTTCGAGCATGGAGGCCACCAGGTTCTTGCCGATATCGTGCAGGTCGCCCTTCACCGTGCCGACCGCCACGCGACCGGCACCCTTGGCCCCGCTGGCCGCCAGCAAAGGCCGCAGCAGCCCCAGCGCGGCTTTCATGGCGCGGGCCGCCAGCAGCAGCTCCGGCACGAAATACTCCTCGCATTCGAAGCGCCGGCCGGCCTCTTCCATGGCGGGCATCATGGACTTGGCGATCAGATCCGACGGGTTGGCGCCTTCGGCCAGCGCCTGTCCGGTCAGCGCCGCCGCGGCCTTGTGATCGCCGTTCAGAATCGCGTCGTAGAGCTTCTCGAACTCAGCCACCTGGACCTCCTCTTCGTTAAGGCAGCGCCGGGGCGGGTTGCTGGTCGCCGGAGTTCGCCCCGCCGGTGCCCGAATAATATGAATAGCATTAAATAGGGGCCGGGCGACGCTGCGGGCGGACGTAAATTTTCCGGCGCGCGGGTATAAAGCCATGGGAAAACGGATTTCGGGCAAATTACGGGTTAAACCGCGTCGCGTTATAGTCGAATTGATGAACACCACACGCCGTTCGGCTATTGCGTCCGCATTCGCGGGCGCCGGAATCGCGGCCTTCGACCAGGCCGACGCCGCCGCCCAGGAGAAGGCGGGCGGCAACGCTCCTATCTCGGCGCGCGACAACCTCAAGATCACCAAGCTGGAAACCTTTCTGGTGAAGCCGCGTTGGCTTTTTCTCAAAGTTCATACCAACGCGGGAATCATCGGGCTGGGAGAGCCCATCACGGAAGGCCGCGCGCTGACCTGCGCCCAGGCCGTTAAGGAAATCGAACCCTACCTTGTGGGCAAAGATCCGCGGCGTGTCGCGCACCACTGGCAGGCCATTTACCGGCACGCGTTCTACCGGGGAGGCCCGATTCTCACCAGCGCGCTGAGCGGCATCGACCAGGCGCTCTGGGACATCAAGGGGAAGGCGCTGGGCGTGCCCGTATACGAGCTGCTGGGCGGCCCCACCCGCGACCGCGTACGGGTTTACGCCCATGCCAATACGGTCGAAGACATGAAAAAGGCGCAGGCTCGCGGATTCAGCGCGTTCAAGACCTTTCCCTCGGTCAACGGTGGCCTCACGCCCTCGACGTCCAATAGGCGTCCGGCCCGTCTCATCGAGACGCCCGCCGCGGTAGCCCACGCTGTGGAGACGTTCGCCGAGCTACGCAAGGCCATGGGCCCGGAAGCCGATATCGCCATCGATTTCCACGGGAGCATTCCGCCGGCAACCTCCAAGCTGTTGATCCGGGGGCTGGAACCCTACCAGCCGATGTTCATCGAGGAGCCGTGCCAGGCGCAGAATCACGACGTCATGGCCGAGATCGCGCGCGGCACGTACCTTCCCATCGCCTGTGGCGAACGCGTCTTCACCAAGTGGGGCTTCCGCGAGGTGCTCGAAAAGCGCGCCGCCACCGTGCTTCAGCCGGATTTGTGCCACGCCGGCGGCATCACCGAAGTCCGGCTGATCGCGGGTATGGCCGAAGCCTACTACGCCATGATCGCGCCGCACAACCCTCTGGGACCCATCTCGCTGGCCGCCGGCGTGCAAATATCCGCCTCCATTCCCAACTTCCTGTGCCAGGAGCAGGTTTCGCTGGGCGAAGGATATCTCAAGAAGCCGTTCACTGTGCATAACGGATATCTGGACCTGCCGACCGGCCCCGGCCTGGGGGTTGAGCTGGATGACAATCTGATGGCGGATAAGCTGAATCACGACTGGCGCAACCCCGAAGCCTATGACGCCGACGATGGCTCGGTGGTGGACTGGTAGAGGGCGGAAGCATCGGCAGGCGACCGTTGGCCGGCGCTGGGCGGCAGGTACGCCGCCCGCGCCTGTAGGCCTGCGCGACCCGTTTCGGTGCGGATTTGGACAAGATGGCCGGAGCGTGAGCGCATAAATACTAGAATTCGGGTCCTTAAGTACGATAATAGAAGGGGAGGGCAAAATGCGGTTGTCCAGTACGTACACGCTCGCGCACTATGTTATGGATCTGGTTCAGGCGGGGTTGGCCGGAATCGATACCGCCCGGAAGGGAACCGCGCTGCCTCCGGTTTCCATCGCGCCGGTCTGGGCCCCCACGGCGATTGGCATGGCGGTCGGCCTATCGGCGGTTTCCCTGAACCGGAGCCGCAGGTCTCGCTATAGCATGGCCCTCGGTGGATTGGTGGGATGCGCGGTCGGACTGGGTTGCGGCATGGCGTGGGCCTCGCGAGGCTTCACGGGAGCTCTGGCCCGAGGCGCGGTGCGCAAGATCAATATCGTACGCGATGAGCGCTGGTTGGCCGAAAACCCCATCAATTACGCCTGAACCGTCATTCGCCTTTGGGCCGTTCGAAGCGGCTGTCCGCAACTGCGCCTTTGGGCGATACCCCTCGGTACCAACCTGTTCGCTCGACGGGAAAATGGTCAAATGCGGGGACATAGGGTTTGACGTCCAGCAGCGGCGTGCCATCCAACATGTCGACATCGGACACCAGAAGCGTGGCGCCCTGAATGCCTAGCAGCCGGACGGCCGACATCCCGATGCGGTTCGGCCGCGCGGGCGCGCGTGTGGCGAAGACGCCGCGCTCCACCTTATCTAAGTAGGGCCGCACCAGAAGCTGCGGCTCCGATGCGTGGTGGAACGAATAGAGCAGCCATACGCGCTCGAAGCCGGCCAGATCCCGCAGCCCCGGTGCGAATTCCGGAAGCAGTTCCACGCGTCCCTCCGCCCCGCACGCGACGGAACTCTGAATAGGGGTACCGGCAGCGCCATGGAACGGCGTCCGAATCACTCCGATCGGCTGTATCGCAGGCATCGCGATGTGCATGAAATTGTCACTGAGGGCAGGGCCTCCAGGGGCCAAGCTTTCAATTCACACTATCATAGCCGTGCTACCATGACGTTTTCCAACCGGATACCGTCATCCGGAACTGCCGCCCCGCCTGCCTCTGGGCCAAGCCGCCCGCCTTTCCCGAAAACGCTATTGTGACCCCCATGACACCCACAACTGAAGCGTCCGCCAATAGTCCCGGAGCCGGCTGCAAACACCACCCCCAATTACAAGCCATGCCGCAGGCTAAGTGCAGCTGCCAGGGTCTGCTGCCGATGCGCCGGCTGCACGCGCTGATCGGCCTGTGGATGGGGTGCTTCCTTTGCGTGCATTTGGCCGTCAGCCTGACCGGTTGGTCGCCTTCGACCTACCGGGGAGCCGTGGATGCGATTCAAGGCGCGCTGGCGCACGTACCCGGCTTCGCGCTGCTGGCCATCTTCCTGCCGCTCGCTGGCCAGGCTGTTTCGGGACTCTACCTTCTACGGAAGGAAGGCCTGAAGTACAGCGTCAAGAAGTGCAACCGGGGCGGGAAACTGCGCTTCTTCCTACAACGCGTGACGGGCCCGGCCATACTGGTGTTTGCGCTGTTTCACGTGGGTTCGCTTCACCCGTGGGGCCTGCACGCTATCTACCGGGTGACGCACCTGAGCGCGCTGGCCAGCTATGCCGCCGGCGGCCTGTTTCAGCCTGGTCCGGCGGCATTTCGTTCGACTGTCGAGGGATTCGGCGGATTCCATGGCGGGCCGGCTGCCGGCAACCTGATGCTGGCGATGGCTTGTTTGCTGGGCATCTGGGCCGCTGCGTTTCACGCGGCCAACGGCGCCTGGAGTGGCGGCGTCATTTGGGGCCTCGCACGCACTTCGCAATCGAACCGGCGCTTGAAGTACGTCTGCACCGCTCTCGGAGCCGTGCTTCTGGCGACCGGCACGCTGGCGTGGTATGCCTTCACGCTGAGCGCTTCGGCACGCGCCGCCGGCGCCGGTAATTGACCTAAATGCCTTGACATCCGTTTCCACTCGCCAAATTCTATCCATAGTCCGCTAGGGTAGCGGCTTAGGGATTCCGCGCAGCTATACCGTGGTCGGCGTGGCGGCCGATGTGAAGAACCTTCCTGCACCTCAATGTTGTTCTCCAAGACACAGTCGACCGGCCGAGACGCTGATAGAATCTTGCATATTTTGGAAGGAGTCACGTGTGAGACAGATCACTTTCCTGTTGGCTGCAGTCGCAATCGTGGCCGGCGTTGTTGCGCTCCGAACCGGAGCCGCCGATGCGCAGGCTGCCCCGGTCTTTGTGACCAAGATTCCCCCCGGATACCGCGACTGGAGGGTGATTTCCGTTGCCCACGAAGAAGCCAACCTCAACAGTTTTGCCGTTATTCTAGGCAACGATGTAGCGATCAAGGCCTACCGCGAGGGGACGCTTCCTTTCCCGAACGGTACAATCATTGCCGCCTTGCACTACCGTCACGTCGCGTCGGAGGAAAACAACAAAATTTTCGGCCAAGCGCAATCTTTCGTTGCCGGCGCGCCGACGAACATTCAGTTTATGGTTAAGGACTCCAGAGAATACGCCTCGACCGGCGGCTGGGGGTTCGCCCATTTTAACGACGGCAAACCTGCCGAAGAGGCGGTGCTCAAGACCTGCTTTCCCTGCCACCAGAGAAATCAAGATCGCGACTTGGTCTTCACCCGTTACGCACCTTAATACGAGGAGTTAGGCAATTCAGTGCGTCGGTAGTGGGTCGCTTCTGTGGGCTGACCGCCTGCCCGCCCGGTTCCGCAAGACCCCCAACACGCCGTTGATGGCTTCCCGTACGTTAGCCATGAGTTCCGCCATCGATTCTCCCTGCGAATGGCAACCCGGAAGCGCGGGCACTTCGGCCCAATAGCCTCCTTGAACGGCGGGGCGAGGCCGTCCCGCCCTACCAAAACAATATATTCAGCGCCACAAACGCCACCGCCACCGCGACGGCCCACGTGATCGGCCGCTTGAATACCGGGAACTGGTGCTCGGAGGGCAGCTTGGTCATCCCGTAGACCAGCCCTTCGAGTTCGGCCATCGGCTTCGGCTTCGTCACCAGCGAGACCGCAATCGTCACCGCGAAATTCGCGATCAGCGACCACATCGCGCGATAGAGGTTCTCGGCCATGTCCTTGGCGTGCGGCGAGAAGGCTACGTACTTCACCGCACTGGGATCGAGCAGCACCCACAGCCACAGGAGGACTGACGTCAGAATGCCCGCCAGCAAGCCCCAGAAGCCGGCCGCCGGCGTGGTCCGCTTCCAGAGCATGCCGAGGATCACCGTCCCGAACATCGGCACGATGAAGAAGACGAAAATCACCTGCGCGTACACGATGATGCTCGAAAAGCCCATCACCAGATACGCCGTCCCGATGCTCACCACCACGCCCAGCAGCGCGCACCAGCGGCCCATCGAGAGGTAGTGGCGGTCGTCGGCGTTCTTGCGGATCAGTGGCCGGTAGATGTCGTAGGTCCATACCGTGGCGAAGGCGCTCACGTTGCCGGCCATGCCGGACATGAAGCCCGCAATCAGCGCCGTAACGCCGAGGCCCAGCAGGCCCGGCCCGCAGTAGCGCGCCAGCATCAGCGGCAGCACTTCATTGAAGGTGTGGACGCCCGGGCCGGCCATGGTTTCGGGAACCAGTTTCATGGGCAGCACGGCCAGGCCCAGCAGGCCGGGCAGGATCACGATCAGCGGCACGCACATTTTGAAGAAGGCGCCCAGCAGCGTTCCCATCTTGGCCGAGCGCAGGTCTTTGGCCGCCATCACGCGCTGGATCACCAGGAAGTCGGTGGTCCAATAGCCGAACGAAATCGCCAGGCCCCAGCCGAACACGATGCCGGTCCAGTGCACACCCATGGGGTTATCGGTGAACGAGCCGACCGTCCTCCACATGTGGGTGTAGTCCTGGCCGGGAAAGTTCTTGGCGATGCGCGCCACCATGCCTGCCCAGCCGCCGGTCTCGATCAACCCCACGATCGGGATGACCAGGCAGCCCAGCCAGATCAGGAAAAATTGCAGGACCTCGGTGAAGATGGCCGAGAGCAGCCCGCCCGCCATCACATAGACGGCCACCGTGAGTGACGAAACCCAGATGCTGAAGTGAATATCCCAGCCCAGGATGACCTTCATAATCACGGCCATCGAGTACATATTGATGCCGCTCATCAGGATAGTCATCACCGCGAATGAGACGGCCGAAAGCGAGCGTGCGCCCTCGCCATAGCGCAGCTTCAGGTATCCCGGCACCGAGTGAGTCTTGCAGATGTAATAGAACGGCAGCATCACGAGCGAGAGGAACAGGATTGCCGGGATGGCCGCGATCCAGTAGGCGTGCGCCACCAGGATGCCGTATTGATAAGTCGCCGCGGCGTAGCCCATCATCTCGAGCGAGCCTAAGTTCGCCGAGATGAAACTGAGGCCGGCGATCCAGGCCGTCATCTCGCGGCCGGCCATGAAGAAATCCTCGCCCGTCTGCGCGAACTTCCTCAGGTACAGGCCCAGGCCCAGCACCAGCACGAAGTAGAGCACAACGATGACCAGGTCCACCGGACTCATGGTCATCAGGTGGGGCAGATTCGGGTGCGTCATGGAATCAGGGGTAAGAGCACGCGGTCGAGTTCGCTATCCTCCAGGGCGGCGATGCGAACGCTTTTGTGCAGGCTCCAGCGCTCCACGTGCGTAAGACTCTCGCCGGGCGCCACTTTGGAGGTGGGTCCGAGCGTTTCCATCTCCAGGAACTCATTGCTAGTGAAGGTTTCGAAGGAGCAGCCGAAATCCGCGTAAGTCTTGTGCGGGTCGGCGTCGTAGCGCTTCACGAACAACTCGCCGTTCAGAAGATAGGCGGCCCATGTCTTGGGGTTGAAGAGGCCGATCTTCTGCGGCTGCGCGTTATTGGGGTCCTGGCGCAGCATCAGGTACTTGCGGGTGAAAGTCAGGCGCTTGTCGGAGAGGTCCGTGTAAGCCCACATGGAGAGCGGGTTGGTGACCTCCAGGTTGTCGGGATGCTTGCCGCGCGGCGGAAAACCGGTGATCTCCAGACCTCCCTGCGCCAGCATGGTGAGGGCCCAGGGCGCGAATTCCAAGGTGAAGAGCGTCTTGTTGGTAATGCGGTGCGTGACGGTCACGCGCGTGCCCGCCGGCTCCATTTCGAGCGCCAGTTCTTTCTGCAACCCGGTGAGCGGCTCCACAGGCTCGCGCGCCACCAGGCCATTGGCGGTGACTTTGACTTCGACCGGAACATTATCGGGCGCCCATGTGGCGATGGGATCCTCGGGCGCTTTCCACACACGATGGCCGCCGCGCAGTTGAAACTTCTCCTCGCCGGTTTTGCCAAGCTGCTCCCGGAACTCCTTGAAGAAGTTCTGGCCGCCCACGAAACCGAAGCGCATGATGCGCGGGCCGATATCGCTGGTGACGATGGCCTCGATCTCGCCGTTCGTCACGCGGTAGCAGTTGGGCCACCCCTGATAAGCGACCTTCTCGACTTTGACCTCGCCGTTGAGAGACATAATGAGTGCCGTAGCGGCGAAAACTAAGCGGGCCAGCATAAGCGTTGGACCTTTCATAAAGCCTCGGACAGGAGACCGGCTCCGGTCGAGGCGCTAACCGGGTACACTTCTGGAATTGTAGCAGTGGCTTCCGCGTAATGGCGCGCCACCGCGGCGCGAAACTCCTCGCCTTGTTCTTCTTCCACCAGCGCCACCATGCAGCCGCCGAAACCCGCGCCCGCCTGCCGCGCCCCTATGACGCCGGGCGCCGCGAGCATCGCCTGCATCATGGCGATCATGGGTGGCGAGCAGATCTCGAACAGATCCCGCGCGCCAGCGAACGATTCGCCGAGCAGGCGGCCGATCGACGCACGGTCTCCGGAACCAAGGGCCGCCGCCAGGTCGAGCACACGCCGATCCTCCTCGACGATGAACCGGCTGCGCTTCAGAACCTCGGGCGGCAACTGGCTGGCCCCGGCTTCGAGTTGTGCCGGCGTGACGTCCCGCAGGGCCGCGGCTCCCAGCCGCGCGGCGCCTTCCTCGCACTGCTGGCGGCGCAGACGATACTCCGCCGCGCCCACCTGCCGCCGCGCGCGCGTGTCGCAGATAACCACCTGCACGCCCGAAGCGATCGGCACGGGAGACGTCGAGAGATCGCGGCAATCGAGCAGCAAAGCGCAATCTTTGCGGCCCAGGCAGGACGAGAATTGATCGAGGATCCCGCACGGCACGCCCACGAACTCGTTCTCGGCCTTTTGGCACAGCCGCGCCATGGTCTCGGGTTCCAGCGGCCATCCGCCCAGTTCACGAAAGACCACGGCGGTGGCGCACTCGAGCGCCGCGGACGAGCTGAGCCCGCTCTCCAAAGGCACGGTGCTGTGGATCACGGCATCGAACCCATCGAGGCGCAATCCTTTGGATTGCAGCACGGCGGCCACCCCGCGCAGGTAGTTGCTCCACTTGCAGGATTCGGTCTTCGCGATGGCGTCGAGCGAAAAGCGATCGTCCTCGCCGAAATTGGCGGCGTGCACGCGCACCTCCCGGCTGCCGTTCGCGCGCGCCGCCATCCAGGTGTCGCGGCTGATCGGAAGAGTCAGCACATAGCCGAGGTTGTAATCGGTGTGGCTGCCCATCAGATCGACGCGCCCCGGCGCGCGCGCCCACAGTTCCGGATCGCTCGCGAACTTACTCCGAAACAACTCGGTCACATACTGCCGCCGCTCGGTCTGCATCTTAAGCCTCCAGTTCGCGAAACGCCGCCAGCATCGCCTCGACGCTGCGCGGCGGAATGTCGCTCTGCATGCGGTGCGAGGGGCCCAGCACCAGCCCGGTTCCCGAAGGCGCCAGCAGCCGCGCGCAATCGAGCGTGGCCCTTCGAACCGATTCGGCGTCGCCTTGAGGCATCACCGACTGCGTCGAAATGCCTCCGTAGAAACTCAGCTTCCGGCCGTACTCGCGCTCCAGCCACGCGTGGTCCAGGACCTCCGGCTGCACAGGGTTAAGCGTGGTCACCCCAATCTCGACCAGATCCGGCAGAACCGCACGGATGTCGCCATCGGAGTGCAGCATGACCGGCAATCCGGCGTCGGTGAAGATCGCGACCATGCGTGCGAGCCGCGGCCTGATGAGCGTGCGCCACATTCGCGGCGAGAAGAGCATGGAGCGCTGGGCGCCGTAATCGTCGCCGAAGTAACCGCCATCGACGCCGAGCGCCACGAACCTGCGCGCCAGGCGGATCTGGATTTCCGCGATGCGGTCCAGCAACTCCTCGACCCACCCCGGCCGGTCGGCCATATCCATCAGGAGCGCGTCGAAACCGCGCAGCGACCAAGCCCGCTCGAAGAGGCACATGCCGAAATTGGGCGCCACGAAGTACTGGCTTCCCTGGGCCGCAAGCTTCTCGCGCGCTTCATCGAGCAGGCCCGCGGTATCGGGATCCGGCCAGGGGTGGGCATCCAGGTCGAGTGAATTCCCGAGCGGCGCGTAGGCGTGCCAGTAGCCCTCGGTGCGCGTATCCCAGCCGGCGCCCCACCAATCGTATTCGATGGAGCCATCCTGGTTCGTGCGCTGGGCGTGCGAAACGTCCAGCCGGAGCAGATGATTTCCGAGCCGCTCGGGCAGCTCGGCCACCGGGATTCCGAAGTGCGCCGCCAGCAGCCGGCCCATGGCGGAAGTGTAGTTCGTCTGGACCGGCAGATGGTCCACCGGCTCTCTGCCGAGGGCCCGCCGCATGCGCTCTTTTCGCGTCAACGGTCCCGCGGGGGAGCTGGAGGTGGAGTGATGCAACGTTTCGCTTCCGCTTTAGGAAAAGCGCAGGCTATCATTCGTCGCGCGCGACTGTCAAGGCAAAGTGGGCTTGCCTGGCAAGGCGCATGGCCGGCATGGCCGGCGCGCCGTCTACGCTTCCTGGCAGGCGGCCATGATGCGGCGGATGCGATCCACCTGCTCCGGCGTCATCAGCGTGACCGGGACGTACTCGCGCTTGCGCCGGTCGTGAACTTTCTCGAACAGGACCACGAAAGCCATCATGAAGACCGTCGAGAACAGAGCGTAGAATTGAGCCATTGAGTTATCCTCCGAACCTCGCCAACAGTTGCAGTATGAGCGTTCGGCGCCTTTCCCAGCTAGTCCTGAAGGTAAGGCAGCAGTTAGAGTTAGGTACTAAGAGTTAACCGAAGTTGACGGGAGTAGACTGAGAGAGCCCCCATGATTCTACTGAAGCGCTCCCGCTTGGCGCGCATCGCCCTGGCCGCGCTCTCGGGCTGCCTGTTCTATTTCGCTCTCAACCTGACGCCCTGGTGGCCGGCGGTCTGGCTGGCGCCCATTCCCGTGCTGCTGGCCTGTTTCTATGCCACTGGCCGGGAGGCGCACCTGCTAGCGTGGATGGCGGCGGCCATCGGGCTCAGCTCGAATTTCGGTTATTACCTGATCACCACCGGTCCGCTGGCGACGGTGGTCATCGCAGCTCTCGAAATCCTGCTCTGGGGTTTCCTGGTGACCCGCGCGCGCGCCGCGGTGCTCGCGTGGCAAAGCTGGCAGTCGGTCCTGATTTTTCCGGTTCTGCTGGCCGCCTTCGATACGCTGGTCTCCGCGTTTTCGCCGCACGGCACCTGGGGCAGCCTGGCCCAAACGCAGATGGCTGCGCCGGCTATCGTTCAAATCGCCTCGGTGCTAGGCGCGCCGGCCGTGGTTTTTCTGGTGGGCCTGTTCCCCTCGGCTGTCGCTGTGGCGCTTTATCGCGGACGGCGCATCGAGCGCCCCTGGCTGGCTTATGGCCTCCCGCTGGCGTTGATCGCCGCCGCTTTGGGTTTTGGCGGGGCGCGCCTGGCACTGGCCCGGCCCGTCGCGACTGTGCGCGTGGGCGTCGCTTCCATCGATGATTTCATCGACGGCTCTCTGCCGCCCGAGAGAATCGAGGCCGTGTGGCGCACCTACGAGGATACCGTCGCGGGCCTCGCCCGCCAGGGCGCCCGAATCGTCGTCCTGCCCGAGAAGATTGCGCCGATGGCCGCCGAGGAGGCTGCCCGCCGCCGGGCGCAACTGGCTGCTTTGGCGAAACGCGCCGGCGTTTACCTGGTGGCTGGCGTGCGGCTAAACCGTCCCAGCGGCCGCCACGACAACGCCTCGTGGCTCTTCAACCCCTCGGGCGAGCTGCTGGCCGAATATCTTAAGCAGCACATGGTGCCGTATCTCGAAGGCGACCTGACGCCCGGACGTGAGGAGATCGCCCGCAGCCTCGATGGCGTGCCCTTCGGCCTGGCCATTTGCCGCGATATGCTCTTCTCCCCCTTTGGCCGCGGCTATGGGCGCTTAAACGTCTCGGCCATGCTGGTGCCGGGCTGGGATTTTTACCGCGATGCCTGGATGGCCTCATCCGTCGCCGCGCTGCGTGGCGTCGAGAGCGGATACGCGGTGGTGCGCGCCGGCCGCGAGAGCTATCTGAACGTCACCGACCGCTACGGCCGGGTCGTGGCGCGCCGACGCAGCGGATTTCTGCCGGGGAGCAGCCTGATCGCGGATTTGCCTCTCGGCCCCGCCACGGGCACGCTCTACGCACGCTACGGCGATGTCTTTGGCTGGGCTTCGGTGGCGGTGGCCGTGCTGATGCTCTCGAAGCGCACGCAGGCGCGCCCCAGGTAGATCTGGTCTCCCGGGCGCAGCCGCTCGCCGCGGCGGTTGCCACGGGGCACCTCGATTGAGCGGCCGTCGCGAAACACGCGCGTGCCGAACTCGCTGCCATCGTCGCAAATGCGGTACTCGCCCTCTTCCAGGCGGATATGCGCGTGGCGGCGTGAGACCGTGTCGTTGGCCGGATCGGCGCCGTCTTCGAAGACCACGTCGTTGCGTCGCACCACGCGCTGCTCGGCGTCGGTCAGCTCCGCCATGCGGCCGATGTTGATACGAGACTGATCGAGCGAATACTCGGTTCGTCCGGCTTTGCCCGTAATGACTACCAGCCGGCCCTTGGGAGAAGCGGGCGCCGCAGCGGGTTCGCTGGCCGCCTGCCCGATCTCGATCACGTACGGGTGCGGCCCGCTCTCGGCCGTCCTGACTTGCACCTGGAAGCCGCGCGGCACCTCGCAGCCGGCCCCTTCGAGCGTCTCGCAAATATCGTTCCGGAGCCGGTCGTCGCCGGCGAAGGCCGCCTGCAACAGCTCGCGCCGCGCGGCATCCGGCGAGACCAGCGTCACTACCAGGCAGGTGTGCGGAAAGATCTTGCGGCCGCGCGACACCACTTCGATGCCGGTCTCGACCTCTTCCAGGATGGCCCGGTGCAGCAGGATCAGCTCGTCCGATTGGGCCGGCCCGAACATACGGTCGGTCCAGTGGCGGAAGCCGCGCTCGATGCTCTTTTCGAATTCGGAAAACAGGCTCATGGCTGGATCAGCCCCAGTTTCAGGGCTGCGTTGACGATCTCGGCGGCCGCCGGCGCCGCGCTGGATCCGCCGTACACTCCATTCTCCACCAGAATCGAGAAGGCGATCTTGCGTGCGCCGCCGCCGTATGGCGCGAAGCCGATAAACCAGGCGTGCGAGGGCGCGTCGCCCAATTCGGCCGTGCCGGTCTTGCCGGCGATGGCCACGCCCGGCAACGCGGCCCGCCGCCCGGTGCCGCCGGTGACCGCCTCGCGCATGAAGCGCCCTAGCGTGCCGGCGGTATCCGCGGTCAAAACCGCTTGCGGCAGCGCGGTGCGCGGATTGCTCTCATCGGCGATCCAGCGGCCCTGCGGCATGGCGCCGCCGTTGGCCACCGTTGCGGCCACGCGCGCCATCTGGAATGGCGACGCCACCACCTGCCCCTGCCCATATGAAGACTGCGGCATCGCGCTCTTCAAATTACCCACCGAGATGCCCAGCAGCTTGGCGGTCTCGCCGAGCGCCTCGGGACCCACGTCATAAGTTCCCAACTGCGCGAAGTAGGCATTGCAGGAGACCACGATGCCGCGCTCGATATCCACGCTTCCGTGCGGCGCCTGGTCCTGTACGTCGTCGCGGATGGGCCGCCTCGTTCCCTTGATGTAGTTGCCCACGCGGCCATCCGGCAGCCGTATGCACTCGTAGGTGCGGTGGACAAGCTGCGGGTCTTTTCGCAGGGCGGCCATGGCCGTCACCACCTTGAACGTGGAGCCGGGAGGATAAAGTCCGTAGCGGGCGCGGTCGAGATAGGCCGCTTCGCCGGAGACCGGCTGGGTCTGTGCCTCGGGGAGCGGGTAGCCGATGGCGGCCAGCAGGTCGCCGGTAGACGGGTCGAGCACCACGGCGGCGCCCTTATCGCGGCCGGCGGCATCGAGCTGCTTGCGCAGGATCTCGGCCAGACGCACCTGGAGGCGCGCGTCGATGGTCATGCGCACATCGCGCGGCCGGTCGAGCACGTGGCGTACGGCGGGGTTTTGCGGGTCGTAGCGATGGCGCACCAGCGGCACCAGCTCGCGAAAATCGTAGCGCACCACGCGATCCATGGCGCCTGTGCGCGGATTCCGTACCTCCACGATGGTGGCGCGGTCGTCGTAGCCGCGCAGACGGCGCGCGTCATCGCGCTCCACGAAGGAGGTGTTGCCGGCGGCCCAGCGCTGGCGCGTGATGGCGTTACCCAGCAGATCGAACATGAGCGCGCCAAAGGGATAGTGGCGCGCTTCGGTGCGTGTGCAGGCGCGGTCCAGGTCGATTCCGAGCTGCTGGTAATCGGCGCGGTGCTTCTCCAGCTCGTCCCAGTTGTCGGTGGCCAGCGGCAGGCCGTTGCGGTCGTAGATATTGCCCTTGGGGATCTCGGCCATCACGTCCTGAAAGCGGGGGTTATATTGATAGCGCCGCGCGCCATCGGCCTGTACCACCAACGTGCCCTCACCCATGACTTGGTCGGCGCGGAGCACCTGCACGTAAGCCGCCTTGGCCAGCACGGCCGCCCCCGCGATGGCGAAAACGACTCCGGCGACTTGGACCGGCACGCGGAACGGCTGGCTGCGCTCGGCAGCCGAGGGTCGCGCGGAGATGGCCAGCAAAATTCCGATCACCAGGAAATTCGTGAGCATGGCGGTGCGGCCGTAGCTCAGGAAGGGCGTCACCACGCCGCTTAGCGGCAGCACTCCCAGAGCGCCGCCCGCGATGAGCAGGACTTGCAGCGCAGTCACGGCGCCCAATCCGGCCGCCAGGAAGAACTCGTAATCCGTGCGGGCCCGCCGCGCGATGCGGAACGCGCGGTAGACGATGAACGCATACAGCGCGAAGACCGCCGCCACTCCCACGAAGCCCCACTCCTCGCCCAGCGCGGAAAGAATCAGATCCGTGTGGGCCGCCGGCACGGTTTGCGGATCGCCCAGCCCCAAGCCCGCCCCGGTAGGACCGCCCGAGGCGAAGGCCCACAGCGAATCCGCCAGTTGATCGCCGCCGTGCACCAGGTTGTCCCACGGCGAAAGCCACATCGAAACGCGCGCGCGGACCGTGTGCGGCACGTTCGCCACAAACCCGAAGACGAATCCGCCCACCAACAGCGCCATCCCGCCCGCCGGTACGAAGAGGCTGCCGCGGGCTATCCCATAGAGCGCCAGAAACAAGCCCGTGAAGACCATCGCCGGCCCCATGTCCTTCTGCAGGAAAAAGAAGGTCAGCGATAGTGCCACGCACACCAGCACCGGCAGCGTGTATTCCACCGGCGGAATGTCCACGATTCGCGTGAGCGCCTCGAGCTTCGGCCGCGTCTCGCGCGCGTGCCGCAGCACGTCCCAGCGCTCGGCGAAATAGCCCGCCAGGAAGAAGACCAGCAGCACGCGGATCAGCTCCACCGGTTGAAAGCCGAACAGGTTGACCTTGGCGTCGCTGGTGCCGGGTCCCGAGCCGAACAGAATCAGCAGCGCGGAGAGCGTGAAGCTGGCCAAAAGCGGCACGAAGCTCAGCCGGCCGAACAGCCGTTCGTAATCGAGCGCCGAGGCGGCCGCCAGCAGCGCGCAGCCGCCCGCCACGCCCATGGCGAAATCGGCGAACAACAGGTGGTCGCGCACGGGGTCGCGCAGGCCGATCATGAGGATCAGCCCGATGCCGGTCAGCAGCAGCAGGACGGGCAGAAACGCCTGGTCGCCGCGGAAGCCGCGCAGGCCCCACCAGAGGTGCACCGCCAGGAAGGCCGCGAAGAACAGGGCGATCCAGCGGAAGAACGCGCGCCGGAACGCGTCCGGTGCACGCACCACCAGCAGCGGTTTGAGATAGCGGAACTGTTCGGAGGTGAGCGAGCCGCGTATGGCACCCACATTCGTGAGGCCGCCCGAAAGGAAGTAGATGCGCCGCGCGGTTTCCTCGCGCTGGTGCTGATCGGGGAGGAAGCTCAGGGCCGGCAGGAGATCTTCGCGCGCGCCCAGACTATTGAGGTTGAGCAGCCTCTTGGAAGCCAGGCCTTGCTCGACTTCCGCGAAGGGGCGCGCTTTGGCCTGGTAGACGAGATAGATCCCGCCGCCCACCAGGAGCGCGGCCGCGAGCGTCCACAGCAGCTCCTGCAGCCGCCACCCGGCGCGCCGGCCGGGAATCGCGGGCGTGACAGCGCGTTCGCTAGCTCTGCTGCGCGTTACGGCCATGTGGGTGGGTGGAGGCTAACGGGTTGAGGCTGACACGCGCACCGGGCCGTCAATGCGTACTCTCCTTGCGCTGCTTGGCCCCTGTGATGGCGTTCGCCATGCGCCGCAGCACGTTGCCGATCAGCGATCCAGGCCGTTCCTCCGACGCCTGCCCGGCATCGATCTCGTGCAGCCGCGTTTTCACGCTGTCCAGGCTGGCCTGGACGCGGGCGATCGCGGCGTTGGCATTGCCGGCCGGCGCGATCCCCTGGTACAGCTCGAG
>Ga0181517_10002403_pt1 | contig 19182 bp, 14 predicted proteins | sample PEATcosm2014_Bin_31_FD_119748 | JGI IMG/M metagenome (GOLD analysis project Ga0181517, IMG submission 119748) | Peatland microbial communities from MTU Mesocosm Facility, Houghton, MI, USA - PEATcosm2014_Bin01_30_metaG | ecosystem: Environmental > Terrestrial > Soil > Wetlands > Peat | place... | reverse complement strand
GCTTCCGCGTGAATGACGGCCATGTGGAGCTGCTGGGCGAAGTGAGCCAGCCGTACAAGAAGCAGGATATCGAGCGGCTGATCGAGCGCGTGCCCGGCGTGGCCAGCGTCACCGACGAGATCAAGGTCCTGCCGCTCTCCCGCATGGACGACCAGTTGCGGCTGCAGGTGGCGCGTGCCATCTTCCGCGACCCGGTGTTCTCGCGCTACGCGATGCAAGCGATTCCGCCGATTCACATCATCGTGGATAGCGGCCACGTGACGCTGACCGGGGTGGTGAGCACCGATATGGAGAAGCAGGTCGCCGGTATGCGCGCATCCGGCGCGGGCCTGAGCTTCGGCCCGGTGACGAATAAGTTGGAAGTGGAACATCCGGCGAAGAAGAGCTGAAAACGAGTCAGCATGTATCGACCCACCTTCCGAGCGGCGGGCCCATAGGGCCCGCCGCGCCTTCGCGGTTTGCCCTCTACTGATTCCAGGAGGCCGGCATGAGCCGGACACCTCAAAGATCACTTCCAGCTCGATCGGCATTCCGAATGGAAGGCTCTCCACTCCGAACGCCAGACGCGTTCCGAGGCGGTATCGGCAATTTTCGCCTGGTCGAAGAAATCTCCGGCTGTCGCCACATAGACTCCGAGCCTCACGACGCGAGAGATCCTGTCCAGCGATCCAAGGCGGTGCCTGGCCACCGCAAGCACGTTCAGCGCGGCCGCATACGCGGCGCTTCGGCCTTGCTCGGTGTTCAACTCTTTTCCGACGCTGCCGAGGAATTTCGGTTCATGGCCGGCCGATGGGAGCATCCCGCGGGAGGCAGTTCAACGCCCGCGGCCGCAAGCCTGGTTTCCGTGTTGTTTACCATTTTCCGTTGTGCGCACCTGCATCCACGTGCAGCACCTCCCCTGTCACTTGACGAGCTTCGGTCAGATAAACGATCGCCTCGACAATGTCGTCCACGCCCGGGATCACTCCCATCGGCGACAGACTTTTCAGAAGCTCTTTGGAGTCCTTCGCGTGCAATGGCGTATCGACGACGCCCGGAGCGACCGCGTTGAAACGGATGCCTTCCTTTGCGTATTCCATCGCAAGGCTGCGCGTGATCGCCTCCAGGCCTCCTTTGGTCATCATTGGTACGGAGGCGTTGACTCCGGCGATGGGATGGCCCACCATCGCGCTCGTGATGCAAATGACGCTCCCGCCCGTCTTTTGCTCCAGCATCTGCTTCACGGCAAGCTGGGTGATGTGGATGTAACCCTCCAGATTCGTTTTGGAGAGCAGCTCAAAATCGTGCACGGTGTAGTCCGGAAACGGCTTCGTGAAATAGATGCCGGCGTTATTGACGACGGCATCGATCGAGCCGAAATTACTCATAGCCGCCGCGGCGATCTTCGCGGCGGTTGAGGCCTCTCCGATGTTTCCCTCGACTAAAGCCAGCCGTTCCGCCGGCGCCAGCGCGGAGTTTGTGAAATTGAGCGAATTGGCGACAACATTGTAACCGCGCCCGATGAACGCCTTCGCGACGCCAGCGCCGAGTCCTTGAGACGCGCCCGTCACGATCATGGTCTTGGGCTTAGCTTGCATCATCCTTCATCCTTCTCCTTCCGGCACGCCGGCTCGTCGCGGCCTTTGAGTTGGGTAGCAAGACACGTACCATTGCTAAGGTTATGAAAATAAAGGCCTGCTCTCGAAAACAGGCCATGGCGATTTCGTCACTCTTGTCTTTTCTGTTCAAGCGATAGACGGAGAGGTTCGGATACAAGCCCTCAGCTCGCCTTCCGCAACACGTCCTCCACCGCCTCGGGGTGCTTCGCGATCACTGCCAGGAGCACCCGCGTCGGGGCATCCGGATGCGCGCGGCCCTGCTCCCAGTTGCGCAGCGTGGCCGGCGGGAGGCCGAACTTCATCGCGAACTGCGCCTGGCTGAGGCCCATCTTCGTCCGGACCGCCCGCACATCGACATCGGGCACCTGAACCAGCGTGACGCGAGCCTCCTGGTTTTCGCCGCGCGTCCACGCGATCGCCTGCTCCAGTCCCTCAACGATCCGCGCGCCGACAGTGGGAGGCTTCTTCGTCGCACGCGCCGCCGTCTTCGCCACTCGCTTCGATTTTGCCTTCGTGCTCACCGCGCCCTCCGATCTCTGGCCGGATAGCCCGCCACCAGAATGGGAACCAAACGCTTCATTGCGTTCCGCTCGGCCATGCTGCGGTTCGCCTTTTCGTTCTTTCCGTAGGCGGCCAGCAGGAATACCGGCGGGCGCTCGCCGTGATAGTAATAGATGACCTGCGCGCCGCCGCGTTTGCCGCGGCCGGCCAGCGCCCAGCGGACCTTTCCTGATGCCGCCGGTCTGCGGAATGATCTCACCAGCCTCGGGGTTCGCGGCCACGAACGCCACCAGTTCTTCACGTTCCGAATCCGGCATCATCGGCTTCACGTCCTTCAGGAATCGCGCGGTCTCCACGACCGTCATCGGCGCATCCAGCATGTTCTATTACTATACGCAATTTGCGTACTGCGAACAAGACGGATTACAGCGGCGGCCGGCGAAGGTCCTTTCTCCCGCATGGACGACCGTTTGCGGCTGCAAGTGGCGCGCGCAATCTTCCGCGACCCGGCGCTCTCGGACTACGCCATGCAAGCGATCTCCGACGACTCACATGATCGTGGATGATGGCCACGTGACTCTGACCGGAGGGGTGAAACACCGACACGGAGAAGGAAATCGCGGCATGCGCGCGTCCAGCGCGGGGCTGAGCTTCGGCCCAGTGACGAACAGCCCCGAAGTGGAGCATCTGGCAAAAAAGAGCTGAGGGCCGGCAGCTTCGGGTCGAGCTGGTATGCGAGCGGTGGATGGACATACCCACTATACGGGGATTCGAAGTCGGATTTCGGCTATAATCATCCGGGAAGTTTCTCCGGGATATCGTGGGTCATCGCTAAGGACACCGAGAGTTTAGATGCCCGCGAGAGCGTGGCGACCAATGAAGCCGAATTGTCACCTGTTCCTTGTAGTCGTGTTGAGCACCATAAGTATGTTGGCCTTCTCGAATCCAAGCAAAACGAACGCGGTTATTTCCTCAACCGAAGGAGAATCGCTCGAATCGCTCAGGGCTAAAGTCGATCGCCTCCGCAAAGCCCCGCGCAATTGGCAAACTGGATATCTATGCCTTGCGGGCGTGACCGTGCTGGTCGGGGGCCTGATGCTTGTTTCACAGTATATGCAAACCCGGGCGGCTAGCGCTCTGGAAAGAGCGCAGTCTGCACTCAGCAATGAGCAGGATCGCCTCCGGGTATCCCGGGAAGAAGCGGTGGCGAAAGATCTAAGAGATAAGGACCTTGCGTTAGAGGAACTGCGCAAGAATAATCTGGCCACGGAAACACATCTGTTAGAAGCGAATACGGCGCTTGAGCGCGAAAGACAGGATCGCTTACGCTTAGAACAGCAAACGGCCCTCTCCCTTCAAATGGAGAGCCAGGAACGAGACAGACTGGCACGCGGTGTCGCTGACAGGTTTGCGAGTCCCAACCAACTGAGGCAGATGCTCGAGAGATTTGCAGGCACTAGGGTGTTAGTCGAGTACACCGTGAATGACCCCGAAGTAAGAAGGGTTGCCGATGAGATCGTTGCAGGACTGGAATGGGCACACTGGAAGGGTCCAAGATCCGAGGACGCGCCAGGTTGGGCGAGCGAGTTAGTCGTGGCAAGACCGCTCTCAAGATTTAGGGAGATGCTGGGGGGCCCATTTGAGACCGGGATCATGGTCGGAGTCCCTGCGGATAACCGTCCGGCTGGAATGGCTCTGCTAGGCGCACTTCGGGAATTAGGAATACATGACGTGCGGCACGTAAGAAACTTCTGGGAGCCGTCCGCAGTGTACGTGCTTGTTGGCCTTAAGCCGGGATTAATCGTTCTTCCATGACCTTGTCGCTCACCGCAATCTGCGCCCTGTAAGGGAGAGGGTCACTCTTGCCGCTCCTTGACTTCCCTTAATCTGTGTTATTATTCATTTGAGTGAATAATCATTCAGTAGCCATGCCTAGCTTGACCGCCGCCTCGATCATGAAAACTACCGCCTCGGACCTCCTCCGCGATCTCGACCTCTCCGACGACGAGCTTCTCTACCTTCTCGATCTCGCCGCCGAGGTCAAACGCGCGCCCCGCGATTATGCCCGCTCGCTCGATGGCAAGTCCATCGCCCTGCTCTTCGAAAAACCCTCCCTGCGCACAAGGCTCACCTTCGAGCTGGCCATCAAGCAGTTGGGCGGCGGCTCGGTCCTCGTCGAGGGTCCCGTGGGCGGGCGCGAGCCGCTCAAGGATGTGGCCCGCAACCTGGATCGCTGGGTCAATGGCATCGTGGCGCGCGTCTTTTCGCAGAACACCGTCGATGAGCTGGCGCGCTGGTCGTCCGTGCCCGTCATCAACGCGCTGAGCGACCTCTACCATCCCTGCCAGGCGCTGGCCGACGTGCAGACCGTGCGCGAACGCTTCGGCGATCTCAAGGGCGTCAAGCTGGCCTTCATCGGCGACGGCAATAACGTGGCGCATTCGCTTATGCTCACGTCGCTGCGGCTGGGAATGCGGTTCGCCATCGCCTGCCCGCCCGGATATACGCCCGATCCCGATATCGTGGCGCAGGCCGAGGGATTGGCCACCGTCTTCGGATCTTCCATCGTGGTGACCCACAATCCCGGCGAGGCGGTGGCCGGCGCGCATGCCGTCTATACCGACGTGTGGGCCAGCATGGGCCAGGAGCAGGAGGCCGTCGAGAGGCGGCGCGTCTTCCACGAATACCAGGTGAACGAGGAGCTTTTCGCTCAGGCGCGCCCGGATGCCGTCTTCATGCACTGCCTCCCCGCCAAGCGCGGCGAGGAGGTCACCGACCCGGTGATCGAATCCGGGCGCTCGGTGGTCTTCGAACAGGCCGAGAACCGGCTGCACGCGCAGAAGGCGCTGCTGCTCATGATGCTCGAATGAGGGTGGGCACGCTTTTAGCTTGCCCGGCCTCTTGTTAACTTAGAATTCTGCACAAATATATGACTAAACCGAAAAAAGTGGCTCTCGCCTACTCCGGCGGGCTGGATACTTCCGTCATCATCCCGTGGCTCAAGGAGAACTACGGCTGCCAGGTGGTGGCCGTTTGCGGCGATATCGGGCAGGGCAGCGACGAACTGGCCGGCCTGGAGGAGAAGGCCCGCAAGACGGGCGCCGACGAGGTCTACGTCGAGGATATGCGCGAAGAGTTCGTCTCGCAATATCTCTGGAAGCTGGTGCGCTCCGGCGGCGTTTACGAGCATAAGTACCTGCTGGGCACTTCCATCGCGCGGCCGCTGCTGGCGTCTAAGCAGGTGGAAGTGGCGCTGCGCACGGGCTGCGACGCGGTGGCCCACGGCTGCACCGGCAAGGGCAACGACCAGGTGCGCTTCGAGCTGACTTACAAAGCCCTCGCGCCGCAGCTTCGCGTCATCGCGCCGTGGCGGGAATGGAAAATCGTTTCGCGCGAAGACGCCATCGAGTACGCGCGCGCGCACAACGTGCCCATCGCGCAATCCACCACCAAGATCTATAGCCGCGACCGCAACATCTGGCACATCTCGCACGAAGGCGGCGCGCTCGAAGATCCGGCCAACGCCGCGCCGGACGATATCTGGATGCTGACGCGCAGCCCTTCGGAAGCCCCCGAGCGGCCCGGCGAAGTGACCATAGCCTTCGAGAAAGGCGTGCCGGTGGCCGTGGACGGGCGGCGCATGCGCGCTTTCGAGCTGCTCGAAGCCCTCAACCACATTGGCGCGGAGCACGGCATCGGGCGCATCGACCTGGTGGAGAACCGCTTCGTGGGGATGAAGTCGCGGGGCTGTTATGAAACTCCCGGCGGCACCCTCATCATGTTCGCCGTACGCGAGCTGGAAGCTCTTACGCTCGATAGGAACACGCTGCACTACAAGCAGCAGCGAGCGCTCGAATACGCCGAGATGGTTTACAACGGCCTGTGGTTCACGCCGCTGCGCGAATCGCTGGACGCCTTCTTCGAGAAGATCGGCGAAACCACCACCGGCGAAATCCGCCTGCGGCTCTACAAGGGCAACCTGGAACCGCTGCGCCGCACCTCGCCCTACTCGCTCTATTCGCTGGATATCGCCAGCTTCACCATGGGGGCCAGCTACGATCAGAAAGACGCGCTGGGCTTCATCAACCTGACGGGGCTTCCCATCAAGGTGCGCGCTTCCCTCGCCGGAGCCGCGGGCAAGACCAAATGAAGCTCTGGGGCGGACGTTTTTCGGAGCAATCCTCGGAAGTCTTCGAGCGCTTTTCGGGCTCGCTGGCTTTCGACCGGCGGCTGGCGGATGCCGATATACGCGGCTCGCAGGCGTTTGCGCGCGCGCTCGAAGCGGTCGGCATTCTCACCGCCGGCGAGCGCGCGGAGATTGTCGCGGCCTTCGAGGAGATGCGCGTGGAGGCCGCCGCGCCGGGCTTTTTCGAAGGCGCCTCCGACGAAGATGTCCACACGCTGGTCATACGCAAGCTCGAGGAGAAGACCGGCGCCCTGGCGGATAAGATCCACACCGGCCGCAGCCGCAACGAGCAGGTTTCGCTCGATACGCGGCTGTGGTTGCGCGAGGAGTGCGACCGCGTGCGCGGCCTGGTCTGCGCCACGATGCGCGCGCTGGTGGGCCGCGCGCAGGCTTGGCGCGATGCCATAATTCCCGGCTACACCCACATGCGGCGCGCCCAGGCGGTTCTGTGGCCGCACTACCTGCTGGCCTATTTCGAAATGCTGGCGCGCGATTGGGAGCGCTTCGGCGAGGCCCGCCGGCGCGCCAACGTGCTGCCGCTGGGCTCGGGCGCCCTGGCCGGCAGCGGCTTTCCTTTCGATCGCGAAGCCATGGCCCGCGACCTGGGCTTTGAAGCCGTCACGCGCAACAGCATGGACGTTTCGGCCGATCGCGATTTCGCACTCGATTTCCTCTACGCCGCCTCGGCCACCATGCTGCACTTGAGCCGCCTGGCCGAAGACTGGATTCTCTACTCGAGCGAGGAGTTCGGCTGGATCGAGCTTTCCGACGCCGTCACCAGCGGCTCGAGCCTCATGCCGCAGAAGAAGAATCCCGATTCGCTCGAGCTGATCCGCGGCAAGTGCGGACGCGTGATGGGCTGCCTGACCTCGCTCATGGTCACGATGAAGGGGCTTCCCATGACTTACAATCGCGACATGCAGGAGGACAAGGTCCCGCTCTTCGAGGCCGCCGACGAGCTTTCGGGCTCGCTCGAGATGGCGCGCGTGGCGATTGAATCGGCGCGCCTGATCCCGGAGCGTCCGGCCGCCGCCGCCGAGGAGAGCTGGGTGGTGGCCACCGACCTGGCCGAGGCCCTGGCGCGCGCCGGAACGCCGTTTCACACCGCCCACCAGATTGTGGGCCGCTTCGTGCTGGAAAGCGTGCGCGCCGGCAGGAAGCCATCGGATTGGACGCCGGAAGAGCTTGCGCGCTTCGCTCCCGAGTTTACCGCGGAGCTGGGCGCGCTGCTCGATCCGAAACAGGGAATGCGCTCGCGCGAGATTGTGGGAGGAACCGGGCCGGGCGCCGTGGCCGCCGCGCTGGCCGAGGCCGAGGCGCGGCTGGACCGGATGATGACGCTATGACCAAGACTTACCGTCAGGGCCAAATTCTCAAGCTGATCCGCGCCAAGCGGATTTCCACCCAGGAGGACCTGGCGCAGGAACTGCGTAGCCAGGGGATCGCCGCCACTCAGGTGACGCTCTCGCGCGACATACGCGATCTGCGCCTGGTCAAGACGCGCGATGGCTACCAGGAGATGGCGCCCGAGGAGACCGGTCCGCAGTTCTCACTGCTGGCCTCCGAGTTCCTGCTGGACGTGCTGCGCGCGCAGAACCTGGTGGTGCTCAGGACCTCGCCGGGCCACGCCAATACGGTGGCGGTGGCGCTCGACCGCGAGTCCTGGCCGGAGATTCTGGGCACCATCGCGGGCGACGATACGATTCTGCTGATCGCGCCGGATAATGCCGCCGCCGAGGGCGTGCAGGAGAAGCTGGTGCAGTTGCTCGAGCGCAGCTAAGCAACACGCGGAGCGCCGAGCGAACAAAACCGGCGGACGCCCGGAGGTAAGCGTCCGCCGGGTTGGCCCACGAAGAACCGAGTCCCGCGGGGCCACTCGTTTTAGAAGGCTTCCAATTACAAAGACGTGACAATCGTGCCGGGCGTTCCGGGCAAGCTAAAGCATGCCCCAAGTTTCGGTGTGGCGGGCTGTCACCTCTGCTCTCAGCAACGCTTTTACGGGCCAACCGGTTAAGCGCGGGCCGCAAAAATGCAACGCACTCATGGCCGGTTTGTGCGAGGTATGATCCTAGAAGAGACGGCACGATTCGTCGCGCTATGAAACCTTGCGCCGGAGTCATGTGGCTGATCGCGGCACTGGCGGGAGCCGCCGCTGGCCAGCACAAGGGTGAGCCCCCGCCCAAGCTCGTTTGGACCAAGCTGAAGGGAGGCTGCCCGGCAAGTTTAGACTGGGCGAGCCTCGGCGGAAAAGTCGTCGCGGTTTGGTTCGATCCCGGACCTTTCTTGCCTGGCGACGTCACGGATTTGAACAAAGTTGCCCGGAAGTTCCAGGGTGAACCGGTCTCGTTTCTTCGGGTAGTCGAGGGGCCCGAGTTTCTGATCGACCGGGCTCTCGAACCAGGTGCATCGGAAGATTGCTACTTGCTCGATTCCGATTCCGTGAATGCCCGGAATTTCGAGCTCGGGAGCCTTCCCGCGACCGTGGTGATCAATCAGCTAGGCATGATCGCTGGCTATTCCCCTGGCGACCCGCGGGAACAGGCGATTCGATCGGTGCTGGATCGCCGGCCGGAGACCGGGCTTGCCGAAGCTCTGCCTCATTCGAAGCCTTTTGATCCCACGAACGGGCTGGACGACTCTGTTTCCTATGACGTCCATATCTCCCCCGCACCGCAAGGGGAACTACAGCTACGAGCACTGGCCGCCGGCGGCCCGGATCGTTATATCACGAGAAATCAGCCGCTAAAGCTGATTATTCTGGATCTTTGGAACACTCCCCTCGCACGAATTGTGTTCCCCGAGCATCTGGACGAGGGGTATTACGACGTAACCGCACACATACCCGTGGGCGATCGTGCAGTGTTGGTGCAATTAGTCAAAGATGCCGTGCAGACTCATTTTGGACTGAGCATCGGCAAAGAGGAGCGGATGTCAACGGTCTATCTGCTCAAAGCTCTGGCGGATGCCTCCTCCCCTCATCTCCAGGCGGCCAAAGAAGACGAGCAGTGGATGAACGGGGGCGGGGAGAAATCGATTTTCGGCACAGCATCTTCCATGGAAGCGATTGCCGGATACTTCGGGTCAATTTTGAACGTTCCGGTTATCGACGAGACCGGCCTGGAGGATAAGTTCAATTACTATGTGTCCAGTAAGCTATCCGGAGCGGAAGCTGCCTTCGACATGGCTCACCAGCTTGGCTTGGATCTCGTCAAGGCCGAACGGCCTATCGAGATGCTCGTCGTGAGTTCGGTGAAGTGAGATCCCGGCGGCTTACGATCCCATCTCGCGGCGAATCGCGTCGGCTATCCGCGCGCTGAAGTTCTCCACCTGCTCCAGGTCGGGACCCTCCACCATCACGCGGGCCAGCGGCTCGGTGCCGGAGAAACGCACGAGCACGCGGCCGGAGCCGGCGAAGGCCTCTTCCACGCTCTGGATCTCGCGCGCCACGGCGGGAACCTCCGCGAGCGCCTTCTTCTCGCGAATCCGCACGTTGACCAGGCGCTGCGGATAGACGTGCAGATCGGCGCTCAGCTCGTCGAGACCCTTGCCCGTCTGGCGAACCAGCTCGAGTACCCGCAGCGCGGTCAGAATGCCGTCGCCCGTGGTGGCGTACTGACGAAAAATCACGTGGCCGGATTGCTCCCCGCCCAGCACCGCGCCCAGCCGCACCATCTCCTCGAGCACGTACTTATCGCCCACCGGGGTGCGCACCATGCGGATCCCATTGCGCTCCAAGGCCTTCTCGAGGCCCAAGTTGGCCATCACGGTGGTCACCAAGAGGTCGTTATCCAGGCGTCCGGCGCTATCGAGCGCGCGTGCCGTCATCAGCAGGACGGCATCGCCATCGATGAGCTTCCCGCTTCGGGCGACGAACATGGCGCGGTCGGCATCGCCATCGAAGGCCACGCCCAGATCGGCGCCGTTGGCGACCACCGCCTCGCGCAGGCTCTCCAGGTGCAGGGCGCCGCAGTTCAGATTGATGTTGCGGCCGTTGGGAGCGCAGGCCAGCGCGATGACCTCCGCGCCCAGATCGCGCAGCAGCGCGGGCGCCAGGTCCGAGGCCGCGCCGTTGCCGCAATCCACCACCATGCGGATGCCTTCGAAGCGCGCCGGAACCGTTGACGCGAGAAATTTGAGATATGCCAACTTCAGACTGGAATCCACCGTAAGGGCACACGGCTGCGGCCGAACCCCCTCGCCGCGCAGGCGCAGGATCTCACGCTCGATGACTTCCTCTTCCTCATCCGGCAGCTTGAACCCGGAATGGCCGAACACCTTGAGGCCGTTATCGTAATAGGGATTGTGCGAAGCCGAGATCATCACGCCGGCCAGGAACGGCCCCGTGCGGGTGAGGTAGGCGACTCCCGGAGTGGTAATCACGCCGGCATAGCGCACGCGCACGCCTCGGCTAGCGAGCCCACCCGCCACCATCTCGGCGATCCACGAACCGGATTCGCGCGTGTCGGCGCCGATCAGAATTTCGGGGCTCGCCTGGGCGCTGACGGCATCGTCGCCCAGAGCCATCCCGAAGGCATAGACCGTCTCCGGGTCGAGCGGATACTCTCCCGCCACCCCGCGAATCCCGTCCGTGCCGAACAACTGTTTTCCCACTCGTTTCCTCCGCGTAACCTGTATCTTTGCTGGGCAAGCTAAAGCATGCCCCACCTTTACTTTTTTCTTACGGTGACGGTCACCACCACCTGCGGAGAGCGCAGGAAGCGCACGTACGAGTCTTCCACGAACGCGTTGACGCGGAACTCGGCCACACCCACCGCCGAGGCCAGATTTACCGGGTCCGTGACCGCCGCGCTGACACGCGCCACGTGGCTGGCCGGCCCGGCGATGCGCAGCACACTGGGCGACACATCGTAGCGAGTGACGGCGTAACCGCTCGGACCATCCGTGAAGCGCGGAACCACCTTCACCTCCCGCTCGGCGTGCCGTTCGAAATCCAGCCGCACTTCGGAGGGAATCGCGCGCACGAGGTGCACGCCGCGGGCCAGCCGCACGTTGCCGGTGCCGATCGTGAAAGTGCGCTCGCCCGGCTGCACACCGGAAATATCGAGGATCACCGAGGGCCGCAGCGTCTCGCCCGGGCTCTCTCCCAAGCCGCGCAGTTCGCCCGAGGGGCCGCGCAACTCAAGCGTCACGGAAGTCACGGGACCGGAGGCGATCTCCAGGTCCTCGGGCAGGTTGCGGTATTCCAGGCGCACGGTGGCGAAAGTAGCCAGTTCCGGCTCGTTGGCGACCACTGACCAGATGGTCACCGCAATCAGCAGGGAAGCCGCCTTCCACCAGAAATTCTCGAAGACCAGCCCCAGCACCCACTTCAGCTTGCCCGTCATGGCTGGCTCGCTTTCTGAGTGGCTTTTTCGGCCGGGCGGCCGTCCATGGCCGGCAGAGTTACCGGTTCGCCGGCCATCGGAATGTCGGCCGTGAATTCATCGATCTGCGTGGGAGTGGGACGCTCCTCGCCGAAGTGCCGGTTGACGCGGTCCACTACGTCGTTCAGCGCAACCCCCTGGACCAGTTCGCCGAAGGAGGCCACCGAAATGCGCCCGGTCTCTTCGGAAACCACCAGCGAGAGGCAATCGGTCTCCTCGGTGATGCCGATGGCCGCCCGATGGCGCGTACCGAGCGTGAGCGAAAGCGCCGGGTTGGTGGTCAGCGGCAGGAAGCAGGCCGCCGCGGCGATGCGATCCTTCTGCACGATCACCGCACCATCGTGCAGCGGCAGGCCCGGATGGAAGACCGAAAGCAGCAGGTCGCGCGAGAGCCGCGCTTCCATGCGCACCCCGCTCTCGATGAACGTGCGCAGGCCGATATCGCGCTCGAGCACGATCAGCGCGCCCACCTTCTGCTCGGAGAACTGTTCGAGCGCCATCAGGATCTCGCTCACCGACTCAGGGGCGTGGAAGCCGGCGCCCAGCCAGCGCTTGCGCCCCAGGCGCGCCAGCGTGCGGCGGATCTCCGATTGAAAGAGAACGATGATAGCCAAGCCGAGGTAAGGGACGATGAACGAGAGCAGCGAACGCAGGGCTTGCAGACCGGCCCACCAGGCCATAGCGTATAGCCCTACCATGATCAGAATGCCGATCAGTATGTGGCCGGCGCGCGTACCGCGCACCACCATAAGAGCCTGGTACACCAGGAATGCCACCACCAGTATGTCCACGATGGCGGTCAGATCGAGCGACGCGAGCGAGGGCAGCAATCGGGACATGTGAGACACAGGCCCAGTTCTCCATCTTACCGTAGCGCGGTCCCGCAGCGGTACGTGAAGAGCAATGGATACAATGAATTATGCCTTTTTCTACGCCCGCCGAAGCCATCGAGGACATCCGCGAGGGGCGCATCGTGGTGGTGGTGGACGACGAAGACCGCGAAAATGAAGGCGATCTCACGGTAGCGGCCGAAAAAATCACCCCGGAAATCGTCAATTTCATGGCTACCCACGGGCGCGGGCTGATCTGCCTGGCGCTGACCCCGGAGCGCTGCGACTTCCTGCGCCTGCCGCTGATGAGCGCCGAGAACACCTCCACTTTCGGCACGGCCTTCTGCGAGACCATCGACGCGCGCTACGGCGTCACCACCGGCATCTCGGCGGCCGACCGCACCCTCACCATCCTGGCCTCCATCGATCCGCAAACCCGCCCCGCCGACCTGGCGCGGCCCGGCCACATCTTCCCCTTGCGCGCACGCTCCGGCGGCGTGCTGGTCCGCGCCGGTCAGACCGAAGCCTCCGTGGACCTGGCCCGCCTGGCCGGCCTGGCGCCCGCCGGGGTGATCTGCGAAATCATGAACGAGGACGGCACCATGGCGCGCGTGCCGCAGCTCGAGGAATTCTGCGCCCATCACAACCTGAAGATGATCTCGGTGGCCGCGCTCATACGCCATCGCATGCACCACGAGCGCGTGATCCGGCGCGTGGCCGAGGGTTGCGTCAAAACTGAATTCGGCGATTTCCGCTCGCTGGTCTACGCCACCGATTTCGACCCCGAATACCACCTCGCGCTGGTGCGCGGCGATGTGGCCGGACGCGAGGGCGTCCTGGTGCGCATGCATGCCCGCTGCCTGTTCGGAGACGTGTTCGGCGCCAACACCTGCGAGTGCGGCCAGTTGATTCGCGCCTCGTTGGCCGCCATCGCCGCGGAGGGCGCGGGCGTGCTGGTATATCTGCACCAGACCGGTCCCGGTTTCCGGTTGGAGCGCGACCGTCTGGGGGAAACCCGCATGGTCACCCACGACCGCGATTTCTCGCATTACCAGGGGGAAGCCGGCCGGCGGCAGCTTCAGCACGAGCACGGCATCGGCGCGCAGATCCTCTCCGACCTGGGATTGCACACCATCCGGCTGCTGACCAACCATCCGCGCAAAATCGTTGCGCTGGAAGGCTTTGGCATCGAAGTCATGGACCAGGTGCCAGTTCCCAGGTAAGCCTGGGCAGCCCGTCGGAACTTCAGGGCGGCCGGGCGCGTTAATAACGGAGAGAGGCCGACGTCCTGAATCATATGAACGCACGAATTCCGACCGCCGTGGCGCTTGTCGCCGTTTTCTGTGGCGTGCTTCCCGCCCGAGCCGCCGATCAGCAACTGCTCAACCTGGTGATGCCCGATGTCAAAGTGATCTCGGGCATTAATGTGGACCAGGCCAAAACCACCCCGTTCGGCCAGTACCTGCTTGCTCAGATCACCGGCCAACGGCAGCAAAACCTGCAGAACCTGATCAACCTGACCGGGTTCGATCCTACTAAGGACGTGAGCGAATTGCTGCTGGCCAGCGATACCGTGGGGGCCGGCGCCACGCCCGCGGCCCACCAGGGATTGGTTCTGGCGCGGGGGATCTTCGATTCCGCCAAAATCGCGGCCGCGGCCACCAACGGCGGCGCCACCACCGAGACGTATGACGGCGTCACCATTATCGAAAGCCCCAAGCAGCAGGGCGGATTCGCGTTTCTGAGCGACACCTACGTGGTGGCCGGCGATATCGCCAACGTCAAAGCCGCGCTCGACCGGCAGAAATCGCCGACCTCGCTTCCGGCCCCGCTGGCCATCAAGATCGGCACCTGGAGCACAACCGAGGATGCCTGGGTCATCTCGACGGTCCCGCCTTCCTCGTTGAAACCGCCCGCCACGGCTCCCAATATCCCCGGGCTGGGGGCGAATGGCGGCGCGGCGTTTCAGAACATCGTGGATGCCGCCGCCGGCGTGAAGTTCGGCGCGAGCGTGGTGGTGACCGCGCAGGCCGAGGCGGATAACGCACAGGATGCCACCAGCATCGGCGGCGCCTTAGAGTTGCTGGTCAGCCTGGCCAAGATGCAGGCCTCGCAGAACGCGCAGTTGGGGGCGCTGGCCAACGGGGTGAACGTGACCACCGCGGGCACCCTGGTCAACGTCACCCTTACGGTGCCCGAAGATCAGTTGCAGCAATTAATGACACAGCCCAAGCCGGCCGCCCGGCGGCGCGTCAGGCAGATGTAGTCCCGGCGGGACACAAGTCCCTGAAAAACGGGCATCGGTGGCAGTGGTCGCCCTCGCGAAGGGGAAATTCCAGGCGGGCCTGGGCTTGCTCGAAATCGCGCACCACGGCTTCGGGCGGTTCGAGCAGCGAGGGCGCCAGATCCACTTCCACCAGCGCGTTTGGCCTTAGAAAATGCAGCCAGGCGCGGTCCGGCGGCCGCCCGGCGATGCGTTCCACGGCCATGGCGTAAAGGCGCAATTGCAGAGCATAATCGCCTGCGCGCCTGTGGGCCTCCGCGGCCGAGACAGCATCGGTTTTATAATCCACCAGCACCAGTTCCCCGCCCTCCTCGAACCACAAATCCACCTGCCCGCGCGTCACCAGGCCCTCCACGGCCATGAGGAAATCGAATTCGCGCTCGATGCGGCCGGCGCGCGCCACGCGCTTCCCCAAGGGACTCCGCCGGAAAGTCTCGGCCAGACGCACGGCTTCCGGGTCCGCATCCGCCAGTTTCGTACCCGCGAGCAAGGCATGGACCTGGCTGCCGAACTCGGCCGCCGTAAGGGCCCCGGCTTCGGCCGTCTCCGCGGTGCCGCGCGGGCGGCCCTCGAAGCCCAGGTATTCGCCCAGATAATAGGCGCGGGGACAATTGGCGAACTTGGCCAGCGCCGTCACCGTGGCGTTGGCGTCGGGCTGGCCGGCGAGGGGCAGAGGAGGTGGCAGGGCGGCGGCTTCGCGGGGAGCTGGCGCGGCTAGGGGCGGCGCCGCCGTAATGCGAACGAGCGGCTCGGGAGCGCGATCGGTCAGCAGCAGGCGCAGGTTCCAGGGCTTGCCATCTGGCGCGGTAAGCGTCACAACAGGGCAAGCTAAAGCATGCCCCACCTCTAGGTTGCGGACCACCAGTTCGGCCCAATTCGCGGGCTTCCGGCCGTTCCCGGAAAAGCTCAGAACCAGGTGCTGCTCGGCGCGCGTCATGGCGACATAGAGCAGCCGGTTGCCCTCTTCGGCCTCGCGCTCGTGACGTTCCTGGCGCAGGGCGTGCTGGAAGAGATCGCCCTTCTCCTCGCGGCCGCCGGACTTGGCGGGGTTGCGCCAGCGCGCGCCCAGCCCAACGCGCGGCGAGAAGGCCACCACTGGCGGATCGGTATCCGTGCCTTTGTGCAGGGCCGCCACGAAGACCACCGGAAATTCCAGCCCCTTGGCCGAATGCACGGTCATCACGCGGACGGCATCGGCTGAATCCTCGGGCGGCGCGTCCGGCTCGCGCGGATTCGAAGCGCGCACCCACGCCAGTTCCTCGACAAACTCATCGAGCGACATCCGCCCGGCGGCCACGCGCGCCTGCGCCAGAAACTTGTCGAGGTTGGCGGCGCCGCGCGCTCCGGCCTCGGGGCAATAGCCGCTTTCATCGAGCGCGGCCATCAGGAGGCGGTCGAAGGTGACGTACTCGCGGCGCAGGCGCCACTCGTGCAGGCGGTCGCGAAAACGGCACAGGCGCGCGTGATCCTCGCGGTCGAAGCCGGCGGCGTCGGCGGGGCGCAGACGGGCCAGCGCATCCGCCATGTCGCCGCTCGCGCTCTTCAGCCGCAGCAGGGCTTCATCGGAAACGGCCACTAGCGGCGAGAGCAGCACCGTCACGAGCGCGATCTCGTCGCGCGGATTGGCGATGACGCGCAGCAGGTGCACCGCGTCGTTCACCTCGCGGGCTTCGTAAAAGCCCCGGCCACGGTTCACCAAATAAGGGATGCCGGCCTCGTCGAAGGCCGCCGAAAATTCGCCGATCACCTCCGTGTTGCGCACCAGCACGGCGCAATCCTGGAATGCGAAGCCCTCGCCGCCGGTCAGCTCCTCGATGCGCCGAGCCACCCAGCGTGCTTCCAGGCGCAGAGCGTCGTCAATGTCCGCCGCTGAGACGCCGATGACTTCGACGCACACCGGCCGCTCGGTCTCGAACACGCGAGCGGCCTGGAGCGGGCGCGGCTCGAGGCCCTCCGCGCCGGCGGCAATGGTCTCGACCGCGCTCAGTATCTCCGGCCGGCTGCGGAAGTTCTCCGTCAGTTCCACCAGCCGGCGCCCACGGCGCGCCACCGCGTCTCGGAACTCCGCAAACTCCCGCGGCTCGGCGTGGCGGAAGCCGAAAATCGATTGATTGATGTCGCCCACCGCGTACAGGCGGTCGGGCGGGCAGACCAGCTTGAGAAGGTGCGCCTGCTGGCCGTTGGTGTCCTGCAACTCGTCCATCAGGACGTAGTCGAACTGCTCGACCACGCGCGTGCGCACGTCCGGGCGCTCTTCGAGCAGGCGGACGGCAAACTCCTCCAAATCGGCGAAATCGAGCAGCCCGGCGCTGCGCTTGCGCGCGCGATAGAGGCGGTCGAAGCGCGCCAGCAGGTCGATCAAGGTCTTGCGCTCGGGCGCGTAGAGTTCGGTGATGAAGCGGTAGGTTGATTGGCCGATGGCTTCCCGCAGTTGCCGGACCAGCTCGTAAGCGGCGGTGCCGCGCTTGCACTTGTTCAGATTGCACAAGAACTTCCCGATGGCCTCGAGCCCGGCCAGCGGTCCCGGCGCGCTCCGGACTCGCCCGGCGGCCTCAAGAACGCCGGCCAGGTATTGCTTCTGCGTGGCCGTCCAGCCCGCCAGCGAATCGCGGCGCAGCGCGTCGAGCGGCGTAGCGATATCCGCCTCGTCGGCGGGCGTGGCGAAGGCAGCCAGATCCTCCACGCGCTTCCCCGCCCCGCGCATGGCGTCGTAGGCCGAGAGCACCGCCGGCTCGAATTCCGGCGACGAGAGGCCCCGGATCAGCGCCCGCACGGCCGCGGGCCGCTCGCCAAACAACTCTTCGAGCGCGGCGGCGATGGATTCCTGCCGCATGCGCCAGGCTTCCAGCTCGTCGGCCACACCGAATTCGGGATCGATGCCGGCGAACACGGCGTGCTCACGCAGCAGACGCGCGCAGAAACCGTGAATAGTGGAGACCCAGGCGCGCTCCAGGCGGGCGCGCCGCTCGGGATTGTCCGCAAAGGCGCGTGCCAGCTTGTCGCGCATGTTCCCGGCGGCCTTCTCGGTGAAAGTGATGGATAAAATGCGCAGCGGATCGGCGCCGGCTTCCACCAGACGGCGGAAATATTCCACCAGCACAGTGGTCTTGCCGGAGCCCGGTCCGGCCACGATGCAGGTATCCTGGCGGCTGCGGGCGATATCGAGCGCCGCGAGCTGCGCGGGGGTGAAGCGCACTTCGCTCATGCGCCCTCCGCCATTTCCCGGCCGCGCCGCGCGGTGCGGCGGCAGGCATCGCGATAATCGCAATAGCGGCAGCGATCCGCATCGGCCGGCGCGGGCTCCACGCGGCCGGCGCGGATCTCCTCCACGGCCCGCAGGGTGCGCGCCAGGGCGCTATCGAGCCAGCCTTCGGGGATGCCCCGGCCCTCCAGCAGCGCGCTTTCGCTCCAGCCCTCGTAGGCCACGCCGCCTTTCAGGGCCACATAAAACATCCCGGCGGGCGTAGCGCCGAACACACGCTCCGCCGCGAGCAGATAGAGCGGCGCCTGCAACAGCGTTTCGGAATCCAGGCGGGCGCGCGTGCGCTGCGGCGCACTGTACTTGTAGTCGATGACATAGGCGCGCCCGTCCGCGGCCGTATCCAGGCGGTCGATTTTGCCGGAGATATCGAGAACGCCTTCGAGTGGCAGCACGAAGGGCACTTCGGTGCGCGACCGGAAATCGGCGCGCGGCCACGGATCGGCGGCGGCAAAAGCGCGGAGGTCGTCCAGCATGGTATTGCGCAGGCGCTCGGTATGATATCCGCCGGGGATGTGCCGGTCTTCGATCTCGCGTTCGAAGACGCGCTCGAAGAGCGGCTCGATCTCCTGAGGCTGCTCCCACCACTCGGCCAGCACCGCGTGCACGATGTTGCCCTGCGTGAGGAAATCGAAGCGCTCGGTGGGGCGGCAGGGCGGCGGCGCCAAGCGCAGGGTGCGCCCGGCGAAGAACTGGAACGGGCACTCGAGATACAGTTCCAGGGCCGTGGCCGCCAGGCGCGCGGTGCGGGTACGCAGCACGTTCAGAAGGTCCGGCGAGCGGATGCCGCGCGCGGGCGGCGGTGGCGCGAAGCGGGTGCGCGGAGGGGCGGCCGGTTGCGCGGGCCGCGGCGCGAGGCCCAGGCCCTCCAGGTAAAGCGAGGGCAGGTGGCGCTCCCCTCGGGCATCGAACTCGGGATAGGAAAGCGTCGCGGAAAAGGTGGCGCAGCTCAGGGCCGCATCGAACAGGGCCCGCTCCTCGCGCTCGAACTCGGCCGCCGTGCGCACGCGTATACCGTGGCGATGGAGCGCCTGGCGGGCGGCATCCGGGAAAAACGGATGGAGCGGGTGAACCTGGGGGAACTGCTTCTCCACCATCCCGCACACGAAGACCACCGGCAGCACCCACTGGCGGGCCTCG
>Ga0181517_10002400_pt1 | contig 19201 bp, 16 predicted proteins | sample PEATcosm2014_Bin_31_FD_119748 | JGI IMG/M metagenome (GOLD analysis project Ga0181517, IMG submission 119748) | Peatland microbial communities from MTU Mesocosm Facility, Houghton, MI, USA - PEATcosm2014_Bin01_30_metaG | ecosystem: Environmental > Terrestrial > Soil > Wetlands > Peat | place... | reverse complement strand
CGGGCGAGGAGGAAGGACTGGCGATTGCGCCAGACGGGAAGTCGTTGATTGCCTCGGTGGGCGTTCGCAAGGATTCTGTGTGGCTTCACGATGGCTCGGGCGAGCGTCCCATCTCTCCGGAGGGATCGGCCTCCGACCCGAAAATCACCGCCGACGGCAAGCGGGCTTACTATTTGTTGCGGAAGAATGGATCGAATGACAGCGAACTGTGGTCCACGGAACTCGATTCCGCGAAGGCGAACCCTTCTCTGGCCGGCGTCTCGATGGTGGATTTCGATATCTCGCCGGACGCACAAGAGGTGGCCTTCACGTCACGGACCAGCAAGGAAAATCTGATCTTCGTGGCTCCCCTGGACGCGAGCGCGCCGCCCCGTCAGGTGGTGCGCGGAGGAGACTCGGTCAGCTTCGGGACGCCGGGCGAACTGTTCTTCCGGCAGGTGGGACCCGAAGCGAATTACCTTGCTCGCATCAGGACGGATGGTGGGGGCATGGCGCGTGTTCTGGACCAACCCCATTGTCGGAAAGGGCGACGTATCGCCAGGCGGCGCCTAGGTAGTGGCGTGGGGCATTCGCGAGCCTAGACGGGGCACCGTCGCGGTGTCGTCACAGGACCGAACCTGGAAGGTCATTTGCCCTAACCCCTGCCGGCCGATGTGGTCTCGGGACGGTGCATTCCTATACGTGACCGCGAGTATCAACCCGACTTCGGCGGGCACAACTCTGGTCTTACCCATTCCTCGCGGCCAAGGGCTGCCGGCCTTACCGGAAGGGGGGCTTGACGTCAATGCGAGCGACGATATGCCGGGCGTTCGAGTGATCCGGCAAGGCCAGGTTGTTCCCGGACCTGCCCCGGAGACCTACGCATTCGCAAAATCGGATTTCGTGGGCAACCTGTTCCGCATACCGTTGCACTAATGCTTCCTCTCAGAGCCGCGACCGCCATGGAGTGCGGTCAGGCTGGCGTCCACCTAACCCGTTTGGTTTGGAAGAAGCGGCGTTAATCACCGAAGCGCCGGGACAAACGGGACGTAGCTGCGTGGTCGTTCGGGCCCAAAGGAGAATACCTGTTGCCGGCGGCGGGTATTTGGACACTGGCTGGAAAAGCCGAGACGAATCTCGGCTCAGCAGTCCCGACGCCACGAGCTCTACGCGGAACGGGTGCCGATCATCAGTCCGGCCGGGCCTGGCATGCGGACGCGGCGGATGGCGGTGAGGCCGGCGGCGTGCATCCATGCGGTGTATTCGGGCTCGCTGTAGCTGGCGCCGGCGCGGGTGCCGACCAGCATGTTCAGCGAAAACAGGGCCGCCGATTGGGGCGCGCACTTGTCCGGCTCGAGGATAAACTCCTGAATCGCCAACCGCCCGCCCGGCGCCAGGGCGTCGTAACAGCGCGCGATCAGGTGCGCATTTTCCTTTTCGTCCAGCATATGGCAGATGGCGGAGACCAGCACCAGATCATAGCCTTCGCCGAGGTGGTCCATGCGCAAATCGCCGATGCGGGTGTGGACGCGGCTGGGCAGGCCGGCTTGCTCGATGTGGCGCTGGGCGATCGGCACGACCGCGGCCAGGTCGACGATATAAGCCTGCAGCTCCGGATTGGCGGCGGCGAAGGCGATGGAGTAGGCGCCGGAGCCGCCGCCCACATCCAACATGCGATGCACACCCTGTGCGCCCAGCGCGGCCACTAGCGACGCCGCCCGCTCCGTGGCGTTGCGGTGCATGGCGGCGATGAAAGCCTGCGTCCAGTCGCTCGATCGCTCCGCCATCTCCTGGTGGATCACGGAGGTGCCGGCGCGCACGCACTCGGTGAGGGTCGACCAGTTCTTCCAGAGCCCGGCGGTGTGCAGCAGGCCCGGGCGCGCGTTGTGCGGTGAACTGGCAGTGAAATAGCGGGCTGTCGCGGGCGAGTTGTGAAACACGCCGTCGCGTTTGGCGACCAGTTGGAGCGACGCCAGCGCGTGCAGCAGCATTTCGGTGGCGCGGGGATCGGCGTGGATGCGGGCCGCGATATCGGCCGCCACGCCACCCTCGCCGATGGCGGTAAACAGGTCGAGCTCGAGCGCCGTCAAAATGACGCGGCTCTGCTGGAAGGCGCGGATGCGGTCGTTCAGGTCGTCGGGCAAGGCGCCGGCGGCTTCGCGGGCGCGCATGACGGCCAGGCGCTTGTCGCGGTTAGCCGCCATTTCGGCGCGGATCGCCTCAACATCCGGGCGCACGAGGCGCGCCACCGGCCGGCCGTGGCGAAAGTGTTCTTCCACCAGCTCGCGCGCATCCGGCGGAGTCAAGCCACAGTACCAGGTTCCCTCCGGATACACCACCGCGTTAGGGCCGCTTTCGCACAACCCCAGCGATCCGCACGCGGTTACCTGCACCTGGCTTTCCAGGCCCTGCGCGGCAACCTCGCGCCGCAAGGCTTCGAGTACCGCCAGACCGCCGCGAGCGCCACAGCTCGGCGCGCCTTCCGGCTTCTGCTGGTCGCAGACGAATACGTGAAAACGAAAGGGTTGCATGCCATCCCTCCGCCCACGAGCTTAACAGAGCGCAACGTCCGAATCGGAGTGGGCCCGTGGGCGGCATTCCGCACGCTCTGTTACGGTTCCGTTAAGCCTGGCGGAATTTGGTTCCCAATCGGGCTGCTGTCGTTTAGATTGAAGATAAGTGCCCAGATACGCAGCCATCGACATCGGCAGCAACTCGATCCGCATGGAAGCGGCCGAGATTGCCACCGGGCAGCCGACCCGTGTATTGGCCTCCGACCGCGAAGTGACCCGCCTGGGCGAAAGCGTGTTTCGCAACGGCGCGGTCAGCGAGGAGGCGATCAAGGCGACCTGCGCGGTATTGGCGCGGATGGCCGCGCTTCACCGCAAATTGGCGGTGGTAGGAGTGCGAGCGGTGGCCACCAGCGCCATCCGCGACACGCGAAACCAGCGGGAGTTTCTGGAGCGGGCTTCGGAGGCGGCCGGGACGCACGTGGAAATCATTTCCGGCCGCGAGGAGGCCCGGCTGATTCACCTGGGCGTGGAGAACGTCTGGCCGCAGGGCGGGCGGCGGGTGCTGATCTGCGACATCGGCGGTGGCAGCGCTGAAATTGTGGCCAGTGAAGATGGCGGACTGCACATGGGGTTTTCGAAACCCTTGGGAGCCGTGCGACTGCGCGAGATCTTCCTCAAGGACGATCCGCCGTCGCCGCGCCAGTTGAACCAGATGCAGGAGTTCATCGAGGACAAGCTTTCGAGCGTGGTGCGGCGGCTGGGACCGGCGAAGTGGGAGCGCGCGATCGGCACTTCGGCCACGGCCTCGGCAGTGGCCGCGGCGGTGGCGCGGCTGCCCCGGTCGCGGCGCGACGAAATCGACCGCTTGCGCATCTCCACCGCGCAGGTTCGCAAGCTCTATTGGAAGCTGGCCGGGTTGAGCCTGGCCGGCCGCCGCAAGGTGACCGGCATCGGGCCGCGCCGCGCCGAAATCATCGTGCCCGGCATGGCGGTGCTGCTGACCTTTCTGGAGCGGTTCCACTTGCCCGCCATCTACTACTCGCGCGCGGGCGTGCGCGATGGCGTAATTGCGGACCTGGCGGCGCGCAACGTGGGCGCGGAGCTTTCCCGCCTCACCCGCGAACAGCGCCGCGAGGTAGAGGACATGGGCCGCCGCTACGGAGTCTCGGTGGAGCACGCGCGCAGCGTGGCCCACATCGCCGGCCTGCTGTTCACCGCGCTGCATCCGCTGCATCGCCTGCCGCCGGCCGCCGGCAAGCTGCTTGAGGCGGCCGCTCACCTGCTCGACGTGGGCCACTACATCTCCAGTTCCAGCCACCACAAGCACTCGTATTATGTGGTGGCGAACTCGGATATGCCGGGTTTCACCGAGCGCGAGCGCGTGCTGGTGGCCGCACTCTGCCGCTATCACCGCAAAGCGCTGCCCAACCCCGTTCACACCGCCTTTCAGTCCCTGGCGCCGGAGGACAAGCGTGCGCTGACGGTCTTGATTCCGCTGCTGCGGCTGGCCGACAACATGGTGCGCGGGCCGGAGCGGCGCATCGAGAGCCTGACCTGCCGGGTGCAGAACGGCGAGGTGACGCTGCTGGTTCACTCGAACGGCGATATCGACCTGGAACAGTGGGGCGCCGAGCGCGCCGCCGGCGTGTTTCAGCAGGTTTTCAACCGTACCCTGTCGCTGGTCCGCGCGCGATGATTTTGGGGGGTCGTTTCACAATGTGGACAGCCGGGGCGCGGCATGCCACGCCCTGCGCGGGCTGCGAGCCTGCGCCATAGGGGGACTATTTCTTCGGCATCGACAGCGACGTTTGCAGGAAGCGCGCCACGGCGTCGGTCAGTGCGCGGCGGTGCGGCGAGCGCGCCATAGCGAGAGCCTGCACGCGGACCAGCCGGTGGCCCTTCACGCGCAGCGCGTGGAAATAGTGGGGGTGCCCATGCAACGCGTATTCCGGCAGGATGGAATATCCGAATCCCGTCTCGACCAGCTTCTTGAGCGCTTCGGTATCGTCGGCTTCCATTACCACCCGCGGCGTCACGCAAATCTCCTTGAAGAAGGCGTCAATCATGGAGCGCATATTGCTTCGCTTGGGGTAGAGGACGAAGGCCGCCTTGGCCAGCTCGGCGGGCTCGGCTGGAGCCACATGCCAGCCGCTGATCCGGTCGAGGGAAGGCTTCAACACCAGCAGCTCTTCCTCGAACAGCGGGACGGTTTCCACGTTGTCGGCGGGATAGGGCAGCGAGATCAGCGCCAGGTCGAATCGCCGGTCGAGCAGGCCCGCGACCATCTCCTCGGTGGGGCAAACCATAATGTCGATGCCGAGGTGCGGAAACTGCTTGCGCAACTTGCGCAGCGGCCTGCCCAGGTGGTGGATCAGAGCGGTGGCGCCGGTGGCGAAGTGAAACGGATGCCTGTCGTCCATGGCGTCGCCTTCGAAATCCTGCTCGATCAGGCGAAGCTGGCTGATGACCTCGCGGGCGCGTTCCGCCAGACGCCACGCCGCCGCGGTGGGCGCCAGCCGCTTGCCCGAACGCACGAACAGCTCGGTGTTCAGCTCCGCCGCCAGGCTGTGGAGTTGCAGGCTGACCGCCCCCGGAGTGAGGTTGACCCGTTCCGCCGCCCGCGTGACGCTGGCGCAATCGAGCACCGCTAGAAACAGTTGTAGTTGCCGAACCTCCATCGCGCCTCTCAAATAAGCATCGCACAGAGGAGGGGGCCACAGATGCCTCAGGGAAGCACCTCGGCTGCAGCACGCTGTTGGGCGACGGCCCGTGCTGCCCGCCGCCATCGATAACCATACGCCAGGTTCAGCGGCAATGTCCACCACAATTGAACCGGTGACCGTGATAGCCGTTTCACCGTACTGGGAAGAGAATAAAAACGATCATTCGCATAGCGGAAGCCCGCTAACAGTTCTGCCGCGCTCATCCGCTTGGGCCGATAAACCACATCGTCGCGGCTGTTGTATTTGCGCCAGTCCCGCGTCATTATGCGCCCTTCCTCCTCCATCCTCCGAAACAGCGGGGTACCTGGAAATGGCGTCAGCACGTTGAAAGTCGCATTCTGAACCCCGGCCTTTTCCAAGAAATCGATGGTGTCCTCAAATATTTCCGGCGTATCATGATCGAATCCAAACACAATCCCGGTCTGCACCGCAATTCCATGGGAGTGGATGCGGTCAGTAACCCGTAAATACTCGTCCACCCGATTGAACGCCTTATTCACTTCGGCGATGCTCTTCTGGGAGATTGACTCTAACCCCAAGAACAACTGTTTACACCCGCTCTGCGCCGCCACCTCCAGGAATTCGTCGTCACGGCCCGCATGAATGCTGGCCTGACTACTCCACCACTTACGATAGGGAGCGATGGCGCGACATAGTCTCTTTGCATATTCGATATCCCCGGCAATGTTGTCATCCCAGAAGATAATTACTTTCCCTTTAAACGAGGCGTATTCCGCGGCGACCTCGCCTACCGGGCGCTTGCGCAGCTTATGACCGTACATCACGGTAACTGAGCAGAAATCACATTGGCAGGGACATCCGCGGGTGGCAAAGAGAACCCCGTTGGCGTGATCGTGCCTGTGAAACAGTTCCTTACGAGCTTCGGGAGTCTTTTCCATAGACGGCGCACGGGTCTGTTGATACACACTGAGATAAGATCCCGCTGCAAAGCCCTTCAGGAAGTCTTCCCACAAACCTTCCGCCTCACCAATGAATATTACATCAGCGTGTTGCGCGGCCTCTTCGGGCAAGAGGGTCACATGCGGACCACCCATCACCACACAGATGCCTCGCGCCCTGAAACGCGCAGCTATGTCATAAGCATGAAGAGCGCTCGGCGTATGAAAGGTGATTCCAATAACATCAGCGTGAATGCTCCAGTTAATATCTTCACCTTCCTCGTCAATGTGGACAACGTACCAACTCAGAGGGACCCTGGCGGCGAGATAGGGCATGGTAATCTGCTGGAAGTTGAGCACCCGCGCCCTCCTCACTCTTCGAATTTCCGGCGAAGAGGCCGTTATCAAGACAAGCGTCGGCATAACCGCTTCTCAAGGCCGAAGTGAGTTTGTTCCGCGGTCAGCCGACACGAGGCTCCGGGCACCTGGCCCACTTTGGAAGTGACGGTACCACAAATCAGAATGGTGCGTCGGCGCCGTCGAGTTTTTCGCTCAGCGCCTCATGGAACCTGCTATATTTCTGAATGGTGGAATCTAATGGAGGAGTGCGAGGAGTCACTGGTATAAGCCATGAGCGACGCTGAAGTTCATACACTGATTGAGGACCTTTTTTCGCTGGATGGGAAGACCGCGGTGGTCGTCGGCGGGGGAGGAGTGCTGGCGGGCGAGATGGCCATGGGATTGGCCGGAGCGGGCGCGAACGTCGTGATTGCCGATCTGAACCAGGAGAGTGCGGAACGCCAGGCCCAGTCGATCCGCGACTTGGGGCGCAAGGCGCTGGCGTGTCAGGCCGATGTTACCCGGAAGGCGGACATTCAGCGCGTCCTCGAAGCCACCTTGGCCAATTTCGGCGGCGTCGACATTCTGTTGAACGCAGCGGGGATTAATTCGGGCACGCCGTTTTTCGAAATCGAGGAAGCCGAGTGGCAGCGCATCCTCGACGTCGATCTGCGCAGCGTCTTTCTGGCTTGCCAGGTGTTCGGCAAGGCGATGGTTGACTCGGGTAAAGGCGGATCTATCATCAACATTTCTTCGGCGTCTTCGGACCCTCCGCTATCCAAGGTGTTCACTTATTCGGTGGCGAAGGGCGGCGTAAATCAGATCACCAAATTCCTGGCGCGCGAATTTGCCGAGTCTCGGGTGCGCGTGAATGCCATTCAGCCCGGATTCTTTCCGGCGGAGCAGAACCGCAAGCTGCTCACCGAAGAGCGCGTGGCATCCATCATGAACCACACACCCATGCGCCGTTACGGGGCGCCTTCGGAGCTGGTCGGCGCGGCCGTGTATCTGGCTTCCGATAAGGCATCCTCGTTTGTCACCGGCAGCATCGTGCGGGTTGACGGCGGCTTCGGCGCGATGACGATCTAAGCAGTGGGGCAGGTCCCCGACCTGCCAGCTTTGAAAAGGCAGGTCGGGGACCTGCCCCACTCGCGCCTAACGTTGAATTCTGGCGGATCCGCCTTTGGCGAAGGCGCGGACCTGGTCGACGGTCGCCATGGTGGTGTCGCCGGGGAAGGTGGTCAGCAGCGCGCCATGGGCCCAGCCCAATTTGACGGCTTCGGCCGGCTCCTCGCCGCTGAGCAGGCCATAGAAGAATCCGGCAGCGAAGCCATCGCCGCCGCCCACGCGGTCGTAGACATCCAGCTCCGCCACGGGCGCATTGTAAACCTCGCCATTGACCCAAGCCACCGCACTCCAACTGTGCCGGTTGGTGGAGTGAACCTCACGCAGGGTGGTCGCCACCACCTGAATCTGGGGATGCTTGGCCACTGCCTGCTCGATCATACCAACGAACGCCGAAGGATCCAGCTTGGATTTCGCCGCCACTTCCGGCCCGGCGATGCCGAGCCCTTTCTGTAAATCCTCCTCGTTGCCGACCAGCACGTCGACGTTCTTGACGATGCGGCCCAATACCTCGGCGGCGCGCGCTTCGCCGCCCGAGATATTCCAGAGCTTCTGACGATAGTTGAGGTCGAAGCTGACAATGGCGCCGGCAGCCTTGGCCGCCTGCATACCCTCGATCACAACCTCCGCGGTGGTGGGGGAAAGAGCGGCGAAGATGCCGCCCGAATGAAACCAGCGCAGGCCGCCCGAGAAAATCTCGCTCCACTTGAAATCGCCCGGCTTCAGACGGCCCGCCGCTTCGTTCGAGCGGTTATAGAAAACCACCGGGGCACGCGCCCCACAGCCGCGGTCGCTAAAAACAGTGGCCATGTTCGGACCGGTGACGCCGTCGTGCGCGAAGTGTTTGTAGAAAGGCTTGACGCCCATGGCGCGCACGCGCTCCGCGATCAGGTCGCCGATCGGATAATCGGCCATGGCGCTGACGATGGCTGTGTTGAGCCGAAAACAATCGGCCAGGTTGGCCGCCACGTTGAATTCGCCGCCGCTGACGTGAATGCGGCACTCCACGGCCTTACGAAACGGAATGACACCCGGATCGAGGCGGTGCACCAAAGCGCCGAGCGAAACCAGGTCCAGCGCTCCCTCCTGCGGAATCTTCAGGGATTGACCCATGTTTTCTTGTGAACCTCGCTTGTGACGATTGTCAAAAAGACGGCAGTTTTTCAAGTTATGATCCGGCGCCGCCGGCTGTCAAGGGCCGACGATCTGAATCCTGGATTTAGCCGGGCTGAACGGTAGTCGGCGGCGGCGCACCGATCGCCTCGCGTCGCCTTGGTAAACTGAGGTTGAGTTGGAGGGACACGAAGATGAAATTTTTTCTCGATACGGCGAACCTGGATGAGTTGCGGAAGGGCGCGGCCTGGGGAATCGTCGATGGCGTCACCACCAATCCTTCGCTGATCGCCAAAGAGGGAAAACCGCTCGAGGAGCACATCCGGGAGATCTGCGGGATTATCGACGGTGATATCAGCGCGGAGGTGGTCGCGACCACCTCGCCGGAGATGATCCGCGAAGGCAAGGAGCTGGTCAAGATTCACCGCAACGTAGTCGTCAAATGCCCGCTGACGCGGGACGGTATCGTGGCCACCAAGGCGCTGGCCTCCGAAGGCATCCGTGTCAATGTGACGCTCTGCTTCTCCGCCAACCAGGCCTTGATCGCGGCCAAGGCGGGAGCGTACATCATCAGCCCTTTCGTGGGGCGGATCGACGACATCAGTTGGACCGGCATGGACCTGGTTCGCGACATCTTGCAGATCTACCGGAACTACGGCTACAAGACGCAGGTTCTGGCGGCTTCGCTGCGGTCGCCCACGCACGTTTCCCAGGCCGCGCTGGCGGGTTCGCACATCGCCACCATGCCATTCAAGGTCCTGGATATGCTCTTCAACCATCCTCTGACCGATAAGGGACTGGAGCAGTTCCTGAAGGATTGGAACAAGGCGTTTCAGCCGGCTCCGGTGGGCGGATAAGCGCGACCGATGCCTGGGGCCCTGGTATTCTTGTTTCCGGCTGCGGCTGTCACGCTGGTCCTGGCCGGAGTTCTCGTGGCGCTGGGGGCGCTGGCGGGATACCGAGCGTGGAAGAGTTCGCGCATCACACCGGAAGAGCGCGAACGGTTGCGCCGCACGGCGCTGGCGGCGCGCGGCAAACTGGGCGACGCCTCGCTGGTGGATGTACGCGGCGAGATGGTGGTTTACTCGTACGCGATCCGCGGCGTGGAGTACACGGCGTCGCAGGATGTGTCGACGATCCGCGAGTACCTGCCGGCCGAGGAGTCGTTGAGTGGCCCAGTGTGGGTCCGGTACGATCCCAAGAACCCGGCTAATTCGATCGTGCTGGCGGAGAGCTGGACCGGCCTGAGGACCAGATCGCAGGGTGTACCACAGCCGCGGCGGTGAGAGGTTGACTGTGCGATTTCAGTCTCGGCATCCGTGACGCTACGACGCGTACGGCTGGGCCAGTAACTGATCTTTGCCAATCCCATTTTTAGCCGCCAGTTTTTCAAAGCCCTTGCCGCCCATCCACATATAGAGCGGGCGCCAGAGAGCGAAGGGAATGCGGGTCTTCGCGATCATGCTCATCGCCTCGGCCGGCACCGGAAGTCCCTCAGCCAGAGCCGCTGCGGTCATGTCCAGGGCTGCGATCACATTTTGGACGGGCGCTCTCGAGCGTTTCGCCCCCGTGAGCGGCTGGCCCCCGATCATCCCTCCGCCGCCTAGGGCCAGACCACCGGCCCACGTGAAGCCGCTTTGCGCGGCGAATTCGCGGCATATGGCCAGCGCCACCGAATTCTGGTGCGTTTCGGGAAAGCCGCTGTTCACAATCCCCACCAGGTGCTGCGCGGACGGCTCGCGCCCGGCCCGCTGATGGGCTGCAATCACCACCAGAGCCTTGGTCACGAGATAGGGCAAGCTATCGACGTAAAGCGGAAAGACCAGGAGGACCAGCCCGGCGCGCTCCACCGACGAAAGCAGCGCGCGCTCGCCCTCCGGGCGATTCAGGCTGGCTCGAAGCGTCAGCGATTCCGTCTCCCAGCCTCGCTCCTTGAGGCGGTCCAAAACGTAGCCTCCCAGGACGCCCGACGTGCTGGGCTCTTTGGTCTTGGGGCTGCCCACAATCAGCAGAGCCCGTCGCGCGCCGGCCGGTTCGACGGCCGTGCCGGGCATAACCGGCGCGGGCATCAGCGAAGCAGCCGCATCGCCGAAAGGCAACGCGTCGGACCTGGTCAGGAGCGATTCGAACCGCCCCCGAAGGGCATCGGCGTCATCCGTGGCAAGAACCACCTCGGCCACGGAACTGGGGGGACGCAAATTGATCGCGTTGCGCCCGGCCAGGGTTTTGAAGATATGAGCCTCAAACGGGTTGGGATGCCGCTGGACCCCCACCACCATGAGCCGCGGCCGGTGCTCATAGCGCGGCGTGTGGTGAACCTCCCCATGATCCATCTCGAAAAAGGGGGAAATGAGCTGAACGAACCGGTCCATCATCTTCTTCAACTCCGGCGAGAAACCGCCGAAAGTCACGGGGGTAAAGAGAACCGTTACATCACTCCCGATAATCGCCTTGGCGATTTCGCGGCCGGCATCCGCTTCCACACACATGCCGGGCGTCTTGATCCAGCAATCGAAGCAACCGAGACAATGGGCCAGTCTTATATCGCGCAAGGGGAAGGTCTCGACTTGAGCACCGTCCGCGTGCAACACCTGAGACAACACGTCAAGAATCGGCGACAGGTCCCGATCGCCAGATCCGGCGCCATCCAGGATTACGACCTTCTTTTTCGGCATGCGAGTTTCCTTGGCGCGCGAACTCTTCACTCTGGGGTTAGTTTTCGGTCGGGGCCTTTTCGATGTGATCGATCACCAGTACGTCGAGCGGCGCCTTGCGCGATTCCAGCTTGAGGCCCACCGCTTGCAATGCGCTGAACATCGAATCGCCCGACGCGCGCTCCATGGCCTGAATGGCTTCCGGTGGCAGTGCGTAGCCGGACGAGATGGCCGCCCGGATCATCATGGCGTGGTAGTCCTCCTCGGTAAAGGTGAGGGTGAAATCGTACTTGCCCTTCAGTTCGGTAAAGTCCACCACCGGCCGGTCCTCGAACCGCGCCAGCATATCGGCCACATAGTTCATCTGCATTTTTTTAGCGTCGATGCGGCTGTCCCCCAGCGTGAAGTACGACCCGTGGCCGTAATCGGCCACCACGCCACCGCGGCCCCCGCTGACCGAGACGTTGACGGCGCCGCTATCGGTCTTCTTCTCGCCGCCGTCGCTCGCATCGCTCTCGGGGTCAGGCGGCGCTTCTTTCATCTTGAGCCCTCCCTTGGCGACTACCACGGCGTAAACGGAAAAGTCCTTGGTCTCATGGTGCGTCTTCATCTGAAACCGGTCGAGGAGCAAGGCCTGCAACATCTCCCGCACCTGGTTGCGCGGGGCGCCATCCGGCAGTTTGGCGACAATGTCAAACTTCTCGGTTGCCAGCCAATCCGGCCCGGAGACCTGATACTGCTTGAGGTTGAATGCGATCGCGATCGAATCCTTCAAGGCAAACTGGCGAATGCTGACCTGCGAGCCGTCGATATGCAAACCCAGGCCGACCTGTCCAAGGCCGGTAGGAGCCGACGGCCGGATCGACGCCACCTCGAACTGCGGCGGCGGCGCGGTCTGGCCAAGAACTGTGAATGTTACAGAAACAACAAGGATTGCGGGGCGAATCATGTGCATACTTTTGAATATACGCGTTCGGCGGCGGGAAAGATCCATTGAGTTAGGCGATTCCGGAGGTGGTGCGGCTTACTCGATTAGCCCTTCCACCGTCGCCGGCAATGGGCCCGTCATGTCGCGGAGTTTCTCGAACAGATTGTCATAGAGGGCGGCGTAGTCTTCGATCGCAGGATCGCCGCCGCGCACCTCCGCGAAAGTGCGGCGCATGTGACGCACCGCAACCAGCAGAAGCTTTAGTTCGTCGTCGCTGAATCCGAGCGCTTTCGCCATCGAATGCTCCCCAACAGAATCCACAGCCCGCCGCCAGCGAGCGCCAGCACGCTGGCCACGCGGGCGAACCGCATTTCCGTTCCGCCGTCGTAGACCAGGTCCACCGCGCACGCGCCATCGCAGTGCGGCTCGATCACGATCTGCCCCAGTTTATCGCCCCAAATGCGGCGCGGCGCGCCGTTCACACTGGCGTGCCAACCTTGATCGAAGGTCACCTGCACGGACAGCAGGTGCTCTGGCCGCAAATTGCCGGTGATGCGCGCCGCACCGGTTCCAGTCCAGCGGAAATCGGCCGGTGGGAGGGTGGGATCTTCGAGCGCGGCGAGATAGGTCCGCTCCGCCGTCAGGTCGTACGCGATCGGCGTCCCGCCCACCAGATCGGCCGCGCGGACGGCGTGCGCCAGCGAGTTGGAACCACGCGGCACGGCGTAGATCACTTCGGTTTCATCGCGCCACAGCACGGGCAGGGCGTGGAGCTTGTCGGGGTGGGCATACGGGTGATAGACCTCACGGCTCTGTGGGTCGCCGCCGACGATGGCATCGACGCCGTAGGCCTTCAACCAGCCGAGGCCGACCTCCAGCGAGTCTCCAAAATACACCTGAAAGATGATGTGCTGCAAGAGGGCATTGCGCATGCCGTTGTCGAAGCCGCCGGTCAGCATCGGCGTATCGGTGAAGGCGTTCATCCAGAAGCCGATGGTTCCGGGCGCGAAGACGCGCCGGCCGGGCAGGTGCTCGCCCAGCCAGCGCGAAACGCGGTGTTCGGAGGTGGCTTGGATGTCGATGGCCTGCTCCATGCCGCGCGCGCGGTGGAGTTGGTAAATCCAAACCGGCACGGCGGCCAGCGCCACGGCGCAAACGAGGACCACCGTCGTGCGCCGCGGCAATCGCCGGTAAGCGGGAGCGGCGACGAGCGCCACCGCCAGCCAGAATGCGAGATCCATCTCGAGGTGGTAGCGCTGCGGCTGCGGCAGCAGGGAGAAATGGAACCAGTAACCCGCCAGCGCGATAAAGGCCGTGGCATAGAGAAACAGAATGCCGAATCGCGCCGGGGCGGCCAGCGGCGCACGCCGCATAGCCCAGGCGAGCACGACGAAACCGGCCGCTAAGACAGCGACTAGCGCCACGTGCGCCGGGCCGGATTCGAACCTGCCGCCGACCAGCGGAGCGTTGGCGCGTATGGTGGCGACGATGGAAGGCGCCACGAATGGCAGCGCAATGGCATAGGCGTAACATGCCAGAGCGGCGGCGGTGAGCCACTGGCGAAGAGGGCGCGATTCAAAACCGGCGAAGAGATAAGCGCCCGCGCCAAGCGCCAGCGCGAAGGCGCCGATCCAGTTGCTGAGGACGGTGGCGGCCAGCGCCAGCCCAGCCAACACGTAATAAACCGGCCGGCGTTTGGCCAAGGCCAGGTGCAACAGCGCGATGGCGAGCGGCAGGAACATGAGCGAAGTGAGATGCGGGCCTTCGCCATAGGGCAGCAGAGTCGTCAGCCGGCGCGGCCCGAACCAGCCGCCGCTATCGGGGCGGATCTCTCGCACCAGCCAGCAACTCGGCGAAACCAGCGAATAGCCGAGCGCAGCCAGCCAGGCGGGCACCCGCCCGGCGCCCAATCGCCACGCGGCCCAGAAAACCGTCACCGGGCCCAGCGCGTACACCACGGCGGTAACGATGTGATACGCCAGGGCGGGCGAAATGCGCGCCGCAGCGGCAATGCCGGCCACCGCAAAGTGTAGCAGCGGCGGATAAGTGTCCGGGTAGGGGATGCCTCCGTACCACAGCGGGAACCAGGCGAGATGCGGAAAATGGGCGACGATGTAACGGGCCAGACCGATGTAAGCGGCTTCGATCGACCCCATGTACTGGGTGTAAGGAATGCGAAACAGCCTCCACACCAGGCCGGCATTGATCGAGAAAAGCGCCAGGGCAGCGGCCGCTGTCCTGGAAGCTTCGCGGAATCGGGGCATTGATTTCGATTATAGACGGGCGGGACGCGGGGGCCAGTGGGGCCAGCCAAGGCATGGAACACCAGGGTGCGACGTGTCATACTGAGACCGGAGGAGCATGTCGGCAGCGGTCACAAGGATTACGATTGAGCCCGGCAAGCGGGGCGGTAAGCCGTGTGTTCGAGGTCTGCGCATCACGGTGTGGGACATCCTCGGATGGCTAGGCTCCGGGATACCCGAGGCACAGATTCTCGATTAACATCCTGATCTGGAGAAAGACGACCTCCGTGTACCAGTTCGCGGCCGAGACTGGCCGCAGAGCGAAGCCCGGGTGAGTCTAGGCTACGCTTCAGGAGGCCCTGGGCGTCTTGAGACTATCCACTTGAATTGGATCGGTTCCAGCGCTCTGGACCCAAGGATCCAAGGAAGGCAAACGTGTGATGTCCCTCCGCTTGCCTGGAACGACCCTCCCTCAGGATCTATCTTCTTAACGTCAACGCCATGCACAATCACGGCAATGGAATTCTTTTGGTGCTTCTTCCAGTGTCTGATCTCGTTCTTAGTCAATATCACCGACGCCCCTGACCCCTGCGTCCCCTTCACCTCTACGTAGAAGAGATTCCCATCCCGCGTGCAGGTGTAGTCGTAACACTGGGCTTTAGAGGTATTCTTGAAGCCGCCGAACCCGAACCCTGGGCCGCTAAGTACCTCCTCGGCCCGTTTCATCGCGTGTTGCTCCACTACCAAACGAATCCTGGGATCAGGCTGGAAGCCAGCAGCTAGCTCTTGAGCGTCGAAGCTGTCTGCCTCGGCCTCGGCTTGAGCGTCCAACAGATTCGGGCCACAATAGCCCTTAATAAAGTCAACTGCCCTTTGTATCCACGGAGAGGACTTGCGGGCACCATTCTTGTACGCGTAGCAAACATTTGATTGGCCCGTTTCTCCACGCTGACCCTTCGGAACTAGGCCTCGCCCCCTCCTCCCCGGCGGAAGTAGCACTGCGTCAGAGAGTTTGCCTTCCAAACGGTAATCATTGAAACTGTCGTCCGATATGCCTTCGCCGGCAAGGTGCTCTTGGATACGGCGATGGACCTCGCGCGGGTATCGAACGCTCTCGCGATAAACTGTTGCGTCGCGGTACCATCCAACGATTCGCTGCCCACCGTTGTAAGGAGCAACGAAAACAACAAGCACCCCATCAACGCTCGGGGAGTTTTTCGCCAGGGCAGGATCGATCTTCCGAAGGTCGATGCGCTTAGCTATGATGCCGAAGGTCCCGTACAACGTTCCGTCAAAATCGGGGAAGAAATTGAAAGCTTCGTGGCCCAGATGGTTCTTGGTGTCTTTGCCGCCTCCTTCTGGCCGCTCGTCGCCCTTTTGCGGCCCGGCGTAGAAATGCATGCGGCCAATGCGAACAAACACAATCCGACTCGCTGGTTTCATCAGACACTAAATGTATCATCACGAGAAGAGAGCAGGGCAGTTATAATTGGGTTCTGGCCCTAAAGTGCGAATACAGAAGCTCCTTCTCGGTATCTCGCTGTTGGGCTGCGTTTCGGCCACAGCGCAGGCACCGCAGTCAAAGCCGGCCGGGGCAGCCAGGCGCGACGTCGTAACCCGCCAAGCCCCGGTGCTCGGCGACAGTATCAGCCAATTGATTGATCGGCTAATCTTGGCGGGAGGCCTAACAGGGAGGGGCGAGTTTGAAACCTCCGATCAGTACGATGCCCGACGCAGGGCGGGCGTCGAGAAAGAGGGAACCCTTGTGTTTGTTCTTCCGCCCGGCACCCCCGACGTGACCTATAGCGCAGACGCGCAAGAGACAACGATCAGGCTGAGGACAGGGCACACGCTTTTCGCTGTCGGCGGTTCGGTCTCTGGTAACACCCTCGTCGTCCGGAGCGCGCTGGTAAGTAGGAGTTCGTACGTCGGTTCGAACGCCTTTGGTGTGGGGAAATTGATAGAATCCTCGGTTTCAAGGTCCTACGGAGTTGACGTCGCGCCGTGGTCTCCCCTGACCCTGAACGAGAGTGACACGGCCTTTACGTTTTCAATGGATACCGAAGAGGCGAGGGCCTCGAAACGTTTCCTGCGCGTGGCGTTAGTTGGCAAGCTGACCGAATCCCGTGTATACCCGAGCGAGGAACGGCACACCCCAACGATAACTGAGCCATGGGACTCCATCACCAAGGGCCTGTACATTCCGCTCCTGCTGGAGGGAGTGCGAGTTCTCGATTCCCGCACCGGAGAAATGGTGAGCGACTTCACTCCCAACATGAAGGTCGCAAAGTAGGCTGCAGTAGAGCTGAACCCCGAAGTTGGGCGCCGTCCTCCTTACAATCTCACCCCGCGGGTGGCGGAATGGCGACGTTCGTTTCGCCCCAACCGCTCGGGCATTGGATTCTGATCTTCAGCTCGCGGGCCTCCTGGGACAGGGTCTGATAGGCGATTTCGTAGCGGGCGTTAAGATTCAGGTAAGCCTCCTCGATGCGGGCGATGATTTGCTCGGGCGAGGGGGCATGCGTGTAGCTGATGCGGGTCTTGTTGCAGAGATCCACGAGGGCGGGATTGGGGACTGACGAGATGACTTGGACGAGGCCGAGGGCGGCGCCCACGGTGGCCACCAGGCCGGGCCCGGCGACGCCGCGGACCGGCTCGGCGGCGAAGACGACGACGTGGCGTTTGCCGCGCGCCAGGGTGGATTCGGCCCGCAGAGCACGCCAGAGAGTTTGCCACATATCGGCGCAGTCGGTACGTTGGGTCAGGCGGCGGAAGGAATCCGCCAGGGCCTCCGGATTGGGGGTGAAGGATATTCCGTTGGCCTGGGACGCTGGGGCGGTCGTGGCGGCCTGACCGGCCGGCAACCACGGCAGGTACGCCCACAAATCCGAAGGCCGCTTTCCAGCCAGGCAACCGAGCGCACCGGTCACCCAGGGAGGCTCCTGCGCCTCGCCGCCGCGGGGGAACAGGAAAACCACCGACATGGGAGGCGGACTAGGGCGGACCGTCACCTGGTAGTTCAGCACCGGTTGTCCGTCCTCGGAGAGCATAAAGTGGATGGCGCGCAGCGCGGGTGGAGCGGAGCCCGCGGTGCCCACCGCTACCTGCAGGCGCCGCGTCAGTTTGGGCCCGGAGGCCGCGGCGGCGGCCATGGTTTCGAGCATCAGGCTGGAGAGGCGCCAGGGCTGCCCGGTGGCCGCCCGCGCCACGGCTGCCTTGATGCACGCGACCGACCGCAAGGCCCGCGACCGCACCATAGGGTGTGGATCCCGCAACAATTGCGCCACTGGCTCGCGAAACCGCGGGTCCCCGGTCTCGCCCATCACCCAAGCGGCGGTGGCGCGGAAGACCGCGGCCGGATGAGCGGCCAGCTTGATGGTTTCGGCAAGGGACGCGGATTCCCCCATCGCATAGAGCCCATACAGCGCATTGCCCACCACGCGGTTGTTGGTATCGCGCAGAGCGGCCAGCATCAGGTCGCGCGCCTCCTCGGTTTCCACCCCCCACAACCCTTCCACGGCGTTGGCGCGCAGGCGAGGGTCTGCGTCGCCCATGTGGCTCTGCACCCACGCGGCGCTGCGGTTGCTGCGCCCCATGATGAGCGCGGCTTTGGAGCGCAATCCGGCATCCGTCGAGTGCAGCAGTCGGGCGAGCGACGGCAGGATACGGGTGCCATCCGAGACGCGGGCCAGGATGTCGAGCAGGCGGGACGCATTGGCGGCGAGCAGCGGCCGCGTGCCGGCTGTCACGCCTTCAGCGACGTGACGGGCCAGACTGAGCTCCACCATCGGGTCGAGCTGAATCGCCATGCGGACGGCCGCAGCCGCCTGTTCGACTGGTAGAGACGCTTCGCACAAGAGCGGCTCCAACAGATCGTTGGCAACCAGCATGCCCACCAGGAAGCGCAGGCCGCGGGACTGTTCCTGGGTGCGCAGTACCTCCAGCGCACCGCGACAAAACAGGTCCGGATCGTTCCCCAGCAACTCTTCGATGCGCTGCTGATTGCCCGCCTCACCCGCCGACACGCTCGCCACCAGGGCCGCGAAACCTGTCGGGTTGATGTCCCCTGCCTTCCCGCTGCTGGGCGCATATGGCAGCACATTCTACAAATCGGTCAAGGCCCTTAAACCTTTAGAGTGTTTACACGGTCCTACTTAGAGGTTGCACACGTAACTAGGGCAGAGCCGCGTATGGCCCGGCCCCTTCGGCGGCGACGCCGCGGCGGCCTGGCGGGCGCCATTATAATCAAGTTGATGCAAACCAATAGCTTTGGCGCCAAGGCGAAGCTGCGCGTGGGCTCGGCCGAGTACGAGTACTTCCGGCTTCAGGCGGTGGAAGAAAAGGGCGTGGGCAATGTCGGGCGGCTGCCCTTTTCGATTCGAATTCTGCTCGAAAACCTGCTCCGCTCGGAGGACGGGCACCGCGTGCAGGCCTCCGATGTGCAGTACGTAGCGCGCGGCCAGGCTGCCGCGGAGGGCAAGGAAATCAGCTTCATGCCGGCGCGCGTTCTGTTGCAGGATTTCACCGGAGTGCCGGCGGTAGTGGATCTGGCGGCGATGCGCGATGCGCTTTCCGCGGCCGGCGCCGACCCCAGCCGCGCCAGCCCGCTGATGCCGGCCGATCTGGTGATCGATCACTCGGTGCAGGTGGACAGCTTCGGCTCGCCCGAAGCTTTCGGGATCAAT
>Ga0181517_10002398_pt1 | contig 19214 bp, 10 predicted proteins | sample PEATcosm2014_Bin_31_FD_119748 | JGI IMG/M metagenome (GOLD analysis project Ga0181517, IMG submission 119748) | Peatland microbial communities from MTU Mesocosm Facility, Houghton, MI, USA - PEATcosm2014_Bin01_30_metaG | ecosystem: Environmental > Terrestrial > Soil > Wetlands > Peat | place... | reverse complement strand
TCGGAAACCGATCGCCATCGACGAACACGACGACCGGAATTTATCTCTAACTCATCCGCCATGAGCCGATCTTTACGCTTGACGCTCTCCACGGCCAGAAGGGGAAGGGCGTACGCTTACGAACAATCCACAACTGTTGCCATAGATAAAGTGAATAGCTCAGTGTTCCCAAATATACCGCAAGACGTGAATTCAAAAGATTAGCCGCACTAAGGCGATGGTAGCGTACGAATCGTTCCAACGAGGCTGCAATCAGTATGTTGGTGAGGGTTATCCCGGTAATTGCTATGAATGTGCCTTCATACCGCACGAGCGCCACACTAGCAAGTATGGCGCTTGGAAGTACCCAGAAGAGTCTGGAGCGTAGAAATCTCTGGTACCCCTCATTCCGCCCGAGCCAACCCCACAGGCAGGCGAGAATGCAGCCGCAGGCAAGCCCGTCCATGTTTGTCTCGAATCCAAAGTAAGGACGAGTGAACCGCAAAAGGCAGGCAGCAGGTAGAGTGCAGAATGCCACCACGACCGCACGACGTCTTCCAAGCGACACCATCGCGGCAGGCCAAATCAGATAGAACTGCTCTTCCACAGAGAGCGACCATAAATGACCTGTATACCAGTCTCCACCGCCAAAATAATTCCGCACGTAAAGGAACGATGCAAGGAAACTATTTAGTGGGATCGATAGTACCCCCATACCGGCGAGGATGATCAGTACAAGCATGAACACGTAGCTGGCAGGGAGAATTCGTAGTGCGCGCCGAATGTAGAACTGTTTTAGTGAAATTCTGCCTTGCTTGTCGTGTTCCTGAAGCAAGAGTGTTGTTATGAGAAACCCGGATATAACGAAGAATATCCGAACGCCCAGATGACCATACGCAAATCGTAGGGGAAAATGCCCGGTTCCCCAACCTGGTAGGATGTATCGACCGCCTGCCAAGTGAGACTGAATCACTAGAAGAATTGCTACCGCTCGGAGGCCATCTAAAGACGGGAAACGACCTCGCACCCGGGTCGGAAAACGCTCGACGTCAACAGATTCAGGATTTCCAAATGCACGGAAACCGGATACGGTATGCTTGGCGAACGTTTCTATCGTCGATTTTGCGTCATTCGTGAATTTCACTGAGTCCTCGCCGCTCGATGGCAAAGTTCATATGAAGAAACTGCAATCATCTGTTTCGGTAACGGTTCTAGTTAATTCTATAGATCGTGAGGGAGATCGGCGGGTGGCCGGGTGCCGAGTGCCGGGTGCGCCGCCTCTCGCAGAGATGTGGGAAAGCAAGCCCCTCGCACGACCCCTTTGCAAATAATTACCCTCATCCAGCGCACGGTATTGCCATGGTAAAGCAGGCCGGAAATGAGATCAGCCTCATGCGGTCATCGTGCAAGTCGTATCCACAAGGCGCGAACTTGGACACAATCGTCAAAAATTCGACTGGCAAGATAGTTCAGACCAGCACTTACACCTGTCCCCCGTCTGAATTTGCTGAGCCGGCTTTGGCTAACCGTTTTAGCCATGGAATGAGCGCAATCAATGCAACCACGGAAACAAGGGCAAGGATGACAAAAATCGCATAAAACCTTCCGGGGCGAATGGAAGCTGAATACGAAGCAATCGACCCTGCGAACTTATTGCCGATCCCTTCTGCTAGAAACCATGCTGCCATGAGCCGCGAGCCGTAGCGTTTAGGCGCGATTTCAGTTACATAGGAAAGTCCAACAGGCGAGAGCAATAGTTCGCCCCAGGAGCGAAACAGATCCGTCGCAACGAACCAAAGTGGACTAACCAGGAGCAAAGTCTCGCTACGGAAACCCGCCCAGGTCGCGAAACCAAAACCGATGGCAAGGAGCAAGTATGCAGCTGCCATTTTTGTTGGGGCCGATGGCTCTCGTCTTTTCTTCTCCAAATATTCCCACAAAAAGGCGAGCAAAGGGGCGAAGGCCAAAATGACGATGGGGTTAATCGATTGAAACCAACTGGTGGGAATCACAAAGATCCCTAGATTCCGCGCGACGTGCCTGTCCGCAAACAGGCTTAGTGAACTGCCCACCTGCTCATAGCATGCCCAGAAAGGAATTGTGCTGATTACGACAATAATGACGGCCCATATCCTTTTGCGGTCTTCCGGAGTAGACGGGGTAGCTCTCTCGGCTTCTTCATTTGTACGGACGGGTCCATATCCAATTCCTGGCAGGTAGCGCCCCCGGCCCCAAAGGTACAGTGCCAAGCCAAGCACCATTCCCACGCCGGCGGCCCCAAACCCATAATTCCACCCGGCTCTTTGCGCCAGGTAGCCACAGGCCAACGGAGCGAGAAGCGCGCCTACGCTGATACCCATAAAGAAGATGGTGAAGCCGGCGTCGCGCCGCTTATCGTCCGGCGCATACAGCTGACCGACCATCGTTGAAACATTGGGCTTGAATAGCCCGGTACCTAGAATGATGAGGGCAAGACCAAGATAGAACGAGGAGCCTGCTCGAAAAGCCAGTGTGAAATGGCCGCATGCGATAATCGCACCACCCCAAAGCAAAGACCGTCGAGTCCCAAGATACCGGTCCGCAATGTAGCCCCCAAGCATGGGAGCAATATACGCGAGAGCCGTGTAATTGCCGTAGAGAGTGGCGGCGCGACTGATCGACCACCGCTGAGCATTGACCAGATACAGCACCAGCAATGCCTTCATGCCGTAATAGGAGAAGCGCTCCCACATCTCCACCAGGAAAAGAAACATCAGGCCGGGAGGGTGGCCAAACAACCCGTTTTCCGGATTGAATCCCGAGTTCTCTATGTTTGCTGTTATCCCGCCCCTCATTGGGACGATCCACCAGGAGGAATGTGTTCCTCCAGATATCGTGCGAGCAGGTTACGCAGGTGAAAGGAAGATCCAGGTCCCTCTGACAAAGCATGCGTGCGGTTCGGGAAATCCATAAAGTCGAACGATTTCCCAAGTGCAATGAGCCGATTGACCAGTAACTCTGTAACTTGGAAATGGCAGTTGTCGTCTCCTGAACCGTGGACGATGAGTAACTTCCCTTGCAGTCCCTGAGCAAAGTTGATCGGCGACCCGTTGTAGTAGCCCTTGGGGTTGTCTGCCGGCAAACCCATGTAGCGCTCCTGGTATATCGTGTCGTAATGTCGCTGGTCAGCCATCGGGGCCACGGCCATACCTACTGCAAAGAGGCCGGGATATCGGAACATTAAATTCAATGTATTCGAGCCTCCTCCGCTCCACCCCCAAATAGCCATCCGGGAACGATCGATAAAGGAGTGTCCTTCGGCAAATCTCAGTATGGCTTCAGACTGCTGCACAGAGGAAAGCGGACCAAGGCTGCCAAAGACAATCTTGCGCCAGGCGCGACCTTTTGGCGCGGGCGTACCCTGATTGTCAAAACTTAAGACAATATACCCGTCGTCTGCGATGGCACGGTGAAATAGCGTTGTGTCGCCGCCCCACTTGTCAGTCACAGTAACTCCCGCCGGTTCGCCATAAACAAAAACCAGAACCGGATATTTCTTTGCCGGATCGAAATGCGGTGGTGTGATCATCCAGCCACCGAGGGTAACCCCGCCTTTGATCGGCACTTGGAAGAACTGCGTCGGCGACGGGATCAGTGACTTCACCTTTGTCGCTAAAGTGTCATTACTTTCGAGAACCCGCATCCTGCGATGGCTGGGAAGACGAATCAGATCTGTTACCGGCGGGTGATCGGCAGTCGAGTAAGTATGAAAAGCCCATTGGCCATCAGGTGAAATGTCGTAGGTGTGGCTACCAGGTTCGTCCGCAGGTGTTATGCGTTCAGAGGGACCGTGGCCGTCGAGGGGTACGCGATAGAGGTAGCGTTGCGTAGCATTTGTGGGGGAAGCGATGTAATAACACCAGTTGTTCTGATCATCGACTGAAATATCATCAATGACGTCCAGGGCGCCTTGTGTCAGTAACTGCAAAGGCCCGTCTGTCTTCAAAACACTGTAGATATGACGCCATCCGTCGCGCTCACTCAACCAGAGCAAACTTTTTCCATCATGGGCCCATGGGAACGAGCCCACCAGATCTACCCATGCCGCATCTTCGTCTTCAAGAATTGTCCGGACGGATCCTGTGTGCGCATCCGCCAGCAGCACTGTATCTCTATTCTGAAGCCGATTCAGCACTTCGAGAGCCAGTTCATTCGAGTTACCGGCCCACGCCATCTGCGCGATATAGTGTTCTCGCGGATCTCCCGGAACGTCCATCCAATGCGTAGATCCTCCATCCACGCCGATGACGCCAACGCGGACAGCGGAGTTCGTTGTTCCCACTTGCGGATATGGATACTGCTTCAAGGTGGGGTATTCTTCCGCGGTGTCATTGATGAGCGTGTAGACACCGACACCGCTCGTATTGAATTGCCAATAGGCAATCGACAGGCTGTCCGGACTCCACCGAAAGCCGCTTCGAATGTCGAGCTCCTCCTCATTGACCCAATCGGAAGTTCCGTTGATCAACTCCGCCGAACCGTCGGTGGTTAGAGGTCTGATTGCTCCCGATTCCAGGTCCTGTACATAAATGTTGTTGGCATGCACATAGGCCACGCTGTGCCCATCTGGCGAGAATTGTGCAAACATGAGCGAGGCGGCTGGAGCGTCGCCTCCAAGCTTCTGCAGCTTCCCGCTTGTTAAGTTCAGCACCCAATAATCACCACGGGTTTTTTGCCGCCACACTTTTTGTGAGTTCGTGTAGATAAGGAGGAGCTTGCTGTCTTTGGACCACGCATAGTCATCGATGCGAATAGGTGTCGTAGCCGGCGCCGGGACAAGGCGGGAAGCAGAAACCAACACCGTTCGCGCCCCATCGGCGGTCTCGTAACGCACGATGTCCTCAGCCTCAGAATCCGGATAGGCTGCGGATGGTTCCACTGTCGTGTAGGCGACTCCTCCGTCGAGCCACCGCGCTGGTCCAAAACTCTTCACGTCGAATTCATGCTTATTGAAGATTTGGTCGAGCGTTTCAGCGAGCTTCGGCGATGTCTTGGCGTGAGCGCAGACACCGATTGAGATCGATAGCATCAGAGAAACAGCTTTCAATCGAGCGAGTCGCTTCGTCATAATTCATGCTCCCTGGGTAATTAGAAGACTGCCTGGCAGCTCATCACTGCTTTGCTCCCGCATGACCTGGATCAGTCCATGGATAGAAGTGTAACTTCTGATCTCGGCTCAAGCGTCAAAATTGTGTTGGAGCTGGGCTTCGTGTCAGTGCCAACTCCCCGGTTGCTTTGCGATTAGTTGGGAGCAATAGCTCTCGGGTGCAGGGAGTAGGTTCCACCTGCAGTCGTCTTGAACTCGACGAGATCGTTTTCCAGGGGTACAAAAGGAACCGGGGCACTCAACGCGGAGACTCCGGAGAGTCCTCCTGAAATGCGCACTCTGCAGGGACTGTCCTGTCCGGAATGAATCGAGGCAGCGACGATTCTATTGCTCTTCCACTCCATATCGACCACAAAACCTCCACGCGCCTTCAGGCCCTTGACGAACCCGTTAGCCCACGCCTTCGGAAGAGCCGGGACAAGGTGGATCTCCCCGGCATGGGACTGGAGCAGCATCTCGGCGATACCGGCAGTCGCCCCTAGATTTGCATCAATCTGAAAGGGAAGGGCATTCATCAGGTTCGGATAAGTGCCTCCGTCTGTATAACTGGTTTCATCCTTATTTACGAGAGTTAGTAACTTCTGAACTTCCCGGTAGGCATACTCCCCATCGAGAAGGCGGGCGCGAAGACAAATCTTCCAGGCCATTGACCAGCCTGGACCGCCGTCGCCTCTCGCTTGCAATAGCTTTGACGCTGCTGCTGCAAGTTTAGGTGTTCCCCTCGGAGTAATCTCATGGCCGGGATAAAGACCCCAAAGGGGAGAGAGATGGCGGTGATGATCCTCGGGGTCATCCCAGTCTTCAAGCCATTCCTGAAGTTGGCCCCACTTACCGATCTGCAAAGGTGCGAGCTTCTGCCGAGTATCCCGGAGCTGCTGACGGAAGCCCGCGTCCACGTCCAAAATCGTGCTTGCTTGAATGCAGCCTTCAAAAAGATCTCTCAGAATCGACATATCGATTGTTGGTCCAGCGCAAATCGTAGTTCCCTTCAGGTGAAGGTTCGTCACCTCGTCCCAGAAAGGAACGCTTTCCGAAGGGGTCTGAGGGAAGTGCTCCGGGGAGGTCGAGGGACACGTCACCATCCATTTGTGCTCCGGATGCTCCACCAGCGTATCGAGGAAAAATTGTGCCGAGCCCTTCATAAGGGGATAAAACTTCTTCAGAGCGTCGAGGTCGCGATTAAACAGATAGTGTTCCCACAGGTGCGTGCATAACCAGGCTCCGGCGGTCGCAAAGGTCCCCCATGTGGGGCCATCCATGGGGGCGCAGGCCAGCCAGAGATCCGTATTCTGATGTAACACCCAGCCCCCGGCGCCATAGTTTATTTCAGCCACCCGGCTTCCTGGTTCCACTATGTCGGCAATCATCTGAAACAGGGGCTCTGCGCAGTCAGACAGATTCACCGGCTCCGCCGGCCAATAATTCATCTGGAGATTGATGTTGGTCGTGTACTTGCTGCCCCATGAAGGCATATTGGAGTCGTTCCATATCCCTTGCAGATTTGCAGGCAGGCACCCTGGCCGTGAGCTTGCAATCAACATGTACCGACCGAACTGAAAGTAGAGAGCTGCCAGAGCTGGATCGTTTGTCTGCGGAAAACTCTTCAGCCGTTCATCGGTGGGCAGACTCGCAGTTTTCGATGAGCCAAGGTTCAGCCGCACCCGCCGAAAAAGCCTCTGATGCTCGGCCACATGGTCACTGCGCAATGCCGCATAGGGCTTCGCTGAAGCTGCTTCCAACTGCTGCTTTATCCTTGCTTCCTGATTCCCGCCTGCATCCTTGTAATTGATAAAGCTTGTTCCCGCTGCAATCAGAATTGTTACAGCATCGGCCTCTGCAACATTGATTGTGCTGTCCTCGGCCTTGATGGCTCCTCCCTCGGCGACAAAGCGGGCCCGCGTCCAATATTGCAATTGGCCGTGAATGTCTTCATCGGACATCGCACGGCCGCGCACCATGATTTCGTTTGGTGAAATAGCATCGTAGAGCGCGTCGTCGCTTCGCTGTTGCTCATTACCTGCAATCGACGCCGCGGAAAATGAGATTTTTCCTGGTTGGTTCGCAGTCAATCGAACCACAATGACCTGATCCACAGCGCTTACAAACACTTCCCGCTTGAATGTGACGTCGCCCAACCTGTATTTGATTGTTACGATAGCTTCATCCAAATCCAACTGGCGCCGGTAATCAAAAACGGGATTGGGCTCAAGGTGCGCCATGTCTGTTCGTAATTGAGCCTGGTGTTTCAGCGCGTGGCCCTGTCCTGAGAACGTCAGCCAGAGATCTCCCAGTGGTTGGTACTGCATCTGCGGAATAGCCGATCCAAACATCGAGCGCCCAAAGAGTCGATGTGCCTTAAGATTCTCGCCGGCAAATACGAGCCTGCGGATTTCGGAAAGCGCCTCGCGCCCCTTGGGGTTGGTCGGGTCATAAGGACCGCCGCTCCAAACGGTATCTTCGTTGAGCTGAATTCGTTCAGTGGCCGTGCCCCCAAAGACCATCGCGCCCAATCTCCCATTTCCCAAGGGAAGCGCCTCAACCCACTTGCCGGCAGGTTGCCGATACCAGAGCAACGTGTTGCCGGGCGCTTCTCGACCAGCGTCGTTATCGGCAGAAAGGAGCTGGGAAGCAGCAGGAGCGAGGCGAGGAGCCGAGAGCGCAGAAACGCCGGCTGCGATGGTTTTCATAAAATCACGTCGCTTCATATAGGCCTCTCAATTCTCGATAAGCAACCGGAGATATAGAAAGATGTGATCGGAGTTTCCTATTCCCCAAAAATCGGCTTGACGCATCTTTCCGATCGACTCAATGAATTAAGGAAACGCCGATACGGCAAAAGAGCGCCAATGCGAAGTTCGTCCTGCGAACAAATTAGCTCGTGGATATTCCACTCAAGCCATCAATCAAGGAATTCAGGATGATGTTCCGCAGAGGACATACGCCGTTTCGATGCCGTGCCGTCCAGCTTCTGAATCTTCCGCATGTTTCTATTCCAGCGCTCGTCATTCCCAGGAAACCTGGCGGGAATGGCGTCCAACGCGGACCTCAAAGACACATGGATGGGGCTTGAGGCCAAGCTTGCCTGCCCGGTTAAACATGCGCAAGACGTGCGGTGAATCCATAGCAGAGCCATGCCATTAAGGGCGCTGACTGCAAATCTTGCAAAACTTCTCCGTGAGAAATCCGTCATCGCGCCATCGCCTCCCAAAAAGGCTTCGCAGCAGCTAAGAAATGGAAAGAACAGGATCGCCCAGTACATCCCATTTCGGCTCGATACCGAGCCCGGGCAGGGTGGAGGCCGCAAGGCGTCCGCCATCTCGCTGCGGCGCTCCTTCGGCGATACTTACGGTGACATAGCTGTTGAAGTCTGTCGACGAGAACAAATAGTCCGGTGGCGTACTGTGCGCCAGATGGGCAATCGAAGCGGTTGTGATGTCGCCGCCCCAACTATCTTCGATGGTCAAAGCAATTCCAAGAGAGACACATAGATCTCTAACTTGCCTTGCCTTCGTGAGGCCCCCAACCTTTGAGATTTTCAGGTTGACAACATCCATGGCATGGTCGTTTATCCCCTCAATAACCATTTCTAAACTATCGATCACTTCATCCAGGATGAATGGGAGGTGCGTATTACGCCTGATCGTGAGGCATTCGCGGTAACTGGCGCAAGGTTGTTCAATGTAGACATCGATGTCCCGCACCGCGGCTACTACGCGCAGCGCCTGATGCTGGCTCCAGCCAGTATTTGCGTCCGCAACCAGAACATCTCCTTGAGTCAGCGCCTGTGCAACCTTCCGGATTCGCGCAATATCCTCATCCGGATCACCTCCAACCTTGAGTTGGAACTTCGTGTACCCTTCATCGCGATACATAGAAACCTTGCGGAGCATTTCCTCCGGTTCTTCCTGAGAGATGGCGCGATAGAGCGGAAAGGTTTCCCCGTAGCGGCCGCCAAGCAGAGCGACGACCGGCAGACCGGCAAGCTTTCCTAAAATGTCCCAGCACGCAATATCAATTGCGGATTTGACATAGGGATGTCCACGCAAGCCGCGATCCATCCGATCGTTTAAGGCGGACAGCCTGGTAGGATCGGTGCCGATGATAAGGGGAGCAATCTCCCTTAGACCGGCACGCACCCCCGAAGCATAGGCCGGCAGATAGGCCGGTCCCAGCGGGCAAACTTCTCCATAGCCGGAAATGCCTGCATCCGTGTGCACAGCCACTACGGTTGAGTCGAAGACCGCGACACTCTTGCCGCCAGACCATTTGTAGACGCCTTCGTGCAGCGGAAGATCCACCTGAAAAGCTTGGACTTGGGTTATTTTCGGTGACATGATTATCTTGCCTTTGCAGTCTTCTCGTTGGAATGCCGCTGCTGTTCGAGGAGTGTGATCAACGCATGCCCAGCGCTAAGAATATGGTCCCTAAGCACCTTTTTCGCCGGGAGAATGTCTCCTTTGCGGCATGCCGCAAGAATCTGGCGATGCTCAAGTGCTGCGCGCTGTTGCCAATGGGTGACCGAAATCTGGATCTTGGCGTAGCGTTCATTGAGATGATGGAGACCTTGTAATATCCCCATTGCAATGGAACATCCACTGGCCGCGCATAGCGTCGAATGGAAACGCCAGTTGTACTCACCCCAGGTGGCAATCTCATTCTTCTTCAATGCCGCCTCGTAGTCGTCTAGAATCCGCGTCGCCTGCTCCAAATCTGTAGTTGTCAAGCGCGGAATTGCTTTTCCTAAGATATCCGGCTCAATCTTGGCACGCAGATCAATCACTTCGCCAATTTCATTCAAGGAAAGGCCGGAGACCACGGCTCCTTTTCCGGGCTGAAACAGCAGCAGCCCTTCTGCCTCCAATTGACGCATAGCCTCCCGAAGCGGGATACGGCTGATGGCAAATTCGCGTGCGATGGTTACCTGGTTGAGCGGATCTCCCGCTTGAAACTCGCCGTCAATAATTCGCTGGCGCAGTGCTTCTACAGCGGTCGACACCAGCGTTGTGCGTGGCAACGCGGAGGTCGTTGTGGCAGGAAAAGCTCGAACTAGCTTCGGGCTGTAGGATTTCATGAGCGTATGTATACACGATACCACTAGAGACTTGCAAGCAAGTTTTCACGGACTGCCCATTTTATCAGGCTATTGAAAATAGCCTGGACGTCGTGCAGCGGCGAATGTTAAGGCCCTGGCCTGGCCGGTATCGGACCATCGGCGCGGATCAATGTCCAGTTAATTGTCTATGCGAGGGTCGGCAGCATGCGCAGCCTCGCCAACGACCCCGCCCTCCGTGGCTGATGAGGTCTATTTCTCCGCGGGCTCAATGCGAATCTGAACCCTGGATGTGTCTTCGAGCGGGCACCAAATGACGAGATTCTGGCCCTCCAGAACGGTTTCATTGGCCACCTTCAGCATTGCATTTGCCTCAGGATGTCCTGCGACTGCTACTTTAGCTGTGCCTTGCCAGTCTTGAACGACGATCACCGGATTCACAAGCGGCGACGACTCACTGGCATCAAGTGTCACTTGAATTGGCGCTTTCTGGGAGCCCGCTGTCCGGCTTACAACCCAGGCGCGCTGTGTCGGGTCGTAGTTGATGCTTGAGACGCCGGCTCCGGTTGCGGATGCCGTCGCGGGCGATAGCCAGGATTTTGCGAGCTTCAGAAGATGATCGGGTCCCTGATCGGTGAGGCCGGTCATCAGGATCTTGGTTTCTATGTGGTCAGTTGTTTCGTAATCGCCCCAGTAGATGTCGGAAAGTGATGTGTGCGACGGCCGATCGGCAGCCATTGCAGGGCGTCCGCTCGATCCAATCTGTGCCACGGGCCAGTGGTTCCACCATTCGAACATGGAGTAGCTGCGCTCGCCGCCGTAGACATGCCAAGTCAGGCCTCCTGCCGGATTGACAATCTCGAATGGCTTGTAATGCGATTTGAGGTTGACGAGCTGGATGTTGGCATTGATGGGCTGATCAAGCTTCTTAGGCCCTCTCGGATAATCAAAAGAGGTGGTGACTTTGGGGATCCAGCTATAGGTGTGAACCTGGCCCTGCATGTTCGCAAGAGTCAGCGCGTCGGGCTCAATGTCGTCTTCGGGGTGCTTGCCTGGATTATGAAGAATGATGGTCTCCTGCCACTCATACTCTTCGGCCGTGACTGGGCCGCTGTGCCACAGCGTCTGCTTTCGGATGGCCACACCATCGGGATAGACGATCCATCGTTCTTCGACCCAATCTCCCCAGCCGGTGTCGGGATCGGGATTGGCTTCGGCGTAGCCACGCGCTTCTATCAGGGAATAGCGCCATTTCACAACGGCGCGGGCGGGTGTCGATTCGATGATGCTCACACGCGAACTGCGGTCCTGTTTGTCAGACATAGGCTCGCAGTCCTGGGCACCCATGCTGCAGTACGGTTCGTCCCAGGTTTCGACAGACTGCTCGTTGTACCACTTGCCGTTCTCAGTGACCCAGGCGGGCATATAGTTGAGGCCTTCCCAGAAGGCGAGCCGCATGGGCGACTGTTCAAATCTGACGACGACATTCGAGTTTGGGCCGAAGCGGCGCAGGTGATCCCAGGATGGTTTGAAATGCAGTGTTGCGTAAAAGGCGCCGAACGGACCAGGGCCGGACGGACCTGAAGGCATGACCGCATAAGGGATTACGTCATCCTTAGTGACGTGCGCAGACTGGAAGGCTGCGGCTTCGTCCGCGGCGGAACGAGCGCCGGGCTGGATGGAGATTTCATCGAGGTAGCCCTCGATCGAGTAATTGACGGGATCGTGCGGATGAATGAGCCAGGAAGGAAACGGAAGCGTGGGCGTGCGGACGCGCCCAACAATCAGACTCGCATTGTCGGCCGAAAAGAAGGGTCCGCTGGTCTTCAGCGTTCCAGCCTCACTGCCGTTGACGTAGAGCGTGACGCCCTGCTCAGGGTCGAAAGTCGCAGTCACCCGAGACCACTTCTTCAGAGGCAGCTGAACCGTGGAGGTGAGGTGCTGCCACACGCCATTCACATCGATGCCAAAGCCTGGATGTCCGAATGCATCGATCTCCAGCACATAGCCCACCTGGTCATCCAACTCCCGGTCCACGAGCGGCGCCCAGTTCCATGGGTAGTCATCGAGAGCGACCCATGCGGAGATGGTGAAGGACTCGCCAACATCCGGAACGGCTTTCGCTGGACGCTCGATCGAGGTCGTATATCCGTCGAAAGAAAGTGCCTGCCCGCTAACCCCGGGAACGCGCAGAAAATAGCCGTGTATCGGGTCGTCGACGTCCCCTGAAGAATCATGGACGGCAGCCCCGGCCTCTTCATCGAAGTGCCATACGATTGACTGTTGCTGGGCGGCAGCGGTCAGCGCCATTCCCATTGCCATGCTGCACCAAAACCCGCGGTAGGCTTGCTTCATTTCGCTCCTCAGTTACGGCAGTGGATGGTCCGGAAAGATCGTCTTGACGCAGAATTGCGTGTCCTGAGCGGCAGTTGCTGCATTTTCAACCGTGCGGACCTGAAGTTGCAAATCAAAGTTCAGGGCACGCTGGAACCGGTCAAATTGCGTGTGCTGAAAGAGATTTTTGCGGATCATACCTCACGAATACTCGAGCGCGCGATCCCGAATCGCGCCAACTTGGTTCATCCTTCCGACACGATTATCTCGATCCGCGGCAAGTTGTCAAGAGATTTTCCCTGACGCCGCAGCTCCGTATGATTGCGCATCGCGAGGGAGCCCTTGTTGAATCGGCCCTGCGCAAGCCGGACAACGCATAGGTCCATCCATCACGCTTCATTTTGCCATGAGGAAAAGCAGCCCAAGGGGCGTTTCAAACCCAAAATTCAGGAATCGAGAGCCGCACCGTTGACGAAGCAAATGCCTTGCTTGTTCCTGTTCATCGGACAGGAGAGATGCTTTTTCTCTAAAAACGCCAGCTTCGACGTCCACGGGCGCAGTATGGGCCTCAAGTTCCCGGGTCGTTCCCCGACACAACGCGCATCCCTGTTCGGGACACTCTTAAAGCAGTTCGAACTCGTGCAAGCACATGGAATAGATGCCGCCGGGAGGGTTGACCTTGAATTTCGCCTGGGTGTAATTGGCGCTGTAGCACAACCAGCCCTTCCTGCCGTCTGCACTGATGAACTTTGTAGGTATGTTCACGAAGTAGCCCTGTTCCCCAAACTTCGTCATGTAAGTGACCATCTTCCAGGGTCCGCAAATGTCACTGGACTCCAGAATGAAAGTGTTGATCTCCCGGGTGCCGGGCCAGGGGTCTGCAACACACATCAAGTATTTCCGCAAGGGCGCATTGTAGGTGATGGTCACGCATCCGCAGTGATTGTTCCAGTCAACCAGAGGTTGAATTTGCGAGAACTCGCGCGACCATACTGGCCTGCCTTGCGGGTCGAGGCCGGCGAAATATTCGTATTGCGAGGCATCGTTGATGTTCGAGGTCGTGGGCGTAACCCGGGTAAGAAAGAGCTGGTCCCCAGCGATCCAGTTATTGTTGGCGAAGCGAGGCTCGGGATCGGGCTCGACCGTGCCATGCCCAACAAGGTAGGCCTTGCCATCCGGGGAGTGTTCCATATTCCTGCCGAAGTCCACGAAATGCGGAGTGCCGATCTTCACCTGCGGCAAACCGTGGATGATGCTGCGCACGTCGGAAGTCCGCCAATCGCGGTCTTGCTCGGCAAGCACCTTCAGCGCCGTGGAACGATCCGCCACTTCCGGGAACAGTGGCGACCAGGGAGTATGGGGTGTGTCTTCCCAGGTCTTTCCATAGTCCTCTGAGATCTTGAATCCTACAAAGGGCTCCAACGAAGCCCAGGAGAAGAACATCCCGTCCACCGTACGTGAAGGCACATCGCAGCAATAAGTGCCGAGATACCAAATTCCGTTGTAGCTCAAGTTGGCGCACGCGTATCTCCCGCTAAAAGGTAATGCCGACGCACTGTGCTTTCCCAGGGGCACGATCGACAAGTTCAATGGGTCGTCGCCGGTGATCTTTGCGTAACCTTGGGTAGCCTTGCTGCCGTGCGCTCCATCGGCTTCTATTTTCCCGCCTCCGGGCAGGTTCACAGAGCCATCCTCGAACGGCGAATAGAGATTTCCATCTTGTGCCCAGGTTGGGAACCAGGTGTCGGCATCGGTATATTGCGTATATTCCTTGTGCCGGCCGGTGAATCGAATCCCCTTCAGAATGTCCGACTGGTGAAAAGGAGTATCCGCGGGAGGAGTGGATGGCCATAACAGCGGTTTGTAGAAACTCGATGCGTGTCTGGCCTCCTGATCCACCGCGGCTTCCGGTAGCGCGCTGAGTCCCGTAGCTTTGAGAAGCACGGATGCTGACCCAAGTTGAAGAAAAGTTCTGCGAATCATTTCGAACTCCCATCCGTGCAACCCAATTGCTGAAGCTTTATCCTCTTGTGCCGGTTGCGATCTCGTACGTAGTTCCCGACCGGGTGCGGAATCTGACGACGCCGGGTTCAAGCTCTGAAACCTCGACCGCCTTGCCCTCCGACGTCACCTGCACTGGGGATGCGGTGCGCAACTGGCATTCTCTTCCCATCTTCGAATGAATTGAGGCATGGGCAAGCTTGCCATCCTTCCAGACAATATCCACTTGAAATCCGCCACGCGCGCACAGCCCTGTGATGGACCCGGCGCCCCATGCCGAGGGGAGCGCCGGCAACAGATGCAATTCACCGGCATGCGATTGCAACAACATCTCCGCTATGCCCGCCGTACCTCCCAGGTTCGCGTCCACCTGCAGGGCCTTGCCGTCGCGCGAAAAAAGGTTAGGAAACATGGACTCGCCAATCAGTTTCTTAAGCGAGTTATGGGCGCGATCCCCTTCCCTCAAACGCGCCCATAGGTTGACCCTCCAGGCCATCGAAAAACCCATGCCGGCTTCGCCCCGCATCAGGATCGATTGTTTGGCGGCAGCCGCAAGCCTGGGAGTGTCCTGAAGCGATATCTGGCTACCCGGATAGAGTCCCCAGAGATGCGAAAGATGCCGATGTTCAGGTTCGATGTCGCCCCAGTCTTCCAACCACTCCTGCAAGTTTCCGCGTTTGCCGACCTGCATCGGGGGCAGACGCCGACTGGCATCGCGAGCCCGGTCGCGAAACCCCGAATCGACGCTCAAAAGTTCTGAAGCTTCCGCATAGTGTCCAAACAGGTCGCGGAGGATCTGGATGTCAATGGTCGATCCTGCGCAAATGGTGGTTCCGGGAAGATTGATTCCCGTGGCTTCATCGAGGTATCGCTCATTTCCTTCCCGCTTGGGAAAATTCTCGGGCGACATCGAGGGGCAGGTGACCAGCCACTTGTACTTCGGATGCTCAACAAGGGTATCCAGGAAGAACTGCACCGATCCCTTCAGGATTGGATAGATTTTCTGAAGGAAATTACGATCACCATTGAATAGATAATGTTCCCACAGATGGCTGCAAAGCCATGCGCCTCCGACGGCGAAGGTTCCCCAGGTAGGGCCGTCCATTGGTGCGGTCGCGAGCCAGAGATCGGTGTTCTGGTGCAATACCCATCCCTTCACGCCGTACATCACCGCGGCGGTCCGCTGGCCCGGCTCCACAATGGCTCCTACCATCTCCATCAGAGGCTCGGCGCAGTCGGCGAGGTTCGCCACTTCCGCCGGCCAGTAGTTCATCTGAAGATTGATGTTGGTGGTGTACTTTGATCCCCACCAGGGATTCATGTCCTGGTTCCAGATCCCTTGCAGATTGGCAGCCAGGGTCCCCGGGCGCGAACTGCAAATAAGCAGGTATCGCCCATACTGAAAAAAGAGCGCGGCGAGATGTGGATCGTTGGCCGTCGCGAAGTTCTTCAGCCGTTCGTCGGTCGGCTGATCGGCGGCGCCGGTCGCGCCCAGATCGAACGCAACCCGGCGGAACAGCCGCTGGTGCTCGGTCACATGCGCCTGGCGGATCTCAACATAGGTTTTTGCGCCGGCATGGCGCAGGGGCTGCATCGCACGGGCTTCCGGGTCGCCGCTCACATCCTTGGCGTTGACAAAGTTGGTGGCGGCGGAAATCAAGAGTGTGACGGCATTCGCCTGGCGGACATCCAGTTCCTGATAACCGGTTTCAACACTTCCTCCCTCGGCGATAGCCTTGACCCGCGCCTGGTAATCCAGCCGCCCTTTGATCCCCTGGTCGGAGGCGTTGTGACCGCGCAACACAAGGCCGTTGGGTGGCGCACTGTCAGAGGTGTAGTGCTCGCCTTCGGAGTGATCCACATTCATCCCCCCGCTGATGCGGGCCTGCAGAGAGATGCTGCCCGGCTTGCTTGCCGTCAGCCGGACGGCAATGATCTGATCGACGGGGCTGCACAAAATCTCGCGAGCAAATTGCACATCGCCCACCTTGTAAGTAACGTGGACAATAGCTTCGTCCAGGTCAAGCGTGCGGCGGTATTCCGTCGCGCTCGCGTGTCCTGGAAAAGTGAGCCACAAATTTCCCAGAGGCTGGTAGGACATCTGATCGGTTGGGTAACCCATCATCTTGCGGCCAAACAGGTCGTGGGCCTGCAAGTATTGGCCGGCGAACACCAGGCGACGTATTTCCGGCAAGGCATCTGGCCCTCCGGTTGTATTCGGATCGTACGGAGCCCCGCTCCAGAGCGTCTCCTCGTTGAGCTGAATTCGCTCCTGCTCCGTGCCGCCCATGACCATGGCGCCAAGCCGGCCGTTGCCGACGGGGAGCGCTTCGGTCCACTCCTTTGCAGGCTGGCGATACCACAACTCCAGCCTGGGCGTGGCGGATGCAAGAGCTTCGGCCTGGGCAAGAAAACGGACTCTCGGGGTCAGCAAGCCCGCGGAACCTGCCAGCAAAACCTTACCAGCATCGCGACGCGAAATCTTTCTCAATGTCTCCTCCTGCACAAAGCTCTCGATCGGAATCTCAGTCTTGTCTTTCGATCGAGAACCAATATACCCCCTCTGCGTACGCTCGCAAATTCTCTCGCATAGGCTGCTGACCGCAAAGCCCGGGGCGGGCCCGATTGGTTCATCTCGTGGAACCGCTCTTGTGAAGCTGTTGCTGATCGGAGAGACCGGCAACCTGCGTTGCGGCCAAAAGAGCGGCGTACCCGGGGCGAGACTGCGGACCCGCGTTCTCCTTGTGTCGCCTCGCCCACCGTGCGCAAATCCTTGACAGCACCGGCGATACCGGCGCCCCCAACAGATCTGGGGCCCGACAGATCTGGGGTATGAGCAGCCCACCTTCAAACCGTTGAGCCCTCCGTGCCAGGCGCACCGCCCCACTGGAGGATATGCACGGCGATGCACAGGAGCCTTTTCTCAGAGGAAATTCTGCCGTCGCCGGTACTCTTGCCGGTTTCCGATTCTTCCGCTCCAGTATGGCCTTTCCACAACGCCTTTGTTATCTTCCGCAGGGCCTTCCCCGGGAACCGGCATTTCAGCTCAAAGATTTTTCTTGCTTCCGAGGCATGGACTCGTGTATACACGATCCCACGACGTGTTATTTCGAACCTGACTTGTGGAGGCCAAAATGGAAGCTCTGAGAACATCGCAAAGCATCGTGAGGAAGAACCTTCTGTTCCCCGTCATGCTGTCAATTCTCGTCCTGATTGCAACGGGACAGTGCCTCGCGCAATCGTCCACCGCTTCTGTCAGCGGAACTGTTCGCGACCCAAGCGGCGCTGTCATTACGAAGGCAAAAATCGTGCTGCGCAATATCCAGACGTCGGTGGAGAACTCCACGGTATCCAATGCCGCTGGAGTATATTCCATCTTCAATATCACCCCGGGCCAGTACACGATCAAGGCTTCTGCGTCAGGATTCGGCGCGAAAGAAGTTACTTCTTTTACCCTGACGGTCGGCCAAATTGCAACCATCGACTTCTCCTTGGCGGTGGGAGCACAAGAGCAAACGGTCACCGTACAGTCAGCATCGCCACAACTGGAAGTGTCGAACGCCAGCCTTGGTACGGTAATTTCAGAGAAGGAGGTTGACGATATCCCGTTGAATGGGCGTAATTTTACCCAGCTCCTCTCGCTTACCCCAGGTGTGTCACCTGTGAGCACAGGTCAGAACGCCAACGAGGGCGCAGCCTCAATGGGAGGCGGATGGATGGTCGCCGCCGCGATTGGCTCCGATGTCGTTTTCCCATCTGTCAACGGGCAGACCAACCGCAGTAACTTCTTTCTCGTTGATGGCATGGATGACTTCGGAGAATTTATCAGTAGTTATGCTGTGCCGCCTATCGTCGATGCCATTCAGGAATTCAAGGTCGTCTCTCATACGGACAGCGCCGAGTACGGCGGGGTAACAGGCGGCGTCATCAATGTGACCTCGAAGTCGGGCACCAATAAGCTGCACGGCTCAGCATGGGAATATGCCCGCAATAAAATCTTCGACGCCCGCACCTATTTCCTCCCGACGGGTGTTGCTAAAACTCCATACAGCCAGAACCAGTTTGGCGGTTCCATCGGCGGTCCAGTGGTGGTGCCGCACTACAACGGCATGGACAAGTCGTTCTTCTTCTTCGCATATCAGGGATATCGCTTTTCCGAAATCTCAAATAATCCGTTGCATGTTCCTACCTCAGATGAGCTTTCCGGAAACCTGAGTAGCTGGCCAACCCAAATTTACAATCCATTCAGTTTTCGGCCTGATCCAAGTAATCCAGGGCAGTTCATTGGTGATCCATTTACGGGCAACCAGATTACGCCGGGTCTGATACAGCAGAACCTGGTTGACTATGCAAAGTTCGCCTACCCGACTCCTGGTCCGGCATTTGATAGCTCAGGAGACAATGCGCTGGATACGACGCCTATTTCGCAGGTGCAGAACGAATGGAATATCCGAATAGATCAGAAGATCGGACAAAACGACTCCGCATTTTTCCGCTACAGCGCCCAGAATAGTACAGTCACAGAATCCGCAGGTCTTCCAGGTGACCCGGAAAAGGTTCCAATCCCGTCGCGCGACTGGGGTATCAGCTACGTACACGTCTTTACGCCGAGCCTTGTTCTCCAGGGTCAATTTTCACACACCACGATGTATATGGATTCGTCCTATTTCTTTACCGCCCCGTCGACAGATATCACAGGTGAGC
>Ga0181517_10002395_pt1 | contig 19245 bp, 17 predicted proteins | sample PEATcosm2014_Bin_31_FD_119748 | JGI IMG/M metagenome (GOLD analysis project Ga0181517, IMG submission 119748) | Peatland microbial communities from MTU Mesocosm Facility, Houghton, MI, USA - PEATcosm2014_Bin01_30_metaG | ecosystem: Environmental > Terrestrial > Soil > Wetlands > Peat | place... | reverse complement strand
GTTCGCTGGTGATTCATCCTGCTTCGACCACGCATCAGCAGTTGACGGTCGAAGAGCAGGCGGCCACGGGAGTTACGCCGGAACTGGTTCGGCTCTCTGTGGGCATTGAGGATATTAGCGACATTCTGGCCGATCTGGATCAAGCGATCGAGGCAGCCAACGGGGCGAAGTTAGCCTGAAGCAGACTGGAACTAATCTGCACGCTATGTGGCCCGGCTTGTGCCGGGCCGGTAGTGTGGTTTGCCCTCGTCAGTGCTCATGGTCTCATTTGCGTCGCGACTTACATCAATCTATGCTTGACTTATGCTGATGCGCGTGTTCCATACACGATTTGCCAATTGCCCGTGTCGTAGCTGCGGCCGGCGGATTCGTGGCGGCGCGCAACGATAGTCAATGCGCACTGCATGCTTCTACTGGCCCACGATTTCTCGTGGGCTTTTTCGCTCTCGGAGTCTGCTCCGTAGCGAATGAGGAAAGCATGAGACAACCTGTTTTGTATGCAATCGTCGCCAGCCAGGATGGAGCGACCGCGCGTCCGGGCTGGATTTCGCACACAACCGGCATTTCCTATTGCGGCATCTGCCTCGGCGCCCAGGTACGTCCGGTGCTTGGCGATCTCTGCTCGAAATGTGGCGGATGCGTCGTCGGCGTCTTCGACGCCACGGACGATTTCGAGTCGATACGCAACGCGTGGCGTTTCGCCTGGCCGTACAAATCCGCAATCCCGAAAGGCAGGTTCGCTAAAGACGGACCAATCTTCGAAAGGAGAGAAGGTTGCGAACTACGGCGGCCTGGAGCCATGGTTCGCAAACGCAAACTGAAATGACCGAAGAGATAACCTGCGACATTCGCACACGCCTTCTGCATGCGGGGGAGGAACCGGAAGCCATACACGGCGCCGTCGAGCCCTCTGTGGTTCTATCGACAAATTTCGAGGCCGATCCCGACAAGGTGAGTTTTTCCGCCGAGAGCCTGAACGATTCCTCGCCGTACTTTTACGCGCGCTGGGCAACTCCGACGGTGCGCGCTTTGGAAACCAAGCTGGCCAGCATCGAGGACGGCGAGGATGCGCTTTGCTTTGCCAGCGGCATGGGCGCTATCTCGGCTCTGCTGCTCGGCACCCTGCGGCAGGGCGACCACCTGGTGCTGAGCGACGTCTGCTACGCCGGAGTGGCCGAACTGGTGCGCCACACGCTCCCCGGCTTCGGCATCGAGGTCACGACGGCCGACTTCTCCGACCTCGACGCGGTACGGCAGGCCATTCGCCCGAATACGAAGCTGATCTGGGCAGAATCCCCTTGCAATCCGATTCTGCGCCTGACGGATCTGCGGGCCGTGGCGGCGTTGGCGCATGCGGCCGGCGCCAGGCTCGCCGTCGATTCGACCATGGCGACGCCGATCGCCACCCGGCCTCTCCGGTTCGGAGCCGATTGGGTGGTTCACTCGCTGACGAAGTACCTCAACGGCCACGGCGATGCTCTGGGAGGCGCCATTATTGGCGGTCGCGAAAATCTGGCCCGGCTGCGCCAGGGCGCATTGATTCACTTCGGCGGCGCGCTGAATCCTTTCGCTGCCTGGCTGATCCGGCGCGGCCTGCATACGCTGGCTTTCCGCATGAAAGCACACGAAGAGAATGCCCTTTATGTCGCTGCCTTTCTTGAATCGCACACGGCCGTCAAGCGCGTCATGTACCCTGGGCTGCCCTCGCATCCACAGCACGAACTGGCGCGGCGGCAGATGGAGAATTTCTCAGGTATGCTGACCTTTCAGACCCACGAGGACGGCCATGCCGTCGCTCGCCGCCTCTATCGGCGCCTGAAGGTCTTCACCTACGCGGTTTCGCTGGGCAAGCAGCGCAGCCTCGTCTGGCACATCCCCACCGCCGAAATCCTCGGCAGTTCCTTCTCCCTGGAGGGCAAGGCCCTGGAGAGTTATAAGCTCTATGCCGGCGAAGGCATCTTCCGAGTCTCCATCGGCTTGGAAGCGCCCAGCGATCTCTGCGCCGACCTCGACCGCGTGCTGACTTGCCGAGATTGACCATTGAAGAGAGACTGGTTGCAGTTTGCGAGCCGCTCGCGAGCAAATTGCAAATCTCCTACCAGCCGCGGGTTTGCAACTGGTCCTTTTCCTCGATGGCGGCGGCGGCCAGGCCCTTCATGGTTCCGGTCACCTGCTCGCTGACTTCGGCCAGTATTTTCGGGTCGCCAAAGTGGGTTGTAGCCTGTACGATGGCCTTGGCGCGGCTGACGGCCTCTTCGCGCTCCGCCGGATCGTTTTCGACATCAAGCGGCGTTGCGCGTTCCTTCATAAAGATTCCCGAGCCGACAAAAATGGCTTCGGCGCCGAGTTGCATCATCAGCGCGGCGTCGGCCGGAGTGGCGATACCGCCGGCCGAGAAGTTGGGCACGGGCAGCTTGCCGGCCTTTGCAACCATTCTAACCAACTCGTAGGGAGCCTGTAATTCCTTGGCCGCGGCATAGAGTTCCTGGTCGGTGAGGATGATGAGTTGGCGCATTTCGAGAGTGATCTTGCGCATGTGCTGAACGGCGTGGACCACGTCGCCGGTCCCCGCCTCGCCCTTGGTGCGGATCATGGCCGCGCCTTCCGCAATGCGGCGCAGAGCCTCGCCCAGATTGCGGGCGCCGCAGACAAAGGGCGTGGCGAAGGCGTGCTTGTCGATGTGGTGGGCCTCGTCGGCAGGAGTCAGGACCTCGCTTTCGTCGATGAAGTCCACACCGATTTCTTGTAGGATCTGAGCCTCTGCGAAGTGACCTATTCGCGCCTTCGCCATCACAGGGATTGAAACTGCCTGGATGATTCTCTTGATCAGGCCTGGCCTAGCCATGCGGGCCACGCCGCCTTCGGCGCGGATCATCGCCGGCACACGTTCCAGGGCCATTACGGAAGTCGCACCCGCTTCTTCGGCGATGCGCGCCTGCTCGACGCTCATCACGTCCATGATGACGCCGCCTTTGAGCATCTCGGCAAGGCCGACCTTTAGACGCAAGCTGTTTCCTTGACTAATCCGACTTTCAAACGATTCTGGCATGATGCACGACTCCATATGCAAACTTTGGAGGGCCGGGCGGGTTTCGAACCCGCGAATACAGGTTTTGCAGACCTGCGCGTTAGCCACTTCGCCACCGACCCTTAAAGGGACACTTGCTGCAGCCTCTTCTACCTTCGGCGGTTCGCGCTGCATCCGGATTCATCGCATGCAGCGCGAGCCGCTGCTTTTTGTAAGCGCCGTCTTTACACAGCGACAGGTTGTATCGCTTCTGTCGGCAGCGCCAGCGCCTGCTGGCGTAGCGCGTCGAAGAGCACGCTCGATAGATACCGCTCGCCGAAGTCGGGCAGCACCACGACGATGAGCTTGCCCGCGTTCTCGGGCCGTGCAGCCACTTTGAGCGCGGCTGCCACAGCTGCGCCCGAACTGATGCCGACAAAGATGCCCTCTTCGCGCGGCAGCGTGCGAGCTGTCTCGACAGCTTCATCATTGGAGATCTGCACGATCTCGTCGATCAGACCGGTCTCGAGAACTCCGGGCACAAAACCCGCGCCGATGCCTTGAATCTTGTGCGGGCCGGGTTTGCCGCCGCTCAAGACAGGGCTGTCGGTTGGCTCCACTGCGATGGCCTTGAAGCCGGGCTTGCGCTCCTTGATGTACTTGGCGACGCCGGTCAGCGTGCCGCCCGTGCCCACGCCGGAGATCAGAATGTCAGCCTTGCCGTCGGTATCGTCCCAAATCTCGGGGCCGGTGGTAGCCAGGTGAACTGCGGGGTTGGCCGGGTTGTTGAACTGCTGCGGGATAAAGCTGTTCGGCGTCTTGGCGGCGATCTCTTCGGCCTTGAGGACGGCGCCTTTCATGCCGTTGGGGCCGGGTGTCAAAACAATCTCGGCGCCGAAGGCAAGCAGAAGCACACGGCGCTCCAGGCTCATCGTCTCTGGCATGGTGAGAATCAGCTTGTAGCCTTTGACGGCAGCCACAAAGGCCAGCGCGATGCCCGTGTTGCCGCTGGTGGGCTCAACCAGCACCGTCTCGCCGGGCTTGATCTTGCCGGCCTTTTCGGCGGCGTCGATCATGGCGAAGCCGATGCGGTCTTTCACGCTGGCCAGCGGATTGCGGCTTTCGAGTTTAACGACGACCGTGGCCGGCAATCCTGCCGCCACGCGATTCAGCCTCACAAGAGGCGTTTTTCCAATTAATTCTGTAACATTCGCAGCTATCTGCGCCATGAGAATCCTCCTCTGGCCGCGGGGATACCGAGACCGATATTCAGTTGGTGAAGTGGATGTTAAAAGCCATAAGAAAGAGCGAAAGCAACGCGCGCCCGCGCGTCCAGGTTCACGGGTACGGATGGGAGCGTGGGAGAAGCGCCGATGTGCCCTGCCGCTTGCAGCACGCCGAAATCGATGTTCAGTTTTGCCTTGGGAGAGGGCACCACGCGCACGGCATAGACCTCTGAGGTCGGAATATCGAATACGCTGGCCGTGCCTCCGCTCGTCAGGGTGACCTCGAGATTCTTTGGCTGCTGCGCCACTTCGCTGGCCAGAATGATGCTGCTCTTGCCGGGCCCCGTAAAGACCCAGGCCAGGGCGCCAAAGGCGCGGGCCGAATAGTTGGGAGCGTTTCCGCCCAGGCCCCACAACGATGCATTGGTAGCCCGCACACCGGCGTTGAAGAGCCAGGGAACCTTTTTTGTAATTTGCGTGACGACCTTGGTGCCGACCAGATAGAAATCTTCGTTGGTCCTGGTCTGGGTTCCATTGGTGATGCTAAGCGCGCTGTGAAGGGAGGCGGAGTTAGAGCCGTCTCCGACGTTGTTGTCGTTGGTGCGGACGATCGTGCCGACGGAAATGGCAGGCACCCACCTCGTTTTTCCGTAGTTTTCCGGCAGCAGATTCACCTTGGCATGGACGATGTTCATTGCGCCGGTCCAAAGCGGGTTCAGCGGCGCCAGGTTGACGGTGTCCCCTCCGCCCTGGTGAATTTCCGCGGTGTAGCCAAACTCGATTCGCTTGGCCAGGCCGTCTGTGATTGAGATCGTGCTGAAATTGCCAACCACGGGCCCCGCATTGAGGAAGTGGTAAGCGATTACCGGGTTGCCGAAGCCGTTGGCCGGAGAAGCGGCTGTCGAGGCCAGCGGAGTGACAAAGACACCTGTGGGTCCTTCCCAGCCTAGACTTTGAGAGAAAGTGACGCGCGCAGCAAACAGCAAAATCCCCAGCATGATGGGTGCGGCCCACTTGTGCGCTTTGACTGGCGTAGCGGAAGCCGAAACAAGGATACGCATAGATTCTTCTCCTGAAGTGAATGCTTGAAGTGAGGAGACTGTGCGACGGAGAAGCTACTTCGGGGAAAGCGATGGCATCGGGTTGCAATCTTTCTGAAAGCGAAAGACACAAACGCCGACATCAAAGATTCGCGGAAAAGAAGGGAGCACTCAGTCGCAAAAAAGACGTGTCGTTAGCGACAACAACAACAACACGAAAAATGCCGGGCGGCATGATGCGACTGATTCATGGATACAGTATACAGAAAGATTACAAGATGTTCAACAAAAAATCGGAACGGTGCAGCGCCTCCAGTCCGCAAGAAAGAAAATGTAATTTTTTCGCGCGCTATCTCGCTTTCCGACATTCGCGACGTTGGCGAATACGCATATTGCGCTTTTCCCGATCTGAGGATATGATGCTTTCATGACTAATCGGCTCTGTTGTCGCCTCCCGATCGACGCTTCGCGCGCCTAGGCGACCTGGAGTCCGCATCTTTCCGAGCAAATCTAAGGTATCCGAAAGCCTGCGATGCAGCCTTCTGCTGTTGCGGGCTTTTTGTTTGCCCGGGAAAGAAAGTCATGAACGATCCAATCCCTGAAAAAGAAACCGAAGCACAAATGATCGAGCGGCCGAAGGAGGAGAAGTACCCCTGGAAGGCTCTCGACGCGGTGCGGACATTCGCCGTCGTCTACCGGACGAGCTTTGCGAAAGCCAAGCTGGATCTGTCGTCTAGGAGCATTAGCGCACGCCGCTGTTGGTGCTCCATGATGGCCAACTTATCGAGAGCGCTTAAGATCCGGTTTTTGTCAAAGAAGATAAGGCTCCGGCTCAAGGCCACGAAGGCAAGCACCGAGCGTTGAAATCGAGAAGTTTGACGGGGACCCAAACGTAGCAGGAAACAAATAGAAAGGCAGGCCGGCTGACTGCATGCAGTCAGTTGGAACGTCCTTGACACCCGATTCCCAAGTCGAGTTGCATTTTGAGGAGCCATTCACTTGGCGGCAATTCTTTGCCCGGTTCCCGGATGAGCACTCGTGCCGCCAATACCTGGCGCGCTTGCGCTGGCCGGCTGGTTTTCATTGCTCGAATTGCGGAAGCGAAAAAGGGTGGCGTCTGTCGGATGGTCTCTGGTCTTGCTCAGGGTGCGCCCGCAAAGTCTCTGTCACCGCCGGCACCGTATTCGACCGGAGCCGCGTGCCGCTGACCAACTGGTTCGCCGCTGCCTGGCTCATGGCGATTCGTAGCCATGGAGTCAGTGCCTTGGCGTTGCAAGGGCGTTTGGGGTTAGGCAGCTACCAGACCGCATGGACGATGTTACGCAAATTACGCTGGGCGATGGCGCAGTCCGGCCAAAGCAAATTGCAGGGCGTTGTCGAGGTCGGCAAAGCCTTCCTTGCCGGTCGCCAAACCATCAAGAAGGGACGGGATGAAGAGGACGAACATTTCGTCGCCATTGCCGCCGAGGCGCATTTCCTGCAGGGCGTGGGAATGGTGCGTCTCAAGCGGATCGACGACCTTTCATCGCGCAGTTTGGGCTCCTTTGTGGAGCGCGTGGTTGAAGGTGGTTCTGAAGTACGCACGATTCCGGGGGTGGATCATCTTGAGATGGACAGCGGCCACGAGCACAGGGTTGTCTTTCCATTCGACAACGGCTTTCGTGAACAGATTGCTCTGCCGGGCATACGCTTTGTCGCCGTCCAACTGAAACGGTGGCTGGCGAAAACGCCGAAGGGTTCCATCAACGCTCAGCTTCTCGATTTGTATCTGGATGAATTCACTCTTCGGTTCAATTGCCGGGGTCCGCGCAGCAATGAGAGGCTCTTTTCGGCGATCTTGGAGGCGTGCGTTCACAGTACGCCCTCGCGATTCCGGCCGACACGCGCCCGTCCTCTGCTTCGGAAATCCTGTTGATCGCGGTTACTGTACTAAGGCAGCTAACTGTACGCGGGAGTCTCCCTGTACACTTCATAATTGCCGGTCCCTTAAATGAAGGGTTTTGGGATGCACAACCCAACAATTCTGCGCCTGGAATCAAGTAACAAATAGGAGCGCAGATGGCGAAAGTCCACGTAAACTGTTCTTCAATCTCAGGAAGCCGGCGGTTGGATAGAGACAACCCATGGGGAAGTAGCCGGCGGGATTAACCCGCATCTTTTGAATCCTCAAGGAAATTCGGGTGTAGTATTCGAATTTGAAAAGGAGAGAGCAAGTGGCAACAGTGAATCCTCATCGTTCTTTAGGCGACGCGGCAGCGCGCCAGTTAGCAAACACGACGAAAACGGCTCCGCAGTTCGACCTGATTACTCCGCGTTGGCTAGTCCAGCTGCTGTCCTGGACGCCGGTCGAGGCCGGCACTTATCGCGTGAACAAAGTGCGCAAAGACGCCGAAATTACCGTCGAGTGCAGTTCCGTCGACGAGCACGATCTTCCCGAGACCTTTGTTCCCTATCTCGAAAAGCCGCGCGAGTATTCGCTCAACTCGATCTCGACCACTGTGGGAGTTCACACCCGTATCAGCGATCTTTACCGTTCGCCTCACGACCAGATTCGCGAACAGTTGCGGCTGGCCGTCGAAAGAGTCAAGGAGCAGCAGGAGAACGAGCTGATCAACAATTTCGACTACGGACTGCTGAATCAGGCGACGAATGACTACCGCATCTCGGCGCGCGCAGGTGCGCCGACACCGGACGATCTCGATGAGCTTCTGTCGAAGATATGGAAGGAGCCGGCGTTTTTCCTGGCCCATCCCCGCGCCATCGCCGCTTTCGGCCGCGAATGCACCTATCGCGGCGTTCCTCCTCCGACGACCTCGATCTTCGGTTCGCCGTTTCTGACCTGGCGCGGCGTGCCGCTGGTACCGACCGACAAGCTGGCTGTTACCGAAACCGGAAAGACAAGTATTCTGCTGCTCCGTACCGGAGAAAAGCGGCAAGGGGTCATCGGCCTCTTCCAGCCCGGCCTGCCCGGCGAACAGACGCCCGGACTCTCCATTCGTTTCATGGGCATCGATAATCAATCGATCGCTTTGTACTTGATTTCGCTCTACTGCTCGGCGGCTGTTCTGACTGAGGACGCGCTCGGCGTGCTCGAAAACGTCGAAGTGGGTCAATACCATGAGTACAAGTGAGCCGGGACAGTCCGGCAATCCCGTTGTAACTCAGGGCGCTGCGCCGGAAACGGCGGGGCTGATCTCTCCCTTTCCGCTGGCCGAGATGACCAGCCTGGCAAATGAGTTCTTTCGCGCGCTGCCTGGGCAGAATGCTTTGCCGCCGGGCAGCGCTCCTGCAAGCGCGCCGGGGATTGGGCCGCCGAGCGGCGCGAGCCTGCCTGCGCCGGGGTGGAATGGCATGGATCCCACCGGCCCCAGCGTTGCAGCCATTGTGCCGCCGCCACCGGCGCCGATCTCTCCTCCATCGCTCGGAGCGATTGCAGGACTTGTGCCGGGTGGGCCGCTGAGCGGCCTGGCTGCGCCGGGCGTTCCCGCATTGCCCGCAAGCGACAAGATTCTCAGCGAAAGTGATCTGGTTCGTCTGGCCGGCGAGGCCCTTTCGATCACTGGCTCCGGAGTGATTCAGCCTGCGGCCTCCACCGTGCCCGGAATCCCAGGGGCTCAAACGCTTTCTACCGGCGCGCTCGACGCTCCTGGAATTGCACCGGCCGCTGTCACCTCTCCCGGCTACGCGGGTCCTGTGCTGGCGCCGTCAAGTTCGGCCGGAGCACCGTCTGCGTCCGGCGCTGTTGCTCCTCAGCAGGCAGGCGCTGCCGTAGCGCCTCCGGACTCTTTAACTCGAGCCGCAACGCTGCCCGGCGCAGGCCTTCCTGCAACCGGAACGGATTGGCCGGGCGCAGCGATAACGGGCGCTGGCGCATCTCCCTTTGCTCTGCCGCTGCCCGAAGCGTGCCTGGGCGACAACGCGCGCCTGCTCAACCCAGCAGGCCTCGATCTGGACTCCTCTTTGCCGGCAATTCCCAATCTGCCGGCATATGCCAATGAAGAGCAGGCCGTTGCCCTGGCGCGCTCCGCAGCTTCTCCATATTTCCTCCGAGACGCGGGCGCGCTGCTCCAGCCCGTCGGACAGCCGCACGCGGGAGCGTCTGTATACGAGCCTGTTCTCGATCAGGATCTGAAGCTCGTTCGCAATCAGTTCGACGTTGCCAGCGTGCGGCGCGATTTTCCCATCCTGAATGAGCGCGTCAACGGCAAGCCGCTGGTCTGGCTCGACAACGCGGCCACTACACAAAAGCCGCAGAGCGTGATCGACCGGCTCAGTTGGTTCTACGAGCACGAGAACTCCAACATTCACCGCGCTGCGCACGAGTTGGCCGCGCGGGCTACAGACGCTTACGAAGACGCACGGCAAAAGGTGGCGCGCTTCCTGAATGCGCCGTCGTCAAAAGAAATCGTGTTCGTCCGCGGCGCGACCGAGGGCATCAATTTCGTGGCCTGGAGCTGGGGAAAACGCCATATCCGGCAGGGCGACGAGATCATCCTCACGACCATCGAGCACCATGCCAACATTGTCCCCTGGCAGCAACTGGCGGCAGAGAACGGAGTTGTGCTGCGCGTCATCCCGGTCGATGACAACGGTCAGATACTGCTCGACGAATACGAGAAACTGCTCAGTCCGCGCACCAAACTGGTCGCGGTCACGCAGGTATCGAATGCGCTGGGCACCATTCTGCCCACGGCGGCCATCGTAGCGGCGGCGCATCGCTACGGCGCGCGCGTGCTGATTGACGGCGCGCAGTCGGTCTCGCATCTGCGCGCCGACGTGCAGGCGCTCGATTGCGACTTCTTCGTCTTCAGTGGGCACAAAATCTTTGGCCCGACGGGCATCGGCGCGGTCTACGGCAAGCCGGACGCGCTCGAGGAGTCTCCGCCCTGGCAAGGAGGCGGCAACATGATTGCCGATGTCACCTTCCAGAAGACGATTTACCAGGAGCCTCCGGCCCGCTTCGAGGCGGGCACGGGCAACATCGCCGACGCCGTCGGTCTGGGCGCGGCCATCGACTATGTCGAGTCGATCGGCATGGAGAATATCGCGCGACACGAGCACGATCTGCTTCAGTACGCGATGCGCGAAATGAAGACGATCCCCGGGCTGCGACTGATCGGCACGGCGAAGGAAAAAGCCGCGGTGCTATCGTTCGTGCTCGATGGCTTCAAGACCGAGGAAGTGGGCTCGGCTTTGAACCGCGAAGGAATCGCTGTGCGCGCCGGCCACCACTGCGCGCAGCCATCTCTGCGGCGCTTCGGAGTGGAATCGACGGTGCGGCCCTCGCTGGCGCTCTACAACAATTTCGAGGACATCGACCGTATGATCGCTGCGCTGCGCCGGCTGAAAAGCGTTGGTGCGTAACTCAATCTTTTGTAAGTAGAACGGCCTGCCGGTTCCATTCCGGCAGGCCACTTTCTCCAGTTTGAGATACTTCAGTACTTCTTCATGGATGGGTCGACCTGGTCGGCCCAGGCCAGGAGCCCCCCGGCCAGATTAGAGATTCTCTCGTAGCCTCTGTTCTTCAGCAATTCGGCGACCTTCTGGCTCATCGTGCCGACTTTGCAAACCACGACGATTTCGCGGTTCCGGTCGATCTCGTTCATCCTGTACGGCACTTCCTTCATAGGAATCAGCACGCCGCCAATCGAGGCGATCTTGACCTCGAAGGGAAACCGGACATCGACGATGAGTGGATCGTCGCCGCGATCCAGAAGGCGCTTCAGCCTGCGCGGGCTGATCTGCGGAATTCCATTCAGGCGAGGGTCCTCCGCATCCTGCTCCGGAGCTTCCTCCGAAACCCGGCTGGCCGGTGCCGGCGGCAAGCCGCAGAACTGCTCGTAATCGATCAGCGTACTGATCGTGCGGTTGGTTCCGCAGACCGGGCAATCGGGGTTCTTGCGCAGCTTGAGCTTGCGGAAGTTCATGCCCAGCGAATCCACCAGCAGCAGGTGACCGGCCAGCGTAGTGCCGATGCCGAGGATCAATTTGATCGTTTCGGTAGCCTGAATGACTCCAACCAGACCGGGAAGAACGCCCAGCACGCCGCCTTCGGCGCAAGTAGGAACCAATCCGGGCGGTGGGGGTTCCGGATAGAGGCAGCGGTAGCAGGGGCCATCTTCGGTGGCGAAGACGCTTGCCTGGCCCTCGAAGCGGAAGATCGATCCGTATGCGTTGGGCTTGCCGGTCAATACGCACGCGTCGTTCACTAGGTAGCGCGTGGGGAAGTTATCGGTTCCGTCGGCGACCACGTCGTAATTCTTGAAGATCTCAAGCGCGTTGGCGCTGGAAAGGCGTGTATTGTGTTTGACGATCTTCAAATCCGGGTTGAGCGCGGCAAGCCTGGCAGCGGCCGAGTCGGTCTTCTTGCGGCCAACGTCGGCGGTCGAGTGGATAATCTGCCGCTGCAAGTTGCTGGAGTCGACGACGTCATAGTCTACCAGCCCCAGAGTTCCAACGCCTGCAGCGGCCAGATAGAGCGCCAAAGGCGAGCCAAGTCCGCCGGTGCCGACGCAGAGAACGCGCGCGGCCTTGAGCTTTTGCTGGCCCTCCACACCCACCTCGGGCAGAAGTATGTGGCGCGAGTAACGCGCTAGATCGTCGTCGGTCAATTCCGGCAATTCATGCAATAGTTCTACTGTGCTCATCGTCTTTGCCTCGTGATCTCCTTTCCTGATGATCGCCTTCATTTAACGCCCGCCAGCAATCGAGGGGATAATGCTGAGTGTGTCCGACGGGTTGATCGCCGTTGCCTCCTTGCCTGGCAGATAGCGAACATCCTCGTCATTCAGATAGAGATTCACAAACGAACGCACTTTGCCTTCCGCGGTAAACAAATGCTTGCGCAGATCGCCGTACGACGTGGTTAAGGAATCCAGGGCCTCCTGCACCGTAGCGCCCTCGACCTCAATCGCGTCTTGGCCGCCGGCATAAACGCGCAGAGGCGTGGGAATGAAAATCTTCATCGAACGAACTCCTTGATTCGATTTTGCGCCGGCGTACGGCGGCTTGCCTTGGTTATTCTTCAGCTTCTTCCACTTCAATCTTCTGTTGTACAAAAAGCTTTTCTTCCTCGCCTTTTCCGCTCAAGAGGAAAGAGTTAATGGCCGCTGCCGTGCCTTTGGCCACCGCAATAATCACATAGGAGCAGCCGATCCAGTGCGCTTCCTTCAGGTCGGTTTCAGACCATTGCGCGGGATGATCGGGATGCGAGTGATAGAAGCCGGCAATGCTCAGGCCCTGGGCACTTGCTTCGCGCTCAATCTTTACTAATTCGCCGGGAGAAATCTCATAGCGGTTGTGCGCAGAGTCAGTGCGCAGGTTTTCGGCGCGAACTGCCGAGCATCCATTCCAGCCATCGCCGGCTGTGGAGCCCAGCAGCACACCACAGCACTCGTACGGGTAAGTTTCTTCGCTATGCGCGCGAATCTGCTCATAAACGGCCCGGCTTAGCTTCAGCACGCTCATATCTCCTCCCAGAATCGCTCGCTCAGGTATTTTTCTGCCGAATCGGGAAGCACGGTTACGATGACAGCTTTGCGGCCGGCCGCGGACTCTTCGCGAGCAATCGCCAGGCAGGCCGTGACCGCCGCAGCCGACGAGATCCCGACTAGAAGACCCGTGTCTCGCGCCAGCCGCCGCGCCGTCGCATGCGCGGCTTCGGTTTCCACCTCTATCGTGCGATCGGCGAGCTTGGGATCGTAAATCGCAGGAACGATCGACGTCTCCATGTGCTTCAGTCCTTCCAAACCGTGAAAGGGTGAGTCAGGCTGCATGCTGATGGCCTGGATCGCGGGATTCAATTCTTTCAAGCGGCGAGTCGTCCCCGTAAAAGTGCCGCTGGTCCCAAGTCCGGCCACGAAGTGCGTGACTTGTCCGCGCGTCTGATCCCAGATCTCAACGCCGGTTGTTTCATAGTGGGCGCGCCAGTTGGCCGGGTTCGAGTACTGGTCGATGTAACAAAAACGCTCCGGATCGCTTGCGGCCAGCTCCCGCGCCCGGCGGATGGCCCCATCGGAACTCTGGTGCGGATCGGTCCACTCAATCTGCGCACCGTATGCCTGCAGGATCTTCTTCCGTTCGGGCGAAACGTTGGCCGGCATCGCCAAAACCACGGGATAGCCGTAAGCTGCCCCCAGCATGGCCAGCGCGATGCCCGTGTTGCCGCTGGTCGCATCGAGAATCGTCTTACCGGGCCGGAGCGTTCCTCGCTTCAGCGCATCCCGCACCATCCACGAAGCCGCGCGGTCCTTCACGCTGCCACCGGGATTCGTCCACTCAGCCTTGGCCAGCAGCGTAATGCCTTCCAGTCCTCTGGCGATGCGGTCCAGGAGCAGCAACGGGGTGTTTCCGACGCGATCGAGGACCGATACCCCCAGGTCCGTCACATCGAGCTTCGAGATGGTCGTGCTATTGTTCACATTCCCGCCCGAAAACGTTGCGTTCTGAAAACGAAAAGCCCACCGCGGCAGATCGCCGACTGGTGGGCTGGTTACGCGCTTCCCTTCCCAGGGATGCTTGCTTAAAAGCCGATGCCACTCGCGCCGGAGATCGAACTTCCGCTACAACAACAGCGGTTCATGGTCCCGATCTGGCGACAGAAGGTCATCTTCATCATTTTTTATCATAGCGATGGTTCAATGTCAAAATTGGGCGGAAATAGGACTGTTGTGGAGCCAGAACTCTTATGGATGGCTTCTGCCCTGAGGAGATCGGCGACTTGTACTGGAACGGCCTCACCGTGCGCGCGGGCCATCATTGCGCGCAATCCTTCCTGCACCGTATCGGACTGGAGTGCATGGTTCGCGCCCTTTAGCCCTGCGCAAATTACGCCTGCGCCATAGAGCGATCATTCGGGCCCCACTCCACCGAGACGATAGCTGAATATCAAGGGCTTTCTCATCCTGCAATGGAGAAGGCCATTACAGCATTTTCGATTCTGCTCTTTCGAGAAGGCAGGAAGCGGAGTGGCGTTTTCCTCAAGAAAACGCCACCCTGCACGATCTCAAAATGGCAATATGTGAATCGAAAATGCTCTAGCGTGGAGGTTCATCAGGCCGTTGGGCTCTGCCATTGTGGATAGAATTTACTCCTTGGAGCCGGCCAATACTTCTGGTGTGTCGGCCAGAATATAGGAAAGAACAGCCAGCGTTGCAATGTTCTTGCGAAAATCGTTCAGGTCAACCTTATCAATGGTATCTGCTTCGGAGTGATGCCAGTCAAAGTAGTGCGTGTTGACGTTGACCGGCCGCAGGCCCGGGACGCCCTCGTTGGTGAGGGGCTCGACATCGGTGCCGCCGCCGCCGGGAACGTATCCGGTGACGCCAATGCTCGCCAGCAGTCCGGCGATCTGATTCACGTAAGCAACCGACCGGGGATCGGGTGCAGCGGGAATCGCAAGATTGGCGCCCCGTCCCATCTTTCCGTAGCCGATGCCGGTCGGAGCCTCGGCACCGGTGTCCATCTCGATTGCAGCCACGTGGTTTTTGATTTCGTCGCCAATCGCCTTGCGATAGGCCGCGGCGCCACTGGCCCCAGACTCCTCGTTGGTCCAGAAGACGACGCGAATTGTGCGGCGCGGCTGAAGACCGAGCTTTTTCAGGATGGCAACGGCTTCCAGTGAGGCAAGAATCCCGGAGCCGTCGTCCTGCGCACCCTGGCCCACATCCCAGGAGTCGATGTGGCCGCCGAGGACGACGACCTGCTCGGGATGCTCACTTCCGACCAACTCGCCAACGACGTTGGCGCTGGGAACGCTATCCACCAGCCGGTTTTCCAGCTCTAGGTGAACTTTGACCGGCGCGCCCTCGGCGTAGAGCCTGGCCAGCAAGCCGGCGTCTTCGACAGTGAGCGCGGCAGCAGGAATCTTCGGGGCATTTGCATCGTAAAACAATGTTCCTGTGTGCGGCTGCGCCAGAGCCAGACCAGTGGCCGAGCGCACTAGTACGGCGACAGCGCCGAGCGCAGATGCGCGCGACGCGCCACGGGTGCGATATTGCGAGGCATCGCCGTAGTCCTTCCACGGCTCGTTGTAAACAACAATCTTCCCCTTCACGCGATCCGCACCCAGGGCGACAAGCTCGTCGAAGCTGGAGACGGCGACGATCTCGGCGGTAATGCCGCCAGCCGGCGTCGCCACGCTCTTGCCCAGGCCGAGAATGTGCAAATTGCGATTGAACGGCGCGACAAGCGATGCCGATTCATGGCCTCGAATCCAATAAGGAACACTGACCGGCTGGGTGGTAACGTTGGCGAGACCTTTGTCCTTCATGGTCTGCGCGGCCCACTGAATGGCATGATTGAGCGCGTCAGAACCGGCGATGCGGTTGCCGATGTGGTCGCAAAGATAGGTCAGATCCTTGTAACCGTCGTTATCGTTGAGCGCCGCCGCGATGATCTTGTCCGCTGCAGGCTTGTACCGATCCGCCACAGGGACAGGCGCGCTCTGTCCCTGTAATCCCGATACGGCAACCAGAAACACAATCAGCAACCAGGCAATTCTACGATCGAACCTCATGGATTGTTCCTTACGGAATGATTGTTGATGATAACTTGGCGTTGTAAGGGCTTTCAATTGACGGCGGAAATGATCTCAACGGCAGCGAGAAGCCGCTACGAAGCTCGCTTCTCCACGGCGGGCAGCAATTGAGGATTCTTGCTCAGGTCGGCGAGGACGGCGAAGAGCCGGTCAATCTGCTCGGCCGTGTTGTAGTAGTGTGTCGAGACGCGTAGCGCGTTATAGTCGGAAAATGAAACGGAACGGACGATGAAGCGCCGGTCGCTGAGTGCCTTGACCACCTGCTGCACTGGAAGATCGAGGGGCAACGTGAAGACGTTGAGGTTGCCCTGCAGGGCCGCATCGGGCGAGCTAATAACCTTTGCGCCTGGAATCGCGGCGACCGATTCGCGCACATGGCGACCAAGATCTTTTGCGCGCGCCGCAATCAGAGGCGTGCCGATAGCTTCGTGAAATTGAACCGCGGCGCGCAATCCGGCAGCGGCGGGAATGCCGAGCTGGCCGCTCCGTTCATAGCGTGGCGAGACTTTCAGATCGGGATCGTCGTAGCCGTAAAGCGGCCAGATCTTCGCCTGCAGATCCTTGCGGATGTAGTTGACGCCTGTACCCGTTCCGGCCAGCAGCCATTTCTGCCCCGCACCAGAAAAGTGGTCGATATCGGCTGCCGCCACGTCGACGGGCAGTACGCCAAACGACTGCGCGCCATCGACGGAGATCAGCGCTCCATTTTTGTGAGCGAGGTCAGCCAACTCGCGAAGAGGTGCCACCAGGCCGGTCACATAGCTCACGTGGCTTACAACAAGTACACGCGTGCGCTGCGTGAAGGCTTTGGCGTAGGCCTCCACCACTTGCCCGGCGCTCTGGGCCGGCACAGCCAGTTTTACCGTCACAATCTTGATTCCATAGCGCTGCTCAAGCGTCTTGTAGGGCTCAACCGCGCCAAAGTGTTCCTGGTCGCCGATGATCGCTTCATCGCCGGCTTTCCAGTCGAGCCCGTGCGCAAAGATGTTCATGCCCTCGGTAGTGCTATGGGTGATTGAAACCTCGCCATCTTTCGCATTGAGCAAGCCAGCCAGGGCGGCGCGCGTTTCGGCAAGCTCTTTCATGCGGAAGTTGTTGGTCGGATCCTTGGCTAGAAATTGGTTGTAATACTCTCTTGTCTTCACGATAGGGTCCGGCGTGGGGCCATAGGCGCCGTTATTCAGGAAGTTCAGTCCGGGATCGAGCGAAAAATGCGATCGCGCCGTTGCCCAGAAGGTCTCGCTGTTTTCCGGCGTTACACCGAAGCCGCCAAATTGCGGCGGCTGGGAATCCGCGTTTTGACCTGCAACTGCCTGGGTCTGTGCTCGCCCCGCCAGCGCGGAAGCAAAGACTCCGCTGCCGGCTACCATGCCTGCTCCCTTGAGAAACGCACGCCGAGATTTGCATCGCTCTGCATTCATAAATCCTCCCTGAAATTACCTTTCCCGATCAAGTCTGCGGATTCAGACTGGCTGGCAGCGCCCACCCCGCGTTCAACGGCTGGCACGGGCACTGATCGGTTCGACCGCAAAAAATGAAGTGCGGCCTGTGACGCGTGACGCCGCGTCACAGGCGATGAAGGTGTTCCAGTCCCGGCCTAGAAGGAAAGCTTGAACTGGAGTTGCACATTGAACGGCTCGCCGGCCGCGATGCCGGCTGCGCCACCCGAACCAATGGTTCCGGTGACGAGACCGTAGGAACCGCCGGAGTTATAGGTCGTGGAAGGGGAAGCAAGGTTGGTTCGGTCGAACAGGTTGTTCAACTCGGCCCGAAGCTCGCCGTTTACCCGCTCGCCGAAGGGGATCCTGCGCGCTACAGACAGATCTACGTCGCCGTAGCCGGGTCCCCGGAGTTGATTGCGCCGTTCATTTCCGTAGGTTCCGTTCGCGGGAGCGGCGAAGGCTGTAGGATTGATCCAGGTGATTTTCTTCGAGCTGCCAAGGGCATGGGAAACCCCCGAGAAGGGATTGCCGACAACGTCAACCAGTTGCGATTTGTCCTCCGTGCCGGTGGTGTCGTTGTTTCCGTTCGAGATGGTGAAAGGCTGTCCCGTGTAGAAGTCGAAGCCGCTGGTCAGCGTCCAGCCGTTCGCAACACCGCGGGCAAGTGCATTGTAGCCATGCAGTTCCGGCACTGCATAGGAAAGCACTCCGGAGAGCGCGTGGCGCACATCGTTACTGCTGTTTCCATAATTACGTTCAATGTCGGTGTTGATGACCGGTAGCGATACGTTCGACAGCGTGTCCAAGTTGTGCGCCCAGGTGTAGTTGGCGTCGGCTTGCAAGCGGTGCCAACTTTTCAGGTGCAGCGACGCTTGCAGAGAGTTGTAGTTGGACGAAAAGCCGCTGGTAAGTTGATTGATTGCCGCGTAGGTTGGGTACTGAGCATAGTAAGTGCGCGTGGACTGCACGACAGCTCCAGAGCTGGTGTTCAGTGCTGCGGGATTCAGATCGATCAAGCCTTCGAGGTTGCGGCCCACCGAGCCCACATAGCCGATCTGCGCCACCACCCTTTCACCCAGCGCTTTCTCGACTTGCAGGTAGTAGCTGTAGTAGTGAGGATTGCGGAAGTCTTGGCTGACGGTGTAAAGACCGACTTTCGAGGCCGAGCCAGCCGACTCAAAGAAGGATTGACCGCTAACGATATCGGCTGTCTGCTGAGAGAGACTCGTAACTGGACTGGAGCCGCCGGGATTGTTCTCAAATCCCGTTGCGCCGCCATTGCTGGCGCGGGCACGCGCAAAATTGTCGAGCGCAGGAGTGTCCGAATAGATGCCGGCGCCGCCGCGAACCACCAGGCCGAGATTTTCCTTGGGCTGATAAGTGAAGCCCAGGCGCGGCCCGAAGCCGCTGTAATCGACCGGATAAGGCGTGCTGATACCTTCATCCGTGTACACGACGCCTTCTGACGGGATAAAGGCCGAAAGATCGCTCTTTCCCGTGTGCCAGGTGCCGTCGAGTTCGTAGCGAAGACCGTAGGTGAAGGTAAGACGATTGGTGATCTTCCACGAGTCCTGTGCGAAGATCGTTCCCGTGTGCTGCAACACGACCCGCTCGGGATCGCCGTAGGCAATCGAAGAGGAACTCGAGTAGCCGGCCAACAAATCGGCTAGAGAGCGTGCATAAGAATCGATCGCCGTACCGTTGCTTAATTCAGAGGTGCCGGCCCACGGTCCCACCGAACCGTTGAAATTCAGGCTGCCGCGGCATTGCTGAAGTAGAATTCGTCAATGCTGACGCGCCGGAATTCGCCGCCGAGACGGTACTCGTGGCGTCCTTAACTGGTTGTAGTCGATCAGTTCCTTGACCGTTGGATTTGCGCCGCAAACCGGGCACTCCAAATTGTTGCGCACGCGCAGTTCGCGGAAACGCATGGCTAGCTCGTCCGCCGTAAGCGTACGCCGAGTCCCTCTGGTGCTGGGCGAGGGTGTGGCTG
>Ga0181517_10002391_pt1 | contig 19263 bp, 14 predicted proteins | sample PEATcosm2014_Bin_31_FD_119748 | JGI IMG/M metagenome (GOLD analysis project Ga0181517, IMG submission 119748) | Peatland microbial communities from MTU Mesocosm Facility, Houghton, MI, USA - PEATcosm2014_Bin01_30_metaG | ecosystem: Environmental > Terrestrial > Soil > Wetlands > Peat | place... | reverse complement strand
CGACGACGAGGCCGACACGCTGCTCATGACGACGCGACGCGACGCGGCGCGCGTCGGCGACCGCGTCGGGCTGGCTCGTCTCGAGATCGCGATGGCAGCAGCGGCCGTCGTGCGTGACGACGACGCCGGGGCCGAGGCCTGCCTCCGCGAGGCGCGACGGGTCCTCCCCAACCCACCACCCAGCGTCGCGGCGCGGGCGTGGATCGTCGAGGCTCGGAGGGCGTATGCCGCCGGCCCGGGCGCTCCTGAGCCCCCGCCCGCCCCGGCCGAGCCGCACGTGTCGGCCGACGACCCGATGGACGAGGACGAGCACGCCGACCTCGCCGCGGAGCTCGCCCTGGGACGCGCGATCCAGGCCCGCGCGACCAAGGACATCGCCGTCGCGCACGACGCGCTCTGCCTCGCGCAGGCGCTCGTCGAGTTCTCGGAGTCCGTGCGCCTCGTCGCCCTGGTCGAGCTCGAGGCGGCAACCTTCGCCGCCGTGACGGGCGACCAGGAGCAGGCGCTGACCCGCTTCCGGGCTGCCGCCGACCGCGTCCGCGACGCCGGCCTGCGACGCGACGCCGGCCGCGCGATGATCCGTTTCGCCGACATGCTGGTGGCGCACGGAGGGAGCAACACCAGCGGCACGGCCGCCTCGTGGCTGGGGCGCGCAGAGCAGGCCCTGGGACCGGCGGCGACCTGGCGCGATCGGCTCGCGATCCGCAGCGGTCTCCGGCGGGTCGGCCGGCGCGGCCTCGACCGCGCGATGACCGACGGGACGAGCAGCCGCATCGAGGTCTTCGAGCGCGCGCGCGGCGTGCTCGTCAACTCCCTGAGCAACGTCGGGTTCGCGACCGACCGGGTGCTGACCGACGTCGAGGTCGACACAGCGACGCGAGGCGACGTGACCACCGCCGGCGAGCGCGTCGGAGCCGCCCGGACCGCCGCACGCGAGCACGTCAACCGCGCGATCACGGCCGTCACCGACCTCGATCAGTCGATGCGTGACCTGGTCGAGATCGTCAGCGCGGCGCTCTTCGAACGGGACCGGCTGCGCATGCTCCTCGGCGTCCTCGCCGAGATCGACAAGACGGGCGACGAGGTGTCCTTGCCCTCCGTCGTGGCGTCGCTGGCCGTCCCTCTGCTCGACGCCGACCGCATCGTGATCGCCGTCGAGCGCGCCGGAGTGCTCACGCCGGTCGGCGAGGCTGGCACGGCAGCTCCGGGGACCGAGGACGAGTGGCAGCGCACGGTCGACAGCATCGAGCGCAGGAGCGACCCGCGCCTCGCCGACGCCCAGCGCTTCGTCTCGCGCTCGAACGAGATCGTCGCCGGCCCGCGCATGTTCGTCCCCATCCGGGGCCGCGAGGCGCGCGGCCTGCTCTACGGCGACAAGCTGCGACGAAGCGGCAAGTTCCGGGAGCAGGACGAGGCCATCGCGCACCTGCTCGCCGAGTACGTGGCGCTCGCCTTCGACCGACTCCACGCCCGTGAGCAGGAGCGCTTCGCGCTCAACCAGCTCGCCGTGACGCTCGACACGATCCGCGACGGCGTCATCGCCTGCGACGCGAGCGGGGTTGTGATCTCGTCGAACGCGACGGCGGCCCGCATGCTCCGCTTCTCGCAGGACGAGCTGCGCGGCGTCCGCCTCGACTCGCTGCCGCAGGTCGGCCCCCTCTGGTCGCTGATGGTCGCGAGCCCGCGCCCGGACGGCGCCGTCGTGCGCCTCGCGCACGCCAGCTTCGTCGTGACGGCGCGCCCCATCTCGGACAACGACGCCGAGGACAGGGGCTTCGTGGCGACCCTCGTCGAGCTCGACCGCGCGCAGAAGCTCGCCCAGCGCCTGTCGGCCACCAGGGCCCGCTACGGCTTCGACGACATCGTCGGCACGAGCCCCGCGCTGAAGTCCGCGGTCGCGATCGCGCGCCGCGCCGTGAGCATCGACACGAACGTGCTCATCAACGGCGAGAGCGGCACGGGCAAGGAGGTCATCGCTCAGGCCATTCACACAGCCGGCCCTCGCGCGAACGAGCCATTCATCGGCGTCAACTGCGCGGCGGTCCCTCGCGAGCTGCTCGAGGCCGAGCTCTTCGGCTACGAGAAGGGCGCGTTCACAGGGGCCCGCTCCGACGGCAACGCCGGCAAGTTCGAGATCGCCGCTGGCGGCACCATCCTGCTCGACGAGATCGGCGACATGCCGCTCGAGATGCAGGCCAAGCTGCTGCGTGTCCTGCAGGAGCGCGTCGTCACGCGGCTGGGCGGTCGCCACGAGGTGGAGGTGCACGCGCGCGTCATCGCCACGACGCACAGGGAGCTGGCGGAGCTCGTCGACGAGGGAAAGTTCCGCATGGACCTGTACTACCGGCTGCGCGTGCTCGCGTTCGAGCTGCCGCCGCTGCGCGACCGCCTCGAGGACATCCCGCTCCTCGCGCGCCACTTCCTCCTGCGCTTCGCCGAGCAGCAGCGCAAGCGGCTGCGCGACCTCGGGCCGCGCGTCCAGGGCGAGCTCGAACGCTACGACTGGCCGGGCAACGTGCGAGAGCTCGCGAACGTGATGGAGGCCGAGGTCAGCCTCGCGGCCCCCGACGTCGACGTGCTCGACCGCCTCGCGACACGCCTCGTGGGGCGCTTCCGGACAGCCGGGGGGGTAGCCTCCACCGGTGAGTGGCGGGCGATGTCCGGCCTGCCGCCGTTCGAGCAGGTGATCCTCCCGCTCGCGGACGTCGAGAAGCGCGCGATCCTGAGCGCCATCGAGCTCTCCGGCGGGAGCGTCTCGAAGGCCGCCGACGCGCTCGGCGTGTCGAAGGTCACCATCTACGCCAAGCTCCGCGCCTGGGGCATGCACCCGCGCGCCAGGGGCGACAGGCCGGGCGACGAGCCCCAGAGCTGGCGCGTGTCTTCGCCGCACATCCCGGGCGCGACCGACAGCGACCCCGGGTCGGAGGGTCCGCCGTCGGCCCCCTCGACCAAGCGCTCGCCCATCGAGCGCTAGCCCAGCCCGTCGGTGGCGGTTGACACGCGCCAGCCGTCCCCCTAACTACGATCCACTGAATCGCGATTCATTCGCGAGCGCCCCTTCCCCGGGGCGCTCTCTTGGAGGAGCCCAGTGAAGATCCTCGTCCCCCTGAAGCGGGTCGCCGACCCGGACAACGCGAACAAGATCAAGGTCACCCTCTCGAAGATCGAGACCACCGGGCTCGAGTGGAAGCCCAACCCGTTCGACGAGTACGCCCTCGAGGCCGCGCTCCGGTTGACCGAGAACGGCGCCAACACCAAGGCCCGGCTGGGCGAGGTCATCGTCGTGACGTTCGGCCCCAAGGAGACGGAGACCACGCTGCGTGGGGCCCTCGCCACGGGCGCCGATCGCGCCATGCGGGTGGACGTGACCGACGACCAACTCGACGGCGACCTGGTCGCCCGCGCCCTCAAGACGCTCGTCGAGCGCGAGAAGCCCGACCTCGTCCTGCTCGGCAAGCAGGAGGTCGAGGGCGACGCCAACCAGGTCGGCCAGATCCTGGCGGAGCACCTGGGTTGGCCCCAGGCGACGGCCGCCGGGACGATCAAGAGCGAGGGAGACAAGGCGCTCCTGGTCGGGCGCGAGGTCGACGGGGGCGCGCTGACGCTCAAGGTCACCTTGCCGGCCGTCGTCTCGGTCGACCCTCGCATCGTGGCGCCGAAGAGCGTGCAGTCGGTCCACTCGCCGGCCCACACCTACGCCGACGGCGTCCGCTTCTCGGCGCTGATGGCCATCATGGCGGCGAAGAAGAAGCCCCTGGCCGACGTGAAGCTCACGGACCTCGTGAGCGACGTGGCCCTCAAGATCACGTACACGGCCTTCGAGGCCCCGCCGGCGCGCAAGGCGGGGGTCAAGGTGAAGACGGTCGAGGAGCTGGTGCAGAAGCTCAGGACCGAGGCGAAGGTCCTCTAGGGAGACATGGCCATGAGCAACGTTCTCGTCGTCGTCGAGATAGCGGGCGGCAAGGCACGAAAGGCTAGTTTCAGCGCCATCGCGGCGGCGCGAGAGATGGTGAAGGGCGGCGGGGCGTTCGCCATCCTGGTCGCCGGAGCCGGGGCGGCGGGGGCTGCCGCCGACGTCGTCGCCTATGGTGCGAGCAAGGTCATCGTCGTCGACGATGCCGGGCTCGCGAACCAGGTGTGCGAGATGTTCGCGCCTACGCTCGTCGCGGTCACCCGCTCCGGCGCCTTCGACGTCGTCGTCATGACCGCCACGTCGTTCGGCAAGGACGTCGCGCCTCGCGTCGCCGCCAAGCTCGGGGCCGGTTACGCGTCGGACATCAGCGGCGTCAGAGCCGAAGGCGGAAAGCTCGTCATCCGGCGCCCCATGTTCGCCGGCAACGCCTACGGCGTCTGCGAGATCACGACGCCCGTAAGGGTGGTCAGCGTGCGCCAGAGCGAGTTCGCGCCGGCGGAGCCGAGCGGGGGTTCCTCGCCGGTCGAGACGACGCCCTTCGCGGGGCCCGACCCCGCGGCGGCGCGCGTCGAGTTCGTCGGGCTCGAGACGGGCAAGAGCGAGCGGCCCGACCTCGGCGACGCCGGCGTCATCGTCACCGGCGGGCGCCCGCTGAAGGAGCGGTTCGCGTCCGTGCTCGACCCGCTGGCCAACCTCCTCGGAGCGGCGGTCGGCGCGAGCCGCGCGCTGTGCGACGCCGGGCACGCTCCGCCGGAGCTCCAGGTCGGTCAGACCGGGCGCATCGTCGCCCCCAAGCTCTACTTCGCCATCGGCATCTCGGGGGCCATCCAGCACCTGGCGGGGATGAAGGGGTCGAAGACCATCGTCGCGGTCAACAAGGACCCCGAGGCCCCGATCTTCCAGGTCGCCGACTACGGCATCGTCGCCGATCTGTTCACCGCCGTGCCGGCGCTCGTCGAGGAGCTGAAGAAGGGCTGACCTCGCGGGCGTCCGCTCCGCGATTCCACGGGGCGGGGCGACCATCGTCCGCGCTGCTCTTCGAGGCCGCAGGCCTGAAGACCCGCCGAGGACCGTGCAGCGGTCTCGTCGCGGGGTGCTTCGCTCCGCTCAGCGGTAGTAGAGATGAACCTCGCTCGTCGTGTCAGGCGAGCCGTTGCAGCCATCCCAGCCCGAGTTTACGTTGTAGGAGTTCGCGAACGTGTCGGACCGGGATCCGACGCCGTAGGTGCCGGTCACCTGCGGCCCTGCCAGGATCCAGCTCCAGTTGACGTTCTCTCCACCGAAGAAATAGGTCGCGAACGCCGTGTCCGCGGCGCCGGCGATGGCGGTCGGGCTCGTGGTCGGCTCCCAGCCGCCGCCCCCGGTCTTCACCCCGCTCTGGAAGAGCGAGAGCGTTGTCTGCGTGACCCCGAACTTCACCATCGCCCCGCCGCAGCTGGCGGCGAACATGGTCCCTGTGGTCACCGTCCCTGGCACGCGGCGCAGGCACCGGGTCTCCGGGTCAGGGCAGTCCAGCGCCGTCTGCTCGAAGTGGGCGAAGACGTTGGGCGAACCGTTGCTGCCCGAGAGGAACGCCGTCCACCCTCCGCCGTCGTCCGTCATGTCGCAATAAGCGCCGAACGGAGCGGCGCCAGAGGCGGAGCCTCCAGGGTCGATGGTGAAGACGCCCGAGGCGGCAGTTGGGTCCATCGCGTGGATGGCGCTGCAGCTAGTGGCGACACCGGCGTCCTGCCCTCCGCCATCCCGGGCGTCCGGGGCGGTGGCGCGCGCGTCCAGCCCGATGTCGCGGGCGTCCCCTCCACCCCGCCCTGCCTCATGTCCGGGGGTAAGCGCGTCCCAGGCAGCGTCGCGCACCCCGCCTTCGAAGCGATCGGGCGCTGCATCCCGACCCGCAGCACCCGAGTCATGCGCCGCCGCCGGGCCAGGTCCGTCGGACGCGCCGACACGGCCGCCGCAGGCGACAGCGGTCGTGACAGCGACCCAGGCAGGAGCCCGGACGGCCGAGCGTGTGCGCGCCCATCCCGCGGAGTGCCCCGGAGAGAGCCGGAGCGTGCCGAGCTCGATGAGTGCCGCGTCGGCCCTCGCAGCGCGTCCGGTCGCCATCTTCCCTCCGCGGTGTGCGTCGATCGTCTGACTCTACCACCCGGGCGAGCGGCAGACAGCCGAACGAGCCCGACAGCGCCGCGCCGGCCACACACGCCTGCCCATGCGTGGGGCCGCGACGGCTCGACTTGGGCTCGGGTCGCAACTACCGTGGCTCGCAGCTGCCGCCCCGAGACCGAGCGGCGCCAGGTCAGGTCCAAGGTCGCGCAGAGAGGAGCGGGCACACCATGAAGGTCATCGGCGCCGGCGGTACGCCCGGAGGGATCGGGAGCTTCCTTCTGGGCCTCGTGATGATGTGCGCCGGTTTCTACCTGCTCCTCAGCTCCATCGTCGTCACGCAGAGCTTCGGCTTCGGCATGAGCCTCTACCAGGTCGGCCCGGTCGGCATCAGCAGCGGCATGGTGCTCATCCCGATGGTGTTCGGCATCGGCATGATCTTCTTCAACGGTCGGAGCATCGGCGGCTGGGTCCTCGCCGTCGGCGCCCTCGCCGCGCTCGTCATCGGCGTGTTCGTCAACACGCACTTCGCGCTGCGCCCGATGAGCCTCTTCGACCTCCTGACCATCCTCGTGCTCGCCGTCGGCGGCCTCGGGCTCTTCCTGCGGTCGCTGCGGAGCAGTCCCTCCCGGGAGCGCGAATCGCCCGGGAGCCGCGCGCCCTGAGCGACCTCGCACGACGCCGAACTCGAACCGGACCCCGACCTCGCCCTACTTGACGGCACCCGGAGGCTCCTGACCGGAGACGAGCGCATCGGCGTAGCGTCGAACCGGCTCGGGATCGGCACAGACGATCTCGGGGCGCGAGAACGGGATCTTCTTGCCATACCTCGCAGCGATGACCTTCGCGGCGTCCAGGTTGGCCGTGCGCACACCGAGGATGCGCGATACCCCTGCCTCGATCTCCACGAGCTCGCTCCCCTCCGGCGCAGTCCACTTCTTGAACGCTGCCCGCGCACGCGCGACATCGGCGGGCTTCTGGAGGGGAGTGACGGAGAGCACGACGACGGGGGTCGCGCACGACGCGTCGGCGACGGACGGCCAGGACTCGAAGCCGTTCCGGCATCGAAGGGTCTCGCGCGGGTGGATTGTGCGGAAGAGCACGCGCCGGCGCTCCCAGTCCACGTCCCTCCACCCCACGCCGCGCTCGATGTAGGTCGCGTTCACCCACACGTCATCGGCCGCGCGCACGTGGACGCCCTGGACTTGCAAGCGCCTGTCGTCGTTACCGCCGACCGGGACCGGCGCCGGCGTCTCGAAAGGAGCGAGCGGAAGCTCCACGTTCTCCCAGCGCCCATCGACGTACCGGACGATCTCCGGAGGCGTCTTCCAGTTCTTCTTCATCACCGCCCAGGGCGTGCCGAGCTCCACTCCAGCCACGTCTTCGATCTGCCCGCCGGACGGCGTGAGATTCGCGTAGGTCCCGTCGGGGGCGCGGCGATGCAGGACGCCGTAGCCCGTGAGGTCGGCGATGCCGGTGCGGTTGCCCTCCCACATGCTCATCACCCAGAGCGCACCGTCGGGCGCAACGGCGAGGCTCACGATCGACAGGCGGTTGCTCGGCCGGCTCAGCGCCTGCCAGCGCGCTCCATCGAAGTGAAGGAGAGCTTCGTCCGTCTCGACGTAGACATCGTCCGCAGCGTGGACAACCACCTCTCTGACCTTCTTCCCTGGAACGTCCCACGAGACGGGGACGCGGGTTCGCGGCGCGAAACGCCACGCCTTCGCTCGCTCCGCCTCGTTGTCGCCGGCGGATCCAAAGAGGAACAGCTCTCCGCTCACCGCGACGGCCGAGCGGGAAGGGGCTCCGTCGAGCTGGAGCCGGCCGAGCCCGTCGACGTCGACGTGATGCGAGCTCCAGGTACCGTCGTAGTCGCCGTGCAGCGCGTGGCCGCCCCACTCGTTGATCAAGAAACGGCCCGAAGGGTACTTGATGCTCGCAGGAGCCGCCTGCCAGCCGCTCCCTGTCCAGAGCAGGTAGCTCTCCTCGTAGCCGCCGCAGCAGCCGTAGCTCACCCCGAGGAGGATCGTACCCTCGGAGTGCCCGAAGATCCCCCTGAAGTCCCACAGGTCGAACGACGCGCCGCGGGGCGACAGGTCCACGACCCCGTCGCCTTCGAGCCGGACGACGCTGACGCCATGCTCGCCCCAGGCGATGATCGGCGGGCCGGGCATGGGCCCGACCTGCATCTGCGCGCAGTACCCGTCGAACACCGCGGCGAACAGGGACTTCGGGTCCGGCCGGCTGCCCCAGCGGAGCTTCTGCGCTGCGCTCGGCGCGGCCTGGTCCGGTCGGGCATCGACAGCCGCTTCCGGGCGCTCCGATGGCGTCGTCGAGGCGTCGGGCGACGCGGTGGACGACGTCACCGACGCATCAAACGGCGGAGCCGCGGCTACGCTCCCCGTCGGCGGCAGGAGCCTCCGCGCCGGCGCGACGCAGCCGGGCAGCAGGGACGCGAGGACAAGAGCTCCGGGAAGAACGGACGCCATCGACGCGATCGACACGGGCCCCACCTCCTCCGCAAGTTTAGCACCGGCGGACGCCTCCTGTCCCGGGCGCTCGGATCGCGGGGGGCAGGCTCGACCTAGGCTCTCTCGCCCAGCCGCGCCTCGAGCGCTGCGACCCTGTCCTCGAGTGATTCGAGCCGATCGAGCTCGCTGCGGTGGTCGAAGTCGTGGCGGAGGCGCGCCAGCTCCTCGCGGAGATCTCGGATGTCCTCGGAGTTCTTCCGGATGTCCTCGGAGTTCTTCCGGATGTCCTCGGAGTTCTTCCGGATGTCCTCGGAGTTCTGCCGCACGACCTGCTCGAGCACGGAGATTCGCTCGGACAGGCGCGCTTCGGTGGCCGCGAGCTCGCTCTTGAACTCGTCGCGCAGTCCAGTCACGGCCTCGACCACGACGTTCATCTGGGAGTGAATCTGCTCGAGCAGGACGTGCTGCGCGCGCGCTGAGGGTGACCCACGGTCCTCCTTGGTCCTCGTGCCGACGTCCCGACTCGCCATGATGAGGAACCTCTACGTCCGGGCCGATGCGCTCGCAAGCCACGGCCCTGGGGAGAAATGAGCGTCACTCGAGACGAAGCACCGCGCGTGCCAGGGGCGAGCACGCGGAACGCGGCGCGACGGGGAAGGCCAACCGGGTGTCCGCGACCGTGCTCGTGCTGGCGTGGACAGGGGACGCTCGAGGCCCCCGACGCTGCGAGGGGACCGGAGAGGGACGACCACAACCGCGTCAGCGACAACGCCCGCCTGCTCCCCTCGCCTTCCGCGGCGGAGTGCGCTACCGAAGCGCGTGTGAGCTACGTCGTCCTCGCCCGCAAATATCGCCCTCAGTCCTTCGACGATCTGGCTGGGCAAGACCATGTCACACGCACGCTCGCCAACGCCATCACGTCCGGGCGCGTGGCGCATGCCTTCCTGTTCACCGGGGTCCGCGGCGTCGGCAAGACCACGAGCGCGCGCCTGCTCGCCAAGTGCCTCAACTGCCTCGGTGCCGACGGCAAGGCCACGGGCGCCACGGCCACGCCGTGTCAGGTCTGCGCCCCCTGCCGGGAGATCGCGGCCGGATCCGACATCGACGTGCAGGAGATCGACGGCGCCAGCTACAACGGCGTCGACGAGGTGCGGCGCCTCCAGGAAGGGCTGGCGTTCCGCCCGGCGCGCGACCGGTACAAGATCTACATCGTGGACGAGGTCCACATGCTCTCGACCGCGGCCTGGAACGCCTTCCTGAAGACGCTCGAGGAGCCCCCGCCCCACGTGAAGTTCATCTTCGCGACCACGGAGGTCCACAAGGTCCCCGTCACCATCCTGAGCCGCTGCCAGCGCTACGACTTCAAGCTGATGGGCACGCAGGTCATCGCCGACAGGCTCCGCAAGGTGCTCGCGACCGAGTCCATCCAGGCGGACGATCTCGCCGTCCAGACCCTCGCGCGCGAGGCCGCCGGGTCGATGCGCGACGCCATGAGCCTGCTCGATCAGGTCATCGCCTTCAGCGGCGAGAAGGTCACCGGCGACGACGTCTCGCGCGTGCTCGGCGTCGCCAACCGGCAGATCCTTCACGACCTCGCCGCGGCGCTCGTCAGCGGCGACGCGGCGCGCTGCGTGACGGTCGTCGACGAGCTCGCGCAGCAGGGCTTCGACCTTCCCCACGTCGCCAGGGACATCCTGCGACACCTGCGCGATCTCATCGTCGCCAAGCTCTGCGGAGAGGACGGCCGGCGCCTCCTCGACCTCGCCGACGAGGAGGCCCGCGACGTGTACGAGCTCGCGGCGACCACCGACGTCGACGATCTGTCGCGCCTTTTCCAGGGCTTCTCGAAGGGCTTCGACGACGTCGTCCGCAGCGGGCAGCCGCGCGCGGCTCTCGAGACCACGCTCGTCCGGCTCGCGCGCAGGCCGGCGCTCCTCCCGCTCGACGAGCTCCTCGCCCGGCTCGGCGACCTCGAGCGCCGTCTCGGGGGCGGCTCGCCAACGCCTCCTCGGTCGACGGGGCCAGGCGGTGGACCGCGAAGCGGAGGCCCCAGCCCCGTGTCGCGAGGAGGCAGCGTGGCCGGACCGGCCTGGACCCCGCCCATGGCCAAGGCCGAGCCCACCACGCGCGGGGCGCTCGCGCTCGTCGCGCCCCTCGTCGATGCGCCGCGCGTCGAGAGCGCCCCGTCCCCCGTCGCCGCAGTGGAGCCAACCCCGGAGGCCGCGCTGCCGACCAACGTCGTCCCGCTGAAGCCACCCGCAACGCCCGCGGCCGCGTCAGCGGCCAGCGACCTCGATGCCCTGCGCGCCATCCTGAACCGGGTCGCCCACGTCCGCCCCGGGCTCAAGTCGGTGCTCGAGCACGCCCTGCCGCTCGAGGTCAGCGCCGCGAGGGTGACCCTGCTGTTCGAGCCGGTCGAGGCCCAGTCGTTCTTCCTGGCGCAGGCGCAGGAGCGCGAGGCCCTGGCCATCCTCACCGACGCGGCGCGCGGTCACTTCGACGCGCCGACCGTCGTGGAGGTGCGGACGGGCACGCGTCCGGCGGGCCAGGGCAAGACCACCCTCGCGTCCATCGACGCCGAGGCCCGACGAGCGGCGTCGGATCGCGCGCGGCAGGCGGTCGAGAGCCACCCGCTGGTGGTCGCGGCCGTGCGCATTTTCGGCGCCGAGATCCGCGAAGTGAAGCCCGCCGACGGCGAGGAGTGATATCGTCGGCGCCATGCAGATTCGCGGTGGACTGAACGAGCTGATGCGCCAGGCCGCGCGCGTGCAGCGGAAGATCGAGGAGAAGAAGGCAGAGGTTGCGGACCGCGAGGTCACCGCGACCGCCGTCGGCGACAAGGTGCAGGTGACGGCGACCTACGCGCGGAAGATCTCGCGCATCACCATCGACCCGGAGTTCCTGAAGACCGAAGGCATCGAGCTCGCCCTCGACGGAGCCTGCGCCGCGGTCAACGCCGCCCTCGAGGCCGCCGACAAGGCCATGGAAGCCGAGGTCGCCAAGGTCACGGGGGGCGTGAAGATCCCGGGAGTCGTCTAGGCGACCGGTGGTCTCGAACAGGCTCCAGCGCATCGTCTCGCTCTTCTCGCGGCTGCCAGGCGTGGGCGAGAAGACCGCCCAGCGGTACGTGCTCCACCTCCTCACCGCCGACGCGGCGGTCGCCCGCGAGCTCGGCGCCGAGCTGTCGTCGCTGCGTGACCACCTGAAGCCGTGCGACGCGTGCGGCAACCTCGCAGAGGTCGACAGCGCCGACGACGCGGCCGTCTGCAGCATCTGCGCGGACGGCAAGCGCGACGCGACCCTGCTGTGCGTCGTCGCGCGGGTGCATGACCTGCTCGCGATCGAGCGCGCCGGGACGATGCGCGGCCGCTACTTCGTCATCGGCAGGCTGCTCTCGCCACTCGACGGGGTCGGGCCGGAGGACCTCCCCCTCGCCCGCCTCTCGCAGCAAATCGTCCAGCATCACGTCACCGAGGTCATCGTCGCCACGCCGCCGAGCGTCGACGGCGAGGCGACCGCGCTGCTCCTCAAGCGCGAGCTCACCCCGCTGGGCGTGCGCGTCACGCGCATCGCCAGCGGCGTCCCGCACGGCGGCGACCTCGAGTTCGCCGACCCCATCACCATGGGAAGAGCCCTGTCGGGCCGCCAGCTCATCTGAGGAAGGGAGGACCATGCAAGCCATCACCACGAACACAGCCCCGGACACGATCGGCCAGTACTCACAGGCCGTCCGTGCCGCGGGCTTCGTCTTCCTGAGCGGACAGATCGGGCTCGACCCGGCGACCGGGAACCTGGTCGCGGGGGGCGTCGCCGTCGAAGCCGAGCGGGTCATGGACAACCTGTCGGAGGTCCTGAAGGCCGCCGGGCTGACGTTCGACCACGTGGTCAAGATGACGATCTACCTCGTCGACATCGCCGACTTCGCGACGGTCAACGAGATCTACGGCAAGCGCCTCGGGCGCGTCCTGCCGGCGCGCGCGACGGTGCAGGTCGCTGGGCTACCGCGGGGCGCTCGCGTCGAGATCGACGCCATCGCGAGCACGCCGACGTTGCCGTGACCGCATGACCCGCCCCATCGTCAGGGGACCCTGGCGCAGCGGAACCCCACGCCGCTGCCGCGGAACGACGGGGAGTTGAAGCCCTCGAAGGTGGGGACGATGAACGTCGAGGATACGTTGTAGTTCCCCCCACGGAACGAGCGGGCGTCCGAGGTGTCGGTGAGCTCCGTGCAATCCGTGCAGGGGTTGGGGTAGTTCGACGCGAACCAGTCGAGGTTCCACTCGTTGACCTCGCCCGCCATGTCGAGCTGACCCCAGAGCCCGGCCCCCGCCGGCGCCGATCCCACCGGCGCGACGTTTGCCACCCCCAGGCACGGCTCGGTGGTCGGGAAGTTGCAGCCGAATATCGCGTACTGGTTGTCCGTTCCGGGCGGCGCCGAGCCCCACGGGTACTCCCACTGCTCGCTCCCGCCGACCGCTGCGTGCTCCCACTCCGCCTCGCTCGGCAGGAACCCTCCGTCCCAGATGCAGAAGGCGTACGCCTCCCACCAGTTGACGCAGTCGATCGGCAGCTTCTCGTTCTCGCCCGCCCCGGCCGTCCAGGTCGCGGAGACCCCGGCGTCGTCCGAATCGCAGAGGAGGTTGAGGTTCCTCGGATCGATGTTGGAGTCGTCGGTCGCGATCCACCCCGGCTCGTACGTCTGCCCGCCATCGACGTTCGGCCCCGCCGCGAGGCCCTGACCCTGGTTCAGGTGCGCGTGCTTGCCCGACCCCTGCGCCGGCTTCCAGGCGAGGCCACCATCCGGGTACGAGTCGCCCGTCGGATACACGGTCTTCACGAACCCACGGAACCTCGCGACCGTCACGAGGTACTTGTCCAGCCGCAGACCGCTCACGGTCGCCGGGTCGAACTCGTCCGTCGCGCCGCCGTCGGGGAGCGTGCTCTGGTAGGTACGCGCGTAGCTCCCAGCAGGCACCTCGAGGCTGGTGCAGCAGCTCTCGCCGCCATCCGGCCCGCAATCCGTCTTGCCCGGGCCGGCTGTGGCGCAGCTCGGGGGCATCTGGCAGCTCCCCCCGATGCACGTCCCGGCACCGCCGTTGCAGCTCGCGGGCGTGTTGCTCCACGCGCTCGTGCTCTCGAGGGGCTGGCAGATCTGGCATCCGTTGCCCGGGTTCAGGTCCGACGAGTAGAAGGCCCCGTCGATGAAGCAGCCCACCCGACACTGCCCCGCAAAGCAGACCTCGCCCACAGCGCACGTCGTGCCCGCCTCGTAGATCTTCCCGCCGACATCGCACGGCGGTCCGGCGTCGATCGTCTTCGCATCCGAGGCAGCATCCGGGCGGCTCCCCGAGCTTGAGGCCAGGCTAGCGCTCGACGTGGACGACGAGCTCACGGTCGCTGAAGAGCTCGACGTCGACGACACGCTCGACCTCGACGATGAGCTCGAGGCCGACGTCACGTCCTTCCGACCGTCCGCCCCCCCGTCCCGCGCCTTGCCGGAGTCGGAAGGCACCGTGCTGTCGGTCGTGGCGTCCGCGAAGGTGACGTCACTGACGCCGACGAGGGCGTTGCAGGCGCTCGCCCCGAGGAGGAGCGCGACCAGCGTGACCAGGGCGTGCGTCATCATCTCAGAACCCCCCGACGAGAGAGAACCCTGCCTGCCCGGAACCGACAGCGGGCGTCACGGCGATCGTCGGCTTCGCGAGGGCCTCGTGACCCTGCTCGCCGCCCACCAGGAAGAGCACCGCGCCGCCCGCCAGCATCACCCCTCCGGCGACGAACGCGACCGTCGAGATCGTCCCATCGGTCTGCGCCGTGTTCTGGTCCGACCTGACCGCCGACGGGTTGCTCGCCACGCAGTGGCTCGCCCCGCCCGAACCGCACGCGCTCGTCACGCTCGACCACGACGACATCGTCATCAGCCCCAGCGCGGTCCCCACCCCGACACCGACCACCCCCACCCCGCCGACCGCCAGCCCCAGGACCTTCTGCGTGCCCATGCCTGATGAACCTGCCGCGAGTCTTGGCCCGGCCTGCGCCGCCGTCGACCGGGTCGCTGTCGCCTCCGGGCGGGTCTCCGGCGGAGTGAAAGCCGGCGGCGGTGGCGCGCTCGCGAGGGCCGCCGGCCCCGAGGACTCGCCGCCCAGCTGGATGCGCTCGCGCCGGCTCTTGTCCCCCTCGTAGATGACGAGGTGCTTTTCCACGTTCGGCTGACCCCCCACGGCGAACGAGAACGCGTGGTCGCCCGGGTCCACCGGGATGGCCGTACCGTCCAGGTGGTCCGCGAACGGCTGGCCGTCCATCGTCACGACGACCGCGCTCAGGTCGTTGCCGCCTGCGTCCTTCACCTCGAACACGATGTGAGGGATGGCCGTGTTCAGCTCCTTGACGCGAACCTCGCACGCCTCGCGCACCTCCTCCGGGCAGTTCACCGCCGCGCAGACGAGCGCCTGATCGCGCGCCTGCTTCAGCTTGTGCTCGCGGCGGAGCTTGATGGCGCTCTCGTTGGCCGACAGGCACTCCGACATTGTCGGGTCGGCCGCGGCCGCTGGGCGTGCGACGGCGCCCGTGCTGGCGACGACGGCCAGCAGCACGAGCCCTCCCCGGCGCTCCGACGAAACCCGGGTCACGAGCAGGTCGCGCAGGGACAGGTGAAGTGGGGCTCTCCGTACGCGTCGAGGGTCTTGACGAGCTTGCACGGAGTAGAAGTAGCAGGCTTCGAGGCCGCCGGGGGCGCCGGAGTCGCAGCGCCGCGAGCGGGTGGCCTGTTCCTGGCGCTCGTCGCCGCGTCGGGCGGGGCGAGAGCGGCGGCCGTCGGTGGCGCGACCGGGGACGGCGTCGCCGCGACCGCCGCATCGGCCGGCCTTGCAGCACTGGCCGACGGAGCCGGAACCGCAGCCGCCCCCGACGACAACGGCGGAGCCGCCCCCGGCACCACCTCGCCGTGGGTGGGCGCCTGTTTCCCCAGGACCATCAAGGCCCCGACCGCGGCGAGCAACACGACAACCCCCACCGTGCCCCCCACCACCGCCACCTTGCGCCCCCCCGTCCCCCCGGTGGTCCGCCCCACGGCCGGCACGCCCTCGGTGGACCCGACGCCGCCACCAGTGCCTCCGGACGCAGGGAGCGCCAGCGCCGTCGACGAGAGCCCCGCGGCCTGGATGATCCCCGAGATGCGCTCGACCGACCCCCTTGCCCGCTTGGGACCGAAGGGCAGGAGGTCGACCGCGAGCTCCGCGACGTTGGCGTACCGCTGGCGGCGGTCCTTCTGCAGGCACTTCAGGATCACCGCCTCGAGCGCCTCGGGGACGTCGGGCCGGAACGTCTGGATCCGAGGCGGCGGGTCGTTCGCGACCTTGATCGCCAGGTCCATCACGGACTCGGCCTCGAACGCGTGCTTCCCCGTCAGGAGCTCGAAGAGGATGACGCCAAGCGCCCAGATGTCCGCCTGCGTGCCGACGTCCTTGGGCGTGCGCATCTGCTCCGGCGACATGTACAGCGGCGACCCCATCACGCTCGTCGTCCGCGTCAGCGACCCCGAGGTCGCCTTGCGCGCGTCCGTCATCTTCGAGATGCCGAAGTCGAGCACCTTGATCGACAGCTGCCCGTCCGAGCGGCGGACGCAGAAGAGGTTCGCCGGCTTCAGATCGCGGTGGACGATGCCGAGCGCGTGCGCGTCCGCGACGGCGACGCAGGCCTGGAGGAGAAACTCGACGGCCTGTTCGATGGGGAGGACGCCCCGCTGCGCGATCCACGCGGCGAGGTCCTCCCCCTCGAGGTACTCCATCACGATGAACGGGGCGCCGCTCTCGAGGGTCCCCACGTCGATGACGCGCGCGACGTGCTCGCTCTTGATCTTCACCGCCGCCTGCGCCTCGCGCGCGAAGCGAGCGACGGCCTCGGCGTTGCCGAGCGCCTCCGGCACAAGGAACTTGAGCGCCACCTTCTCGTCGAGCTGCATGTGGTGCGCTGCGACGACGACGCCCATCCCCCCCACCCCCAGGACGCGTTCGACGCGGTACCTGCCGTCGATGACATCGCCTTCGTGGACGCCGCTCGCCTCGCTCTCTAGCGGCACGGGTACCCCTCTCGGCCTCGGCTGCCCTCCATCGGCACGCAAGATACCATCACACCATCGAGTTAGCCCTTGCGGCGGGTCGAGCGCAAGCGGAGCCGCCGAGCCGGTTGTGGTATCTGAGCCTCATGCACCCGACCCCGCCCGGCAAGCCGCTCCGCGCCTACGGCGACCGTGAGGGAGACGGCATGGTGCAGATGTCGTTCGTGCTCCCGCTCGCCCCTTCGGGCAGGGCGCGCGAGGGGGCCAAGCGCTTCGCCGAGCTCCACGGTCTCGCCGAGCCGCTCGTGGCCACCATGGAGGAGTGCGCCAGGGGCCACTCGTACTTCGTCGTGTACGGCCACTCTCGCCACGCCGTCGACGTGTCGCAGATCGAGGTCCCCGAGGTCCGCACCGAGGCGCTCGGCCGCGAGGAGATCGAGCACCGCATCAGGTCGCGCCTCGGCCGCAAGATCGTCGTCGTCGGTGCCTGCACGGGAGACGACGCCCACACCGTGGGCATCGACGCGATCCTCAACTACAAGGGCTACGCTGGCGACAAGGGGCTCGAGAGCTACAAGGGGTTCGATGCCCACAACCTAGGGGCGCAGGTCGAGAACGAGGAGCTCGTCGCACGGGCCCGCGCGCTGCGCGCGGACGTCATCCTGGTGAGCCAGGTCGTGACGCAGCGCAACTGCCACAAGGAGAACGGCGCCGCGCTCATCGAGATGGTGAGGCAGCAGGGCTGGCGAGGCGAGGTCATCCTGGTGCTCGGCGGGCCGCGCATCGACCACAAGCTCGCGGTCGAGATCGGCTTCGACGCCGGCTTCGGGGCCGGGACGAAGCCCGTGGACGTGGCGTCGTACCTCGTGGACCGCCTCTGCGGGGACGCGCGCGTGGCGCCCACACCCGAGCCGAGGCCGGTCGCGTAGCTACGGGTGCGGCAGCAGGTCGAGCGAGAGCCAGACGTCGACCCCGTCGCGGCCAATCCGCTCGGCCGCACTCAGGCGCACGGCGAGGCACCCGCAGCGGTCGTGCAGCTCGACAGACCCGCGAGCGGCGACGAGGTGCTGCGCGGTCAGGTCGCCATCCACTCCCCCACGGAGCGTGACGACGGGCGAGAGGGGCGCCGTGATGCGCCCGCCTGACGTCCACCCCGACGTGGCGAGGAAGCCCGACGAGGCCGCGAGCGGGGCGTCCGTGAGGACCCGCGCCACCACCGGGTCGACCCCGTCGCGCCCCGCGACGAGGAGCGCGACGTTCAGCGACCGCACGGCGCCGACACGCGCCCGCGCGCTCAGCGCCTGCCCCCAGCCGCCTCCACCGTCCGCGACGTCCGCCCCCTCGACCCCGAGCCCGACCGCCGGAGCGCTCGCGGCCGCGCGCCAGCGCACGACCAGGGAGCTCGGCTGCTGCCCACCTCCGACGCCCCCCACGTCCCCCCCGACCTCGAAGCCGCGCCGCGCACCCCACTGCCCGAGCGCGCTCCGGAAGCCGGCGTCCGTCAGCCACGCCGCACCTCGAACGCCACCCGGCGTCGGCGACTCCCCGAGCAGGCCGTCGACGTGCGCCACGAGCCCGCCGACCTCCACGTCCGGCTCGATGCGGTGCCGCCAGGGGTCGTCCGGCTCGCTCGACGCGAACGACCGCGCGACGGGGAGCGTCAGCCTCCCGCGCGCCGAAGCGGCGGCGTCGTGGCCCTCCTGCTCGTCCTGGCCCGCGAGGTCGAACGCGCCTCGCACCGCCAGCGAGGACCCGACCGGACCCCAGCGCGACGCGACCATCCCGCCCCCGTCGACCCGGGCGAAGCTCAGCGCGGGGAGACCGGCGCCGCTCAGCGTGCCGCTCTCGAGCGTCGCGTCGTAGGTCCCCGCGCTCGCAAGCGACCCGCTGGTGCGCGCGCGCACGATGGGGCCCGCGGCGTCGACCTCGGTCACCCCCGATCCCCGGACGTCTTCGGCCCACACCCCGGCCGCCAGCACCCATCCGCCTCGCCGCCAGGACGACTCGGCCTGCGCGCGGTCGAAGACCCGCGACGCCGCGTCGACGTCGGTGGTCGACACCACGCCGCGCGCCCCACGAAGGAGGTCAGCGTCCCATGACACCGTGGTCTCCCGCGCCGTCTCGGTGGCGGTCGACCCCCGCGCGTCCACGGCGAAGCCGCTGGCGCCCAGGTCGTCCCAGCGAACGGTGGTCACGCTGACGGGTGTCCGCAGGGTGGACTCCACGGCGGCTCCGCCTTCGACGTACGCTCCGGCGCGCAGATCGAGGCCCGCGTCGCCGTCGCCCAGCCTCCAGGGGATGTGGACCCCTTCCCCCAGGAAGAGACCATCGGATCCGCGGTACGCGACCTCGGGAGGCAGGAGCCCGACCTGCCCCGCCGAACGTAGCCAGAAGTAGGGGAGCCAGAAGACCGGGAGCCCGACGACCTCGAGGTGGGGCCGCGTGAGGAGCAGATCACCGGGAGGTGCGTAGGTCGCGCCACGGAACGCGAGCGCCAGAGGCTCGCCCAGACATGGACAGAACCCGACGCGCCCGTCGCCCTCGAACGTCAGCCCGCGCGCGCTTCGGGAGACGAGCAGGCCGTCGCTCGTCAGGTGGAACGGGTCGGCCTCCACGCTGACGCGACCGGACAGCATGACCGCCTGCGTGCGGGCGTCGACCGTGACGTCATCCGCCGTGACTCGCACCTGCGGCGGGTCGGCGCGGGCGGTCCCTGCCGTGGG
>Ga0181517_10002389_pt1 | contig 19267 bp, 17 predicted proteins | sample PEATcosm2014_Bin_31_FD_119748 | JGI IMG/M metagenome (GOLD analysis project Ga0181517, IMG submission 119748) | Peatland microbial communities from MTU Mesocosm Facility, Houghton, MI, USA - PEATcosm2014_Bin01_30_metaG | ecosystem: Environmental > Terrestrial > Soil > Wetlands > Peat | place... | reverse complement strand
CGCCGGGTTCTGCGTGCTGATCTTGGTGCTGGGCTTCGGCGGGTCTTCCTCCCGCAGCCTGCGCAGAAACTCGTCGAACGCGATTTTGCGTAAATCGATGGGCGGCACGCCGGCCAGTAGTTCATAAAGGACAATGCCCAGCGAGTAGACATCGCTGCGTGTGTCGATATCCTCGCCCGACGACAGCGCCTGCTCCGGGCTCATGTATTCCGGGGTTCCCAGCAGCGCCCCCACGCGGGTGAACAGGGTATCCGCGGTCAGCTTTTGGGTCAGCGCCTTGGCCACGCCGAAATCAATGATCTTCGGGGCAGGGCGGCCATCCACCTCGGTGACCAGGATGTTCGAGGGCTTCAGATCGCGGTGGATGATGGCCTTCTGATGGGCGTGTTGGACTCCTTCGCAGACGCGCTCGAACAGAACGAGCCGTTCGCGGGTGCTGAGCCGGTGATGGTCGCAATAGGCCGTGATCGGAACACCGGCGACGTACTCCATCACGAAGTATGGTGCGCCCTGCGGCGTGGAGCCCGCATCGAGCACCTTGGCGATGGCAGGGTGGTCCATCAGAGCCAACGCCTGGCGCTCAGACTCGAAGCGCGCGATCACTTCGCGGCTGTTCAAACCGGCTTTGACCAGTTTGAGCGCCACGCGGCGGCGCACTGGCTCCTTTTGCTCGGCCAACCAGACCTCGCCCATGCCGCCCTCGCCGATTTTCTGCAGCAGGTGATAGCGGCCAATAATGGCCCTGGCGGTCTCAGCGGGGTCCATGCTCCGCATGGCGTCCGTGTCGCCCTCGTTGGGGCCAGACGCGACGTTAGGGTCGAAGTGTTCTTCAGCGGACACGTTGACCTCCCCGCCGGAGCCGTGAACCTGCTAGAAAGTATACAACGAATCGCTAGGCAGACCGCTTCGGCTGGATGGCAGCGGCAATCTCATCGCCTGTTCGGTTGCGGCTAGTGTGAGTCACGGTCAGAACCGGACCCCGACGGCTCGACGCGGCTATTGGCGTGTGGTCCGGGAGGGTCAACAGAGGATGGCCAAGAACTCCGCGCGGAGGTGCGCCACCGATTTCGGGCGGTTTGTCGCCGACTCGGAGACTGTTGCAGGCATCGCGCGGGCGTCGCGGGACAACTTCAGCGAGCGATATCACCTCATATCGGTAGCCTTGCGGTGGGCAAGGCAGACTACCCGGCGTAAGAATCCCGGTCGCGGGGCGACGCCGCTGGGATGAACACGGGCGGGAGCGGCCGACGGATGAAGTCTGCTAACGCCGTTTACTGGAGCCGTCGGAAAAAGATGCCTTTTGTGTCAGGTATGGATCACGAGTGATCATCGCAGGGCATCGCCGAGCCGCAGGCCACTCGTTTCGCGTGGTGCTACCATCTGGCCTTGAAGATGTCACGGACATGGCTTCATTCGCTCTTCCGCACTCCGCACTGTCCCCTCGGTCGTAGGCGCTTCTGGCTTTTCCTTTTTGCCCTGACCGCGAGCCTTCCTGGTTGCCGTCGTCATATTCGTGAGGACCACACCACTCCGGTTCCCGGGTTTTATGTTTACTTCCACGAAGAACTCCGCGGCCGACTTCGCTCACAAGGACAGTCAGACCGTCTGGTCGACAACCCGTTTGATGCGGTCCGGCGCAGCGGAGATCATGGGGCTGTCATCCTGCTCACAGAGGGCGGCAGCAGTGTGGGCGTTCAAGCGCACATCTTGTCCGGCGGCAAAGTTGTCCAAATCATCCCCTTGAACTCCGACTCAGTTGATTTCGACATGACACTTCACCCTGTAAGCCTGCCGCAGGAGGACGGACCAGTAGTCGACCGGTGCGGCCGCTTTTATTCGAAACAGCGGAATGCTCCTGCTGCGATCTGCCGGGTCAACCACCCGAACGTCATCTTGGCTCGCGCAACCATCATTGTTCACGACGTTTTCTCTTCTGAAGACAAGGTCTTTGTCGTCGGCGCCACAGATGCTGGGTCGAATGAACGATGTTTGGTGTTCCAGGTCCAGCCGGAAAAACTCGAATTGCTTAGGGAGGTTGTATTTCCCATGCGTGGTAGTTCGGAGTATGGTGGTCTGGTTCGAGTCCTAGACCTGGACGAGGCGCGCGGGCTGGCGGTTGTCCAGCCCCTTGAGCATTCCGATAATCGTTCAAACGATTGTTTCGTGGTCGATCTGAACACTGGAGATTCGCGGAGAATCGGCAGCTTGGGCGGCGATTTCGGGTTTTTCCTTAATGCGGATGTGCTCTCGCAATCGCGCCATCCGTGATCCGGCGAGAGCATGGCTGAGCCAACATTGTGCCCGTTAAGTACCAATATCGGTAGGCAACTCCGCGGGCAAGCAGGGCCGCCGCGCTGTTTCCGAATAGCGCGTATTTCGCTCCCGATCGTTTTTCAGCGACGAAACCCCGGATTCCGGCGCTGCTGACAGCCGTGAGACCGCGCCAAAAAACCATCACGGTTGTGCGAATGCCTCGGTAACACAGCGCTCGCGCCGCTGTCTCCGGCGCAATCGAGGGGGCGTTACTTGCCGGCTGGCGCGCGCTGCCGTAGATAGTCGAAGAAGTTTTCGAGGAACACCACCTCGTGCTCGTGATCCGGCGTACGCGCCGATTCGACCGGCGTTACGACCAATACCCGCTTGCCGTCCGGCGCCAGATCCCACATCGTGCCGCCCAGTTTGGCAATCCACACGCGTGGTTTCTCGGGCACGAAGGTCGCGCCCTTCACCGAGTAACTCACGGCCATGATCTGGTCGCCAGCGCGGTAGAACAAGTCGTGGCTGTTCGGCGACCACCGCGGCGCGACACCGCCATTGTTCGAGATCTGCCACTGTTCGCCCGGGCCGGACGAGGGTGGGGGAAAGGCCCGTACGTACACTTCCGATTCGCCCGGTTGGATCGACTCTCGATGGGGACGAGCGGCGGTACCGGAAGAGTATGCCAGCCATCGCCCGTCGGGGGAGAACGACGGGTTTGCATCGCGGAAGCTGTCCGTCAGAAATTGCTCTGGCTGGTCGGCCTTCAACCGCCCTCCCTCATTCCTGATCGGAACCGTCCAAATCTGCCGACGGTCGGACTCATATTCTACATAAGCCAGCCGTCTGCCATCCGGCGTGAATGACCACGGAATGCGGAGACCCAGACCCTTGCTCTCCACCAACTGTTCCGGCTGACCGGCGCCATCGGCGCGAGCTTGCAGGATGCCCTTGTCGCGCGACTCGAAAACCACGTATCGGGCATCAGGACTCCACACGGGGAAGCGATAATCCGCTCCGCCGGAGGTCAAACGCGTCATGGCGTCGCGTTGCGGGTCGTAGACCCAGATATCGGAAACACCGCCTTCGTCGGAGAGCGGCAGGGCGATTCGCTTGCCATCCGGAGCGAGAACCGGTTCCAGATAGTCTCCGGGTTCGGAGCGAAGCGCTTCCGTTTTGCCGGATGAATCCAGCCATTGGAGCATCCGCTGACCGGCCGCGGCGCCTCCGGCAGCTCTCCGGTAGACCAGAGTGCCGTGGCCCGCGGGCGCCGGGGAGAAGTCAAATTGACTGGCACCGGTGCCGGATTGATAGGCTACGTCGTCTAGAACGGGCACGGGTGTGCCCCGCATTTCCAGCCTTGTCAAGTCGAACGGAACCGCGAACATGGTCGCCCTGATGACGTAGATCAGATGCCCCGACCGGCTCGATGTAGGAAGATACCGCGGAGACGTCCCGCCGTGGGCGACGACTTTGCGGCGGCGATCGGCTAAGGTCAGGACCTCGATGGTGTTTCGAGACGCGCCTTGTCCACGGTTGACCGAAAAGAGGATCGCTTTTCCTCCGGGGAGAAGCTGCGGGAGGTCGAGAGCGGTTTCCGCCGCGCCCATGGCGGCGATGGTCTCGGGCTGTCCGCCACCCGGTGGGATTCGCAGCAGGCCCTTGGTAATGGCCTGGCTCACAAAGATGCTGTCGTCTTCACTCCAGCTCGCGCCGCCGAAGTTGGTGGAATCACCGAGCGTGACCGCCGCGCCGCCATCGACGGAGATCTTGTTCAGTTTACCGCTCGCGGTGAATCCGACCCAAAGGCCATCGGGCGAGAAGAATGGTTTGGCCGCGCCCTCGGTTCCGGCGAGCTCGGTGGCGGCGCGCTGATCCAGCCGGCGCAGGAACAGTCTCGGTGGCGTGCCGGAGATGTACGCCAGCCTTGTTCCATCGGGGGAGATTGCGATCTCGCTGCCTCCGGTGGAGGGCACGGGCAGCGAAACATCCGCGCCCAAATCCACGTCGAGCCTGACGAGCGGACGATCCACCGGTTTTTCGCTCCGCCAGGGCGACCACAGAGCCACGGCCGCGACGGCGGCCATCAATGCCGCCACGATCCAGGGCCATTTCCCGGCCGGACGGGCTTTTGCCGACGCAATGACGGGCGATTCCGGCTGGTTGTTTGCGCTCTGAAGCGTGATGCGCGCCTCGCCGATGTCCCGCAGCCGCAGACGGGGATCTTTGTGCAGGCAACGCTCGATCAGGCGGCGGATGGCGGGCGGCGTCGATGCCGGCAAACGGTCGAGCTTCGGTTCTTCCTTGATGGCTGAGGCAAGGACCTCGGCGATGGTTTCTCCGCTGAACAGCGGTCCGCCGGTCAGCATTTCAAACAGTACCACTCCGAAGGCCCAAATGTCCGCACGGCGATCGACCGTCTTGCCTTTGGCCTGCTCAGGCGCCATGTACGCCGCGGTCCCTAGGATCATTCCGGTTTGCGTTGCCCGCATGGAGAGCGTGGGAGAAATGGTGGGGCTCGCAGCAACAGGCGAGGAAGATTCGCTTTCACCGGTGAGCGCCTTCGCCAGTCCGAAATCCAGCACTTTGACCGTGCCTTCGGACGTGATTTTCACGTTGGCCGGTTTCAGGTCGCGATGAATGACGCCCCGCTCGTGCGCATATTCGAGAGCCTCGGCGATCTGTCGCGCGATCTCGATGGACTCTTCGAGCGGGACGGGGCCGGCGGCAATGCGCTCGGCCAGCGTGGGACCTTCGACAAACGCCAGGATGAGCGCCTGCGTGCCGGCGTTCTCTTCGAGGCCATGGATGGCGCCGATATTCGGATGGTCGAGCGACGCCAACAAACGGGCTTCGCGCTCGAATCGGGCCATGCGGTCGAGATCGTACGCTAGCGCGGCGGGCAGTATTTTGATGGCCACGTCGCGCCGGAGCCGCGTATCGCGAGCCCGGTACACCTCTCCCATGCCGCCCGCGCCGATGGGGTTGAGGATTTCGTAGGGGCCGAGTTTATCGCCGGTGGAAAGCGGCATTCGATTGACTCAGTCCAGTTTAGCCGATTGTGAGGCATCGGCCCGCCGAGTCACGGGAGTCGCGCACCGTCCGGAAGCCGGGCCAGTCGGCGTCAAGCTGCCGAGAAGCGCATACTCGCGGATGGAGCATCACGGGTTGCGGAAGGATGGTCGGCTACTCGGAAAATGGCTCCCGCATCCGTCGGCGAACGTCTTTGGAGCGACGTTATGGTTCGTTATCGGCAGGCACCGGCCTGCGCCGGGGCGCCGTCTGGCACAGACCAACCTGCCGCCCTTCGGCCGATTGCACATCGGGGGTTTGGGCGTTTCTTGTCAACTTGACACTGAACTACCTGAACTGTGGGATACGCCGTCACTCAGGACTTGGGCATGCTGGATGGGATAGACTTTGACAATGCTTAGGATGCTCGCGAGTCTTAGATGGTGCCGGTTGGCGATTACAGCGGCAGCGGCCCTCCCTGGACTTGGTCTTCATGCCGCCGGTACGGATTTCCCCGCCGCCGTCCTTGCCACACGTCCAGTTGCGTATTACCGGCTGGCATCGAACCAAGGGCCCAGCGAAGTTGGCCCCACCACGTTCAAATCGGTGGGCGGCATAACGAGTTCTTCGCCGGGGGCGCCGGTTGGCCCCAACAGCTCTTACGCGAACCTCAACGGGCGGGACGGCTACATCCTGACCACCCAGTCCGGCGGTGTGGGAGCGATGGCCAGTATTATGGTGTGGGCCAACTTGGCGACCTTACCTTCGCAGGCCGGCCGATTCTTTTACGTGGCAGGGGAATCGCAGAACGGCAACGATCTGGATCTGCAGTTCGAAAACGACAACGCGCTGAGATTCTACACGGCTGCCGGAGGCCATCTGACTTACACCCCCGCTTCAGCCACCCTGGTGAACCATTGGCACATGATTGTGGCTACGATGGACACCGCTTCGCAGACCCGGGTGATCTATTGGGACGGCAAACCAGTCGCGAGCGATAAAGGCGGCGGCAGAACTGGGAAGGCCGGCGCCTTCTCGATCGGCGCCAGTACGGTTTTTGGTGGACGATGGTTTCAGGGCGGACTGGAAGAAGCCGCCCTGTGGGACCGGGCCCTGACGGCAGTCGAGGTGGCCTCGATTTACGCCGCGGCGAAGCCGGCAGCGGCGCCGGCTGGCGTGAGCCGTTTCACCGCACCGGGTGCCGGGACATTTCCCACTACGGCCAAAGTCGAGGTTGGAGAGAACGATGGGAACATGATTCCGCTGAAGCGCGAAGAGCAGATCGCCATCCTGTTCCTGACCGCGATTCAGCAGATCGAGACGGAGTGTATGAGCGGAAGCGCCAAACGCGCCTGCTCGCTGGATCAGCTCATGACCTCCGACGCCAGCCATTCCGAGCACCTGAAATTCGACCCGAGGACCGACTCGAATTACACCTACACTGTGGCAGTCAACGGAACGGCATGGGAAGCAAACGCCACGCCGAAAACACCTGGATTGCTGAGTTTCTACTTTATGCAGCGAAGCTGGCCTGGCTCGCCGCTGGCAACTTACAGTCGCTCCGGCACTGCCCGGGTAATCGACACGGAAATCGGGAATCGCTCGATTGAAGGCGATTCGTTCGCCACGCGCTGATGTGCGGAATACGCGCTACACGCTGAGAATGGTCCTTTCCATGAAGTCGCCAACCTGTAGCATGGACCCCCCAAGCGTGAACGGTGTCTGTTGCGCGCGAGCGTTATTCGCTATCGGCTACAAGATGCTCGCGCGCTAGGAGCACGCGGAGAAGGAGTCGGCGCGGGGGGTGCGCAATTCGGCCCCGCCACGGGATTGGCTCTCCGACGCGTTACGGGCGCACAGGGCGCGCCTGCACCAGTAGGCCAAGGAGGCCAGTCCGGAAGGACATGACAACGGAGGTTCAGAGAATTGGCTCCCACGCAACGCCGGAATCCGAGCGGTGGAGTACCCGGCGCCTTGACTTCCAACCTGGGGATTCGGCTTAGATTCTCACGTGCAGGCGTGAAGCCCGGTATGGCCGGATCCCCGTTCACCGCTGGGACCGAGTTGGCCTCAGGGTTGCTCGGTATTACCTTGAATCGAACCCGCCGATTATCATCCCCGCCCGCATGGCGTCCACGTAATCCTGCACCTGCTCGGCTCGCTCTGCACAGGACGGGCAAGCTAAGATGTGCTCCTCGATGGCAGCGAGTTCCAGCTCCTCGGCAATCATGCCCAGGTAGTACCGCTCCAAGTCGTGATCGCATATGTGGGTCATGCACTATCCAGTGATGCGGCAGCACGTCTACATCTCACGTTCACTGTCGCCTTGTCGAGTATGGTCGATGATCGGCGTTGAGGTCAAGGACCGGTACGTCTAGCGAAATGGGTTTTCGCTGCGAATCACCTGCCGGGTATCCGGATGGATGACTTGAAGCCCCCCGATCGGATGCATGTGGCAAGCCCGCCGCGTTTGGTCCTCCACCCGTCGAACCGCAGTGTGATTATAATGGCGGTTCATATGGACCATTGTCGCGGGAGTCCTCCCCGCCAGTGATTTCGGGGTCCAGAAACGATGCCAGCCCATCGCGGCTGGCATTTGTTTTGGGCCTTCGGAAATTAGCTTTGGCCGGACCAGGTGAGGGCAGCATCTGAGTGCCTACCTCGCCTGCCATTGCCATCGCACTGCGGAGAAAGCTTCGCAAGACCCCGGAGTCACGCTTCTGGCTCCGGTTCTATACGACGCTATTAGCTTCGGCAGGTCTCACCTATGAAGAAGTCTCTGAAATAGTGGGCATTTCCTCGCGCTCTGCGCGGCGGTGGTTTCAAGCGTATAAGCAGTATGGTGACAGCGGGTTAGAAGAGCAAGCCTTCAGTGGCCGTCCGGCTCGATTAACCCCAGATGACACAGATGCTATTCGTGTGGTGATCCGGAGCTCTCCGAGAGCCGCCGGGATGGATCATGACAGATGGACTGGCAAGGCACTTTCCGAGTGGGTACAACGGAAGTTCGCCATCTCGATTACCGACCGTCGAGGCCGACAAATCCTTAGGGAGTTACGCAACAAATAGCGGCCAAATCATATTTCCGATAAATTTCCGCTGCACCTCGCACTAAGTTTGATTAGATAATCTACGCCCTCGCCCCACCATTATGCTGGCGACGCACGGCTTGCCAGATCTGAAGAGAAGGACTTTCACCAGATGTATCGGAACAAAGCGCTTGCATGGGAGGCAGTGGAACTCTGCCCTCTGGAAGCTGTGGGGCGAGGCGTCCCTCGCGCGACGGACGGGCATACTGCGGTGGCGATAGGCCACGGCCTATTTTCCCGGATCGACCAACTGGCCGAGAAGGACGAAGGTCTGCTCTCTACTGTCCGCTCGGCGGAGTTGGCCTTTTGGGAGACGGCGACGATTGAAGACTGGATAGCCTGGACCCCGGCTGAGGATCCCAAGACAACGCCGCCCTGCTGGGAGGCCGCGTTCACCTACCTCGATGCGGTCGTCCCGGCATACATCGCGTGCTGTGCTCGCATGGTGGTTCACACCGCAGAACTGGAAGAATACATCGGGGCGTGCGTGCCGGAACTCGTACGTCGGGTGTTCGAATACAAGCTTTTGTTCTACGGCCGCAGCCCCTATTGGACTTCGGCTCGGGCACTACGACACTTCGAGCAGATCGCTCGGAACAGATTGGCGCTTTCCTTGGCGGATCTCCGGGTCCAGGCATGGAAGGCGGCTCCCGCGTGGCCCGCCGCCTGGAATGATACCCGTAAATCCACCGGCGACCGCGGAGAGCCGGCCGCCGTTGAGGACTCAGGGAACATCTTTCGCCGGGAGCAGGACTTCTGGGCCGTCTCGTTCAATGGGAAGGCGATAAGGATGAAGCATTCCAGGGGGCTGGGGTACATTGCTGAACTGCTTCGGGTACCCGGCAAGGAGATCGAGGCGTTGGCTTTGACCGGGCGGTGCGGCCCCGAGGGACCGGCTGTTGCCGCCACAGATACCAGTCTTCCGCTCGCGGACCTAACCACGCTGACGCAGGTGAGATCCGAACTGGAAAAGCGCAAAACGGAATTGGCGCAGCTGGCTCCGAACGATTGGGCGCGCAAGGGCGACCTCGGCGGCGAGATCGCTAAGCTTGAAGCTTACCTTCGAGATGTCCAGGGGTTGTACGGGCGCTCACGAAGGATTGTCGGGGCGAGCGAGCTGGCCCGTTCCGCTGTATCCCACAGCATTGCGCGTGCGATCCGCGGGATCGGGAAAGCCCATCAGGCCCTGGCCCAGCATCTCCGCGATTCCATCCGTACCGGCAATACGTTCCTCTATCTACCATCGAAATCCGTCGAGTGGCGTTTCTGAGTGGTTTGTGACAAGCGATGTCACAATCTGTGAGGCGATGTCCCAATTTGTGACATGTAATGTCACGCCTCTTTATTGAAGGTGTTGCCCGGCAATGAGTAAAAACAGCAGGTGGAAGGATCTGGTCGGGCCGGTGGCCGGCCCCCACCTTAACCCCCGCCGGCGACTCCCGAACGGTTCTTGAAAATGGAGGAATTTACGTGAGCGATCTCATGACCAAAGCTGCCCTTTCGGCCCCGCGCCGGCGACTGCTGGTGATCATGCAGCAGCTGAACTTCGGCCGCATCGAGGACCTGGAGATCCGCGACGGGGACCCAGTTTTCAGTCCCGCGCCCCGCATGGTGCAGGACATCAAGTTGGGCGGCGAGAACGGTCCGCGGCCGGAACTCGGCCACACGGATTTCGTGCTCAAGAACCAAGTCTCGGAGTTCTTCGATCACCTCTCGCGGCTACGGGATGGGACCGTCGAAAGCATCGAGGTCAAGCACGGTCTGCCATTCAGACTCGTGATCGAGATGGCCGGCTAAAGAAGGGACACACCAGACAAAGGCTGGCCGCGCGGCGGAAGTCTTGTGGGTGATGCTGGGAAGGGCAATCTCACAGGCTTCCGCTTTCATTTTATTGCCCCAATCCACAGCCATCCCCCACGATCTTCCTCCCCGGCCAGAGGAGGAAACGATGATTCGACAAGACGGACTATCCCAGATCGACCAGTATGCTATCCGGAATATCGAATGCCGGGTGCGGGTATTGGTCGGCTGTTACGGCATCACGCCCGACGATCGCGACGATCTGATCCAGCAACTCTTTCTCGAATACCTCGAGCGCATAGCAGGCTTCGATCCGGAGCGTGGCCGCTACAAGACCTTCGTGAATTGTTTGATCCGCAACCAGGTGATCACCCTGATCCGGGCGCGGAAGCGGCAACTTCAGGAGGCGATACTGTGCGCTTTGCCTTCAGTCCCAGCGGAGGATCCCGACGACGAGACGCCCTCCGCCGGCGCCGCTGATCTCAGCGAGGACAACTTCCGAATGGCCACCGGACGCGCCACCCGGCCGGCGGCCGAGCTACTCGACGTGCGGATCGACGTGGACCGCGTCGTCAAGTCCCTACCTCCCCATCTATGCGAGATTGCCAACCGCGTCGTGGCCGAGGGAGTCGCGGACCTCAGCAAGGCGATGGGCCGCTCGCAAACGCGCATCTACCAGTTGGTCTGGAAGATGCGCGCGGCGTTCAAAGAATCTGGCGTGCTCCCCGCCACCGAAGCGGCCCGATGAGCCACGACAGCACCGTCGCCGTGGTCGCCTGCGACTCCGTCCGTATCGGAGATCCTATGGCGATCGACTCCTCAACTTGTCTTTGCACGACCCCCTGGCGTCACCAACGCGAGGCGGTGGGCTTCGTCCAGCAGCTCTACCGCCGCGGCAAACGCGGCGCCATGATCGCGGCTGTCATGGGCACCGGCAAGTCGGCGATGACCGTTTACCTGTGCGTGGAGGAACGCTTCCAGTTGATCCTCATCCTTTGCCCGTTGCGCGTGGTGCAGGTCTGGCGCCCACAGTTCGAAATGCACTCGACCCTTCCGTTCCTGGTCGTGCCGCTAGATGATTCTCTCGCGAATGTTCGTGCGAAACGCGGAGAGGCGGAGCGGCGGATCAAACTCGCCCAGGCTCGCGGCGTGCCGGTGGTGATCGTCATCAACTACGACTCGGCCTGGCGGCCGCCGTTCGCGGAGTGGGCGCTCCAACAGAAATGGGACCTGGTGGTGGCCGACGAAATTCACCGTTGCAAGGCTCCCGGTGGCAAGGCCAGCAGGTATCTCGCGCGCCTCGGGAAAGCGGCGCGGTTCCGGCTGGGGTTGTCCGGCACGCCGATGCCCCATTCGCCCCTCGACGTGTACGGCTACTTCCGCTTCATCGACGCCACCATCTTCGGTTGGTCGTACAACCGCTTCCGGCAGCACTTCGCTGTTATGGGCGGTTTTCAGAATCACCAGGTCGTAGCCTACGACAACCTCGATGAATTGAATCGGAAGTTCTACTCCGTCTCCTTCGCATGTGGGAAGGACGTCCTCGACCTGCCGCCTGAGATGCACGTGACCTTGACGTGCCAACTCGGAGCCGAAGCGCGCCGCGCCTACCGCTCGCTCCAACGGAACATGATGGCGGAGCTCGATGCCGGCGAAGTCACGGTGGCGAACGCCTTGGTGAAGTTGCTCCGACTGCAGCAGATCACCGGCGGGTACATTCGCACCGACGACGGTCTGGATGTGCAGATCGACTCCGCGAAAATGAACCTCCTGCGCGACGTGCTGGAGGACATCGATCCGCACGAACCCGTGATCGTCTTCTGCCGCTTCCACAAAGACCTCGAGGCGGTGAATCGCGTTGCGGACGAGACGGGCCGGCGCTCGCTCGAACTATCCGGCCGCATGGACGAACTGAAGCAGTGGCAGGCTGGCGAGGCCCCGGTGCTGGCGGTACAGATCGATTCCGGGGGTGTCGGTGTCGATCTCACGCGGGCCCGCTATTCGGTCTACTACTCGCTGGGCTTTTCGCTCGGTTCCTACGAGCAGAGCCTGGCGCGCATTCACCGGCCCGGACAGACGCGGCCCGTCGAGTACATCCATCTCCTCGCGCAGGACACGGTGGACGAGCAGGTGATGGTGGCGCTGGCGCGCCGGGCTGATGTCGTCAACAGCGTTCTGCAGCAGATGAAGGGAGGCCAGTAGATGCCCCGGCTCATTGACCGGTTGCTGGCCGCAGACAAATGGCGGGTTATCTCTGCCGGACTCCCTCGGGATTGCTTCGACGACGGCGGCACAGCAGGGCAAGCGCATATGGTGATCCGCAAGGATCTCGCTTCCAGCGTCGTCTTCTCGATCGACAATATCGCGGAGTACTACTTCGTAAATCACGTCCGGGCGGGTGGCTGCGATGGTCCGCAGGCTTTCCCGAATCTAGCTCAGCCCTACCCGCGCGCATTCTTCGAATACCGGCTTCAGCCGCACATGTATGACGCCCTGTTCGATGAGACGGACCGGGGAGAGGAGCGACGGCTTACCAACGTCGGCGCGCTTGTCATTACCTGTTCCCCGTCGCTTGTCTCCCAGCCGGATTGGGAGCAGCGGTACGGCCCCGATGGCGTGCAGCAGTCCCAATGCCAGTGGCTGCAATTCGTGAGCCTCTTGACCTCCAACGCTCTTGATCGAGATGTCTGTTGGATCTCTTACAAGGCCGTGCTTGCGTTGGCGGCAGATGGCACGCTGCTAGCGCAACCTCACATGAGCCTTTGGCACCTGCGTTCCGATATTCCCAATGTCATGACCGACGACATCTGCATGGCGATGGCGAGGCTCGGGCAGCTTGTCAATCCCCTGTTTCTGGCTACGTCCCTTCTGCACTGCAAAAACACCAGCACCGCCGACCACTGTCCGCCGCCAAAACTCAACAAGGCTTACGTGCGGCGCCACGGCCGTCCCCTGGTCTCTTACAAAACCCTCACGGTAACGCCCTTCATGGCTAGGCGTAAGGGTGCTGGAGTTTCGGAGGCGGCTGGAGAGCCGAAGGCGCTCCATCTCTGCCGGGGACATTTCAAGGATTACCGCAGCTCCGCCGGGCTGTTCGGCAAACACCAAGGCCTCTTCTGGTGGGACATGCATGCCCGAGGTGCGCCGGAGCACGGCGCGGTGGTGAAAGATTACGCAATCAAATTACCCGAATCAGGAGGCTCGCTTGAACACAGATGAATTGAAACGCTTTGTCGCCCTCGAAGAGCAGCGACGGCAACTCGAAGCTGAGGTCGACACCATTAAGGCCGAAGCTGCGGAACTCGAAGGTCGGCTGCTGCCGCAATTCGAGCAGAGCGGCACCGAGCGCATCGCCATCGACGGGCGCACCGTGTACGTCGAACGCAAGCTGTGGGCCAAGGCCAAGGACGGCGACAAGCCCGCTGTCTGCAAGGCTCTGAAGCGTTGCCGACTCGGCGACTACGTGGAAGAGACCTTCAACACCAACTCGCTCAGTGCTTATGTGCGGGAACTGGACCGGGAGGGCAAGCCGTTGTCGCCTGCGCTCGCCTCGGTCCTCGATGTTAGCGAAGTTTTCAAACTCAGAACCAGGAGAAGCTGAATGGCCACCAAAGAACTTGTGAAGAAGGAAGCTGCGAAAAAGGAAACCGCGATCAGCCCCTTCGTGATCTTCAACACGGAGATTGCTGACATCCGCGAAGCCATGAACGTCAACGTCGGAGACGGCGGCCTCACCGCTACCGACCTCGAACGCATCAAGATCCCCGCGGGCGGCGGGACCGCCTGGACCATCCAGGGGCTCGACGGCGAAGAGATGCTGAAGGAGTTGTCCGGGATCATCATCGCCTGGCGCGACACCCGGGCCTACTGGAGCGTGCCGATGGAAGAGTCCGACGGCAACATGCCTCCGGACTGCTATTCGCTCGACGCGCGCACGGGGGAAGGCGAGCCTGGCGGCAACTGCCATAAATGCCCGAATGCGGAGTTTGGCAGCGGCTCGAAAGGCGAGGGCCAGGCCTGCAAGCTGGTGCGCCAGTTGTTCTTGGTACGCGAGGACAACTTGCTGCCGGAGATCGTACACCTGCCGCCCAGTTCGCTGAAGCCCGCGCGGCAGTATTTCCTGCGCCTGGCATCGAAGGGCGTGCCCTGCTACAGCGTGATCACCAAGATCGGGTTGGAGAAGACCAAGAACGCTCAGGGCATTGTCTATGCGAAAGCGGCACTCACCTCCGGCGGCCGCCTGACGCCCGAACACACCAAGCGGGCCAAGGACTACGCCGCCATGATCGACCCGTTTCTGAAGGCCGCGCCCGCCGTGCCGGTGGCCAAGGATGTCGCCGAGACGGTCGAGGGTGAGGTCGTGTAGCGGATGGAGGCCGACCGCCAGGCAATCTGGCAGTTCCTGGAGCGCGTCCATGGCCCCGCGCGGGCGGGCTGGCTGATTCTATGGACGCGCCAGGACAAAGCGACCCGAGCGTTCAACTTGGGCGAGGAGGGCGCGCTCGACCAGGCGGTTGAGTACTGCGCCGCGCGGGCCTCCACCTTCGACGTGTACGCCGCCGTGGGCCTCCAGCGCGACAGGCCTGCCAACACCAGCCGGGGAGCGGAGCCTGGCGTGTCGGTTCTGCCCGGCTTCTGGGCTGACGTTGATATCGCGGGTGCCGCGCACAAGGCCGAAGCACTACCGCCAACCGAGCAGGATGCTCGAAGTCTCATCGATTCAGCGGGCCTGAAGCCGAGCCTCGTAGTGCAAAGCGGGTTCGGTCTCCAGCCCTACTGGCTGTTCCGCGAACCCTACCAGATTGAGAGTGCCGACGAACGAAAGCGCTTGAAATCGCTCTCGACGCGCTTCCAGTTGAACCTCAGGCTGCGCGCCAACGTGCGGGGTTGGACGATGGATTCCACCGCCGATCTATGCCGTGTGTTGCGCGTGCCGGGCACTTTCAATCACAAGGTAGATGGCGATATCCGGATGGTCACCGCCGAATACGCTGATCCCGCCTACAACCTCGATGACTTCGAAGACCTTCTTGCCGGCATCGAGGATCCGGGTGAAGGGAGCCGGGAGACGCCGTCACCATTGGATCTGCCGCCGGCCAGGTTGCCTCCGATCCTGGATGGCTGTGTCTGGATGCGCCATTGCCGCAACGACGCTGCCGGCCTGGCCGAGCCCGAGTGGTATCGGATGTTGACGGTGGTGGCCAGGTGCGAGGGCGCCGAGCGCTGGGCACATGACTTGAGCAAGACCTACCCGAAGTACTCCCGCCGGGAAACGCAGCAAAAACTGAAACAGGCTTCTGGCGACAAGGTGGCGCCGGTGACTTGCGCCTACGTGGAGTCGGACCTCAACGGCGGCCGATTCTGCGGCGATTGTCTCTTTCGCGGAAACGTGAACTCGCCCATCGCGATCGGCAGGATCGAAGGAGTCGAAGCCGGGACCGAACCAGAACCCGAAGCCTCGTCAGGCGATGATCCGCCGCCACCCGAACCGCCAAAGCCCGCCGAAGCCGCGGCGACGAAGATCGAAAAGTACACCGACCTGGGAAATGCCCGCCGCTTCGTGGCCCGGTATCGCGGGGCGGTTCTCTACTGCGAGGCGTGGGGCCGTTGGTTCCTGTGGGATTCCATGCGATGGGCCGAGGACGAACGGCTCGAGATAATGGCCCGCGCCGCCGACCTGATTCGCAGCCTGTATGCGGTCGCCAAGAAGATCAAGGACGAAGACGAAAGGAAAGCGTTCCTGAGCCACCTCATCAAGTCGGAATCGCACCGGTCTATTCACGCCATGGTCACGCTGGCGAAATCGGATCGCACGGTGGCGCGGCATCCTGATGATTTCGACAACGACCAGTGGCTGTGCGCCGTCAAGAACGGCACCCTCGATCTGCGGACGGGCCAACTGCGGTCCCACGACCAGAAGGACATGATCACCAAGCTCGCGCCCGTCGTCTACGACCCCTCGGCGCGATGCCCGAACTGGCTGGCATTCCTGGACATGATCATGCTTGGCCGGCAGAGCCTGGCTGATTTTCTGAAACGTGCGCTGGGTTCAAGTCTCACGGGCATCACCAGCGACAAGGCGATGTTCATCCTTTACGGGCCCGGTGGCGACAACGGCAAATCCACCATGGTGGAAGTCATCGAAATGCTCCTCGGGAACTACGCCCGGCGAACGCCGGTAGAGACGTTCCTCAAGAAACGGGAGGGCAGCATTCCGAACGACATCGCACGTCTCCGTGGCGCGAGGTTCGTTTGGGCCGCAGAGAACGATCGCGGCGTGCGGCTCGCCGAATCCCTGATCAAGGAAATGACGGGCGGCGACCGGATGGCGGCGCGCTTCTTGCATGGCGAGTTCTTCGAGTTCATGCCGACGTTCAAAATCTGGTTCGCGACCAACCACAAGCCCACCATTCGCGGCGACGCGGCCATCTGGCGGCGCCTGAAGCTCGTCCCGTTCGACTACACAATTCCCAAGGATCGCCAGAAGAAGCGCCACGAGGTCATGGCAATGTTCCAGTCGGAGCTGCCGGGAATCTTGAACTGGGCCATCGAAGGGTGCCTGGAATGGCAGCGCGACGGGCTGGGCGTGCCGGACGAGGTCATCAACGCCACGCGGGAGTACGAGTCGGAACAGGATACGTTCTCGATGTTCCTGGAAGAGAAATGCGTGCGCGTCGCCAATGCGCGGGTGCTTTCGCTCGCATTGTACCGGGAATACAAAACCTGGGCCGAGGAGCATGGGGAGACGGCTGCCAGCCACAAGACCTTCGCGTCCCTGATGAGCGAACGGGGCTTCGCCAAGTCAAAAACCATGAAGGGCGCGCTCTATTCCGGCCTGGGTCTGCGCACCGAAGACCACTACGATTCGCCGAAGGCGGCGCAAACGACGCCGAGGCAATCGCGCTTTGATCGCGACGATGACGGTGAGGAGGTTTGAGCACAACCCGTCATGCCCTATCGATTAAGCCCTTTAGATTCAGTAAACGCATATGCCGGATGACGGGTTATGACGGATTTTCCCATTTTGCACACATGGCGCGCGCGCACACACACACCTGAGAGCTAAATGCGAAAACCCGTCATAACCCGTCATCCGGCATTGATCCGTCATGGGGAGGTTGGCTGTGGATATTGAAGCTGTCCTGGACCGGCTCATGGAAGCGAGCGTCTCAGTTTGGCTGGACGCAGATGGCAAACTGCGCATCGACAAGGGTGCGTCGGAGGATCTAAAAGCCCTCGTCCGCGAGCACAACCAGGAGTTGACGGACGTGCGAAAAGCGCAAGCCGTGATGAACCGTCCAGGCATGCGATGCATCCGCTTGCCTTTGGGCCATCTTGCCGTCGCCTATCCCCTCGGCGCGGATCTGGATGAAATTCGCTGGGCGATGAAGGTGCTTCGCATGGACCCGATGCCGCTGGTGTTCAACGATGAAGGCTTGCGCTGGATGACGTGGGACGAGTGGAGGCTGCGCCGGCGAGTGCGGAACAGTCAAGACCAAGACCCGCGCCGGCGCGAGGCTGAAAAGCCGCCGAAACTCCAGTTCGGGAGAAAGACGGCATGATCAGCGAGCGCGCGATTGTGAAGGCGATCCTCACCTATCTGAACTCGCTGCCCGGGTGCCTCGCCCGCAAACGATGGGGCGGCGGTATGGGCGTGGCTGGAGATCCCGACATCACCGGCTGCATCTTCGGCCGGCACTTCGAGCTTGAAGTGAAGCGTCCAGGTGAGCAGCCGACGGCCCTCCAGGCGAGGCGCTTGCGCGAATGGGCGGCTGCCGGCTCCTTGGCCGCCACAGTCACCAGCGTCGCGGAAGTCCGCAGTCTGCTCCAGGAACGGAAGTATTTGGATGAGGACTTCAAGAATTGAGAGTTTCAGCGTATATATTCAATAGAGGCTCAGTTCGACAGGCCGGCGCAAAGCGCACCCTCCGAAGGTTCCCTCCCCAAGCCAATACCGAGAGACGGGACTCTCGCTAATCTCCTTCCCTTCCTTGCCGTACTCGAAGTGTGCCCAGATGAAGCCTGCCGAACAAATCCCTTACTACGCGCCAGACGGAACACCCCTCGGCTTCCGCTCGATGGAAGCGGCAACACGCCTGATCGAGGGCGGCTATGTAAAGCCATCCTACGGTCGCAAGGGCCATCTGAAGGCGATCTGGCTGCGGCGAGAGGACGGCGGCAGCCCGATTGAAACACGCGCCCCAGCCGGCACCCCTTACAGCTTCATCGAAAGCCTGGATCATGGCCGGTGCTGGAAACTTCGCCGCCTGGATCGGCGCGACGAAGACGGAGTGCTCGTGAGCACGCGGGGCGTCTTCCTGCAAGTCGTTGCGGAGTGCCTGGCCAGATGAAGATCAGACGGAGACAGGTCGGCGGGCGGTACCTGGGTTGGGTCCGCGGCGCGTTCACACGAGGCCCCAACAAATCAACCGCGAACGTGAAGGTGCCGAAGGTGGTCCGTGCGGCGTGATCACCCGCTGCCGGATAGTCGGCGTGGCTGACGCGCAGCAGACGGCGCTGACGATTCGCGGCGCGCATTCGTAAGCGGCATGTCGAGGTAGCCCGCAGGAATTCAGGGACCTGACCCGGAATCGGCGGCCGCGGCTTGAAATGTTGCGCAGTTTGCCTAGTTACAGAGGTTTACGCAGGTTGTCACTTCAGGTTGTCACCCCGCCATGGAGCCGCTTGGCCAGCCGCCAGCTTGGATTTTCTTGACTTACGGCAGCGTATGTTCGGGCATTGAGGCGGTGACCGTGGCCTGGGAGCAGCTGGGCTTCCGGCCGGCATGGTTTGCCGAGATCGATCCGTTTTGCTCCGCGCTCCTGGCTCATCGGCACCCGGGTGTTCCCAACCTTGGCGATTTCACGACCATCGAAGAAAGCAGCCGTCCAATCGACCTTCTGGCCGGAGGAACTCCCTGCCAGTCCTTCTCCCTCGCCGGCAGACGTGGCGGCCTGGAGGATGCGCGTGGCAACCTGGCCATCGAGTTTTGCCAGCTTGCTGGCCGACTGCGGCCTCGGTGGATCGTCTGGGAAAACGTCCCCGGTGTTCTGTCCTCGAACGGCGGGCGGGACTTCGGCTCCATCATCGGGGCGCTGGCGGAACTCGGG
>Ga0181517_10002387_pt1 | contig 19269 bp, 19 predicted proteins | sample PEATcosm2014_Bin_31_FD_119748 | JGI IMG/M metagenome (GOLD analysis project Ga0181517, IMG submission 119748) | Peatland microbial communities from MTU Mesocosm Facility, Houghton, MI, USA - PEATcosm2014_Bin01_30_metaG | ecosystem: Environmental > Terrestrial > Soil > Wetlands > Peat | place... | reverse complement strand
TGCTGATCAAGGTACGCAGCCGAGATACGGCGGAGGTTGTGGGGGCATTGAGTAAACACGTTCGTAAACTTCCCGCTACCCTGCGGCGCTCGCTGACCTGGGACCGGGGACTGGAGATGGCGAAACACAAAGACTTTACGGTGGCCACGGATGTGAAAGTCTACTTCTGCGATCCGCAGAGTCCCTGGCAACGCGGCTCAAACGAAAACACAAACGGGCTCTTACGACAATATTTCCCGAAGAAAACCGACCTGTCCGACTATTCCCAGTCGGATTTGAACAAAGTAGCGCTGCGGTTAAATCAACGCCCGCGAGAAACGTAGGTTTTCAGACTCCTGCGAGTAAACTCCAAGAAAGTGTTGCGTCGACCCATTGAGACCACCCGACTAATCGGGACTTAGCGACTTGGTCTGGCGATAAGTTCCGAGTTGCAGACGACTCGTGCTCAGCAAGGATTCTTGACTAGCGACAATTTGGCGGGGATAGACTAAATTCGGAACAGTTGCGCTGCATTACCTCGGCCAATCTTCGACCGATCTGCTTCGCTGATCGCAGCGTGATCCAACCACTCCGCTGCAATGGCCACGTCTTCGAATGGGTAATCAACGGAGTACAGAATGCGGTCGGCGCCCACTTCCATCATAACTTCGGTGAGTGTTTGCGTGCGAAAATTGCCGCTCGTCGTGATGTAGAAGTTCTCTCGCAGATAGTGGCCGATGGGAAGCTTGGCTTTTGGTTTTTGGCCCAATGTTCTCGATACGCGGTTGTCAATGCGCCAAATATTGCAGGGGAGCCCTTCTCCCAGATGACCAAGGATAATCTTGAGTTTTGGATAGTCGTCGAATAAGCCACTTCCCATGAGGCGAAGCGTGTGAATCGCAGTCTCAGATGTGAATCCCCACACAGAACCTGTTAACCAAGCATGGCCCTCGTAAGCCGCCAAATGAGCGGGTGCCGACCGAGGGTGAAGGTAAAACGGCACATCAAGCTGCTGCACAGTCGCCCAAAAATCTCGGTATTGCGGCAGGTCATAGAACACAATCGAGTCCACCGCGCCGATCTGCGAATATCCGTTGACAAGTGCGCCGCAGAACCCGAATTCTCTGATGCAGCGCGTTAATTCCCGAGCGGCGGCCTGCGGGTCCTGGAGTGGTAATGCGGCGAATCCTTTGAATCGTTTTTGATTTTTGGCGATCTGCTCAGCTAGATGATCGTTTGCTCGCTGCGCGATACGAATGGCCTCCGAAACATTCGGAATCGCCTGGATTCCATTCCCAACGAGCGAAAGAATACAGACGTCCAAGCCCCCTCGGTCCATCTCGGCGATCCGTGCGCTTCCTATATCCTCCAACCGGTGCTGAAATTCTGGGCTTCCCAGAGCGCCGTAACTCGCGGCTAAAGTTTCTGGAATTACAAAGTGCTCCTCGAGCGCAATCTTGCCCAACATGGGCTCCGGATTTGCACTCAACGCCTCCGGCGCTCGCACGTTCGCTGCGTCGGCAGAACTGGCCATCGGCAACAGTCCCGCGCCCGCAACAGCTCGGGCACCACGTTCGAAAAAAACACGTCTTGTGATCCAACCATTTCGATCGACTGTCCTCATCGGTATCTCCTTGCGAGGACCGAAAGTATTCGGGAGTATAAACGAAGCCAAAGGTGGAAGCAGTTAATTTTCGGCAAGATCTAGTTTTGGGCCGGCAGTCTCCACCCGGATGACGGTCTACTCGGAAGTTACCCACATGCCTGATTAACGCACTTACCGGTAAGTGGATTTTCGCAGTTTCCGGTAACGCGTGCGGGTTCAGAGGGTCAGCCTCGAACCGCGGTGCGGTTGCGCCTCAGCCGCGAGTCTGCAAGAATCTGATGAATGGGCTCGCTAATTCACGTCACAGCTTGGGAGCGAGTATCCACGGGGAGACGCCTGCTATGCGCGTTCGCGCGCGTGGGGGCATTGATTGCTTTACTGCTCGCAGTGCTGCTGGCGCTTGGGTCCATCTACTACCGATATCGCTATCCACTCACGGCAAAGATTTGGCACTGGAAACATGGATACAGTACAACGGTGGGAAATTATGAAGTGCCTGTCCCAGAACATTGGCTAATCACTGACCAGGACTTCGTAGCCTTTACCCTGATGAATTCCGCACCGAATATACCCAGAGATACGAAAATTCACATGACGGCAGTGATAACTGTTTTTCCGTTTCGAGAACGTGGCATTGGACCCGACGGAGTGGCGTTTTGGCTCTCGCAACAGCGTCAGAGGCTAGTGCGTGATGAGGTCGAATCCGTTGAGGAAAAAACGTTGGTATTCGGGAATGAATCTATGACCTGCATCGGCGGCCGCCAACTGAGCGCAATCGCACGAAGTAGCCCAAATCATATCGAAACGGATATCGTCTCTCTCGATTGCATGTCGGAGCGTGGCCTTAATATTCTATTTGTGGGCGAACCGTCAGACGTTCAATCCTTCTATACCTTTGCGTCGCAGATTCGCAGGAAAACATGAATCTCCGGTTTTAGAAATGGTTCGTTTATGCAGTGCTCGATCAACGTCAGCGCCTTATCGAATGCGCGTTTCACGAAGAAGTGAAATCGTGCGCGAGAGAATTGACCCGTTCGTTCTCATGCTAGACTCGCGTCATGCGACCCCTCCTATTTGGAACGCTCCTTTTTTGCTTCGTGCATCTCCATTCGACATTCGGCTGTGACTGTGGGCCTCAACCTGTAGCCCAACGCGTAGAGCACGCCAGCATTGTGTTCGTTGGTCGGGCGGTGTTCACGGATGAGGACGGAACGGGTTCAGTCCAGCAACAAACGCTGGTGCATTTTCAAATTGAAGAATCGTTCAAAGCACTCGCGTCGGAAATACACGACGTCTGGGTTGACCCGGGAAGCTTCACGGAGTGTTACTACAAGTATTCTGTAGGCACCCGGTACATAGTCTTCGCTTATGAGAGCACATGGCCACGCATAGGCACAAATGCGGGACCATCGAAACCGCTTCCAGCCGCGATCGACCGAAATGAGCCGCCGCACGTCTACTGGGCACCTGAATGTTCAGGTACGGAAGCGATTACCTCGAAGACCAAGCGTGCCGTCTCTCAGGACATCGTCTATTTGAGAAAACACAAGAAAGAGTTGCAAGAGGATTAGAGCCTGCCGACTCCCGCTAAACGCTTTATCGAACACGCGTTTCACGAAGAAGTGAAATTGTGCGTATCGTCCGCCAAGCGGGCGGCTTCGTTCTAACGCATTAACCGGACAGCTAGTAATGGAACGAATTTGCCCGAATTCTCGGAAATTGGAACTAAAATGTGGCGTAAGGGGAAAATCGATGCCGACTCAATCTCACCAACTGGTGTGGTGGAAAGTCATCATAGGAATGCTGCTGATTCTTGTCGAAGTCAAAAACCATATATTGCCTTCAGCTAATCTATTAAAGGCCAATAACGAAGGACAGCAATTGGGCATGTACATCGCAATGGTGGCGCTAATTGGCCTCGGATGCTGGCTGGTGTATTCGGGAATCAAGCCAATCTGCCGCAAGGCTGGGTAAGTCGAAAACCTTCAGATTTTGCCGCTACAGATTGTCCATAGCCCCGATTAACGCTAGTGCTTTACCGGACGCGCGTTTGCGCGACGAAGTGAAATTGGGCGAGGTGCTCTGTACGGTAACCAGCAGTTACGAGGCAATCGCCTCAATCGCGTCCGCCACTTCATACAAATGAAAATCCACCTTGGCAATCTCAAAAAACGGCTTCATGTGCTTCTGCGCTTCGGGACTATCCATCATTGCCTCCCAATCTTCCTTGCTCCGCCACTGCGCATAATTAACGACGCGCACTCCATCCAGACTCTTGTGAATGCTCGCTGAAACAAACCCGGGAATATGCTTCATGGCCTTCTCCGTCGTCTCCACCAACATATCCACCACCTTCTGCTGATTCCCCGGTTCCACCGTAAACACATTAATTAACGTCGCCAGTTTGTTGTTTTTTGAAATCGTCGGCATAAGCCCTCCTCGGTTCTGTGTGCTACCCATTCAGACTCGATAGCCCGGCGAAAGTTTCGCCCAATTGATGAGATAACGCCCCAAGAGTACAGGTGGGATTTTCAAGTTTCCGATAACGCGACTAACCGGGACCTTGCCGGTGTGTATGCTATAACGAAGTCCTTTGGGGGGAGGCAGCGTGAGGCGTCTCAACTGTCTAGTTGCAATCCTATTCGCCGCGCTTCTCGTCGGGTGCAACAGGGAAAATCTAATAAAGAAATTCACTCCGCCGGAAGATGAATCGAATGCCAGGAATTACGTCGATCTAGTTCGCCAACGCAAATTCGATCAGGTCGAACCCCATTTAGACGCCAGCATCGCGGACGCCAACATCGGGGACACGCTAGCTAAGATCGCCGCGTTTTTCCCCGCCGAGAATCCAGAGTCCATAAAAGTCGTCGGGGTGAACGTTTCGCAAGGTCAAGAACTCACAACCACGAGTATCACGCTGGAATACCAGTTCCCGAGTAAATGGTTGCTCGTGAACGTTGTGACGCAGCGGAAAGATGATGTCTCTACGATTCTGGGTCTTCACGTTGACACTACCCCAGACTCATTGGAGAATTTGTATAGATTCACACTGGTCGGAAAGAGTGCCGTTCAGTATTTGATACTGACGCTCGCCGTCTGTTCCCTATTATTTAGCGTCTACGTCCTCGTCATGTGCATTCGAACAAGAGCCCTCAAGCGGAAATGGCTATGGGCGCTCTTCGTATTGGTTGGTATCGGGAGGCTGGCAATTAACCGGACGACCGGGCAATGTACCTTCAGTCTTCTCTCGATTCGCATACCCTGCGCCCACGCGATCGCCGATCCGTATGGGCCATGGACAGTAGCGGTATATCTACCATTGGGGGCCATTCTCTTCTTAAATCATCGCTGGAAAATGAGGCTCGCAGGTGAACTAATCGACCCGCCGACACGCGGTCCTATTTAGAAATCAGCCTAAGTCCCGACTTAGGAGGCGTTGACGCCACTGCCGGGGCCGCTTGGTGATGGAAAGTTTTCTATCAGCCGTTGCGGACGCGTCGCCTCGTCGATCGGGTTGGCTGGCACATGGTTCCACGGCAGTTCGAGGAGCCGCAACGACAGGGGCAGGAACAGCGGAAGCCGTAATCGACGGTAAGCTCTTCTCCTGCCCTGATTTTTCTGAAACTATACAGGAACATTTGCCCACGAATTCTGCGCATCGACAAATTAGGATCACAGCTGTGATTAATGAACTCGGCGCCACTTCCCCCTACCGCCCCATCGAGCGTCGAACGCCCGTTCACGCGAACCATGTAGACCCGACCTGCTTTCTCCGCCAAGAACATCCTTGCGGTGCGGCGCGCAACTTCCCGCTTGCTGATCCGCTCGCCGGTATATTGGATCACCCTCTTACGCGGCGGGATTGTTTCTTCTGTGAATACACCAAGCCTTTCGATTCGAGAACGGCGGATGCGGAGTCTAAAGCAGACGAGATTCGAGTCGAGACGCGGGCGATGTTGCTTCGTGGGCATATCAAAAGAGAGGACAAGTCCGGGGACGCCAATCCGGATTCAAAAAACTGGCATCCCCGTACTAGAACGCCTCTAATCCAATGGTCCTTGCTTGACGACCGCCATGAGTGGTTTGGTATGTTGCAGGGAGTTGACCTTTTTGAGCTTCTTGGTAGCCTTCTTCTTTGCCATGGTTCTTCTCCTTGCCCTGGATGGACCCAAGAGCGTGCGAGACGTTATATGCAAACTGCGGGCCAAAGTCCACTGTCGGAGACCCGCGGTCGATGTTCTCTGGAATGTAGGCAATGCCGCAGCAGTGACGCGTTCGGTGAGATCTCGGCGACTCGCGGGCGTTGAATAATTCAGCGATTGGTCGAGAAATTTAACACTTTCCGCAGATTCGCGGCCGTGGCATCAACCCAGATGCCTGATTAACGCATTTACCGTCCAAGTGGATTTCAGGCAATTTGACTTTTCCAGTTACGCGACTACACAGGAGTTGAGATTCCCCTGCGATGACGGCTCGCCTAAAGACTCTTCCTTCATTTAGAATCGCACACATGATTATCCGGTTAATTGCGTTGTTGCTCGTCGCACCAGCATGCTTGGCCCAGACGAATGAATCGCCGACGACTTCTACTCCTCTGAACGACATCCCTGCGCTCACTGCTCAAGCAAACCAAGGAAACGTCGATGCGCAACTCAAAATTGCGGATGCGTACTTGCGCGGGAGTGGAGTAACGCAAAACGATAAAGAGGGATTTCGGTGGTTTCTGATGGCTGCTGAAAAAGGCAACCCCGAAGCTCAGTATGCCGTCGGTTCTCTTTACGCGATCGGCAGAGGTGTGAGCCGAGCCGATGTTGAGGCAACCAAGTGGTTCCTGAAAGCGGCTGAAAATGGAAACGCCAAAGCGCAGTACAACATGGGAGTTCGATGCGCTTACGGTCGAGGCGTTCCAAAAGATGACCAGCAAGCCGCAACTTGGTTCAGAAAATCTGCGGAACAAGGATTGGCAGTTGGACAGGCGGGGCTCGCCGCTGGATACGCGCTAGGATTAGGTATCCCGCAGGACAAGGCGGAAGCTCTCAAGTGGTATACAAAGGCAGCAGAGCAAGGCTTAGCCGATGCACAGCTACAGGTCGGCATAATCTATTTAAACGGCAATGGGGTTCCGGAGAACTACCAACAAGCCCTGTTCTGGTTCCAAAAAGCCGCGGCGCAAAAGAACGCCGATGCGGAATTTAATCTCGGATTTATGTATGAGCATGGCCAGGGAGTGCAACTCGACTTTTCTAAGGCTGTTGAGTATTACGACCTCGGAGCGCAACACGGATCCGCGAATGCCCTGAGCAATTTGGGTGGTCTCTACCAACATGGAACGGGTGTGCCGCAGGACCTGCAGAAAGCCACAAAGCTGTATACGATGGCCGCAGAAAAGGGCAGCTTCCCGGCTCAGCGGTACCTAGCAGGCGCCTATCTGACAGGCAACGGAGTGCCGAAAGATGCAGTGCAAGCTGCAAAATGGATGCAGCTTGCAGCGGCGCACGGTGACGCCGAGACGGAATGTAACCTTGCGATTTTGTATCAGAAAGGAACCGGCTTGCCGCAAAGCTACGAAGATGCGCGGGCTTGGTTTCAAATGGCGGCGGAACAAGGTTTCGTCACCGCTCAGCACAATCTCGGTGCGTTGTATGGGAACGGGCAAGGAACAACCAAGAACCTTGTGGAAGCCTACAAGTGGCTTTCGTTAGCCGAACAAGGCGGATATAAGGACACCCAACACGCTCTTGAATTGCTCAAACCACAAATGACGTCCGAACAAATTGTCGAGGCCCAGCGATTGGCCGACGCTTGGAATACTGCGCACCCTCGCCAGAAGTCGAGATAATCCTTGTTTGACACCGACCTTAGCGCCAACACAAGAACGCAAGCGCCTGATTAACGCTGCTTAACGGACAGGTGGGACTCAGTTCGCTGGCGCTGCTTATTCAGCTACGGGCGAAATTCTTCCACGTATTCCGGCTCACCGAGTAATTCCAATTCAGCACCGCTGCCGCTGAAAGCAACGGTCACTTCTCCTTCCCACATCGCCAGTAATCGCAACTCGAACGCGCCTTTGTATCGAAGAGGAACAGGAATTTCATTATCCAGGCTATTTTCCCCCATTCGAATTTGGCCGGTACTCAAATCGACAGGAAACTCCGAAAATGTACCGTCTATGCAACTCGATTAATTTGACCGTCTTCGTCTTCGGCTACTGCGATTTCAAAAGGAGTCAGCGCAGCTCTGTCGGGTTGAGTGGCGATTGCATATCTTTGTTCTGGTGATGGAATTACTCCGATATCGGTGAGAACCTGGCGACCCAGACCACCGCCTTTCCGGACTCGCAGGGTGTGCTCGACAGTGTCCAAGGCGTCGAATCCCAGCCCATAATATTCCTCGCGCATTTTTTGGACGACAGCGTTCATCTCATCCGACCGAACGATTTTAGTGACCGTCGCACGGTCTCTCCGTTCCTCACGCGCAATTTCTCGAATGCTGTCACCGCTCATGTACCGCTGCATTATTCGTGCCGATTGGGGAGGCGGTACGATGGTTCGGGGCTTTTTGGTTGACTTTGGTGGATTGTGGTCGATGGCCATCAATCTCCGTCGAGGAGCACTCTTTCCTGCCGAGCGTCGTTTCAATTTCGATTCGGTCATAATCGAGTGTTTCATGGTCGAGTCTGTTCCTCCCGAAACGATTCACGTTCGCGTTGGATGTTCTCTAAAATGATAGAAGCCTGGATGCACTTCGGACACCGCAGAATCTAAGATTGCGGCGACTTTACGCTGGGTAAAGCACGAATTCGCAGCACTATTGTTCAAGAATATTCCCATCGGTCGTGCGGCGAACGATGCTTCGTCCCAAGCGAGTGAGCTTTGGACCACGAGAAAAATCGGTGTAGTGAAAACGCAGTAGTTATCGGTTCAGAACGATGCAAAACGAAGACCAAGGAATCAACCGCGGAGCGTTGTATCTGCTAGAACGATATAGTAGAGTCCACAATTTTCAAAATCAATCAGAACGGCCCCCTGAATTATGAGTCCGCTGCTCTAACCAGCTGAGGTACGGGCCCGGCCTGGTCAAATCATCTTATAGCGAATCACCGAAGCGGGCAGCGAGTGTTTGCGATTCTTCCGCGGGGTTCTCGAGGCGCCTCCCGCACAGCGCCTGCGCATGTAAGGTTACTTCAGATCGGATTCGGGTTCGGTGTCAATCGCTCCGTTTTGCAAGGCCCAGGCGACGAACCCGTCGGGAGGATTTTTCACGCCGTGGATGTTCGCGGATTTGATGCTGGCGATCCCCCGCCACTGTATATCGCTCAAGTTGGCATCGCGCAGGTCGGCGTTTGCCAAAGTGGCGCCGGAAAAATCGGCCGCGGATAAATGGGTTCCGACCAGGTCGGCGTTATCGAGCTGGGCGCGTTGGAACGAAGTCTTGGAAAAATTGCCATAACGAAAATTCGCCGCGCGCAGATCCGCGTCGGCAAAATCCGTGGATTGAAAATCACCGTCGCGCGCGTCCGCCGCGCTGAAATTGCAACGAACCAGCTTGCTGCCCGCGAGCCGGATGCCTTGCAGGTACGCGCCCGATACATCCACGCCCACCAGCGGCACGCCATCGGAGTTCAGCTCCTGCAGCGCCTCCAGCCGCCCACCGCTCCCGCCTTTCCCCTGCGCCGTGTTGATCACTTGCCAGGCCTGGTAGTGCCTTTGCTTGGCGCGGTCGCCCGACTCCGAAAAATAAAAGATCACCGCGACCAAAATGCTCAGGCTGCTCAAGTATTCCAGCACCTCCAGAAATTTCCAGTTGCTCAAAAAATACGCGAGCCATTCCCAGCACCATTCCACCGCGATAAAAGGAACGGCCCAAGCGTGTCGGGTTGTTGCTCTTTGGTCGCGCCACGAACTAGGACGTTCCCGGGGGGAAAATAATCGCATAGGGTGAAACAAGCGCCGTAAAGCGCGGCGCTAGCCGCCAAGATTCTATTTCGCGCCATGGCGAATGTCCATCGTGAGCGCGCATGCCGCCGGACATCGTCTGCCAACCATCCAAAAAACGACTATCCCTGCTGCGTAAAAATGATTTCGGCCTTTATAAAATCCTTATGCGTTGCCTATATCTTCTTGTCGTGTGCCCGGTAGCTTGTCGGCGCCCGTCTTGCTGTGTTGAGGCAACTCGAAGCACACAGCTTTCGCGCCGCTGAGCTTCGCTTCAATCACTGCCCGGGATCCACGAAAGCCGCGCAGTTCTTGCGCTATCCGCAATACAGCTGAAAGGGAAGACGCGACTCGATGAATCATCAGACGCTTTTTGGCGTGCGAGGAATCGCCGCCGCGATATTGGGTATCGTGCTGCTCTCGGCTACAGCGCACTCAACAGCGGCGCAGATGTCCCCTTCCGCTGCCCCGCAACAAAATGCGCCCGCGCAAACAAATCAGCAAGCCCCGCCGCCGCAGACTCCGCCGCAAAATGTCGCGCAAGGCAATTTCTTCAAGCGGCTCGCCGACGCGTACAAACAAGACTGGAAGGGAACCGCCGCAAGTGGTCCGGCGCCAGCCTTTCGCGGCGATCCAGCGCCGGTAATCGGCCCTCCGTTCCCGTTCTCCACCTGGCCGATCGGAGGCACGGTCACCATCGGCTATCCGTTCACGCAATCCGGTCCCCTGATGCAAGCACTTTGGAGCGGAGATCATGGCGACTGGTGGAAGAAAAACAGCATCCAGATCTACGGCTGGCTGAATTTCGGCGGAAACTGGAGCACTTCGCACAACGTATCGAACGGCCAGGCCCTCTGTGGCGCCGCGCCACCACTCAATTGCAAGTACGGGAACTTTCCGACGTCCTACGACGAGGTGCCCAACTCCATCCAGCCCGATCAGGAAGTAATCTACATCGAGCGCCAGCCGGATACGGTGCAAACCGACCACTTTGATTGGGGCTTCCGCATCTCCAATTTGTGGGGCTTGGACTACCGCTTCACCACTGCGAACGGCATCTTCAGCCAGCAGCTACTGAGTAAGAATAAAGAATATGGCGACGATCCAGTGATGCTGTACGCGGACCTCTACTTTCCGCAGGTCGCGGAAGGAATGGACGTCCGCATCGGTCGCTACATCTCACTGCCCGACATCGAGGCCCAACTTGCGCCGAACAATTACACCTACAGCCACTCACTGCTCTACACCTTTGATTGCTACACGCAAACCGGCGTCAACACCACCACCAAGATCAACAATAATTGGACCATTCAATTGGGTGTATCACCCGGCTGCGAAATCGCTCCCTGGAAGGAAACCGGCCGGCTCGCGAAGCTTACCCTGAACTTTTGCATTCAGTACGCGTGGCGTCAGAGCAAGGACGAAATCTACGTCTGCGACAACTCCCTCAACTCCGGAAAATATGCCTACAACAATTTGAATGCTTTTTACTTCACTTGGTATCACGTCATTAACAAGAGCTGGCACACTGCGACGGAGAGTTGGTATCAATACGAGCGCGATACTCCCAACTTGAACAATCCCAATGTCGGGCTGATCGGCAGCACTGTAGCCGATCCCATTCTGATCTTCGGCGCGAACGGCGCGCGATGCAATAACACCACGGAGACCACCTGCTTCGCGCCGGAGTGGGCCATGGTGAACTACCTCGAAGACCAACTAAACCCGCACAATTACATCTCGATTCGCAACGAAGTCTTCGATGATATCCGCGGACAACGCACCGGAACCAAGGGTTGGTACACCGAGCATCTTTTCGGATGGGGGCATTGGATCGGAACGACGGTTTTGCTCCGTCCCGAACTGCGTTGGGAACATATCTACAATCCGAACCTGGGATTGACCTCACCGCCTCCCGGAACAAAGAACGAGCTTCCCGGCTCGTATGATAACGGCCTGCGTCACAGCCAGCTGACTCTTGCCAGCGACATCATTTGGTTTTTCTAGATCGGCGAACACTGGAGTTGCACATACGAATTTGAGTTGTTCGTTGCTTCTCGCGTCGATACCGCTCGCAAGTCTCCGTAGCGACCTCCTTCAGGCGGGCGATCTTGTTTTCGCCTTTCTCTGCGTACTCTGCGCCTCTGCGGTAAACGCCTAAAGCGACACGCGGTTCTCAAAACGAATGCCAAGCTGCTTGTGCCACCAGCGCGAAGCAGGCTTATAATGCGCGTGGCGCGGCCGTTGCGCGAATGCCGCACCATCACAGATAGGGGCGATGGCTCGACCAAATTCTCCGCAGGTTGTCAGCATCGAAGACTTGCGCCGCATGGCCCGACGACGGCTGCCGCGCGCGGTGTTCGATTACATGGACGGCGGCGCCGGCGACGAAGTGACGCTGCGTGAAAATTGCCGCGCCTTCCAGGAGGTAGTCCTGCGGCCGCATCACGCCGTGGCAATCGAGAAGTGCGATTTGCGCGCGCGCATCCTGGGTCACGATATTTCTTTTCCGGTGATTCTGGCGCCGGTCGGTTATAGCCGCCTGATCCATACCGAAGGAGAGTTGGCTGCTGCGCGCACGGCGGGCGAATTCGGCACCGCGTTCATCCTCTCCACGGTCTCGGGTCACAAGCTCGAAAAAGTGAAAGCCGCTTCCGTGGGTCCGGTTTGGTACCAGCTCTACCTGATCGGCGGGCGCGAGGCGGGTGAAGCTGCAATCGAACGCGCGCGCGTCGCTGGATTTTCCGCGCTGGTAATCACCCTCGATACCGCGGTCGCGGGAATGCGCGAGCGCGATGTACGCAACGGTGTGAAGGAATTGCTGGGTAAATCGTTGTTCGCGAAAATTCCCTACGCTCCCGATGTGCTCCTGCATCCGCGCTGGCTCGCTGCATTCTTGCTCGATGGCGGCGTTCCGCACCTGGAAAATGTGGTGCTCCCCGGCAAAGGGCCGATGCCAATGATGGACGTCGCAGCGGCGCTCGCGCGATCGGTGATCACTTGGGAGGATTTACGTTGGCTGCGCAAGCTCTGGCCCGGCCCGCTGGTGGTGAAAGGCGTGCTCACCGGCGACGACGCGCGCCGCGCGATTGACGGCGGCGCCGACGGCGTCGTGGTCTCCAATCACGGCGGGCGGCAGCTGGATACTGTATCGGCTTCGCTGCGCGCGCTGCCGGAGGTCGTTGCGGCGGTAAACGGACAGGCGGAAGTGTTGATGGACGGCGGCGTGCGCCGCGGCACCGATGTCGTGAAGGCGATCTGCATGGGAGCGAAAGCAGTGCTGGTTGGTCGCGCATACGCGTACGGACTCGGCGCCGCAGGCCCGGCAGGCGTGGCGCGCGCGCTCGAAATCTTGCGCACCGACGTCGAACGCGTGCTGCGTCTCATGGGCTGCGCCTCCCTCGCAGAGCTCAATCCCTCGCTCGTAGATGTGCCGGAAGCGTGGCGCGCAAAACCACGCGCGTAACGAGCGGGAAGGGAAGCCCGAAGGCAGCAAAAATACACGCATCGCAATCAAGTCGGCGTCTGTAGGGGCCGGTCTCAGACCCGCCCGCTCTTTCGCCGTTGCCTTTGTTGTTGCCGTTGTAGCGGCCGGTCCCGCGAAGCGGGACCGGGCAGCCGTTGACTCGATTTTGTCACTCAACTCCATTCCACGTAATCTATCCCTGCAAACCCGCATTCCTTAGTTGACGCCATAGCGATGCGTGTGCTAAATCCCCCTATCCGGTAAACGTATACTTGCTACGCGGATCGAGCGGAATATCGTGGCGCTCGCAATACCTTATCGTGCGCCCCCGGTTCCTCATCCGATACTTTGCGCGGTCTGCGTTTAAGCGAGTGTCCCGGTTAATGTTAATCTTTGCCTCAAAGCTTCAGATTACAGCTTCAAAATAGCCGGAATCCCCGGCCAGCGCGAAGATAGGCGGAAAACGAATGATGAATCTGGGCATGGCGACGATCACCGGAGATCGCTTGGTGCATTTGGCGCCGGTGGATCTGGTGATTGTGGTCTTTTATTTCGTGCTGGTGCTGGCCATCGGCTTCTACCTGAAAGGCCGCTCCAACACGGGCGAGGATTTCTTCCTCGCCGGTCGCGAAATGACGGCGTGGATCGCCGGCCTCAGCTTTCTTTCCGCAAATCTGGGCGCCCTCGAACTCATGGGCTGGGCCGCGGCGTCCTATCAATACGGAATCCTCGCGGCGCACTGGTACTGGATCGGCGCCATCCCGGCCATGTTGTTCCTCGGCCTGGTGATGATGCCGTTCTACTACATCTCCAAGACGCACTCCGTGCCCGGCTACCTGAAATTGCGTTTTGGCGAATCCAGCAGCGTGCTTTCCGCGGTTTGTTTCGCGTTCATGACGGTCCTGATGAGCGGCATCAACATGTACGCCATGGCGCTCGTCATGAAAGTGGTCCTGGGGTGGGACATCAATTTCAGCATCTGGGTTTCCTCCCTCACCGTGGCGATCTATGTAACGCTCGGCGGTCTGCGCTCCGCGATTTTCAACGAGGTGCTGCAGTTCATCCTGATTTGGGCCGGCGCATTGGTGATACCGGTTATGGGTTTGATCGAAGCCGGGGGCTGGAAAGCCCTGCAGCTCAAAGTTGCGCAGAATGCTTCCGTCGAATACACGCACCTGTGGTCCACACTCGGCTCGTTCAAAGACAACCCGATGGGGATACACTGGACGGGGATCGTCTTCGGCCTGGGCTTCGTGATTTCGTTCGCGTACTGGACCACGGACTTTCTCGTCGTGCAGCGCGTGCTGGCTGCCAAAGATTTGCGCGCGGCGAAGATGGCGCCCATCATCGGCGCCGCCTTCAAAATGTTCGTGCCCTTCATCGTGATTCTCCCCGGCCTGCTGGGCCTCGCCGTGCTGCCCGTGAAACTGACAGGTGAAGCCGTGGCAGTCGCGACCGGCGGACACAGCTACAACGAAGTATTGCCCCTCATGCTCGCGCGCTATTGCGGCCCTGGATTGCTCGGCCTCGGAATCACCGCGCTGATCGCCGGCTTCATGTCCGGCATGGCGGGCAACGTCAGCGCGTTCTCCACAGTCTGGACCTACGACATTTACAAAGCGCTGATCAAGAAGAAAGCCACCGACGCGCATTACGTGCTGATGGGTCGCTGGTCCACAATTCTCGGAGTGCTGATCAGCATCGGCACTGCGTACCTCGTGATGTCGTTCCTCAGCATCATGGATTACGTGCAAGCGCTGTTCAGTTTCTTCGTGGCCCCACTTTTTGGCACAGTGATTCTGGGCATGCTCTGGAAACGTGCCACGGCCGCCGGCGGATTCTGGGGCTTGCTGGCCGGCACGGTCTCGTCGGTGGGAATGTGGGCATGGGTCAAATTCGATCCCACGGCATTGCGTTACGTGGCGCTTTCCGCCAACGCGAAGGACATGGCGGAAAATATGTACCGCGCGCTATGGTCCTGGATCATCTGCGTGGTCGTCACAGTAGTAGTCAGCATGGCTACGAAGCCCAAGCCGGACAGTGAATTGGTCGGACTGGTCTATGGCGCCACAGAAATACCTTCGGAAGCGGAAGTTCCGCTATACCATAAACCGGTGTTCTGGGCGGTAGTCGTGACCATCGTTTTCATTGCGCTCAATATTATTTTCTGGTGAGGCTCATGCGATCTGACGGATCAATTTCAATCTGGTTCTTCATCGGCGTTTCGCTGCTGGTCAATGGCGTCCTGATTTTCGGCGCGGGCCTCTATCAGCTTTCGCATCCCCCGGCGGTAAAGGTAGTGCTCTACGATTATCACGCGAACGTGTGGTGGGGTGGCGTCCTGCTGATAATCGGCCTGCTCTACTGCCTCCGCTACAACCCCAAACGCGCCTGATTCACCACGCACCCGCCTGCAGCGCCCCACTGTTTTTGTAGCGGCCGGTTCAGGTTCTTCGAACCGGGCAGCCGCTGCTCCTGGTTTTGCCTTCGACTTTGCTTTTGACTTTGTAGTGGCCGCCTGCTTTTTTAGGCGGGCGTAGTTGACTTTGCTTTGCAGGTCGTAGCTTTAGCCATCGAACCACCGATCCTGCAGCTCCCACTCAGATTCCTCAACCCTCACCAAATCGCGCAACATGTTTTTTCGCCAACCACGTCAGAATTCCTCCCTCCGCCCGAATACCCCGCGTAGTAAAGTAATACGCAGTCACATTCACGCAATCGCTCCACAAACTCAGATAGGAAGGAAGGTCGATGGCAATTCTCGTCGCGGGAGGTGCCGGCTACATCGGCAGCGTCACCGTAGAACAATTGCGCGCCGCAGGCGAACGCGTAATAGTCCTCGATAATCTGGTCCGCGGCCATCGTCCGTCGCTCGACCCCGACGTTCCGTTTTACCAAGGCAATATCGGCGACCGGGCCCTAGTAGCCCGCATCGCCGCCGAGCACCAACTCGAATCCTGCATCCATTTCGCCGCCGTAACCTTCGTCGGTGAATCCGTAAAAAATCCCGCCTGGTATTACGAGAACAACGTAGAACAGGGCATCGCCCTCATGAGCGCCCTTGTCGAAGCCGGAGTCCGCCGCGTAGTCTTCTCCTCCACCGCCGCCACCTACGGAGATCCCCAGCACGTCCCCATCTCCGAAAGCGAACCGCAGTGGCCCGTAAATCCCTACGGCTGGTCCAAGCTATTCATGGAACGCCTGCTGCACTCCTTCGACGTAGCCTACGCCCTGAAGTTCGTCTCCCTGCGCTACTTCAACGCCGCCGGAGCCACCGAAAAATGCGGCGAGCACCACGATCCCGAATCCCATCTGATCCCCTGCATTTTGCAAGCAGCGGTAAAAGAACCGCCCGAAGTAGCAGTCTTCGGAAAAAATTATCCCACTCCGGACGGCACGCCGATCCGCGATTACGTCCACGTGGTAGACCTGGCCGACGCCCACATCCGCGCGCTGCACCACCTCCGCCGCGGCGGCGCCTCCGATTATCTGAATCTCGGCACAGGCCACGGCTATTCCGTGCTCGAAGTAATCGAAACCGCCAGGCAAGTCACCGGTCGCGACATCCGCATCCGCGTAGAGCCCCCGCGCGCAGGCGATCCCCCGCGCCTGGTCGCCGACCCCGCCAAATCAAAGGCAGTCCTAGGCTGGTCCCCCACCAAATCCGACCTCCGCTCCATAATCGACTCCGCCTGGCGCTGGCACCAAACCCACCCCCGCGGCTACGATTCATAGCAACTCGTGGCACAGCCCTGCCTGCCGCAGGCAGGCAATCTTGCCTATGCGCCATTGACGTTGGTTTCGCAGCTGGTAGGGACGCTGCTTGCTGCGCCCCAGCTTGCCAAGACGCACACATTACCGCGCACCGCCGTCGCCAGCGTCGCACAGGCCTGTCCGCCGGAAGCGTCCCCATTTACGCGCGCCGTCATCCTGAGCGCAGCGAAAGATCTCTCTTCGCCTTTTACCACCACGCACCACCGTGCGATGCAACCAAAATCACGTCGCACAAATCCTATTCACCGATTCCCGGGCCCCGTGAATTGCGCCACGGCGCAATTCATCCTGAAAATCCGCCTGTGGCGGATTCGAAGGGCAACTCAACCCAACACGTGAGGGACCACCATGCGCTCCCGCCGCTTTCTTTCCTTCTCGCTCCTGACCAGCTGTTTCCTGCTGCTCTTCGCCGCGTCGTCCAGCAAAGCGCAATGCGGCCGCAACACTCTCGGCTATGGCGACGTCGGCATCGTCGCCAATAATCCCTTCCACGCCGACGTGGTTGTCACCCCGCCAAACCGGCCAGAGTTGCGCAGCGCGCTGGTGCAACGAACGCTGTCCGTGGCACGCGATACTCAAGGACGCGTGCGCGTTGAAAGGGTCGGAGGAGAATTCAAGCACGATAACGGTCCTGATGCAGGAAGCCAGGTCCAGGAACATACCATTACGATTTGTGACCCCATCGCTGAAACCCTGACGCGAATCAACACGGTGAACGCGACCGTCACGATTATTCACGCGCGCCCTAGCGCCCCGCGTTCGTCAGATCTTCGCTCAACTGCTCCGCCATCGTTCTGCTCGTCGCGATTACTCTCCGGCCACCCGGGAACGCATTCACAGCCGGAAGATCTGGGGACCCAGATGATCGAAGGAGTTGAGGCGCACGGAGTACGCATAACTCTGCCAGTGCTCGGCGCCGCCTCCGGCGAAGCGTCGCCCAACGGAGACAACACCTCCGAACTCTGGTGCTCGGATTCGCTTTCGGCGCTCGTCCTGCGAATCAACGCCAACACCAAGACCGGCGTGAAATCCACCCTAGCCATGCAAAAAATCGAGCGCACCGAGCCTGACCCCGCGCTCTTCCAGATTCCCGAAGGCTACGCCGTAACCGAATCCGTAGCCGAACCCCGCGCCCCCCGCACCCCAACCGCGAAGCCAAGCGAACAGCCGTAGCGCACTTAATCGCCAATCGATTGGGCGACCTCTGGAACCATCGCGTTCTTCCCAGCGCAAGAGTTTCGAGGAATTCTCGCGATAGGTGGCCGCGCCCCACGAAAAGCGATATCTTGAACAACGTGTGTCAGTCTACGATCCGGACCTGAGAAAATTTTGAATGCCGAGAAAATCGCTAATCACCCTTGCTATCTTGACCGGAATTCTCCTTCTGCTACTAAGCTATCTCAAAGTTTACGTCATACGAGGATCGGGAGTGACGAGCCCGAGTTTTTGTATCGCGGTGAGTGAGCGAGTTTACATCACAACCTCATCGGGCAAGGGTGCAAATGGCGGCTCGCAGGGAGCCGTAGGCGCCGGTGGCCTGTAGCCCAGCGCCGAGTGCGGACGCAGCGTGTCGTATACCACCCGCCAATTCTCGATCACTACCTGTGCCTCCCTCAGCGAATAGAAGATCTCTCCGTTCAAGCACTCGACTGGTAGCTTTCCGTTGAAGCTTTCGCAGTAGCCGTTCTCCCACGGACTCCCCGGTTCGATGTACAGCGTCCCCCCTTTCCCACCTTCCCCAGCCACTTCCGCAGTTCTTCTGCCACGAACTCGGGGCCGTTGTCCGAACGAATGTTTTCCGGGATTCCTCGATACAACCTCACGTCCGCCCGCGCTTCAATCCCTTCGTACCTCCCCAGCCTTCTCGCCACCCGAATCGCCAGACACTCCCGCGTGTATTCGTCAATCAGCGTTAGCATCCGCAATGTCCTGCCGTCGTGGGTCATCGCGCTCACGAAATCGTAGCTCCATACCTGGTTCGCTCGCTCCGGCCGCAGCCGAGGGCACGATCCGTCGTTCCACCACAACCCGCCTTGCGGCCTTTGTCTCTGCGGCACTTTCAACCCCTCGCGTCGCCAGATCCGTTGCACGCGATCCTTGCCTACATGCCAGCCGCGATCCCGCAACAGCGCGGTGATCCGCCGCTAGCCATAGCGCCCGTATGCGCTGGCCAGCGCCACGATCTCGCGCGTCAACGCATCTTCGTCGCTTCGATAGTGAACTTCGTAGCGTTGTGTCCCTCTCCATTGCCCCAGCAGCCGGCAGGCATGTCGCTCCGACACTCGGTAGCTCTCTCGCCTGCATGCCTGACCGCGCCACGCCGCCGCTCAGGGCTTAGAAGTTTCCCTCCGCCACATCCTTCAGAATTTGCTTCTCCAAAGACAGCTCCGCCACCAGCCGCTTCAGCTTGGCGTTCTCCCGCTCCAGTTCCTTGAGACGTTTGGCTTGATCGAGTTTCAATCCGCCGAATTCCTTCCGCCAGCGGTAGTAAGTCTGTGCGGTGATCTCGG
>Ga0181517_10002386_pt1 | contig 19271 bp, 19 predicted proteins | sample PEATcosm2014_Bin_31_FD_119748 | JGI IMG/M metagenome (GOLD analysis project Ga0181517, IMG submission 119748) | Peatland microbial communities from MTU Mesocosm Facility, Houghton, MI, USA - PEATcosm2014_Bin01_30_metaG | ecosystem: Environmental > Terrestrial > Soil > Wetlands > Peat | place... | reverse complement strand
GGGGTGCGCACCTGCCGGATCATTTCGATCACCTTCGGCCGGTCGAACTTGCGGAAGGTGTAAGTGGCGATGCCGAGCTTGATGGCCAAAGGCGTGGGTTCGGCGGTCGTGGGAGCGGCCGAAGCGGCCACGGCTCCTAGGCCCGCCATGCCGGCTGCGCCCAGAAAGCCGCGGCGCGTGGTTGGAGTTTTCATTACTCCATCATTCTATGCAATTCTCCTGGGACCGGCGCGCCCGCCTCACAAAGAACCGGCGGCAAAGACCGCCGGCGTTACCCAGAGACGCTGCCGTGGTAACGCCGGCGGTCTCTGCCGCCGGTCGATTTCCTACTTCTTCTGGCGCAAATAAATGGTTCCGTGGAGAGTGTGAAAGCTGACCGGCACGCCGCCGCCGTTGATGACGCCCTCGAAATTGTTGTCGAAGCGCAGACGGAATTTGAGCCCGCCGGAATTGTCCTTCTCCGCCGGCGCGAGTCCACCGAGCGTAATACCGAAATCGCTATAAATCTCCGAGCGCATGGTCTTGAACTTTACGCTAGCCCTGACATCGGCCGGCAAGGTCACATCGATGGAGCCATTCAGACTGCTGAACGACAGCGGCTTGGAGGGGTCGACGCGTTCCATGATCACGTGGATCGGGCCGTTCAGCGAATGCGCCACCACGGTTCCCGCGATCCCGGTCAGCTCGGTGTGCCCGGAGAGGGTATCGGCATCCACTTCGCCGTGCAGACCCTCTACGCTCAGGTTGCCGTTGAGCGTGTGCAGATCCACAGACGTGTCGGCGGGAACGGTGATCGTTAGCGGACCCTGCAGCGTGGGATCGGCATGGATCTCGATCACGTTATCGGCCGCATCAATGGTGAGTCCGCGCGGCCCATCGATGCGGCGCATGCCTCCGGCGCTGGGCGCGGGATGAGAGCCGGCTTCCACGATCACGTCGCTGCCGCCGTAGGTCTTCACCGTGATCGAGTTGTTCAGCACGTGCACATTCACCTGGCGCGCGTGGCCGCCAGGGGGCGCGGGAACCACTACGCGCCCCGTGCCGTCCTGCGCGGCGGCAAGACTGCACACGATGATGGCTGTGCCCGCAAGGGCAAATATGGTTTTCATGACTGGTGTTCCTCGTCTTTGTCCGGCCGATTCGCCCGTCTAGGATTTCGCCTCGTGCAGGCGGATGGGGCCGTTGAAGCCTTCAAATTCAAGCTTGGGGCCGCCCTGGCCGATTCGCCCCGACCCGGAGCGGCCGCTGTGGTAAACGAATTTCGTGCCGTTTCCCTCCGCGCTGGCTTTGGATGCGAGCGGCACCACTTCGAAATCGGAAAACACGCCGCCGTTGAACGTCTTGTAGCTCAGCTCGGCATTGAGACCGGGCTGAAAGTAGGCATCCACGGTGCCATTGAATGTCTTGACCTTGAGGTCGCGCTCCGGGTTGCGGCGGAAGCCGATCTTCACCGGCCCGTTGAACGTGTCAATGCTGCCGGCGCCAGTGACGTCTTCCACCTCGATGTGGCCGTTGAATGCGTGGATCTTGAAATCGCCGCTGGTGCCCTTGACGGCGATTTCGCTGTTGAAGTTGCCGAGCGAAAGCGCGGTGCCGGCGGGCACCTGGATGTCGTAGTCGAACTCGACGCGATAACCTTCTTCGTCGCCCCGATGGTTGCCGCTGTGGTAATCCTGATGGAGTTTCACCTCGCCGCCCCGCTCGGAGATATCGAGCTTCACCTCGCGTTTGGCTTCCGCCAGCTTCTCCGCGGAATCGGCGTGGTTGTGGCGCACCAGCGTGACCTCGATCTGGCTGCCGCCGCCAGCGACGTGAATCGCGCCGGCGAAGTTGTCGACGATCAGCTTGTGGCCGGCACCGCCGGCATAAGAATGATGGATGGTCTCCTGGTCTTCCACCCGCCAGTGCCGATCGGAATCGTGCGCCGCCAGAGGCAGCAGCGAAACGGTCAGCAGCAAAAGCGTTTTCATCTGGATTCTCCTTTGATTCCCAACTGATCGATGGCCCACTGCGCCCGCTGGCGCACGGCCTCATCGGCCTCGGGGCGGCTGGCCAGGCGGCGCAGCGCGGAAGCGCAATCACGGTCTTTCGATTTCACCACCAGATCGATCAGAGCCACCTGCGCCAGCGGCGAATCCTGCGCGGCCAGCGTGGCCGCGAGCGCGCGCCGCACGTTCGGATCGGCCGCATACCTATCCAGCGCGTCCACCGCGGAGAGGCGCACGTTCACGTTGGAATCATGGCCGGCTGCATAGAGCAGCGCCTCTTCCACCTGGGGATCCGGCTGCGTCATCGAATAGGCGTAAGTGACGCCTTCGATCCTGGACGCGGGAGACTGCTGCTGCTGCATCAACGACAGCGCCACTAACTGATGCAGGCTTTGTACCTGGCCCTGCAACTGCGCGATCTCCGGGGTAATCGATGGCCGCGGCGCCAGCCCGCGACCGGCGATCAGACCGATAGCGAGGATCGCCAGGCCGGCCGCCAGTTGCCACGCCCAGCGCGGCGGAGCCTGGCGGGACGGCGCGGGCAGCGGCACGGCGGCCAGGCGGCCTTGTTCCAGGCCGGCCTCGAAAGCGGCCAGGGTCGCCTGAAAACGCTCCTTCATCGCCGTGTCGGGTTCGGCTTCGAGCTTGAGTGCTTCCAAGCCCCGCCATACGATTCCCAGGTGTGCCAGCTCGCCACGGCACCCGGAACAGCCTTCCAGGTGTTCGATCAGGCGCTCCCGCGCACTATCGCCCAGCCTGCCGGCAAGACATTCGGGAAGTTGTTGGCGGAAGTTCTCGCAGTTCATGACATCGGTTCTCCCCGTAAAGCGAAGAAGCGGTCGCCCAGTTCGTGCAACGCCCGATAGACGCGCACCTTCACCGTGCCGACCTCGCACTGCAGTGCAGCGGCGATCTCTTCGTATTTCAAGTCCAGAAAGCGGCTCATGACGAGCACTTCCCTTTTTTCCGGCGGCATCGCGGCCAAGGCCTGGCGCAACAGCGCGGTTTCCTGCTTCTCTTCCATCAGCCGGTCGGGCGCCGGCTCCGGACTGGTCGTCTCCGGCGTCTCGGCGGGCCAGGCGACCTCGTTTTTCCGCCGCCCGAGGTGATCCAGGTAGGCGTTGCGGCCAATCTGAAACAGCCACGCGCGGAAGGTGTTTTCCGTCTGGTAGCTGCGGCGGTACTTCAGGACGCGAAAGAACACCTCCTGCACCAGGTCCTCGCTGGCGGCGCGATTACCCGTGAGGTGCAGGAAGTAATGCAACAAAGCCCGTTGATGGCGGTCGAACAGAACTTCGAGGCGGTTCACCTCGCCATCCCGGACCTGCCGCATGATTTGCTCGTCCTCCACCGTTGCCTGCTTTTCAAAAGGGAATACCGGCCAGATCCAAAATGGTTACGAAAATAGTTCCAGTGGGGTTCCGGAAGCGCGCCGTCAAACCTGCCACTGCGCGTTTGCAGCTCGCTCCGCTCATTTGACAACCCTTGTCTGCGGTTTCTATCATAGAAACGCATAGTCAGTCTAGTGCCGGCCGCCCTTCCGGGCCGCCGTTTACTGCCCAAATGGCAATTACTGCGTCTCTTCAGTCTGGGATACAACCGTATGATTAAGGTAGAAGGTCTCACCAAGCGATACGCGCGCACTGTCGCGGTGGACAACATTTCGTTCGAGGTCGAGAAGGGGCAAATCGTCGGTTTCCTGGGGCCCAATGGCGCCGGGAAGACCACCACCATGCGTGTGCTGACGTGCTTTCTGCCCCCCACAGCCGGCACCGCGACGGTGGCTGGCTTCGACGTGCAGGAGCATCCCATCGAGGTGAAAAGGCGCATCGGCTACCTGCCGGAATCGCCGCCGCTGTACCCGGAGATGGAGGTGACCGAGTATCTCGAATTCACCGGCAAGTTGAAAGGCATCCCGTCCGCCGACATCAAGGGTCGGGTGGATGAGGTGCTGGGCCGCTGCGCCATCGGCGACGTGCGCGACAAGCTCATCGCCAAGCTGTCCAAGGGCTACCGGCAGCGCGTGGGCCTGGCGCAGGCCATCATCCACAACCCGGATGTGTTGATTTTGGACGAGCCGACCTCGGGTCTCGATCCCAAGCAGATCATCGAAATCCGCGAGCTGCTGAAGTCGCTGGCCGGCAACCACACCATCATTCTCAGCACCCACATTCTGTCGGAGGTGGAGCACTCCTGCCAGCGCGTCATCATCATCAGCCAGGGCAAACTGGTCGCCATCGATTCGGTGGCGAACCTCACCAACCGCTTGCGCGGCTCCGAATCGGTGGCGCTCGAGATTGAAGCCGCCGGCGGCAACCCGAATCCGAGCGACGTGCAGGTGCGCCTGGAGCAGGTAACGGGCGTCAGGAGCGTAGTGATGAAGGATTCCAAGGACAGCCGTCTGACATTTGAAGTGGAAAGCTTGCAGGGACGCCAGATCCGCCCCGACCTGGCGCGCAGCGTGGTCAATGCCGGTTGGAACCTCAGTGAATTGCGGCCGGTCGGGCTCAGCCTGGAAGAAGTCTTCCTGCAACTGACCGCGGCGGAGAAAAAGGGCGACGCGCCCGCGGAAAGCGAGGCAGCAAAACAATGAGGCTCACGTTCCTGATTTGCAAAAAAGAATTCAAGAGTTATTTCGCGTCCCCCATCGCATATCTGCTAATGGCGGTATTCGGCCTGATCTTCGGCGGAATTCTGTACCGGCAAATCCGCATCGTGATGGCCATGAGCTTTCAGGCGCAGATGATGGGCCAATCTCAGCCCACCAATCTGAACGAGATGATCATCCGCCCGCTGCTGGGGTTTGCCAGTACCGTGTCGCTGTTTCTGATTCCGATGATCACCATGCGGTTGATCGCGGAAGAGAAGAAGACCGGCACCATCGAGCTGCTGCTCACCTCGCCGGTGAAGGACATCCAGATCATCCTTGGCAAGTGGTTCGCCGCCCTGTTTCTTTACCTCTGCATCCTGGGCATGTCGGCACTCGATATCGCGCTGCTGTTCGTCTGGGGCAAACCCGATTGGAGGCCGGTGCTGGTGGCGTACCTGGGGCTGATCCTGCAGGGCGGCTGCCTGCTGGCGATGGGCCTATTCATCTCCACGCTGACCAAGAACCAGATCATCGCCGGCGGCATAACTTTTTTCCTGTGCCTGGCGCTGTTGCTGATCCCTTACTATTTCGACACGGAGTATAAGACCGAGTGGTACTGGAAGGCGATCAATCAGGTCTCGATCGTCACCCATTTCGAGAATTTCTCCAAAGGCCTTCTCGACTTGGGCGATGTGGTGTCCTATGTCTCCATGATTTTCCTGGGGCTGTTCATAACATCGCGATCGATGGAATCGCTGCGGTGGAGAAGCTGACATGGCGGCTAAATGGCTCAAAGCACGGCAAACCAAGTACGGCGCGTACGTCGCGGTTTACACTCTCGTCGTCCTCGCCATCCTCGTGGCGTTGAATTTTCTCGCCCAGCGCTACGATCAATCCTATGACGCCACCAAGAACAAGCAGTACAGCCTCTCCGACCAGACCATCAAGATCGTCAAGGACCTGAAGAGCGACGTCCGCATGATCTATTTCGGCGAGAGCGGCAGCTTCCCGAACGCACGCGATCTGCTGGACCGATACTCATCACTGTCAACCAGGCTGCGCGTGGATTACATCGATCCGAATAAGAAGCCGACGCAGGCCAAGGCGGCCGGTTTCCGCGCCGATTCGCCGGTGGTGGTGGAGAACGGGCCGCGCCACGAAGGCGCCAAGAGCCTGACGGAAGAGGAAGTCACCGGCGCGTTGATCCGAGCGCTCAAGAGTGGCGAGCGCAACGTCTGCTTCATGACCGGAGCGGGCGAACACTCGATCGACGATCAGGACCGCGAGGGCTTTTCGGTTCTCAAGGCGCTGCTGGAGCGCGACAATTACAAGTCGCGCGCGGTTTCGCTGCGGGCCGCCGCGGCGCCCGACGCCGGCACGCCCGAAGCTGGCAAGAAAGTCGAGATCGGGCAGGCCGCGCCGTCGGGACCGGTCGAGGTTCCCAAGGATTGCACCGTGCTGGTTTCCGGCGGCCCGACCGCCGACTATCCGGCGCCGGTGGTAGCGGCCATCAAGAGCTACGTGGAAGACGGCGGACGCGCCATCTTCATGTTCGACAACGTGCTCCGCATCGGCCGCTCCGAACCTGCCGCTGCCAACGACGAACTGGCCGCGCTGCTGGCGACCTGGGGCGTCACCGTCAACAAGGACCTGGTGCTCGATCTAGGCGGCCTGGGGCAGATCTTCGGCTTCGGCCCGGAGATCCCGGTGGTGCTGCAATATGAATCGCATCCGATTACGCAGCCGCTGACGCGCATTCCGACGGCGTTTCCGCTGAGCCGGTCGATCGAGATCAAGAGCGAAGGCAAGACCTCGGTGAGCAAGCTGGTAGCTACCGCGGAAGACTCCCTGGCCACTTCCGAGATTGGACCGGGCGGCGCGGTGGATCCCAAGAAAGGCAAGAAGGGACCGCTGACCCTGGTGGCCGCTGGCACTTATTCGGGAACCAAGCAGGGACGCTTCGTGGTGAGCGGCACGTCGATTTGGGCGGTCAACAGCCTGGCCGGTTCGCGCCAACTCGGCAATCGCGACCTGTTCGTGAATGCGGTCAATTGGCTGGCTTCCGATGAGGACCTGATTTCGATTCGTCCCAAGACGCCCGAGGATCAGCAACTCAATGTCAGCGGGCAGCGGCTCGCCATGCTGTTCTGGCTGAGCCTCTTCATCTTTCCGCTGACGGTGGTGGCGTTCGGCCTGGCCACTTGGTGGAAGCGGAGGTAACCGATGAAGCCGAAGGGACTTTTGGTAGCCGTCGTTCTTTTGGCTGTATTGGGCGGCGCAATCTGGTACTCGAACAAGAAGCAGGCGCAAAAAGAAAAAGCGCCTTCCGATACGAGTCCCAAGATCGTGTCGATTGCGGAAGGTCAATTCCGCGAAATCCGCCTGCTGAAGGCCGGAGCCGAGCCGGTGGTTCTGAGCCGTGACAGCGGCAAATGGGCGCTGACCGCGCCGCAGCCGCTCGCAGCCGATCCCGATGCCTCCGCCTCGCTGATTTCAACGCTATCTTCGGTGACCGCCGACAAGACCATCGCAGACAACGCCACCGACCTGGCCGGTTTCGGCCTGGCCAGCCCAACCTTGAAGGTGCAGGTGATTGAGAAGGACGGCAAGCAGGTGGAGTTGGCAATTGGCGATGACACGCCGACCAATTCCGGCGCTTACGCCAAGGTATCCGGCGACCCGCACGTGTACACGGTGGCCAGCTACCTCAAGACAAGCCTCGACAAGACTGTCGAAGACCTCCGCGACAAGCGGCTGCTGACCATCGAATTCGGAAAGCTGACGCGCGTCAAACTGGCCGCCAAGGGGCCGGAAATCGTATTCGGCAAGAACGCGGGGAACGAGTGGCAGATTGTGGAACCGCGTCCGCTGCGCGCCGACAGCGGCCAGGTGGAAACTCTGGTGGGTAAGTTGCGCGACGCCAAGATGGATCTCGCCACGGCCCCGGAGGAGGCGGCCAAGAAGTTCTTGACCGCAGCCACGGTGGCTCTGGCCCAGGTCACCGACAACTCCGGCGCCCAAACCCTGGAAGTTCGCAAGGACAAGGACAACAACTACTATGCCCGGAGCTCCGCGGTGGCGGGCGCGTACAAGATCGCCTCGGATACCGGCGAGGGTCTGAACAAGAGCCTGGACGATTTCCGCAACAGGAAGCTGTTCGATTTCGGCTTCGCCAATCCCCGCAGGCTTGAGATCAAGAACGGCGCCGGCGCTCCCGTGACCTACGCCAACACGGGCGACAAGTGGACCGCGGGGCCCAAGAACATGGATAACGCCGGGATACAGAACCTAATCGACAAGCTGCGCGATTTGACGGCCTCCAAGTTCCTCGAGCAGGGTGGCGGCCAGCCGGTTTTCGAAGCAAGTGTCGATTCGAAGGGCAGCGCCAAGATCGAGCACGTCGTTGTGAGCAAGCAGGGCGAGAAATATTCCGCGCAACGCGAAGGCGAGCCGAGCATCTATGAATTGGACGCCAAAGCCGTGGAGGATCTCGAAAAAGCGGCCGCTGACGTGAAGGAAGCCGCGCCACAGCCGAAGAAAAAGAAATAAGCACGATTTCGAGCCACGGATGAACGCAGATAAACACAGATAAGAACAAGAGTCTTGCCTTCTTGCTTATCCGTGTTCATCTGTGTTTATCCGTGGCTGACTTCTTTCTCATAGTCATGAACGGTCTTCTTACCGATCTTTACGAACTCACCATGGCGGCCGGGTACTTCGAGGCCGGCAAGGCGGCGGAAATCGCCACCTTCGAGTTTGCCATCCGGCGGCTGCCACCCAATCGGAATTATGTCCTGGCAGCCGGGTTGCCACAGGCGGTGGATTACCTGCTAGGCCTCAGCTTTAGCGCCGAAGAGATCGACTACCTGCGCGGCCTTCCGCAGTTCGCCCGCGCGCCGCGCGAGTTTTTCGATTACCTCCGCGATTTTCGTTTCACGGGCGACCTGTTTGCGGTGCCGGAAGGCACGCCGTTGTTCGCTGGTGAACCTCTGCTGACTATCCGCGCGGCCGTAATCGAAGCGCAATTGCCGGAGACGTACCTGCTATCCGCGGTGAGTTTCCAGACCCTGGTCGCCAGCAAGGCGGCGCGCCTGGTGGCTGCGGCGGATGGGAGATCGGTTATCGAATTCGGCACGCGGCGCGCGCATACGCCGGAGGCGGGCGTACTGGGCGCGCGGGCGGCATATCTGGGCGGCTGCGCGGCCACCAGCAACGCTCTCGCCGGTTTCCGCTTTTCGATTCCGGTCGCCGGCACGGCTGGGCACTCCTGGGTGATGTCGTTTAGCTGCGAAGATGTGGCGTTCCGCAAGCTGCAAAGCGCGCTGGGAGAGAACGCGGTGCAACTGCTGGACACCTACGACGTGGCCCAGGCCGCACGGCGGGTAGCGGCGTTGGGGCGGCCGCTGTGGGGCGTGCGCATCGATAGCGGCGACTTTCTCGATCACGCGCGCCAGGTGCGCGCCATCCTGGACGAGGCTGGCCTCCACGAAGCGCGGATCATGGTCAGCGGCGATCTGGACGAGTATCGCGTCCGTGAGCTGCTCGCCGCCGGCGCGCCCATCGATGCCTTCGGGGTGGGCACGCAGATTTCGGTTTCCGCCGACGCGCCATCGCTCAGCGGCGTCTACAAAATGGTGGAGATGGAAATCGGCGGCATCAAGCGCTACACCGCCAAGTACAGCGACGACAAGAGCACCATTCCAGGCGCCAAGCAGATTTTCCGCGACGTGGCGCGCGACGTGGTGGCGCGCTCCGGAGAGTGCGGGCGTGGAGAGGCGCTGCTGCGGCCGGTGATCCTTGGCGGCCACCTGGTCGAGCCGCTGCCCACGCTCGATCAGGCCCGCGAGCGCGCCCGTGAATCCGTGGCCCGGCTTTCGCCCGCGCTGCGCCAACTGGAGACCACGGAACCGTGGCCGGTGATCTACAGTCGCGAGTTGCGCGCGTTGATGGAGCGCACGCGCTTGAACCTGCTGGGGACAGCGCCGGTCGCATGAGAACCGTCTTTTTCGATATCGATACGCAACTGGATTTCGTCAGCCCGGCGGGCGCCCTTTACGCTCCCGGCGCGGAGCGCGTCATCGCTGCGGTGGCTCGGCTCAACCGGCACGCCGCCGCAAGCGGAATTCTTCTGGTCTCGACCACCGACGCCCACGCCGAGAATGATGCGGAATTTGCCCAATGGCCGCCGCATTGCGTTTCCGGCGCTCTGGGCCAGCACAAGCCGCAAGCCACTCTGCTCGAGAAGCCGGTGGTGGTACCCAACCGCGAGGCACTGCCGGACACTGCGGGGGCGGCGCAGATCATCGTAGAAAAGCAGACGGTCGACGTGTTCGAGACGCGCACCATCGCGCCGCTGCTGGAGCGGCTCGAGGCGGACCGCTTTGTGCTCTACGGCGTGGTAACCGAAGTCTGCGTCTGGCATGCCGCGCGCGGTCTGCTGAGCTACGGGAAGCCGGTGACGTTGGTAACGGATGCGGTACAGGCGCTGCGCCAGGAAGCGGGAGACCGGGCCTTGGCGGAACTGCGCGCCGCCGGCGCGACGCTGGCAACGACGAGCGAAGTGCTGAGCGGAACAGAAGTCAGGAGACAGAAGTAAGGAGTAAGGAGTAAGGAGTGAGGAGTAAGAACTCAGTCCCGCTCCGGCTATTCTGTCTTCTGACTTCTGTCTTCTGTCTTCTTCTTCAAGCTGAGAACCGTCAGCGCCAGCGCGGCGGCCAGCATCGAACCATCGCGCAGCAGGGTCTTCCAGGAAATGATGTCGTTCTGTCCGAAGCAGCCGCAATTGATCTCCATCCCTTTGGCGTACGCCCGCACCATCAGCCCGAAGAAAACCGCCAGCAGCAGCGCGGTTGCCGCCGCGGCGCTGCGCAGCCAGAAGCCGGCCATCAGGAGCAGGCCCACCGCCAGTTCGAACCAGGGCAGCGTGCGCGCCACCAGTTCCACCGCCTTCAGCGGCAGCAACTGGTAGGAATCGATCGACATGGCGAACAGCTCCCACGGCGTGCGCAGCTTGGTCCAGGCGGCATAGACGAATATCGCACCCAGGGCGACGCGCAGCACCAGCATGATCGCGCGCAGGTTCTTACTTGGAGATGTCATTGATCAAGCTTTTCAGAATCTCGTAATTCAGCGTGCCCGAAACCGGATATTGCCTGGCGCCTCGCGATACCACCAGCGTGGGCGTCGAGCCCACCGGGATCGCATGGCCGGCATTCACGTCGCGCACAATCTCGCCCAACACGGCCGGGCCATCCGCCGCCGCCTTCACCTTCTTCTGCTGCGAGAGAGTCAGCACGCTGGCCACCGTATCCCACACCTTGCCGTTCACCGACCAGGCGAACTGGTCGCGGAACAGCGCGTCGGCCACGGGCTGATACAAGCTGAACTGCGCCGCGGCAACGGCGTAGTTGGCGGCCTCGCGCGAGTGTGCGTGGATGGGCAGAGGGAACTCGCGATACACCACGAAGACCTTGCCGGTGGCCACGAAGTCCCTCTGCAATTGCGGCAGGCTGCGGTCGTGAAAGACCTTGCAAGCCGGGCATTCGAAATCGCTGAAGATCTGAACGGTGACCGGCGCCGACGGGTTGCCCGCCGTCTTGTTCGGGTCGATGTCGCTCACCGCCGCCATCGCCGGCCACAACAGTAACAGCGCCAGGGCGCCAAGTCTCATATTCATATATTACCGGGCAGCCGGGCGGAAAGCCGGCCTAATGCCCGAGGTAGTGATTCAGCACGCTCGACAGCAATTCGTAGTTGGGCACGCCGCCCGGCAGCATGAAGCGCCTTCCGTTGGCTGTAATGAATATAGACGGCGTGCGGTCGACATTGTCATGCGTGGCCTCGTCGATATCGTGCCGCACCTCGGCCTCGACGCCCGGATCTTTGTAAAGCGCCTGCACCTTCTTCTGTTCGGCCGCCGTCAGCACGGTAGCGACCGTCTCCCAGACCTGGCCGTTGACGACCCAGGTAGCCTGGTTCTTCCACAACGCATCGGCAACCACCGAATACTTGCCGATGCGGGCCGCCGCAGTGGCGTAAAGGGCGGCCTCGCGGGAATGAGGGTGATATGGGCCGGCCAGCGGAAACTCCCGATTCACCAGGTACACTTTGCCGCTCGCCACGTAGTCGCGCATCAGCAACGGCACAAGATCGTCATGCAACTCCTTGCAGTGCGGGCAGTCGAAACTGCTGAACACTTCGAGCACGATGGGCGAACCCGTTCCACCCACGGTCTTACCGGAGTCAAAGGAGGCGGCAAACGCCAGGCAGGGAAGCAAAGCAGTGGCCAAGGCAGTGCGTTTCATGTCTCCTTCAATTGTACGCGAGGCGGCCCTCGCCGGCAGGAGCGGTGTTCTTTGGCCGTCGCGTTTTGGTACAACAGCTCCATGAGAGTTCTTTTTATCGGCGGTACCGGCATTATCAGCACTGCGTGTACGCGGCTGGCGGCGGAGTTGGAGCTAGATCTCACTCTTCTCACGCGTGGGCGCCGCGCGGCGGATCTTCCCGCCGGAGCGAAGACCCTGACCGTCGACATGCAGGATTTCGCGGCTGCCGCCCGAGCTCTCGGCGGCACATCCTTCGACGCCGTGGTCGACTGGATCGCGTACACGCCCGCCGATATCGAACGCGACCTGGAGCTGTTTCGCGGCCGCACGCGGCAGTACATTTTCATCAGCTCCGCCAGCGCCTATCAAAAGCCGGCGTCGCATTACCTGATCACCGAATCCACGCCTCTCAAGAACCCGTTTTGGGATTATTCGCGCAACAAAATCGCCTGCGAAGAGCGGCTCATGAAGGCCTACCGCGAAGAGGGCTTCCCGGTCACCATCGTGCGCCCGTCGCTGACTTACGGCGACACGCAGATCACGCTCGCCATCAACAGTTGGACCAAATCGTACACGGCGGTGGACCGTATGCGCCGGGGAAAGAAAGTTATCGTGCCGGGCGACGGCTCGTCGCTCTGGGTGATCACTCACAACAGCGACTTCGCCAAAGGCCTGGTGGGCCTGCTTGGGGCCGAACAGGCGATAGGGCACGCCTTCCACATCACATCCGACGAGGTGATGAGCTGGGACCAGTTTTACCGCATTGTGGGCGAGGCCGCTGGAGCCGAGCCGCAGCTGGTCCACATCCCATCCGACTTCATCGCCGCCTGCCTGCCCGACGCCTCGGGCGGACTCGCCGGCGATAAGGCCGTCAGCGTTGTCTTCGATAACAGCAAGATCAAACGGTTCGTCCCCGGCTATTGCGCCACCATGCCGTTCGGCCGAGGGGTGCGCCGGACGATGGCATGGTTCGACGCCGACCCCGCGCGGAAACAGATCGACGACGAAGCCAACGCGACCTGGGACAGGTTGATCGACGCCTACGAAACGGGCACCCGCGAAGCCCTGCGGCGGTTTCAGGCTTGAAGACTCGGTGCGGGATGACCGCTCCCTGGCGGTAGCGGCTCCGATGCGCCTTTCTGAGCCGCGACCATAGGGAGCGGTCAGCCTGCGATTGAACCGGCTATCTCACGACAGGCCCTGATGCCCGCGCGGGCTGGCGCTCGCTCTTACTCCCGGCGCCGGCTCGACGTGTACCAGCACGTCGGCCACCCACTCCACCTGATCCACAACGCGCATCCGCACTTCGTGGGCAATCTCGTGAGATTGGCGCACGGTCATTTCGGGATCGACCTCCATGTGCAGGTCCACGTGGTAGCTTAAGCCGGTTTTGCGCGCAAAGCATTTCTCCACGCCCAGCACGCCGGGCACCTGCGCCGCCGCGGCGCGGATCTCCGCCATCATTTTGTCGCTGGGCATGGTGTCCATCAACTGCAACGTGGTTTCGCGCGCCACACGTACGCCGGCAACGATGACGATGATGCCGACCGCGAGACCGCCGTACCGGTCGGCATTGAAAAAGCGCTGCGGGGAGGCGAGCGTGAGCGCCACCGCGGTCAGCGCGGTCAGCGCGGAAATGCAATCGGTGGTGTCGTGCCAAGCATCGCCCATCAGCGCGGCGCTGCGCATTCTTTTCCCCACCTGGAACTTGGTGGCCGCCAGCGCGCTCTTGGCCACCAGCGAGGCCACCACAGGCCAGATCACGAACCAGCGCAACGGCTCATGCGGCTGGCCCAGCCGCAGAAACGACCCATACGAAATCAGCGCGCCGGCCGAGGCCAGCACCAGCCCCACCAGCAGGCCGCTCAGGATTTCCGCGCGGCCATGGCCGTAAGGGTGATTCGAATCGGCGGGCTTGAAGCTGACCGTGAGGCCCACCAGGACCATGCCGGAAGAAAACACGTCGCCCGCGGATTCCATGCCGTCCGCGACCACCGCCGTGGAGTGTCCGGCCAGCCCGGTGAAGATCTTCACCAGGGCGAGCGCGCCGGTGATCGCCATTCCGGCGGCCGCAATGCGCTGTCCCGCTTGCATCAGAAAGTCAGTGTTGCCAGGCTTGGCCCGCGCCGGACATCACGCCCGCGACGGGTCCGCCTTCTCCGTGTCCACGCCCAGCTCGCTGAACGCCGCTTTTGCCTTCCCCATGTCGAACCGGCCGTCGCGGGCCAGGCGCGAGAGCGCGGCGGCCGAGATCGATTCGGCGTTCACCTCGAAGTGGCGGCGCAGGTACTCGCGATTATCGCTGCGCCCGAAACCATCCGTTCCCAGCGTCTCCATGCGGCCGGGCAGCCACGGCGCCACCTGGTCGGCCACCACTTTCATGTAATCGGTAGCCGTCACAATCGGTCCCTCGGCGCCCTGCAGCGCCTCGACGATGTAGGGCATCCGCGCGGTTTGGTCCGGATGCAGGCGGTTCCAGCGCTCCGCCGCCAGCGCGTCCCGCCGCAGCTCGTTGTAACTGGTCACGCTCCACACGTCGGCGGCCACGCCATATTGATCGGCGAGAATCTTCTGCGCGCGCACGGCTTCATTCAAAATCGGACCGCTGCCGAACAGTTGCACCACGGCCTTGCCCTCCGGCGCGGCCTGGAAGCGGTAAATGCCCTTCAGCACGCCTTCCGCGTTCAGCCCCTCCGGCATGGCCGGCATCGGATAGTTCTCGTTGTACAGGGTCAGGTAGTAAAAACGGTCTTCCTGCAACTCGTACATGCGGCGGATGCCGTCCTGAACGATGATGGCGATCTCGTACGCGAAAGCCGGATCGTACGCCGCGCAATTGGGCACCGTGGAAGCCAACACCAGGCTGTGACCGTCCTGGTGTTGCAGCCCTTCGCCGGCCAGCGTGGTTCGCCCGGCCGTGCCGCCGCACAGAAAACCCTTGCCGCGCGAGTCGCCGAACGCCCACACCAAGTCGCCCACGCGCTGGAAACCGAACATGGAGTAATAAACAAAAAACGGAATCATCTCCACGCCATAGTTCACATACGCGGTTCCAGCGGCCGCGAACGAAGCCATCGAGCCGGCTTCGGTAATGCCCTCCTCGAGGATCTGGCCGTCCTTCGATTCCTTGTAGTACAGGAACATCTCCGCGTCATGCGGCTTGTAAAGCTGTCCCTGGCTGGCGTAGATGCCGTATTGCCGGAACAGCGATTCCATGCCGAACGTGCGCGCTTCATCGGGGATGATGGGCACCACCCGTTTGCCTACTGCCGGATGCTTCAGCAGCAGCGTGAGCACGCGCACCAGCGCCATGGTGCTGGAAACCTCGCGGCCCGCCGAACCTTCCAGCGATTCCTTCAGGTATTCGAGCGGCGGCGCCTCAATCTGCCTGGGCGGAACGGCGCGGCTCGGCAAATAACCGCCCAGCAGCCGCCGCCGCTCGTGCATGTAAGCGATTTCGGGACTGTCCGCGGGCGGACGGTAGAAGGACGCCGTGCGCGCGGCTTCGTCGGGGATGGGAATCTCAAAGCGCGACTTGAAGTGTTCGAGCTCGGCTTCGTTGAGCTTCTTCTGCTGGTGCGTGATGTTGCGGCCCTCGCCGGCTTCGCCCAATCCGTAGCCTTTAATAGTGTGGGCCAGCACCACTGTGGGCCGGCCGGTGAACTCCAAGGCGGCTTTGAAGGCGTTATAGACCTTGCGCGGATCGTGGCCGCCGCGGTGCAGCTTGAACAGTTCCTCGTCGCTCAGGTGCGAAACCAGGTCCAGCAGTTCCGGGTATTTGCCGAAGAAATTCTTGCGGATGTAAGCGCCGTCGCGGGTGACGTAGGTCTGGAATTCGCCGTCCACCGCTTCGCCCATGCGCCGGACCAGCAGGCCGGTCGAATCGCGCGCCAGCAGATCGTCCCAATCCTCGCCCCAGATCGCCTTGATCACGTTCCAGCCAGCCCCGCGGAAAGCCGCTTCCAGTTCCTGGATGATCTTGCCGTTGCCGCGCACCGGGCCATCCAGGCGCTGCAGGTTGCAGTTCACCACGAAAATCAGGTTGTCCAGTTTCTCGCGTGACGCCAGCGTGAGGGATCCCATCGATTCCGGCTCGTCGGTCTCTCCATCGCCCAGAAACGCCCACACTTTGCGCGCCGTGGGCGGAATCACGCCGCGGTTCTCCAGGTATCGCATGAAGCGCGCCTGGTAGATGGCGTTGATCGGCCCGAGACCCATGGATACGGTGGGAAACCGCCAGAAGTCCGGCATCAGCCACGGGTGGGGGTAAGAGGAAAGTCCCGGCTTGTCGCGCAGTTCGTGGCGGAAATTCTTCAGGTGATCTTCGCTGAGCCGGCCTTCCAGAAAGGCCCGTGCGTATACACCCGGCGAGGCATGGCCCTGAAAGTAAATCAGGTCGCCCGGCTGATCGCCGTAGCTGGCGCGGAAAAAGTGGTTGAACCCGACCTCGAGCAGAGTCGCCAGCGAGGCGTAAGTGGAAATGTGGCCGCCGATTCCGGCGTCGTATTTATTCTGCCGCACCACCATGGCCATCGCATTCCATCGAATCAGGCTCTTGATGCGACGCTCCATGGCGCGGTCGCCGGGATACGGATCTTCCTCGTCCGGTCGGATGGTGTTGACGTATGGCGTGTTCAGGTGGATGGGCAGTTCCGCGCCGCCGGTCCTGGCGCGCTCCGACAGCCTCTCGACCAGGTATGCCGCGCGATCCGGGCCGGTTTCGTCCAGAACCTGATCCAGCGCTTCCACCCACTCTGCGGTCTCCTGCGGATTCAGGTCGACAACCCTCTCGTCGCGTTTCAAGTGCATTGGTACATATATTATACCGGCGGAGGGCGGTCGGGCTCAGGCGGGGGGGCCGGTCACAGACGCTTGCCGCGCGCGGCCATGCGGCTTGTCCGGCAAGCAGCGCCATCGCCGGCGTTTGAGCCGGCTGTCGTGCGGGTACAATGAGGACATGGTAAGGGTCGAACACGTCATCGATTCCTGGAAGAATGTCCGCCAGGATACGATCGCCGCCGTCGAGGATTTCCCGGCGAGCGAATTCGGATTTAGCCCGGCTGCCGACCTGCAGACCTTCGGCCAAATCGGACGCCATATCCTGGTGTCCACCCACGGTCTCACCGGTATGCTGTTGGCGGGCGACACCGATTTCACGGACCCCGATATTCGCCGCGCGCGCATCGCGACTTACACGGCCGACATCCCGGAGGCCCTGGAGCCAGCCGAGTTGAGCCGCCGTCTGCGCGAATCCTTGAACGAGCGCGCCGCGCCATTGGCCGCCCAACGGCAAGAGTTCTGGGCTGGGATGATAAAGCGCGTGGATGGCGTGATAGTCACGCGGTTGGAGATGTTGCAATGGGTCAAGGAGCACGAACTGACCCACCGCCAGCAACTATTCACGTATCTGCGCATGAAAGGGATCGTGCCAGCTACCACCCGGCGGCGCCTGGCGCGCCAGGCCGCCGGCAAATAGGACTGGGCAGCCGGAAACGGAATCTCCATGGCGGCAATCTGTCGTATAACAGTAGTTTCGGGAGGCATGGATCGATGGTCAAGTGTCCGGAATGCGAAGGCGCAATCGACGTCGAGGAAGAAGACCTCGACGAGGGCGACCCCCTCAGTTGCGATGAGTGCGGAGCGGATCTCCGGGTAGTCAGCACCGATCCTCTGGAGCTGCAATCGGCGGAGGAATTCGCCGAGGACGAAGAGGATGCGGATCTCCTCGAAGACGAAGAGGATGAAGAAGAAGCCGAAGAAGAGGATTGGAAATAGGATGCCATCCAGGATTTCTCGCGTTCCCGGACGAGTGCGCGGAGTTTGGGGCGCCGGGCTCAAGTTGCTGGCGGCTGTGCTCCTGCTCGCTGCCGTCGCCGGCTTCGCCGAGGATAGCCACACGCGCAGCGTGCAGGGCTCTGTCACGGGGCCGGACGACAGCCTGGTGAATGGCGCCGTCGTCTATCTGAAGAACACCAAGAGCCTGCAGATCCGCTCGTTCTTCACCCAGAAAGACGGCGGCTACTATTTTCACGACCTCAGCCCCGACATCGACTATGAGCTCAAGGCCGAATATAACGGCTTATCGAGCGGCGCCCATACGCTCAGCTCCTTCGACACGCGCAAGCTGGCGACGATCAATCTGAAGCTGAAACCCAAGAAATAGGTAGGACGGGCCATCGGTTTTTGTGTCGTTGGCGAGCGGACGACAGGAGACGAAGACCGATCGCCTGTCCTACCAACAGCCGCTATTTCTTCAGCAGACGGTCGATGTCGGTGAACAGGGCCTTGCCCTCGAAGACATCGCGCGTCAGAGCAGTGTATTCATAATCCGCGCGGATCATGCCGCCGGCATCGATGACATAAACATGGGGCATGGTGGCGCCTTGCGGATTCAGTAGGTAGGAGTACATCATCTGTCCCGTGTCGAGCGCCACCGGGTAGGTCAGACTGTGACCGGCTATGTACTGGGCAATGTTCTGCGTCGTGTCGGTGCCCAGATGGGCCACCGCCAGCACGGCAACCTTGTCGCCATACTTCGGCTGCACCTGGGCTAGTACCTCGGCAAATGCGGCGCAGTGCGGGCAGTCGGTCTTCAAGAACTCCAGGACCAGCACCTTGCCGCGATAGTCGGCCAGATCGTGAAACTGGCCCCTCAAGTCGGGGAGGGCAAAGCCGGGAGCGCGCCGCGCGCCATCGCCGGCCGCCAGCGTCAGGGAACATAGAAGAGTAATCAGGATGGTTCGCATTTCACTTTTCAACTTACCAGTTTTTTGAGGGATTCTTCATAGGGGGCGCGGGCCACGCCCTTTTCCGTAATGATGGCGGAGACGTAACGCGCGGGCGTGACATCGAATGCCGGGTTCTCGACCAGCGTTCCTTGCGGGGCGATGCGTTGGCCGAAAACGTGCGTCACCTCCTCGGCGGCGCGCTGTTCGATGGGGATCGCATCGCCTGAAGCCAGGCTCAGGTCAAGCGTCGAAATCGGCGCGGCGACAAAAAACGGCACGCCGTTCTCCTTCGCCAGCACAGCTACCGAGTAGGTGCCCACTTTGTTGGCCACGTCTCCGTTGGCGGCAATCCGGTCCGCGCCCACCACCACGCAGCCGATGCGGCCGGACTTGAGGAAGTGCCCTGCCATGTTGTCGGTGATGAGGGTGGTCGGGATGCCGTCCTGTTGCAGTTCCCATACCGTCAGCCGCGCGCCTTGCAGAAACGGGCGGGTTTCATCGGCAAAGACATCGATCTGCTTGCCGGCTTCCACAGCCGCCCGAACCACCCCCAGCGCGGTTCCGTAGCCCGCGGTCGCCAGCGCGCCGGCGTTGCAATGGGTGAGCACGGTTTTCCGGTCCGGCACCAGCGCCGCTCCGT
>Ga0181517_10002382_pt1 | contig 19289 bp, 6 predicted proteins | sample PEATcosm2014_Bin_31_FD_119748 | JGI IMG/M metagenome (GOLD analysis project Ga0181517, IMG submission 119748) | Peatland microbial communities from MTU Mesocosm Facility, Houghton, MI, USA - PEATcosm2014_Bin01_30_metaG | ecosystem: Environmental > Terrestrial > Soil > Wetlands > Peat | place... | reverse complement strand
CGTCTGCGATGTCGAGTAAGTGCCTGCTACGGGTGAGAAGGTAGGTGCTGGCAGCACCGTGGCAGTGTTAATGGTATATGCTGCCATTGCGACTCCGCTGTTGGTGTAGCCCGTCTCGACGGCAATGGCTTCCAGGGTCTCGGTAGCGCTGACCGTGATTGGCCCGCTATACACGTTGGACGAGGTTGTCGGCGTGGTGCCATTCGTCGTGTAGTAGATCGTTGTGCCGCTGGTGGCGTCGCTAACGGTTACCGTCTGCGATGTCGAGTAAGTGCCTGCTACGGGTGAGAAGGTAGGTGCAGGCAGTACCGTGGCAGTGTTGATGGTGTATGTTGCCGTCGCCACCGCGCTGTTGACATAGCCCGTCGCGACTGCGATCGCTTCAATCGTTTCTGTTGCGCTCACCGTGATCGGTCCACTGTAGACGCTGGACGATGTGGTCGGCGTGGCGCCGTTCGTCGTGTAGTAGATCGTTGTGCCGCTGGTGGCATCGCTAATGGTGACAGTCTGCGTCGAGGTGTAACTTCCTGCCGCGGGCGTGAAGGTTGGAGTTGCCGCCGTTGCCTGACCCGTTGTCGTGTAGTCCAGCGCAGTGGCTGAATAAGGCGGTAGCGTAATCGAGCCCGGACTGGAGAGAGTGGAGGTTTCAATTGCAACTGTAGCAGGCGCCAGGTTGGTAACGCTTCCCGAATGCGCCTCGTTCATGTCATCGAGCGCCGCTGGAGCATATTGCCGCTCGGTCACCGTTCCCTGCGGAGGATTGGTTCCGGAGAAGCCGATCGTATGGCTGGCGGAGAGGTCGGTATTGATCAGCACCAGAGAGCGCTTCGTTCCGTTCTCGAAGCAGAAGGCATAAAGATAGGGAACGTTGTTCAGCGCGGGCATCGCGGTGATGCCGTTCGGCGAACCGGCGAAATTGAATGTCAGGTTATTGCCGATTGGGCAGGAGTACATCGAGCCGATGATCGACTGATTCACCAGTTGCACGCCGAGGAACTCCGGGCGAACGTTATTCGTCGCGCCGCCCATGTCGATCACATTGCCCCACAGCTTGTTGACCAGGCCATTGGCGGCGCCGTTTCTGAACTCGGTCAGCGAGAAGAACGATTGAGCGCCGATGCCGTAGTACTGAAGAGTGAGCAGAGGCTGCAAGGCCATCACCACGCCCTCTCCGGCTCCGGCGTTGATGTAGTCCATGTGCGTCTGATCGATGCTTCCGGAGATCGTGCCTTGGCCCCATTCGTAGATGTTCACATTGCAGGTTGCCGTGCCCGAGGCACCGCAGCTCTTTTGCGACTGATAGTCATGGACAGACTGATAGAAGTTATAAATATCCGAAGGATTGGTCATCCGCTCGTAAGGCTCGACCATGGCCGGCTGCCAGAGAGCCGTGTCGTTGGCAAAACTGTTTACGTACGAATAGGTGTAACCTTCGATTTCAATCGAATCGGGGTGGGCTCGTTGAATCGCCGTATCCATCGAATAGTTGGTGGCCGTCTGCGCGTTCATCACCAGATCGAAGGAGGGCTGCGAATAATAGCTGTCGGCGCGCATCGCGGCAAAGATGTCTCGCGCTCGCAGGCTATAGTCGTAATAGAACTCATAGTTAGGAGCGCTAGAGCGGTCGGGAAGATTCTGTCCCGCAAAGGCAGTGTTCCAACATTCATTACAGAAGGAAAGATGAATCGTGCTGAAGACGCTGGTCCATGGATCTTCCTGGCCCAGGGCCGCGCGCCGCGCGCCATAGGTTGTGCTCGATGGGCTGGCGAGAAACTCGATGAGTTCCGCCGCATCCGCTGTCGAGAAGGTCACCGGGACCTCTAGATAAGGCTGCGCATTCAGCAATTGGCAGATGATTAGATAGTCTTCGAGCGAGAGGCTCACTACTCCCGCTCCGCCCGGACCTACGAAATATCCTGTGCCGCCACCGGTTGGCGCATGCGCGTAATCGGGCTGTGTCCAGTTGGCCATCGACTCCGCGTTCTGGTTGACCCAGTAGCGGAACATGCCGGGGTTGTTGCCCACCGACGGGCCATAGTAAGTCTGCAGAGTATCGATGACCTCATCGCGCAGAACCGTCGTGTTGCTCGCATTCCCATTGGTCCGCGCGAAGCTGACATTATCCAGATAGACCGAACCTCCAGTGGCGTTGAATGCCACCTGGGCGATGCCTGGAGAAGTGCCGCCCTGCGATTCGGAGGCTGTGCAGTTAAAGGTGTACTGCGCCCAGCTTGAGCTCAGCTTTGGCGTGTAGGTGCCGCAGTTGAATCCTCCTGTCGACATCCGGCTGGCTGAAGCCGTCAGCACCGGAGTACCCGAAGCCGCTTTGGCCCAGAAGGAGAGCTGATAAGTGCCGTTCATCTCGACGAACATGTCGTCGTTGTAGCAATTGTCGAAATAAAAAGATGCGGCGGCCGAGGAGCTGCTAGCCGAGGCATTCATGTTAAGGGACTGAGTGCCGCAGGTGGCGCAGAGGTCGGTGGTATCGGAGAGCAGCTTTCCCCCGCCGGAGACCGATCCCATGATTCCGCCCAGCCCGCCGCTCTCCCACCACGACTCAGGAGTGGGAAAGGTGGACTGATTCAAGACAACGGTATCGCCGACAGCAAATGCAGCGTTGCACGGAGTCGAGACGGTGATTGTCGGAGCGGTATAGGTGCTCTGGCCGGTGAGAGGATAGTTCGGGCCTGTATTCGATGCAATCGAGCCGGTGCAACCAAGCTCTGCGCCACCGGACTGGGACTCAACCACGGTGAACGTGCCGCCCGCCCAGTAATTCGGCGGAATTCCGTCGTATTGATCCGGAACCGTGAACGTAGTCGCCGTGCCGGCTGCCGTCAGTGCCCAAATCTGGCGATTTTGCAGAGGCTCAAAGCCTGGATTGGTGGCGCCGACCAGATTTTTGAGAATCTGACCGCTATCCCAATAATCGATGGCTCCAATATTCAATCCAATGCGATTCGGGTTGCTCTGAAGAATCGATCCATCGTTGAGTGACAGTGTCTGAGCCGAGACACGCCCGGAAAGAAGAGCCCAGATACTCAGAATGAGAATTGCGCAGGTTAAGGCCAAACGACTTTTCACGGCTACTGCTCCAGGGTATTACCGCAACAATGCGGGCTGCGGATGCAGTTAACCATGCATCCTCCAGTGGTTTGCTCAGTGACGTTGCAGGCCGCACAACAATTGCTTGGCCACGTCCTAACGCACGCAGGTCTTACACCATTCAGCCAACGCAATCGCAGTGGAGCAATCCCAAAGAAGGTTCGGTGTTCGGCTATAGCTAATCAGCAATATCGACTTAATCGGCCATTCGTTCGGACCTCTACAATTAATAAAGTGTCCCGAGCCGGCTTGTCGTATTGCTCAGCTATCGTTGATGTCACGCCTAAGTACGGCATGGTCTAACTTATCTTGAGAGCCGCAAAAGCAAAGGCAAAAGTACATGCGAACGTCGTTACATCTGGGAATGAGATGAGGCGGAGCCAGTCTTCCGGCATCTGTACGTCTCACGCTCAAAATTGCAACACTATCCCTGTGCGCTGATGGACACTATGCCGTCAGTGCATGCAGTCTCGCAGACTACTTTCGATCGCGAGCTTTCAGATTCTGTGAAACCTTGATTGCATCTTCTGCCGGTGTTCTTTACAGGACAGTGACCCTTGTCACAGTCCCGGCCAATTATGGCGAAGAAAACAGTACGTTAGTAATCTCAATCAATGGTCATTACATCGCTGACTAAGGTGGAGGTTTATTGAAAATCGCCCGAAACCGATCAGTTTCAGTGATGTGGCCCACAAGGACCTTTGATGAGGTCGTCCACTCCTCATTCGCGCAGCACTGCGACATTGATGACGAACGGCCGATCGACCATTCAACTGCTGGTCCGCTGGAGAATCTGGAGTAGATAGCAGATTGCGGCTAGCCGAAGATCCGCCGGAACGCAAAGCGGGGACGCGATGCAAGCTCGGGCGCTGCTGACGACTCCACGGAAACGGGCGCGATGGACTGACTCCAACCAATCATCAAGAAGGCGATCTGTGGAGTCTGCTCTCCCATGAATACGGTAGTGATCGACATCCAGAAGACTGCCATTGCAGCGAGAAGAGAGACGGCAAAGGCTTGATCCTCCGCTGACTCGAGCGTCCATGAGCGCGCGATCAATCGCCGGAAGGTTTCCGCGGCGATCAGCAGAAAGAGGATGTATCCAGAGTGGCCATAGGCGAGATGAACGAGCAGAAACTCGTTGTCGACAGAGAACATGCCAGGAAGTACCGGGCGGCTCAGTATTCCCCAACCAAGAAAGCCGCCCTCTTTCACGATCGGTTGGTAGAGCTCGTTCATTTGAAATCTATACAGCGCGCTTCCCTGCTGCTCATTCACAATGGCACCGGGATCGGAGACATTTGCGAAATGAGCAAAATATTGATACGCGGCGAGACCAGCCGCGGCAATCAGAACGGCCACGACGACGGTTGCAGCTTTTCTATTCTTGAATTTGGGAATCTGAAGGATAAGGTAAGCGGCTGCCACGGCGAGCATCGGGCCGCGAGATTGGGTGAGATAGATGTACAGCAAGAGGAGGAGGCCTGGAATGTGATACTTCTCAAGCAATGCAAGCCGTTTTCCGAGATCGGTCTCCGGACGCCATCGCTTGAGGTAGACGAGCCACACATTCAAAGCCGCTATCATTCCGAAGACGATTCCCGCCAACTCGGCGTCATTAAAAGATACGGCCAATCTTCCGCGTCCAGCTCTTAGCTGAATGAAGGCCCGGACAGTATCCAGGTGGAAGTATCTCACCGCTACGACACCGTAGAGACTCTGCCCCATCCGCCATTCGTAGACGCCGAGGACGCCCAACAAGAGGGCCAGAACGACGATGCCCTTTACGGTCATCAAGCGGAGGCCAGGCTCGATGAGCGTGCGCCCAACCGCGTAGGCGAGACAGATGGATATGAAGGAGATGAAGGCGGTGAAGATGCCATCGTTCATCACGCGCTCGCGAAGAACCTCGCTTATGGTGGAAGTGATGATGAACAAGGCCACCAGAATGTCCATCAGCGAAGGAATGCCGTTGCGGACGAGGCGAACCAAGGCCACCGCGCCGATCGGGACCAGCGCCGACTGGGCCGCGGAGATTGCGGGTAGATGTGGAAACTTAAGCCCGTATCCGTCAGGAAGCAAGAAAAGGACGGGAAGATAGACGGACAAAAATGCCGTTTCGATCCGCCCCCGGATCACCAGGTAGAGCGAGAGCAGGCCGGGCAGAAGGAAGATCGCGGTCATGAAAATAGGTTAGCTTACTTCGGCGGCCTGCATGTTGCAAAAGAGAGCATGGCTAACCGGGTTGTTATGCGTATGGAGGAGGGAAAACAGCTTCCAGACGCACAACAAGGAATTGAGGAGTTACGGCGCCGAGTATGTCCACGACAGCACGTTCTGCGTCGCAGTCAACCCGCCGGTTGCGCCGGTGAATCCGACGAATGCGGTGTTGCCTCCGACCAGGCTAGGGATATTCACTGGGAAGACCTCCGCCACGCTGCCGTTGGTCACCGTGTCGGTTAGCGTCATGGTCAGATTGGTCCCATCGTAGACCAACTGCGCGTTCATGATGTCGCCGCTGTGAAGGTTGATTGGCGTCGAGCTAAGATCCACTGAGGGCACCGTCGGAATTGCACCGCCGGTATAAAGGCCGGTGGAGTCGGAGCCCTCGCCGGAGTTGTTGTAGAGATCGAATTTGACAGCCACGCTGTTGGCGATGCCCTGATACCCCAGCCCTCCACCGGGATCTCCGAGCGACCAGATGTTATTGCGTTGAATGGCAAATGTCATGCCGTCGGCTGAGGCGTTCAATAGCTGGAAGGTGAAGTTGGTGGTGAAACTCTGCACCGGAACCTCGGTTGCGAACCAGGCGGAACGGACCTCTCCGACTCCTCCGTCGGTAACTTGCAGCAGACCACCGGTCACAGCCGGTCCATTGTTCAGCGACAGACTGGCGGCTGTGAATCCGCCGCTCGGATAGTTGATATAGCTGGTTACCGCTCCAATCGTGTAGGTGGCCGTTGAAACGGCGCTGTTGGCAAAGCCGGTCTCGACGGCGATGGCCTCAAGCGTCTCGGTTGCACTCACCGTAATCGGACCACTGTAGACACTGGACGACGTAGTCGGCGCAGTTCCGTTTGTCGTGTAGTAGATGGTAGCGCCGCTGGTGGCATCGCTGATGGCAACCGACTGAGAGGTACTGTAGCCGCCGGCCGCAGGTGAGAATGCCGGCGCGGGAAGCGTTGGAGTGATGGTATAGGCAGCGGTTGCGACTGCGCTGTTGATGAAGCCAGTCTCGACGGCGATGGCCTCAAGCGTCTCGGTTGCACTCACCGTGATTGCGCCGGCGTATTTGGTCGATGATGTTGTTGGCGTGGTTCCGTTGGTGGTGTAGTAGATGGTCGTGCCACTGGTCGCATCGCCGATGGTGACCGATTGAGGGGTACTGTAGGCGCCGGCCGCAGGTGAGAATGTCGGCGCGGGGAGCACCGGAGTGATGGTATAGGCTGCCGTCGCAACTGCGCTGTTGGTAAAGCCGGTTTTGACGGCGATCGCTTCCAGCGTCTCTGTTGCGCTCACCGTGATCGCTTTCGTGTACTTGGTTGACGACGTCGTGGGTGTGGCGCCGTTGGTGGTGTAGTAGATCGTTGTGCCGCTGGTCGAATCGCTAATGGTGACCGATTGAGAGGCAGTATAGGTGCCAGCCACGGGAGAGAATGTTGGCGCGGGCAGCACTGGAGTGATGGTGTAAGCCGCTGTTGCTGCCGCGCTGTTGGTAAAGCCCGTCTCGACGGCGATGGCTTCCAAGGTCTCGGTTGCACTCACTGTGATCGGTCCGCCATAAACGCTGGACGATGTCGTAGGCGTGGTGCCGTTGGTGGTGTAGTAGATGGTGGTCCCGCTGGTCGCGTCGCTGATTGTGACTGACTGGGAAGTAGAGTAGGTGCCGGCTGCCGGAGAGAAAGTCGGCGCAGGAAGCGTCGGAGTGATGGTGTAGGCAGCCGTAGAAACGGTGCTATTGTTGAAGCCGGTCTCAATTGCGATGGCTTCCACCGTCTCGGTTGAGCTTACCGTGATTGCGCCCGTGTATTTGGCCGACGATGTTGTGGGCGTGGTGCCATTGGTGGTGTAGTAGATGGTGGTCCCGCTGGTCGAGTCACTAATCGTCACGGATTGTGATGTGGTGTAAGCGCCAGCTGCCGGAGAGAAGGCCGGCGCAGGAAGCGTTGGTGTGATGGTATAGGCGGCCGTCGCAACAGCGCTGTTGGTGAAGCCCGTCTCGACGGCGATGGCCTCGATGGTCTCGGTTGCGCTTACCGTGATTGGGCCGCTATAGGCATTGGACGACGTCGTGGGCGTAGTGCCGTTGGTGGTGTAGTAGATGGTTGTACCGGCCGTCGTGTCGCTGATCGTCACCGACTGCGCCGCAGTGTAGCTACCAGCAGCTGGAGAGAACGCCGGCACAGGGAGTGCCGGAGCTATTGTGTATGTTGCGGTCGAAACTGCACTGTTCGTGTAGCCCGATTCGACCGCGATGGCTTCCAGCGTCTCTGTCGAGCTCACTGTAATTGGACCGCTGTAGACCGTCGACGATGCAGTTGGCGTGGTCCCGTTGGTTGTGTAGTAGATGGTTGTTCCGCTGGTCGAGTCGCTGATGGTAACCTGCTGCGAAGTGCTGTATGTGCCGGCCGCTGGCGAGAACGTCGGAGCTGCGGCGACGTTTCCCGCCGGACTCACGTAAGTCCACGACAGCACGTTCTGCGTCGCGGTCAGCCCGCCGGTTGCGCCGGTAAATCCTACATATGCCGTACTGCCTCCGACCATGCTTGGAATATTCACCGGGAAGACCTCGGTCACGGCTCCCTTGGTCACTGTGTCGGTTAACGTCATTGTCAGATTGGTTCCGTCGTAGACAACTTGCGCATTCATGATATCGCCGCTGTGGAGGTTGATCGCCGTCGAACTCAGATCCACAGACGGCAGCGTGGGAATCGCACCCCCGGTATACAGTCCGGTGGAGTCGGCGCCTTCCCCGGCGTTGTTGTAAAGATCGAATTTGATCGCCACACTGTTCGAGATCCCCTCATAACCCAATCCACCGCCAGGGTCGCCCAGCGACCAGATGTTGTCGCCTTGAATCGCAAAGGTCATTCCATCCGCAGATGCGTTTGACTGCTGGAAGGTGAAGTTGGCGATAAAGCTCTGCACCGGAACCTCGGTGGCGAACCAGGCCGACCGATCTTCTCCGACTCCTCCATCGGTTATTTGCAACACTCCACCGGTCACATTCGCTCCATTGTTGAGCGAAAGACCGCCAGCCGTGAATCCGCTGCTGGGGTAGTTGATGTAGGTAATACCCGGCGTGCTGATTGTGTAGACCGCCGAGGTAACAGCGCTGTTCGTGTAACCCGTCTCGACCGCGATTGCCTGTAGTGTCTCCGTCGCGCTCACAGTGATTGGCCCGGCGTAGACAGTCGACGAGGTGGTTGGCGTGGCTCCATTGGTTGTGTAGTAGATCGTGGCGCCACTCGTTGATTCGCTGATGGTGACCGTCTGCGAGCTGCTGTAGGTTCCCGCCGCGAGTGAAAAGGTTGGCGCGGGCAACTGGGCCGCAATGGTATACGTGCCCCCTGAAACTGGACTATTGTTATAGCCGGTCTCGGCCGCGATGGCCTGCAGCGTCTCACTTGCTCCGACGACGATCGCAGAGCTATAGACGCTGGACGAGGCTGTTGGTGTTGTCCCGTCGGTTGTGTAATAGATGGTGGTGCCAGACGCGGCATCGGTGATCGTCACAGTCTGCGACGTTGTGAAAGTGCCAGGGCCTGGAGTTAAGACCGGCGCAGGCAGCGTGGGAGCGATGCTATAGGCCGCCGTTCCCACCGCACTCGGGCCATAGCCGGAGGCAACCGCTATCGCTTGCAGCGTCTCGGTCGCGCTCACCACGATTGGGCCACTGTAGACCGTCGATGCTGTCGTTGGAGTCGTTCCATTTGTTGTGTAATAAATCGTAGCGCCCGAGGAGCCACTGGTAATGGTCACCGACTGCGAGGTGGAGTACGATCCGCCCGGGGGATTGAAGATTGGCGAAGTTGTTACCGGCAGGGCATTCGACACGGTGGTGTAGACCCACGTTTCAACCTTTTGGCTTGAAGTCAGCCCGCTTGTCCCGCCCGTAAATCCGACATAGGCAGTGTCGCCACCAACGATCGAGGGAATGTTGATTGGCCAGCTAGTCGAATAGGCCGCTCCCGTGATCATGTCAGTGATCGTCATCGACAAGATCGTGCCGTTATAAGTCACGTTCGCGATAAAGGTATCGTCACTGTGCAGGTCGATGCCGGTTGTGCTGAGGTCAATGGCAGGAACGGTCGGGCTTGCGCCATTGGTATACAACCCGATTGAGTCAGGACCCTCGCCTGCCGCATTATCCAGATCGAATTTGATTGCGATGCTGTTAGCAATTCCCTGGTATCCCAATCCCGATCCGGCAGAGCCCAGAGCGGTATTGCTATCTCCCTGGATTGCGAAGGTTATGCCTTCTCCGGCTGGATTCGATAACTGAAAGCTGAAGTTGCTCGTGAATGCCTGGATATTGACCGGCTGGTAGTACCACGCCGATCCCGCTTCACCCGGTAATCCAGTCGTGAGTTGCAGACGGGAGTCGTCGAGGTCGGTACTGCCATTCAGGATCATGATCCCCTGGGTCCCGGCAAACCCCTGCGGAAAGTCGATTCCAGTCTGTCCTGTATTGATTGTGTAACTCGCGCTGGCAACATCGCTGTTGGCAAAGCCAGTAGCTACGGCGATCGCGCTCAGCGTCTCGGTAGCATTCACTGTCACAGCTCCGGAGTACTGCGTCGAGGAGGCCGTCGGCGTAGTCCCATCGGTTGTGTAGTAGATTGTCGCCCCAGCAGTGGAATCGGTGATGGTCACCGAAATGGATTGCGTGGAGGTGCTGCTGCCTGGAGTGAAGACCGGCGTGTTCACCTGCAAGGAATCAATATAGGTTTGGGAGGTTACTCCACTCTGCAAGAAACCGGGAGCGCTGGCTATTGCCTGAATCGTCGTCGTTGCCGTGAGAGCAATCGGCGCCGTGTATACGGGAGATGCCACGGTCGGTGTGCTGCCGTCGAGAGTGTAATAAATCGTAGCTCCTGGCGTCGCTTCCGTTATGCTCACAGAGAGATTGCCCGGAAAGGTCTCCGCTCCCGGACTCAACACTGGATCTGCCGCCGACTGCTGTCCTGTCAGCAATCCGTACACGCTCAACTGATATTGAGCGCCGACATAGACCTTTCCATTGACGACCGTCGGCACGGTGAACTTGACGGCATTGCCGGGGTTGTCGCGCGAGGAGTTCGTGGCACTCGAGTAAAGCGTGGTGGATATGTTGGTCGCATCGTGAGCCATCAAGACCGAGGGCTTAGAGTCCATATATCCGTCGGTTTCCAGGCTCCAGACAATTCCTTGGGTGTTCCCGTTGGCCGAGATGACCGGATTCGCTCCTGGATATCCGTATTTCTCTGAAGAGGTAGCAGAGGGGCCAGTCAGCAGACCATTCACCAGAGGAAATGTCTTCAGAGTGTCAATCTGTCCCCAGTAATAGACAGTCCCATTCCAATACGCCGGGGTGGTCCAGGCGCCTGTGTTCCCTACCGCATTCGTTAGCTCCTGCACGACCTGGTCACCAGCGGTGTTATATCCCCCAAGATTCTGGCGATTGAGCAGATAGGCTATTCCCGATTTTCCAGTCTGCACCAATAGGTTGGGATTGCTCCCCGTGGTCTGAGTCGGAACGATCATAAGACCACCCGAAGCCTGGTCCATATCCCACTCGTCCAGTTGTGCTTGGCCTGCGGGCGTGAACTCATCCTGGATCGTCGGAACGCCATTTGTGAGGTCGAGATCGAGGATGCTGTCGCCATAGTCCATACCGGCCGAATAGGGAGTGGTTGCCGTATAGTCGCCGTTCCCGGTGGCCAGAAAAACTCTGCCGTACGGATGATTGACCGGATCGAGCACATCGGCTGCCAGGCCGGCGCCACCCATCCATATACCGCCGCCAACGCCGCTTGGTGAGGTACAAAATACACCGGTCTGCTTCAGGGTCTGTTCGTTATATCCCAGGAGCCATCCGTGCCACGGGCCATTGTCTCCGTGAGAACCAAAAGCGATATAGATAATTCCGTTAAGCAGCAGGAGCCCGGAACGCTGATTGGCCCACTCCGGGTCCAAGGCGAGTGTACCGCCTGTGCTGCCGTTACCTGTGCCTGGAACCGATGCGCTGATGACTACCGGACCACCCAGCTTTTCCGCTCCTGAGGTGATGTCAAGAGCGTGCAAACGCAGAAAGAAGCTGCTACCCTCCTGCGTGAAGCTCACAACATACAGCGTGCCGGTCGCGGGATCGATGACTGGGGTTCCGGTGATCCCCAACTCCGGGATGATATCGGTGCCAATCGTGTTTGAGGAAGGTGTCGTTGCTCCGGCCGCGGCGCCGTGCGCAGGCGTGAGCATCGAGGCAAACCACAGAGGGTTCGAGTTGGCGCCGCCGTTGCTATCCGCATCGAAGGCGTATACGCTGTCGTGCTCTGTCGCAACGAAAACCACGTTGTGCGACTGGCCACCAATGGTCACGTTTGGAAGATAGAGCGGCTCGGCATACACGTATCCGTCCACGGCCTGGGAGAAGAGTTTGCCAAATTGCGTGGGATTGACGTTGGAAGGAGTGAGGATAGTCTCGTTGAGATTCTGCCCGGTCCGCCCGATATCATTACGCCAGGTAGTTACACTGACCTGAGCGTGCATCGATAGGCCGCCGACCGCTAAAAGAAGTCCGGCTACAAGCAGCGCCGGTAGACAGCTATCCACTCTCGCCGCCGCGCGGCGCACCTCGTGCAAACCTGACATGAACGACCTCCACTTGCTAGTTCACGTTTCATTCGTGCGGGGACGACCACGTCAGTCCCTCGCGGAACATCGGACGAGCCATATGGCAGCAAGAACGACTGCACATCAAGTGGCTCCGAAGGCCAAAGACTTCAATTCCGTTGACTTGACCAATCTGTCTCATCCTGGCCTGGTTTACGCACAGTTATCCTGCCCGATCGAAGAAAAGAAGGATTGGCTAAGCCGGTTCTACTTCTGTTTTGTTGATCGACGGTGTCTGAGAGTTTTGGGGAACACAGACACTTATATTGTAGGACGAGGTTATAAATCATTACATTGAACATTGGTAACGCCGAGCGGTTACCATGCAAAGAAGTGGTAATCACAACTCCCAAACTGCAATGTAAGTCACTGTAAAAGCTCTGGAAGATAGCATTGCAGATCGATTCTCATCTACTCGTAGCCTTCGAACGAAAGGCCGAGATTGCGCATTAGCAAGTAGAACCAATCCGATGGGCCAGGCAAGAGGATCCCACTTGCTACAATTCCTGCAACGACTGAGGCTGATGGAAGCGGCCTCGGAATGGGGATCGGGATGATTGCGCGGCAATGGATGGTCGCATTAGCTTCACTCCTTCTGCCTGGAATGGCTCAATGGGCGGCCGCGCAGGAGGCGCATGCATCCGGGTCTCTCACGATCGAGACCATCGCGGAGCAGCGAGATCTTGAAGAGGTCCTGCCTGCAAAACTGGCCTGGAGCCCTTCCGGCAAGAGCCTCAGTTTCATTCGAAGAACTCCGAGGCCGGGCAAATCTGCAAATCGATCTCAATCCACCGAGATATGGAACATCGATACAACTACAGGCACACGAAAACTCCTCGTTTCGGATGGCGAGATCGCGACCGCGCTAGGCATCAGCCGGCCTCGTCGCGCGAACGAAAGCGATGAGACCGGCGAAGCGAGAGAGATTCAAGACTATGCCTGGGATCCTGGCGGAAAGGCCCTCTTGCTTGCCAACGCTGCTGGACTGGCTTGGTTCGATCTTAGAGCTCGCACTTCCCGGCCGTTGGTGAAAGATCGAAACGGTCTCAGCAATCCCCACATCAGCCCGGACGGGCGATTTGTCAGCTTCATTGAAAGCCACAGCCTCTGGCTGGCGGACACCGCAACCGGAAAGGTGCACGCGTTCACGGCAACGGGAAGCGACGATCTCCATGAGGCCGAACCCGACTGGGTCTATCTCCACGAACTAGGATTGTCTTCGGCTTATTGGTGGTCCCCCGACTCATCTTCGATCGCGTGGATCGAGACCGACGATCGTGCAGTTGACAAGTATTCACTTCGCGCCAGTGATGGCGATAAACGATCCATCGCCTATCCGAAGCCTGGCGGAGCGATTCCCACGATTCGCCTTTTTGTAAAAGCTGTTTCAGGACGTAAAGCACTGCAGATCGATCTCGGCAGCGACACGAACATCTACATCCCGCAGGTGCAATGGTTGCCAGACGGAAAACATCTTGCCGTCGAGCGTCTCAGCCGCGACCAGAAGACTCTCGATCTTCTGTTGGCCGATGCAGCCACAGGGAAAACGCGGACGGTCCTCACGGACAAAGATGCGTATTGGATCAACCCGAGAAACGACCTGCATTTTCTGACAGACTCGCACAGGTTTCTCCGGTCCAGCGAACGCTCTGGTTTTCGCCAGCTCTATCTTTACGATCTCTCCGGACGAGAGCCTGTCCAACTTACAAAAGGAGGTTGGGAAGTTACCTCGCTTGTGGGAGTCGACGAGACCGCTGGTGCTGTGTACTTCACGGCAACGGAGGCGAGCACCCTGGAGCGCCAGCTCTACCGAGTGAATCTGGATGGATCGGGATTTACGCGCATCACAAAAGAAAAGGGCACCCACAGCACGATGTTGTCCCCCGCTGGCGATGTTCTGGTGGATACCTGGTCTGATCATGACACGCCTCACTTTGAGGTATTGCTGCGAACGGACGGAACCAGGATTGCAGCTTTGAGCGGCAACGAGAGCGTCGAGTGGACAGGGAGTCCTCTTAGCTCGATGGAGTTTCTCACTGTGAAGACGCACGTGGGAATGGACCTGAATGCCTGGTTGCTGAAGCCTCCGGGCTTCAACTCCGCGGAAAGGTACCCTGTAATTGTCTATGTTGCTGGGGGACCCGGAGAACAGCTCGTGCGGGACGCCTGGGGCGGGGATATCTCGCTGTGGTTCGCGCTGATGGCGCAGCGCGGCTATGTTGTGTTTGCTGTCGATAATCGGGGTTCTGCGGGGCGAGGCCATCTCTTCGAGGAGCCGGTGCATCTGCGACTTTCCGCAGCAGAGATGGCGGACTTGCGGGACGGCGTCTTGTATCTCAGTTCCCTGCCCTGGATCGACAAGACTCGCATCGGGATTTGCGGATGGGGTTATGGAGGATTCCTGGCGCTTCATGGTTTGCTTGACCGTCCTTTGCTTTTCAAGGCGGGATTTGCAGGCTCCCCGATTACGGATTGGCATCTTTATGACGCGGTCTTTGCCGAGCGTTACCTGGAAGACCCGAAGCGCAATCAGGATGGGTGGCTCAGTTCTTCTCCTGTGGACAATGCCAGGAATCTCAGCGCTCCTCTTCTGCTCGCGCAAGCAACTCTGGATGAGACAGTCCACCAGGAGAATTCGCTGATGCTGCTCGATGAGCTTCTGGATCGCGGCAAATATGCAGATATCCTGCTGTTTTCAGATCGCCGGAATTTGTTCGAGGACCATGGAGCGCGTCTGATACTCTTTCAGCGTCTCACCGACTTCTTTGTCAAGAATCTGTGAGTGACGAGTTCGCCTTCGTTGCGGATATTGCACGCTGAACTGCCTCGGAACGAGCCTCGCGCGCATCCAACAGAATTCCCAGGCCGGTCATCAGAGAGAATGCGATCCAGCACAGGCTGACGAGCATCACTCCGTCGACCCTGCGGTAAAGAACGGCGTCGGTGGCGTGCAGGGAAATGACTTCGGTACACCAGCAACTCAGTGAAAGAATGGCGCCCGAAACTGCCACAGTGGCGGCCACTCGGCCCCGAAGCCGATGAAGGGCAATGCCTATCCCTACGGCCGCGGCGAGACACAAAAAAACCAGCGCGGCAATCTGCGGGCCAGCGCGCTCGGAGTAGAGGTGATTTCGGATCGCTTCGTATTCCAGCAGGTCGTGCAATTGCCAACGGATGCTAAAGGCAATGTCCAGAAACAACCCCGATTCAAACGCCAAAAGAATCTCGGCGAGCCGCTTCCCGCGCGGGTCTCGTCGGGCCTCTCCCAACGCGATCCCGCAGGAGATAGCGGCAAACAGGTAGGCAATCAGCCCGACGAGCCTCGCCGAGTTCAGCCATGCGGCAAGGAATATCACGGCCGCTGGACCCATTTATTTGAAGCGCATTTGAAACGGAGTTGCAACGCTGGAGGCGGTTGAGGATCCTGTCTTTGCAAGCTCCTGTGAGCTGAGTATGTGCACCGAAGAGCCTTTCGCAACGGTTCGATCCCAATTGTCCGGCTCAAGGTCTGGATGCGGGGATTGACATGTTCATCCCGGTATAGCCCGGCATGCCAGCTAGTTGTTCCTGCCGCACCACGACAGGACGAGACAGGACCATCTCCAATGAGGTCCCGGGAGGAAACACGATATCGTTTCCGCGCGTGAAAAGGGTGGTCAGGATACCAGCCGCCGCTCCAGCGCCCGCCCCGATCCCGGCAGCCGTTCCGACACTCCCTGTCCCCAAACCAACGAGGCTGCCAACGCCGGCACCCTCCACAGTGGTCGTGGTGATCGTCTGCGCATCGTGGCCCACGGATCCGGCTTGTTCGACCGTACCCTCGGAGTTCTTGACCTTTGCACCGGATGAGCCCGGAACATTGTCGACCGGACCGGGAACTGCAATTTCGACGCCGTTCGGGAAGATCATCGTCGTAAGGTGCATTTGAAGCTGCGCACGTCCCTTCACCTTCCCAGGGCGTTGGACACGGTCGATCACACCCTTCACATACATGCCGGCAGGGATCGCCACTACTCCCTCTTCAACCACTGGAAAATCTGAGACAAGATACACGGTGTCACCGGGCTTTGCGACGCGAGTGCTGATCTCATGCTTGAGTGAAAGCAGAATTTTGGTCCCAGCAGGAACGGTGTAGGTCTTCGACGCGCTGTCCGCCGCCGGAGCGGTCGCGATCGGGCCTGGCGACGAAGCCGCGGCGCCCGGCGCTTGCGCCCACAGACCTGGAATCATACAAACCGTCAGAATGGAACAAATCGCTGACCGACGCGCCATTTGAATCCTCCTTTTCACCACGATTGCGGGGCCGTTGTAAGACCAACCGGTAAGGACACAGATCTACAGGTTCGATTCCGCTGGTGAAGGAAACGATGCAGCGATTTGACTATTGTTTCATCGAGGTTGCTGGTAATTGGGGCTTGATCATGGAGAGGCGCCAGTTGTCCGATGTCAAGGACTGGTTTGGAAACAGAGCGGCATCGTGAATTACGTTGGCTATTCGACGCGCCATTCCTCGCGGGCTATGTTGCGACTGCGATGGATAACGCCGGTATGGCTTGAACTCGGCGCAGCATGTTATCGAGCGTGATAGTCGACCGTATACACGCAAACCCCCAAACCGCCATCGTTCCAGCTTGTGGCGTCGATAAAACCGACTTTTTTCACAACCAACGTTTCACCGGTACGATGGATATCTACAGCCGCGGATTCCAGGTCCCAGACAAACGCTGCCTTCTTGCCGGGCTCCAGGTCCTGCGGATACGTGAGATCATCCGGATAGGGGTGCGCATTGCCGTAGGCATCGAGTATCAATAAAGTAAACACAATATTCGAGATTTGTTTGTCTGAGTGACTCTCAAACTCCATTCCGAGCTGCGGCTTCGATTCTCCGCCTTGATGGTTGTAACTTAGCTTGACGCTTTTGATCGCGATAGGGCATTTATGCTGGGAACTCTTCTCTTCCGCCTGAGTCGCTCCGCACGCTAGCGACAGCACCACAACCAGCAATACTGTTTTTGCTTTCATAGGTTTTCGCTCAAGAATTCGCGCCTCCCGGTTTCACGCTCGCGAGGGGTATAGTCTGGAACGCGCGCGAGCCTATTGTCAACGACCACCACCGAGCCAAAGACGACAACAAATTGCCGGAGTGGCCAGCAACCCATCCCGCCGGGGGCTGATCTCCGATTGTTTTTGGATGAAAAATGCCCCAGGGGTATTGCAATTATCGTGAGAAGAGGTAGAATTCGACACAGCCAACGTTTGTCGGAAACGAAAAGTGGAACGGGTCCTCATTGAAGAAGCGGGAAGACTGCGAGCTGGCGGTGTAGTTTCTCATTAAGGAAGTGAGAAGCTGGATTCCCCGAATATGGAGCGCCATGATGCCGGAAGATCGGCTCCGCTCTTGCAGCCAGTCTGTAGCACGTCCCGTCGCGCTCTCTTCAATCCGACTCTCGTGGCATGCAAGGAAAAGCTAGACAAGACCGTTGAAGCATTTTTTCTTCATCGAGGATTTCCCGTTTGGCTCTGGCCGATCAAGGATTCTTGTGTGAATTTGACCTTTTGCGATTGCCGAGGTTGACGGCGAGGCTTGCTCTCAAGCGAGCTGGCCTGGAACCACCGTCGAAGAGAAACCAAAGAACCGCAGAAGGGGTTGATTGATGAAGTGTGTTTCAGCAGCTGTCGCATCATGCATTCTGGCTACCTTTTCCATTTCCGCTAGCGCACAGACATTGTCGCTTAACGATGGATCGATCCTACAGAGCAATCCGAACCGCATTGGATTGAATATTGGAGCCATCGATTATTGGGATAGCGGTCAGATTCTCAAGAACCTGGTCGGCGCCACCAATCCAGGTTTTGAGCCTCTGCAAAATCGCCAGATTTGGGCACTGACGGCAGCCGGCACAACGACTACGTTCACCGTTCCAGATCAATACGACGGGGTTCCGGCAAATTACTGGGCGGGCGGCACATTCACCGTGGTTGAGTCCCAGTCCGGTGGCGCCGAGCTTGGTTGCACCGGCTCGATTGCATCGAATACCGGACCGAACTACCCTCTCACCGGCCAGAGCACCTACACGGCTCCGACGATGACCGTCTCGACACCCTGCAACGCTGCCTTTGCGGTGGGAGATACTGTCGTTCTCAACCAGGAGACGTTTCCTACTCCCGAGTCGTGGTGGGAGAGCGGTGGACTAGGTGGAATGATGGGGTCGGTCTCCGGCGGCGGCCAACTGCTCTCGGATACCACAGACCTCTGTGCCACCTGCGGAGCCCAGTCTCTCAACATGAATGCCTCGGCCAGCGGCTCGTCGACAAGCGCAGCATTCTATTTCGACAGTGATAAAAGCGATGACCTCTTCGTCCTGATAAACGGCACCTATCAACTCTCCTTCTGGGCCAAGGCGGCCGCCGGAAGTCCGGTGCTGACAGCCTCGGTCAGCCGCCTTTCGACCGGAGGATTCAATTGCGGAACATACACCCCGAAGCTGAGCTCGAGCTGGGCGCAGTACACCTTTAATTGCACGGCCTCTGAATCGCAGGGCGGCACTTCTCCAGGCATCGCCCAGGTGGCCTTCAACGCCACTGGAGGTTCGGTGTATCTGGACAATGTGAGCTTCGAGCGGATCAATGGGAATGCAAGCAACACGACGGTTCTGCGCGACGAGGTCATTGAGACACTGCAGACTTACTATGGTCCGTCGGTGGGCAACAACCCCGGCACGTTCCGCTATTGGGTAAATCAGAACGGCGAATCAATAGCTAACTGGACACAGCCCGATTATGCACATGGGCCAACCGGAGGGGGAACAGGGCCCTTTGTAGGCCCGGGCGGATCGGGCGTCGTGACTCTTTCGCTCGAAGACTATCTTGTCATCTGCCAACTGCTGAATGCGCAGCCTTATCTAGAGGTCCCGGTGACCCTCTCGACAGCTGAGGCGGCGGAACTCATCGAGTTTCTCGCCAGCCCATCGAGCACGACCTATGGCGCACGGCGCGCGGCCCTGGGGCAGGAGGATCCCTGGACCAGTGTCTTCAGCACGATTCATCTCTCCTTCTGTAATGAATGCTGGAACGGAACAGCATTTGCAGGGCAGTCACTTCCTGACCGTTCGACCGCGCCAAACTCGGAGTATTACTACGACTACAGCCTGCGCACACGGGACATCTTTGCCGCGATGCGCGCCGACAGCTATTATTCGCAGTCCTCCTTCGATCTGGTGATGAACGCGCAGACGGCCACCAGTTATTCGATGGATACGGCGATTCAACGGGCCCACCCCGATTCGATTGAAATCGAAGGTTACACCTAT